>Ga0209164_1004042_pt1 | contig 13437 bp, 10 predicted proteins | sample MTBNYHSulfiMetaG_FD_187458 | JGI IMG/M metagenome (GOLD analysis project Ga0209164, IMG submission 187458) | Enrichment culture microbial communities from rom New York Harbor, USA that are MTBE-degrading - MTBE-NYH (New York Harbor Sulfidogenic)... | ecosystem: Environmental > Aquatic > Marine >...
ACGGACTCCTGGAGTGCTTCGTCCAGGTGGGCCACGCTGTCGGCCAGGCGTTGGGCCTCCCCGAGGAGCTCCGCTTTCCGTCGCGCCGATTCGCCGGAAAGGGAGAGGACCTCATGGGCCACGGCCAGGAGGCGGAGGGAAGCATCGCGCCGGGAAGCCTCCAGGACTTCCGCCCGACGGGACTCCACCGCGTGGGCGAACCTGAGGGCGCCCGGGTCCGTGAGGGTCTGGGCAAGGGCCGGCGCCCCCGACCAGCACCCCAGGAGGAGGACGCCCCACCAACGGCAACGAAGCATCGCGGTACCGCCGGCCCGTGGGCGGACCTCCCGTCGACGGGGAGGGTCCGCCCACGACCGAATGACTCAGGCGCGACTCTTCAGCAGGTCACGGATCTCGGCCAGGAGCTTCTCCTGGGCGGAGGGCTCCGGCGGCGGCGCGGGAGCAGCCTCTTCCTTCTTCTTCATCTTGTTGAAGGCGCGGACCACCAGGAAGACGGCCCAGGCCACGATGAGGAAGGAGATCACGGCGTTGATGAAGATCCCGTAGTTGAGGGTGACCGCTCCGGCCTCCTTGGCCGCCGCCAGAGTGGCGTAGGGGCCCGCCACGGTGCCCTGGGAGAGGGTGATGAAGAGCTCGCTGAAATCCACGTCCCCCAGGAGCAGGCCGATGGGGGGCATGAGGACGTCGTCCACGAAGGACTTGACGATGGTGCCGAAGGCGGCACCGATGATGATGCCCACCGCCATGTCCAGCACGTTGCCTTTCACGGCAAATTCCTTGAACTCCTTGAGCACGGTTCCCCTCCTGGCTGGAGACGGGCGCACGTCGTCCGGACGGCGGCGTGCATCGCAAAGGAAGGGAACAATGTAGGGGCTCACCGAGGATCGGCAACCTGGGCCCGGCTGCCGGCCCCGCCGTTGTGGGAGCACCCTCTCCGGGGTAGTTTCCCTGCCCCATGAGCCTTCGATCCGATTCCCCAGGACGCGGCGCCGAGCGGCGCTACACCGACGAGGAGGTCCAGCGTCTCCTCCAGAGGGCTTCCGAGCTGGAGAGCCAGGGGACGGCCCTCACGCCCAGGGTGGAGGGCCCCACCCTGCGGGACCTGGAGACCATCGCCGCCGAGGCCGGCATGGATCCGGCCCTCCTCCGGCAGGCGGCCCGGGAGCTGGACTCGCCGGCGGGTCACGCCCCTCCGGCGTCCTCGGTCGGTTCCGTCCTCCTGGGAGCCCCTCCCTCCCTCGAATTCGAGCGGACGGTGCCCGGGGAGGCCACCAATTCCCTCCTGGAAGCCATGCTGCCGGCGATCCAGAGGGCCGCCGGAGTCGTGGGCCAGCCCTCCCTCATGGGGCGTACCCTGACCTGGAGCTCGGCCGATCCGCAGAGTGCGCGCGTGCTGCAGGTCTCGGTGGCGGCCCGCCGCGGCGAGACCCTCATCTCCGTGCGGGAGCGCTATGGCAACCTGGCCGGCGCCCTCTTCGGCGGGATCGTGGGGGGCGTGGGCGGGGGCGTCGGAATCGGTGTGGGGGTCAGTGTGGGGGTCGCCCTGGAATGGGCCCTCTTCGCTTCCCTCTTCCCCCCGGCCGTCATCGGAGGGGCCTACCTTCTGGCTCGGTCCATCTTTCGCCGGACGGTGCGAGGGCGGATGCGGGATCTGGCCAGGCTCGCGGACGAGCTGGCGGCGATGGTGGAGGACGGCCTCCCGGAGGAGCCCCCGCGGCTGGGGGTGGGGGAATAGCGGAAGGGGCGGGGGTTGCACCGGTGCGGACCCGCCCCGCCCGCCGATCCTCCTCTCAACCCCCAGGTGCCCAGAAGAGGAGCAGCTCGTCCAGGGCGATGTCCTTCTGCTTCAGGCGGACCTCGAAGGGCTCGATCTCTTCCGCGGTGCTTCGCCAGAGGTCCCAGATCCCCTCCAGCTCGGCTCCCAGCTCCTGCTCCAGCTCCAGGACGGCCTGCTCGTACTCCCCCATCTTCTCTTCGGCGCTTTTCAGCCGCTCCTTGGTGCGGACGGTCTGGGACCGGCGGGAGGACAGGCCCGAGAGGCTCCGGGTGCGGCGCTTGCCGCCCAGGAACATGGAGAGCACGTCTCCCGCCCCGGCGATGAGCTCCTGCTGGCGCCGCTGGCTCGTGTCCACTTCCAGCTCCCGGACCCGTCGCTCCGCCTGGGACTGGCGGGTCCTGGCCGTCTTCAGCTTGCCCTCATACCTGGCGCGCAGCTTCTCGGCATCGGCATCGGCCCGTTCCTCGGCGGCAGCCAGGCAGCGCCTCCGGAAGTCCTCCTCCGATTCGTCCACCCGGGAGAAGAGCTTCAGGGCGCTGTTCTGGAGGAGGGTCACGGTGCGATTGCGGTAGAGATGGTCCGTGATGGCCTTCCCGGTCGTCCTGAAGAACGCGGCCTGGTCCACGGGGACCTGCGGCAGGGCGTACACGACGCCCGACGGAGGATCCTCCCGGAAATCCCTGGGGTCGTGGTCCACGATCCTGGCTTCTTCGGCCCGAAGAGAATCCCGGAGGGGGAAGAAGACGGCTTCCCACTCCTCCTGGTGCCTGAGCCCGCTCCGGGGCTCGTCGAAGAGGAGCTTGACCCGGGCGGCCAGGCCCGCTTCCAGGCGGCGTCCGCCAGCGACGATCCCCGCCTCGGAGCTCCAGGGTGCGCCCGGGTCCAGGTACCGTACCGGAGCCTCCGAAGCCACCCGGGGGGGAACGGGGCTCTCGTCGTGGGCCAGGGAGGCGAGGGGTTGGGGCGATGGTGCCCCGGACGGCGGTGCCTGGACAGGCGCGGCGGTACCGGGGGGGGCCATGGGCTGGACCGGCGCGCCGGGTGTCCCGAGGTCCGCCACGGCTTCCTCACCCATGAGCCCGTGGGTCTTCAGGCTCAGGAGCTCGGCCCGGGTGAGGGGCCCCCTCAGGTACGACATGGCCCACCGGGTGGCGAACAGGAGCGGCTCGGCGGAGCCCGCACGCTTCATGACGAACTGGCGCTTGCCGAGTCCGCCGATCCTGGCGTCCCACTCCTTCACGTCCACGTCTCCGGAGGCCGAGCGCATGGCCTCGATGATCCGGGCCTTGTCCCGCTCCGTCTGGAGGCGGCCCACCATCCAGGTCCCGGCGTTGGACATGAGCTTGTAGTCCATGTCCACGGGGTTCTGGGTGGCCAGCACCAGCCCCACGCCGTGGGCCCGAGCCTGCTTGAACAGGGTGAGGATGGGCCGCTTGGAGGGAGGCTCCGCCGTGGGAGGCGCCAGCCCCATGACCTCATCGGCATAGACGAAGGCCCGGAGCTCCGACGTCCCGGGCTGACGGCGCATCCAGGTGACGAGCTTCGAGAGGAGGAGCGTCACCACGAACACCCGCTCCGTGTCCGACAGGTGGGAGAGGTAGACGACGCTGGCCCGGGGCCGTCCGTCGGGCGCACGGAGGAGGCCGTCCACGTCCAGGGGCTCCCCCTGGAGCCACTCAGCGAAGGAGGGGGAGGCCACCAGGCCGTTCAGACGCATGGCCAGCTTTATCCTCTCCCGCTCGGGAATGAACGTCTCCAGCTCGAAGACGCCCAGACGGCGGATGGGAGGCTGCTGGATCTGGCCGATGAGGGCGGCGAGGGTCAGGGACCGACCCTCCCCCCAGGCGTGCTCCACCAGATTGGAGAGGAGGATGTGCTCCTTGCTGGTGAGGGGGTCCGCCTCCATGCCGGCCATGACCAGGATCCCCGAGACCAGCCCTTCGATCTCGTCTCTCACCGTCTCCCCGTCTTCGTCCAGGGAGACGCCTGGGGGGGAGAGGTTGCCCAGGACGTTCAGGGGGATGCCGGCGCTGGACCCGGGCGTGATGACCCGGAAGTCCACATCCCTCCGGAGGCGCTCCATGCGGTGGGGCTCGATGCCGGAGGCGGCGAGCCCCTGCTGCCACTGCCGGGCCGTATCCTCCGCCAGCTGGTCCGTGGTGACGCCCTTCCTGCGGGCCTCTCCACCGTCTACCCAGGGCTGGAAGTCCTGGGGCCGGAAGGAGGGGAAGTTGAGGAGGAGGTTCCCCATGTCGCCCTTGGGGTCCAGGATGAGGGCCGGGATCCCGGCGGAGAGGATCTCCTCCAGGAGGACCACCCCCAGCCCGGTCTTCCCGGACCCGGTCATCCCCACGATCACCCCGTGGGTGGTGAGCTGGTGACTGGGCAGGTGCAGCCGGGTGCCGGTGGGCTGCGACGATTCGGTGTCCAGGGATTGACCGAGATAGAGGTCTCCGGGCTTCAGTCCCATGATGTCTCCTGGTGTGACTCGTTCCGGGAGGCCTGGCCTCACGGATGCCTTCAATGCAAGGCGGAAGCCGCCGCCGGGGGAACGGCCCCGAAGGCGCCTCCGCTGCCTCCTATCGCGTGGTCAGCCGGGCCAGCTCCGCCTCCGCGGCGATGCGGCCGAACCCGGGCCACCACGGGTCCTGCACCAGCTCTTCCAGGAGCTCCACGGCCCCGGCCGTGTCCCCCTGCACCAGGCGCCAGTTGGCGACCCCATATCCCACCGTCTCCCGGCGATAGGGAGCCTCGGGCCCCGGATCCAGGAGCTGGTCGGCGGTCATCACCCCCTTGTAGAAGAGGAGGTCGTGGTAGTAGGCCACGTTCTCCTGGACCTCCAGCCCCTGGGGGATCTCGGCGAGAAGACGAGTCGCCGTGTCCTCCCGCCCAGCCCGGATCGCCGCCCGGACGGCCCACTCCGTCATGGCCACCAGGGACTCCGGGTCGTGGCGGTTCTGGGAGCAGCTCCGGAATTCCGGGCCTTGGGCTTCCGATGCCTCCGGGGAATCGGCCAGCCCCAGGCAGCGGAGATACTCGTCGGCGGCCTCTTCGAAGCGCCCGGCCAGGTAGTAGGCGAGGCCCAGGTGGTAGGCCACGTCCCAGTTCGCGGGAGCCAGCTCCCGGGCCCGCTCCAGGTCGGCGGCTGCGGCGGCGAAGTCCCGGAGGGAGATGTGGCGGTGCCCCCGGAACCGGTACGGTCGCCAATCGTTGGGGGCCAGCTCCATAGCCCGGGTGTAGAGGGCCATCTCCTGCCGGTACTGCCAGAAGTTCCGCCTCACCCGCGCCGCGGCGATGAGGAGCTCCACGTCGTCGGGCGCCTCGGCCAGGACCCGGTCGGCCTCGGCGACGGCGCCCGTCGTGTCCTCCTGGGCGTAGAGGGGCTCCCCGAACAGGGAGACGGCCTGGGGCGCCCGGGCCGCTTCCACGGGGTCCATGACGACCTCGGGGGGGGCTTCCTCCGGGGCCCCTCGCTGATCGGCGGGGGAGCAGGCTCCGGCCAGCAGGGCTGCGGCCACCAGGGGGAGGGGGAGGCGACAAGGCATCGACGTTCCCTTTCTCAGAACAGGTTGTTGAACCGGACCCAGAGCTCGTCCCCGAGCTTCCAGTACCGCTCCACCGCGGCGTTGGCCAGGCCGTGGGAATATTCCGTCAGGAAGGCTTCGGCCCGGGCCGGGTCCTGCCGGTAGAGGGCCAGGGCCTCCTCCTCCACGGCGGCCTGCCGGGCGAAGGCCTCCTCCTCCATGGGCTCCCACACGGCCCTGAGCACGTCCTTCATCTGCTGGTAACGGAAGTAGGAGAGCTTGCTGGCACGCCGGAAGGCCCACCATGCACAATCCCGGCTGAACTCCCGCCGCCCGTCCACCATGTAGGACTCGGGCATCTGGCTGATCCCGATGTAGAAGGGGACATGGGGGGTGGTGGCCGGGTTGTCGTACCCCAGCCAGACGACGCCACCGATGGGGTCGGGCAGCCAGTCCCTGGACTGGGTGATGGTCACGTATGTGGCCGTGGGAGAGGCGATGGTCCGCTCCCTCTCCACCCCCAGGAGCTCCCGGAGGTCGGTGTTCATGAAGGGGTTGGCCACCGGGCTCTTCACGGCCTCCCCCGCCTGGTTCGCCACCGTGAGACGCCGGGTCATGTCGTAGGCGGTGCCTTCGTAGTAGTCCCGGAAGATGGACCGTATGTCGGCCACGGACACCTTCTTCTCGGGCTTCACCGAGAGGGGGTAGTTCTCGGCGTTGGGATCCAGGTTCAGGGAGGGGGCCAGGAGGCTCAGGGCCCGCCACTCGCGGCGCCTGGAGTAGAGGCTGGTCCGGTCGGCGTAGGCGTACGCGAAACGGAAGGGCTCCTTCCCGCCGGGGTTCCACCACCCCATCTCCTCCGCGAGGGAGTGCACGTTGTCCGAGGCCATGAACCAGTCGGGCCGGCTCAGGTCCAGCTCCAGGATCCGGTGGGCGTTGGCGCTCACGGCGATCTCGTCGTCGGGGATCCGGACGGCGGCCCAGACGGCGCCAATCTTCCCCCGGCCGGGGCCCAGGATCTCGAAGAACCAGACCTCCTCGGGATCGGCGAAGGTGAAGCACTCGCCCCAGTCGTTGTAGCCGAACTCCCGGGTGAGCTGGTCGGCGATGCGGATGGCTTCCCGGGCGTTGGTGGCTCGTTCGAGCACCAGGCGATACAGCTCCGGGGCATCGATGAGCCCCTCCGTGCTCCGGAGCTCCCGCTTGCCTCCGGTGGTGGTCTCGCCGATGGCCAGCTGGTGCTCGTTCATGACGGGGTAGGCGGCGTCCATGAACTTGAAGGTCTCGGGAACCTGAGGGATCTCCCCCACGGAGACCCGGTCCGGATCGTTGGGCCCGGTGGTCCGCTTGGGCTCCATCCAGAGGGGAGCCATGGATCCCGGGGGATGGGTGCGCCGTGGCTCCAGGCTGATCCAGGTGCGGTCGGTGCCCGAGTCGCAGGAGTGGCTGGTCATGGTGGATCCGTCCACCGAGGCCTCGGGTCCCACCAGCAGGCTGGTACAGCACTCGGTGCAGGGACCGTCCTCGAAGGAGGCGAGGGACTCGGTGGGCCCGGACCGGCCCGTCAGCAGTAGCAGGAACGCGAGAGGGGCGAGTCCGAAGACGTAGGTGCGGACTCTGGAGAAGTGGCGCATGGCGGGGGCTCTCCTTTCGGCCGAGGGGCGTCGACGGGGACAGTATAGCTCCCCGGGGCGGTGCCCGCCCCCCCCCGAAACCCCGGCTCCCCTGCAGACGTACTGTGGGGATGTCCAGGGGAAATCGCGTCCTGAAACGTCCAGGCCCGTGAAGCGAGGTTCGTCCGAGATGCTCAGGCGTTCGATTCGAGGCGGGTCGTCATCGCCGCTGTACCGCTGTGCCCCGTCCCTGCTAGTGCTCTTCGGCGTGCCCGCGATTCCCCTGGCTCTCGGTGCCCAGGAACCCCCAACGCCCCGGACGGATGTGGTATCGGAAGCGGACGGCCGCATCTGGGGCCGGGTGGAGACGGTGTCGGGCCAGGCCTACGAAGGGTTCGTCCGCTGGGGCACGGGGGGGGGGAGCTGGGTGGACCTCCTGGCGAGCAGCAAGGATCTGACGGCCGGCGAGTACCTGGCCTGGAACGACAGGACGGGATCTCCGGAGCCGGTCCCGGAGCGGGTGGTGGAGTATGGGGGGTACCGGATCTCCTTCCCGGACCACCTTTCCGATTTCCCCTCCAACGCCGAGTCCGGCATCCGGTTCGGCCACATCCGGCGGATCCGGGTGCGGGGCGAGGGAGGAGCCACCCTGGAGCTCAAGTCCGGACAAGTGCTGGAGCTCTCGGGTGGGGGCGCCGACCTGGGCCGGGGAAGGTGGGAGATCCTGGTGGAGGAACCGGGGGGGAGGGGGGTGACGGTGGCCTCGAGCGCCGTGCTGGCGGTGGAGTTCGGGGCTGCGCCCACAGGGGTGGCCTCTCCCTCCGGACGGCGGGTGCACGGGACCGTGAAGGACCGCTGGGGTAACGAGTACACCGGGTTCATCGCCTGGGGCGGCGACAAGATCCTGGACACGGACCTGCTGGAAGGCAGGGAGGGCCCCACCCGGAGGCAGATCCCCTTCGGGCGCATCGCCGCCGTGGAGAAGACGGAGGCGGGCGCCAGGGTGGCCCTCACCGATGGCCCATCCGTCGAGCTGGCAGGGCCGGGGGACGTGGGGACGGGAAGCCGGAGGATCCTGGTCTCGGACCCGGGGCTCGGCTGGATGGAGGTGCGGTGGAGGGACCTCGAGTCGGTCCGCTTCCATCCCCCGTCCCGGGCCCCGGCCTACGGAGAGTTCGACGGGGGCCGCCCCCTCATGGGAACCGTCGTCACACGGGAAGGGCACGAGCTCACGGGCCGGATCCGCTGGGATGCCGACGAGGAAGACTCCTGGGAGCTCCTGGACGGGAGCCGTGAGGAGGTGTCCTTCGACGTGGAGCTCGGGCACGTCGCAACCATCGAGCGGCTCCTGGAGCAGGCGGTGACGGTGAGCGTGGGAGCGGGGGTCGCCGTGGACCGGGAACGCAGGGATGGTGTGCGGGCGACCCTACGGGACGGCCGTGTGCTGGAGCTCACCGGCTCCAACGACGTGGACCGGGACAACAAGGGAATCTGGGTTCGGCAGGATCCGGAGTCGGAGTGGATCGCCGTGCGATGGGAGGACTTCAAGCTCCTTCGCCTTTACCGCCGAGAAGGGTCATGAGTGTCCCGCACCATGGGTGTTCCCCGAGCTTGCCGTGCTCCCTGGGGTGGGGTCCGCCCCTGCGGTTCCCTTTCCTCTCCTTCCTCGCCCTTGCGAGCTTCAGCCTGTCACCGGTCGTGCTCCCCTCCCCGGGGGCGAGCCTCGCCGCCCAGGCCCCGGCCCGCGCCACCGCTCCCGACGCCTTCCTGGACCCCACGGCGGGCGCCCTCTGGAGGGCGGCCCAGGGCAACTGGCAGTCCATCGACAGCTCCGTGGTGCGGTACACGGCCGTCATCAAGCAGCGCATCGCAGCCGGGCTCCGGACCCCCCTGAAAGACCGGACCCTCTACCGGAACGAGTCGGCCGTGCGGGCCTTCTGGGACAGGGACCACGACGCCCTCATACAGGTCCTGGGGACCCGGGCCCAGCACCCGGGGCGGGAGAACCGGGAGATGGGGGACGCCCTGGGCTGGATGGACGACCTGACCATCGACGACCCCTTCGAGCCCGGCGGGGACAGGCTCCTCTTCGCCCTCGGGGGAAACCGGGACGAAGACCTCACCGATCCGGACACCACGGACTTCTGGTTCGCTCATCCCCTGGGTGCCGGGGCCGACACCCTCTACCGCTACCGGAGCGGCGATACCCTCACCCTTTCCCTCCCCGACGGACGGCGCCTCCAGACGGTGCAGCTGGACGTCCTCCCCCGCATCGCGGACGTTCACCGCATCACCGGCACCCTGTGGATCGAGCCCGAGAGCGGGGCCCTCGTCCGGGCCGTGTACCGCCTCAGCCGTGAGCTGGACGTCATTCGGGACATCGCCGAGGTGAGGGCCGAGAACGAAGCGGGAGAGTTCCGCATGGTGCCGGGGATCCTGAAGCCCTGGACCTTCGCCATGACCCTGGTGGCCATCGACTACTCCTTGTGGGAGTTCAGGGTCTGGCTCCCCCGGTCGATGCGGGTGGAGGGGGAGGTGGGCATCGGGATCATGAAGATGCCCATCACCTTCGACCTCTCCTACGGCATCGAATCCGTCACCACGGTGGAAGACCTGGACAAGGCCCCGGTCCAGGCCCTGGAGGAGCGCCGCTTCGAGAGCCGGGAGGAGGCCATGGCGTTCCTGGCACAGCTCCTCACCGATCCCGACGGGGTGAAGTACGCCCCTGCCGCAACCGTGGCCCGGGCCCTGGGCGGCACCGGCGCCGGCACGGCCACGGGTGAGCCCGAGGAACCCGTCGTCCGGACCTCCGGACGACGGGCCTCGCGCTACCTGATCCCGGAGGACCCCAGGATCCTGGAGACGAGCCCGCACCTTCCTCCACCCATATGGGAGAGCGCGCCCGGGTTCGCCTCCGAGGCCGAGCTGGAGGACATGATCCGGACGATGGCGGACCTCCCGCCCGTTCCCGTGCAGGGGATTCCCTGGGACCTGAACTGGGGATGGGCACGCCACGATCTGCTCCGCTACAACCGGGTGGAGGGGCCGGCCATCGGGGGCCGCTTCGAGGCGCAGGTGGGGAGCTTCCTGGGGCCGCTGGACTTCCAGGCTGCAGGGTTCTTCGGCTTCGCGGACCTGGAGCCCAAGGCCCGGCTGGCCCTGGAGCGGGGCACGGTGAGGCGCCGGGTGGCCCTGGGGGGGTATCGGGAGCTCGTGCCCACCGACCCCCAGGGACGGTACCTGGGGCTTGGCAACTCCCTGAACGCCCTCCTCTTCGGGAGGGACGACGGCGAATACTACCTGGCCACCGGAGCGGACCTCCTCTGGCGTCCTCCCAAGGCCGCCCGGCAGTCCTGGTCCGTGAGGCTTTACGGGGAGCGGCAGGACGCCGTGTCCAACCAGACGGACTTCGCCCTCTTCCGGGCCTTCGACGGGGACGGGACCTTCCGCCCCAACATGCAGGCCGAGCGGGCGGAGGAGGTCGGTGGGGAGATCACCCTGGCGCCCTGGTGGGGCACGGACCCCCTGGCGGCCCAGGCGGGGCTGGAGCTCTACGGCCAGGGAGGTGCCTGGCGGGATCCGGACAGCACGGCCGCGGAGGAATACGTCCGGGCCAGCGTGGTCCTGCGGGTGGCGGTGCCCCTGGCGGCGGCGCGGTGGAGGGTGGGCTTCGAGGCAGGGGGGGGAACGACCTGGGGCGTGGCTCCCCTCCAGCGAAGTTGGTTCCTGGGCGGTCCCGCCACCTTGAGGGGCTACACGGCCTCCGTGCGGTCCGGGACCTCCTTCGCCAGGGGAAGGCTGGAGCTGGCCAGGACCTTCCCCGAGGCCGTGACGCTGAGCTGGTTCGGGGACGTGGGGTGGGCGGGGTCCCGGGAGGATCTCTCCACCGCCCGTCCCCTCTACGGGGTGGGGATGGGGGCGAGCCTGCTGGATGGACTCATCCGGATGGATCTCTCCCACGGGCTCAGGGGGCCCGAGAGGCGCCTGCGGTTCGACCTCTACCTGGACGCGCTCCTCTAGGCCGCCTCTCCGGGGCTGCCGAGTCCCTCCTCCCCGGCGTGGCCCCGGAGCCGCCGCCCGGGGTCCGTCCCTACTGGACGATGTCCAGGAGCTCGATCTCGAAGATCAGGGTGGAGTTCGGACCGATGACCCGGCCCGAGCCCTGGGGGCCGTAGCCGAGCTCCGAGGGGATGAAGACGCGGTAGTGGCTCCCCACCGGCATGAGCTGGAGGGCCTCCGCGAACCCGGCGATCACCCCCCCGACCCCGAACACGGCGGGCTCGCCGCCGTCGTAGGAGCTATCGAACTGGGTCCCGTCGATGAGAGTGCCCTTGTAGTGGATGGACACCTGGTCCTCGGGGCCGGGCCTGGCTCCGTCGCCCTCCCGGATCACCTCGTACTGCAGGCCGCTCTCCGTGACGGAGACCCCCTCCTTGGCGGCATTCGCGGCCAGGAAGGCAGCACCGTCGGTGGCGTTCTTGTCGGACTCGGCCGTATAGCGACGGAGCTCCTCCTCCTGGATCGCTTCACCCATGGCTTGCAGTGCGGTCTCGATCTCCTCCCTTGGCACGGCCGGGTCGTTTCCCGCCATGCCGTCCCGGACGCCCGCCGTGAAGGCGTCCATGTCCAGGCGGGACTGGGCGGCTTCGAGCTGCTCGCCCATCTGGAGCCCGATACCGTAGCTCGCCTTCTGATCTTCAGTCTGGATGGAGGGGGCGCCTCCCTGTGCCTGGCAAGCTCCCAGGGCGATGAGGGGGAGGGCGAATACGATGGCTGCGATGCGGCGCATGATCAGGTCCAGGCTCAGGGTTGTTCGAAATTCCGAAACCCGGAAGCTAACGGTTGCGGGGGTTTCGGCAACATCGAAGGGTTGCGGGTCTCGCTGTGCAGGAGAAGGGTCGGGGGGAGTGCGGCTTCGCCCTGGGTTCGCTACTCTTCGGTGCCGCCGCCCCGGGGTCCGGGGCTCAACACCACGTCCAGATGTCAGGTCATGGGCTACCCGAGCCTCTCGTTCCACCTGTTCCGCCCGGCGGTTATCGCCCTGGTGGGCTTCTCGTTGCTGGCTCCCCTGGAGGGATCACCTCAGGAGGTGGGCGTCCTCCACGCCGTGGCGCGCTCGAGTCTCGACGAGATTTCGGGGCCCAAGGGATTCGGGGTGTTCGCCCGGGTCACTCCCGCCGCCAACCTCAGCGTGCGGGTCAGCCTCTACCGGCAGTCGGACGCCTCGCTCCGTACGGGGCGGGTCTGCACCCAGTACATCCCGGTCCTGGGATGCGCCCAGGAGGAGGTCCGGACGGAGACCGACATGGGGGGACTCTGGATCACGGCGGGCCTTCGGGGCAGGCCCCTCCCCCGCCTGGAGCTGGAGGGAGGCGGTGGGGCGACCCTGAACCGGGTGCGGGGAGAGGAGCGGACGGCATCCGGCAGGCGATCGAGCCTCTTCATCCACAACTCGCTCCACCTCGGGGCGGTGGCCACGGTGAGCGGACGGGTCCGCCCCGTGCTCCGGCTCCCCCTGAGCCTCGAGGCGGGGCTCTCCCACCACCAGCTATGGCTCAAGGCCTGCGCCGAGGAAGACTGGCAGTACGACCCCTACTGCGGGTCGGTGGGGCTCCAGGGGGCCTGGATCGGGCTCGTCTTCCAGCCCCGCTGGTGAGCTTGGGGGGTTCGGGAAGGGTCGGCTTCACAACCGGGCCCGCCCCTCCTCCAGCTGGCGATAGAGCTCCGGCCGGCGGTCCTTCAGGAACGTGAACCGCTCCCGGACGCGAGCCACCACACCCGGATCCACCTCCCCCACCAGCGCCGCTGGGGCTTCCGCCGCCGGCGCCTCCGCCACCACCTGCCCGAAGGGGTCCAGCAAAGCCGAATCCCCCGAATGGGGCTCCCCTCCGCCGGGCCCCACCCGGTTCACCCCCAGCACGTAGGCCTGGTTCTCCACGGCCCGGGCTCGGAGCAGCAGGGACCAAGGCTCCCGGCGCTTGGCGGGCCAGTTGGCGATGACGCAGAAGAGGTCCGTGTGGGGGGCCGCCACCCGGAAGGGCTCCGGGAAGCGGAGGTCGTAGCAGATGAACGGGGTCACCCGGACCCCCTCCACCTCCACGGTGGCCAGGGCCTCGCCGGGCACGTAGTGCTCCTGTTCCCCGGCCAGGGAGAAGGGGTGGAGCTTGCGGTAGTGGAGGATCTCCCGGCCTTCGGGGTCGAAGATGGAGCAGGCGTTGCCCGGCCGGGGAAGGGCAGGCTCGGCGTAGCCACCCAGGACGAACACCGAGTGCCGCCGGGCCAGCTCCGCCAGGAAGGCCCGGGTCTCCTCGGCGAAGGCCGCCACCTTCCCCGCTTCCATGCTGAAGCCGGTGGCGAACATCTCCGGCAGTACCAGGAGGTGAGGGCGGGTGGGCTCCTCCAGGAGCGCCTCCGCCATGGCGTCCACCCTCCGGAAGTTCTCTCGCGGATCCTCCCACGCGATGTCGGTCTGCAGGCCGGCGACGATCATCGGGACATCCTCCTCAGGCGCTCCGCCGCCGCC
>Ga0209164_1004046_pt1 | contig 13428 bp, 10 predicted proteins | sample MTBNYHSulfiMetaG_FD_187458 | JGI IMG/M metagenome (GOLD analysis project Ga0209164, IMG submission 187458) | Enrichment culture microbial communities from rom New York Harbor, USA that are MTBE-degrading - MTBE-NYH (New York Harbor Sulfidogenic)... | ecosystem: Environmental > Aquatic > Marine >...
TGAAACGATGATCGCGCATTTAAATGGTGTCCTGCTCACGAAATCGACCCAGTCGATCATCATCGATGTGGGGGGCGTGGGATATGAGGTCATCGTCCCCCTTTCCACCTTTTACGCCCTTCCGGATATGAAGGAAAGGGTCGGGCTCCTGATCTACACCCACGTGAGGGAGGATTCCCTGATCCTGTTCGGCTTTCATACCAGACTCGAAAAGGACTTGTTTATGATGCTCATCTCGGTATCGGGGATCGGGCCGAAACTGGGGGTCAATATCCTCTCGGGCATCGGTCCCCGGGACCTGTTGGAGGCCATTGCCAAGGGAGACGCCCTGCGGCTTCAGGCTATTCCGGGGGTGGGGAAAAAGACCGCGGAACGGATGGCCCTGGAACTGAAAGATCGCGCGTCAAAGGCCCTTGGGGACGGGGACACGCCCCAGGTCGCGGCGCCTGTGGGGGAGGAGCGGCGCACCATGGATGACGCCCTTTCCGCCCTCGTGAATCTGGGCTACTCGACCAAATCGGCCAAGATGGCCGTGGACAAGGCCCAGGCCAGTCTCGACAAGATGACCCTGGAGGGACTGATCCGGGAGGCCTTGAGAACGCTGTCGTGACAATAAGATGATGGAAGAACGAATCATAGACCCTGAGCCTCTTTCAGACGAACTCCCGGCAGAGATCAGCCTCCGGCCCAGGACCCTTGACGAATATGTCGGCCAGGAGGAGATGAAGCGGAATCTCAGGGTCTTTATCGAGGCCGCCCGAGGCCGTGCCGAGGCACTGGATCATGTGCTGTTCCACGGAAGCCCGGGCCTGGGCAAAACTTCCCTTGCCCACATCATTGCCAACGAACTGGATGTGAGCATCAAGAGCACCTCCGGGCCGGTCATTGAAAAATCGGGAGACCTGGCCGCCATTCTGACCAGCCTTCAACCCAGGGATGTCCTCTTTATCGATGAGATCCACCGCCTCAACCATGTGGTGGAAGAGGTCCTCTATCCGGCCATGGAAGACTATGAGCTGGACATCATTATCGGCCAGGGTCCCTCTGCAAGGACCATGAAAATTCCACTTCCCCCCTTTACCCTGGTGGGGGCCACCACGCGAACCGGTCTCCTGACCCCGCCGCTCCGGGACCGCTTCGGGGTGATCCTGCGGGTGGAGTTCTACGGCCCTGAAGAGCTGCGTCAAATCGTCGTCCGCTCGGCCGCGCTCCTCAAGATACCGATCCGGGAAGCGGGGGCGCTTGAGATCGCAAAGAGGGCCCGGGGCACCCCCAGGGTGGCCAACCGGCTTCTTCGACGGGTCCGGGATTTTGCACAGGTGGAGGCGGACGGGGTGATCACCCAGGAGGTGGCGGACCGGGCCCTGGATATGCTGGAGGTGGATGATCAGGGCCTCGACAAAATGGACCGCTATATCATGCACACCATTATCGAGAAATTCGAGGGCGGACCCATCGGCCTGAGCTCCCTCTCTGCGGCCGTGAGCGAGGAAAAGGACACGCTCGAAGACGTATATGAGCCGTTTCTGATTCAGCGCGGTTATATCAAGCGGACGGCCCAGGGCCGCGTGGCCACCCGGAGGGCGTACCTGCATCTGGGGCTTGAGAAAAAAGGGCTGGGCACCGGCGCCCAGAAAAAGCTCTTCAGCTGAAAAAACCGGTTGTGGCGTCAGTCGTAGGGGACGCTCGTGCAGAACGGGCCTGATATTATTTGAGAGTCCAAGGTTTTCGCGTCGTGCCGGACTTGCCCCGGCATCCACAAGGTCTAACCCATCAAAAAGAAACTGGATTCCGGCCTTCGCCGGAATGACGGAGGCGAAGTAATGAGCCCAATGATATCAAGAGGTTAAGACGACTTTGGGCTGTAGCGTGAATCAGTGACCGACCGAAAACCAGGGAATAGGGCGCTAATCTCTACGCACGCCCTGTACGATCGTCCCCCATATTCACGGAATTGACCATACCAATGCGACATGTCATATAGGTTCTGAAAATTTCTGTCGTCTTTCTGAAACAACCGGCTGTTTTTTTCCTGAAAGGAGGATCCCATGACGCACGCATCCGAACTGGCCCTTCAACACCTGAGGGACCTGTCCACGCTCAAGTGGTATGTCATCCCCCTGTTGGCCGTTGTCTTTTACATCTACGCGCGGGAAATCAAGGCGGCACGGTCATCGGGCAACTGGGATGCGGTCTATGCCGGGCTGACCCTGTTCGGCATGGACTTCATCAATGAAACCTGGAACGGCTGGGTGCTTCACTTTACCCAACACTCCGCCTGCTGGACCGTCCCCGGCGAGACGGCCCTCCGGACCATGGTGGGCTGGAACATTGAGATCATGTTCATGTTCGCCATTGCAGGCATCATCTATTATCACACCCTGTCGGAGGACCCGGCCGAAAAGATCTTAGGAATCCCCGATCGATGGTTCTGGGCCATCGGCTATGCCGCGTTCTGTGTGTTTGTGGAATGCGCGCTCAATAAGGGAGGTCTCCTGGTCTGGGAATACCCCTGGTGGAACCGCAGCTTCGGCGGGATCTGGCTCATCTTCTTCTTCGGCTACTTCCACTTTTATGTGGCCACCATTCTGGTCCTCTCCCTCCGGTCCCACAGGGCCAGGATCGCCGTTGTGGCCTCCCTTTTCCTTGCGGCCGCCATCGCCAATGCCATCTGTCTTGGATTCCTGGGATGGATCTATTGAAAGGAGCCGGTCATGCCGGAAAGACAACCGCCGATAGCCGACATCCAGTCAGTCCAAGCCGCACCCTACGACTACCAGGACATGCTGATGAACGCCCCCATAGGGATATTCACTTCCACGCCCGAGGGCCGGTTTGTTTATGCCAATTCTGCCCTGGCGCGGATCTTCGGTTATGACTCGCCACGGGAACTGATAGAAGCCACCGGGGATATTGGAACCCAGCTCTATGCCGACCCTGCGGACAGGGACGAAATCTTAAGACTCGTGAAGGAGAACGACGAAAGGCTGAGTCACGAATGCCGCTTTGTTCGCAGGGATGGATCCCAGTTCTGGGCATCGTATCACGTGCGGGCCGTGCGGGGCGAAAAGGGAGACATTACCTATTATCAAGGCTTTCTGACGGATATTACCGAACGCAAACGGGAACGGGAGTCGCTCTTGAAGACCCAGTTCGCCATGGACAGGGCCCCGGACAGTATCTTCTGGGTGGATGGTGACGGCCGTATTGTTTATGCGAACGACCGCGCCTGTGCCTCCATGGGATATGCACGCGAGGAACTGTTGGCCATGAAGGTCTTTGACATCGACCCGGACTTTCCGCCCGACGGATGGGAGGAACATAAAGAGAAAATGCGGCGTCGGGGGACCATGTTTTTCGAGTCGCGGCACCGCGCCAAGGACGGCCGCCTCTTCCCGGTTGAAGTCAGCACCAACCATTTCGACTTCGGGGATCTTTATTTGGATTGCGCCTTCGATCGCGACATCACCGAACGAAGGCAGGCGGAAGCGGCGGTGAAGGAGAGCGAGGCGCGCTTCCGCATGCTCTTCAAAATGGCGCCCTTGCCCATGGCCCATATTTCCCTGGATGGAAGGATTCTCGACCTGAACAATTCTCTCATAGAGATGATGGGATACACCATCAACGACGTACCCACCTTGAAGCAGGCATGGGATATTTCCATGCCTGATCCTGACATTCGGACCCGGGTAACCGTAGGGTGGCGGACGGACCTGGAGCGGGCCATAGCCCAGGGCGCCGACATGGAACCGTTTGAATGTCCATTGCTCTTAAAGGATGGAACCACACACACCATGGTTATAGGGACCAAATTGATCACGGACAGCATCATCGTCAGCTTTTTTGACATCACCGATCGCAAACGAACGGAGGAAGCGCTGGAAAAGCGGGTTATGGCCTTGACCCGACCGCTGGATGCCGCCGAGGGTATTGCCTTCGAGGACCTCTTCAACTTATCCGATCTTCAACGCCTCCAGGACCTGTTCGCGGAGGCCTGGGGCGTTGGGGCGCTCATCACGCGTCCGGACGGCACCCCCATCACTCAACCGAGCAACTTCACGTACTTGTGCGGCGAGTTCATCCGCAAGAGCGAAAAAGGATTTAGGAAGTGTCAGATTTCCGATGCGATGCTCGGACGGTATGATCCTTCCGGTCCGGTTATCCGGACATGCCTGAGCGCCGGATTATGGGGCGCCGGGGCCAGCATTAGCGTCGGCGGACGCCATATCGCCAACTGGTTGATCGGTCAGGTCCGAAACGAGGCGCAAAGCGAGGAGCGGATCAGGGACTACGCCCGGGAGATCGGCGTGGATGAGGCCGCGTTTTGCGATGCCTTCCTCAAAGTCCCTGTCATGTCGCAGGAGAAGTTCGAGCAGATCGCGCGCTCCCTTTTCTCCCTGGCCAATCAGCTTTCCACCACCGCCTATCAGAACATCCAGCAGGCCCGGTTTATCGCCGAGCGCAAACAGTCGGAGGCGGAGCGGGAAAAGCTCGAAGCCCAGCTGCTCCAGTCCCAAAAACTGGAGGCCATCGGCATCCTGGCCGGTGGCGTGGCCCACGATTTCAACAACATGCTGGGGGCCATTACCGGATATGCCGAACTGACCCTGGATAAAATGGGTCCCGAGGATCCATTTCGAAAGAACCTTGAAAAAATCCTTGATGCAGGCCGGCGATCCGCCAACCTGACCCGCCAGCTTCTGGCCTTTGCCCGCAAACAGACCATCAAGCCGATCGTACTGGATCTCAATGAAGCGGTCGAGGCTATCCTTAGGATGATTCGCCGGCTCATCGGCGAAAATGTCGAACTGACTTGGTTGCCCGGGACCAATCCCTGCACGGTCAAAATGGACACCTCCCAGCTCGACCAGGTCCTGATCAACCTCTCTGTCAACGCCAGGGATGCCATCGGGGATGTGGGGAGGCTCACCATTGAAACGGCCATCGTTTCTTTGGACGAGACCTGTCGGGGGGCCCACGCCTATTTTGTCCCCGGGGAGTATGTGCTCCTTGCCGTCAGCGACGATGGATGCGGCATGGACAGGGAGACCCTGGACCACATCTTTGAACCCTTCTTCACAACCAAGGGGGTGGGTAGGGGAACCGGCATGGGGCTGGCCACTGTGTACGGCATTGTCAAGCAGAACCAGGGATTCATCAACGTATACAGCGAACCAGGGAAAGGGACCACCTTCAGGATCTATATCCCGCAACACGTCGGCAGCATTATGGAAGCAAAGACCGCGATCCCTGAAGACATCCCCCTGAGCCGGGGCGAGACCATCCTCATCGTGGAGGATGATCCGACGCTTCTGGAAATGAGTACGATGTTACTCCAGCAACTGGGTTACACGGTTATTCCCGCAGCCACGCCGACCGACGCGATCCGCATCGCGCAACAAACCCACCCGGAGATTCACCTGCTCATAACCGACGTGATCATGCCGGGGATGAACGGTCGGGATCTGGCCTCCCGGCTTCTAACCATTCGACCGAAGATGAAACGTCTTTTCATGTCCGGCTATACCGCCAATGTGATCGCCCACCAGGGGGTCCTGGACAAGGGGATCCATTTCATCCAAAAGCCCTTCTCAGTGAAAGATATCGCCGCCAAGGTTCGCGAAGTGCTCGGTTGACAATGCCGCCCTGCGTAAGGGTGTTCAATCGTAACGGCCCGGACATGGGGATCTCCCGTTTGTCACACATCAAGAGCGCGGCGTAGAGGTCTGCACCTGATCCGGTGAAACAATCTTTCCGTCATTGAAAGTTTCTTTCGATGACAGGTCTCCCGCGCCGCAAAGGCCCTTCGATTCATTCCCAGCATTTTCACCGAATTTCAACCAGTTGGAAAAATACCCGGTTTCAGGGAAGGCCTTTGCATTCTTGGCATGCACCTTGCGGCTGTAAGGATTGCCAAAACAGGGCGTGAGCCGGGCAAGAAAGGAGGTGATCGTGAGAAGGCAACGCCTTTGACCAGGTGGGGGTGAACGGCTCCATGTGCATGGAGGCAGGTCGTTACACCTCCGTGCAGAGCCCATGGTCACCCTGAGTATTCCATCATTAAAACTGGATAAAGGAGATCAGCATGAGAAAGATGAGATGGACCATCGGAGTTTTTATCATTTCCCTGTCGCTTCTGTTTGTTGCCGGCGCGATCGCGGCCGAGGCACCGCCGATCAAGATCGGTGCCATGTTTATCTGTTCGGGCAAGGTGGGAGGCTACGGCAAGCACGCCGAGCAGGCGATTAACCTGGCCGTTGACGAGATCAACGCGAGCGGCGGCATCCTGGGCCGGAAACTGGCGGCCACTGTCAAAGACACCCAGCTCAAAAAGGACGTGATGCTGGAAATCGCCAAGAAATTCGTGAATGAAGACAAGGTGGACTTTCTCATGGGACCCACCTCCAGCGGCCTTGCCCTGGCCCTCACCGAATTCGCGAAAGAAAACAAAAAGATTCTGATTGCCACCCAGGCGGCGGACGACGCCCTGACCGGGGCCAGACTCCATCCCTACATATACAGCACCCTCAGCAATGCCATGATGCACTCCCGCTCGGGCGCCTATCTCCTGGCGTCCAAACCCTACAAACGATACATGTGCATCGGGCCGGACTACTCTTACGGCCACTCTTCCTGGGACATGTTCAAGTCAAAGCTCAAGGAACTTCGGCCCGACGTTGAAATCGTGGGCGAGCTGTTTCCAAAGTTTTTGGCAGACGATTACTCTTCCTATATCAAACAGATTCAGGAGGCCAAGCCGGACATGGTCTGGTCGCCCTTGTGGGGCGGAGACGCCGTCACCTTCATCAAACAGGCCCTCCCCACAGGCCTCTTCAAACAGGTCAAGTTCGCATTTCCGTGCGCAGGCGCCCTGGAGGTCCTGGTCCCCATGGGCAAACAGATGCCCGAAGGCATTTATGTATCGTCCCGGTACTTCTTTCCCACACCCGATTCCTCAATGAACCGCAATTTCGTCAAGGCCTATCAGGAGCGCTACAAGGAATACCCTGACTACATGGCCGGCGAGACCTATGCCGGGGTCTATTTCATCAGGGCAGCCATCGAGCGGGCCGGGACCATTGATGCCGAGGCGATCATCAAGGCCGTGGACAGGGAACCGCTGGCATGGGAAACACCCGAAGGGTGGAAGATCATGCGGCCTGCGGATCACTCGGTTGTGGAGGATTGTCTGTGGGGCGAGACCACCTTTAATAAGAAATACGGGTTCTCCATGCCCAGGAGCTTTTATGCCATTCAGGGAGAAGAGATCTGTAGGACCGATGATGAATTGAAGCAGCTGAAGGGCAAATAAAAAGAAGAAAGGCGGCCAGCGAACCCACAGGTTCCTGGCCGCCTTCCCCATTGACCCCGCCCCGAGATTCCGCATAGACCACCCAACCGGGCCTGGTCTCGCTGCAACAGTCCACTGAAGGCGAAAACCGCCCGCTTTTGCCCTCAACCTGAAACCCGTCAACGCTTACAAACTTTTTATTGACAGAGGGCTTTCGGATTTTTATACTATATAAAAATGCTATAGAATAGCATGCTATACAATATATGGCCCCGTAAAGACGGATCGATCTTCAGAGAGGGAGCCGTATGAAAAGGGAGGTGCCGGCGTGAAGTTGTCCACGAGAAGTCGGTACGGCACGCGAATGATGCTCGATTTGGCCGCCCACTACGATGAAGGACCGGTGCAGATCGGAGATATTTCAAGACGTGAGAATATCTCTGTCAAATATCTTGAACAACTCATTATCCCGCTTAAGAAGGCCCGCCTGATCGAGAGCGCCCGCGGTCCAAAGGGGGGGCATATGCTGACCAAACCCCCTGAGGAGATTACCATTGGAGAGATTGTCCGGGTGCTGGAGGGGGGGATAGACCTGACCCACTGCATAGAAAACCCGGATGTGTGCGAGAAGACCCATAGTTGCCTGACCCGTACCGTCTGGGAGGATGCCACCCGGGCGATGTATGAGAGACTCGATGCCTCAACCTTGGCCAACATCATCGAGAAGGGAAGAAACAGATAACGGTAGGAGATGTCGCCTGCCAGGGAATGGTTAAATGGATGATAACACTGAAAAAGTCAGCATCGCCGACGCAGGACAGGGTGAACGGGGCAACATGAAAATTGTCTCCATCGCCATCAGCAGGAAGAAAGGGACCCCCAAGGGGGAGGTGAGAGAAGCGTCACTCCTCAAGGATCACGGGATTGAAGGTGATGCCCACGCAGGGCCGTGGCACCGACAGGTGAGTTTCCTTTCGGCTGAAAGCATTCAAGGTGCACGGGGTCGGGGGCTGGATGTTGCTTTTGGAAGCTTCGCAGAGAATATCGCCACAACAGGGGTTGACTGGCAAGCGATTCCCGTGGGAACCCGGATGGGCCTTGGAGATTCTGCCCTGGTGGAGATCACGCAGAAAGGGAAGGATTGTCACAAGCGGTGTGCGGTCTACTATCTGTCCGGGGACTGCATCATGCCCCGGGAAGGGGTGTTCGGCAGGGTGATCAGTAGCGGGAAGATCCGGTGTGGCGACGCGGTGCGCATCGTGGGGAGGCCTTGATGCGACCATACGACATTAAGACGATGCCCGGATGCGTCAAAGGACCCACGCATCCGTTTAAGGACAGGAGAAAACCATATGGCAAGAACAATAGAAGAAATAAATGAAAAGATCCGGGCAGGGTCTGTCGTTGTGTTTACCGCCGAGGAGATTATCGAGGTGGTTCGCGAAAAAGGGATTAAGCGGGCGTCGCGAGAAGTGGATGTCGTGACCACCGGGACCTTCAGCCCCATGTGTTCTTCCGGGGCGTTTATCAACCTCAGGCAGGAACAGCAGAAGATGAAGCTGGGGGGCGGGTATGCGACCCTCAACGACGTTCCCGCATACGCCGGATTGGCCGCCGCAGATATTTACCTGGGGGCAACCGCACTTCCCGAGGATGATCCGCGTAACAATAACGGCCGGCCGGGCCGGTTCAGATACGGGGGCGCACATGTGATTGAAGAACTGGCGCAAGGCAAGAAGGTCCTGCTCAAAGCCGGCGGTTACGGGACCGATTGTTACCCGAAAAAAAAGCGCGAGCAGATGATCGGGTTTGAGGAGATGAACGAGGCGTTCCTTTTCAACCCCAGAAATTGTTATCAGAATTATAACGTGGCGGTGAACCTGTCTGACAAGCCGATCTATACCTATATGGGTAAGCTCAAACCGAGGTTGGGAAATGCCAACTACTGCAGCGCCGGGCAGCTTTCCCCCCTTTTGAATGATCCGATGTACCGCACCGTCGGCATCGGCACCCGTATATTCTTCTGCGGTGCGGAGGGATATGTGGCATGGAACGGAACCCAGCACAATCCCGATGTCCCCAGGCTGGCAAACGGCACACCCACTGCAGGTGCCGGGACCCTGGCGCTTATCGGAAATTTGAAGGAGATGGACCCCAAATGGCTGCGGGCCGTATCTTTTACTGGATACGGGGTCAGCCTGAGTGTCGCCGTCGGCCTCCCGATCCCGATACTCGATGAAGAAATGATGCGGTTTGTATCCGTATCGGATGCGGATCTGAAAGCGCCCGTTATCGACTATAGCGTATTCTATCCGACCGGCGGAGGTAAACCCAAGTTGGCCGAAGTAACCTATGAGGAACTCAAGAGTGGTGCCATACAGGTCAGCGGAAAGAAGGTGCCAACCGGGTCCTTTTCCAGTTATGCCAAGGCCAAAGAGGTCGCAGGATATCTCAAATCGATGATAAGGGATGGAAAATTCTTCCTGACCCAGCCGGTGAGGTCGCTGCCGGGACCGAGCCATACATAAGGAGGGACCGGAATGGAGAAAAAAAAGGTGGTCCTCACGTTTCCGCCCAGCAGTGTCGAAGACCCTGTAATTTTCCATCTGGTCAGCGATCACGGCCTGAAGGTGAATATCCTGCGGGCGGCCATCGACCCGGGCAAGCAGGGACGGATGGTGGTGGAATTGGCTGGAGAGGAGGGCCAGTTATCGAGCGGAGCAGCTTATCTGGAGCGGAACGGGATTGCAATTGAGCCGCTCACCGGGGAGATCCGCCATATGGAAGATCAATGCACCAGTTGCACGGCCTGCGTTCCGATATGTCCCACCGGCGCGCTCCATGTCAACCGCGAGACGTGGATGGTTTCTTATGATGCAGATAAGTGTGTGGTCTGCCTGTCGTGCATGGACGTTTGCCCTTACAGGGCAATCGTCTCACACTTTTGATCGGTGAAAGATTCGGCCGAGCCTCGAATGTGAAAGTTATGCGTTCCATCCAACCGCCGCGGTTTGAACCCGGCGTCCCTGCTGAGATGAGCATGAAGATTCGGAAATCAATCGTCAAGACCACGGCGTTGGCTCCCGCTGTTTTTGTTGCGATCGCCGGTTATGCCCACGCGGTGTCCATGTATGACTGTGAGGGGGAATGCTGCCGGAATAAGCGAGGCAGATTGCAGTCTGAGAGTCATGCCTGAATGGTTCCCCCTACCCTGCCATCGGACGCGTACAGCCCCCTCCTCTCTGTGATTTCTTCCACTATTCCCTTACCTGACGGTTGCGGAGAATGTCATGCTTCCGCTGACCACTGTGAAGGCAAGCCGGAAAAGAAAGCGTGCCCTTGCAGACGCTGCGCTGGATCAGGTGGGTCTTTCGGGGAAAGGAGGGCGTCTTCCCAACCAGATATCCGGAGGTGAAAAGGAACGGGTTGCCGTGGCCCGGGCCATTGTGAACGGGCCCCCGGTCTTGCTGGCAGATGAGCCGACAGGCAATCTTGACTCCGCAACGTCGCGCGAGGGTATGCGCCTGCTTCAAAGAATCAACCGGGAGGGGGCGACCCGTCTCATGGTAACGCACAGTTCCGATTGTGCCGGTTATGCAGAAAGGGTGCTGAGGGTTTCGGACGGTCGTCTGGCGGCAACGGGTGAGTAATGGCCGTGTGGTAGCCTCTTCCAAGGAGCCTCAAAGGAACTACACTTTATCGTTTAAACGAAGGTGTCTTCGAGTGAGTCAGGATTTCCGATTTCTGTATCATGTCGGTTCTTCGTTGCCTTAAAGGGGGGTTATGTGCAATATAGGGATGGGTTGGATGCTTGGTTGACGCGCCCGGCACCTCCCTGGTGCGGGAAGATGGAAAGGAGAAGGACCATGGAAATGCAGGACCTGATGCCCGATTACGGGCTTGAACACGCGGGGCTCCACGATCTCGGGCAGGTGCACTGGAACCTGTCGACGCCGATGCTGTACGAATGGGCCGTCCGGAGATACGAGGGGGCCATTGCCCACCTGGGGCCGCTGGTGGTGAGCATGGGGCAGCACACCGGGCGGGCCGCCAAGGACAAGTACGTGGTGGATGAGCCCCAAACCTCAAAAGACGTCTGGTGGGGCAAAATCAACGTAAAATTTCCCGAGGAGAAATTCCATGCACTCCACAAGCGCATGGCCGCCTACCTTCGAGGGAAGACCGTTTTTGTGCAGGACTGTTATGCGGGGGCCGAGGAGCAGTTCCGACAATCCGTGCGCGTGGTCACGGAATATGCATGGCACAACCTTTTTGTCCGCAACATGTTTATCCAGATGCCCCGCGACCGGGAGATCATCCGGCAGTTTGTTCCCGATTTCACGGTCCTTCACTGCCCCAATTTCAATGCCGACCCGGATGATGACGGGACCCGGAGCGGGACCTTCGTGGCCCTCCATTTGAGCAAAAAACTGATCCTCATCGGCGGAACGGCCTATGGGGGGGAGATCAAGAAATCCATCTTTACGGCCCTCAATTTTCTCCTGCCGGGCCGGCAGGTCCTTTCCATGCACTGCTCGGCCAATGTGAGCAAGGAGGACCCCGATGATGTGGCCATCTTCTTCGGTTTGTCCGGCACCGGAAAGACCACCCTTTCCGCTGACCCCAACCGGCTGTTGATCGGGGATGACGAACACGGGTGGTCCGACAGGGGGGTCTTTAACTTTGAAGGGGGCTGTTATGCCAAGGTGATCCATCTCTCCAAGGAGGCGGAGCCGGAGATCTATGAGTGCACCCGGCAGTTCGGGACCATCCTGGAGAATGTGGCCCTGAATCCCACCATCCGGCGGATCGACCTGGACGACAGCAGTCTCACGGAAAACACCAGGGCCTCTTACCCCCTTTCACACCTGCAAAACATTGTGCCCGCCAGAATGGGGGGACACCCCAAAAACATTGTGATGCTGACGGCCGACGCCTTTGGGGTCCTCCCTCCCATCGCCAGGCTGACGCCCGAGCAGGCCATGTATCATTTCATCAGCGGTTACACGGCCAAGGTGGCCGGGACGGAAAAAGGGGTGACGGAGCCGATAGCCGCCTTCAGCGCCTGCTTCGGGGCCCCGTTCATGGTGCGGCACCCCTCTGTCTATGCCCAGCTGCTGGCCGACAAGATCGCCGGGCACGGGGCCGCCTGCTGGCTGGTGAACACGGGCTGGACCGGCGGGCCTTACGGAACCGGGTCGCGGATGAAGATCCAGCACACCCGGGCCCTTCTCAATGCGGCCCTCAACGGCGCCCTCAAAGGGGTGGAGATGCGAATCGATCCCTTGTTTTCCTTTAAGGTCCCGGTTAAGGCCCTGTCCGTTCCCTCGGAAATCCTGAATCCGAGAGACACCTGGTCCGATCCTTCGGCCTATGATGCCCAGGCGAAAAAACTGGCGAGGCTGTTTCAGGAAAACTTTGTTCAGTTCCAGGATCAGACGCCCAAAGCGGTGTTGGAGGCCGGTCCCAGGGTGAGTTGACCTCAACCCACAGGGTTGAGAATTCCAGTAGAACACGGCGTGCCGACCGATGGGGGTCGGGTGCGTTTTTTGAGGATGGTATGGCAAACAGAAAGACGGTCCGGGTGGTCCTCCTGCTCCTCCTGGCAGGGGCCGCGGCCGTAGCGTGGGTTTCGTTTGGGGAATGGGAAAAGGCCCCGCAGCGGGTGCTGACTCTCTATGGAAATGTGGACATCCGTCAGGTTAACCTGGCCTTTTACGATACCGGCCGCATCCTCCGTCTTTTGGTGGAGGAGGGGGATCGGGTCGAGGCAGGGCAGTTGGTGGCCGAGATGGACCCGGTCCGCTATTCAATCGATGTGAGGCAGTTGGAGGGGAAGTTAGAGGCCCAGATTCAGGAGGTGACCCGGCTCCACAACGGCACCCGGCCCCAGGAGATCGAACAGGCCAGGGCCGCGGTCCAGGCCAACGAGGCCACCCTTAAGGACGCGGAACTTACCTACCATCGCATCAAGGGCCTGGTGGCCACGGATTATGCGCCCCAGCAGGACCTGGACGATGCCACGGCCAAGATGGATACGGCCCGGGCCCGCCTGAAGGAGGCGAAGGAGGCCCTTGAACTGGCGGTGATCGGCCCCCGGGAGGAGGACATCAAGGCGGCGGAGGCCCAGCTTCGGG
>Ga0209164_1004048_pt1 | contig 13426 bp, 15 predicted proteins | sample MTBNYHSulfiMetaG_FD_187458 | JGI IMG/M metagenome (GOLD analysis project Ga0209164, IMG submission 187458) | Enrichment culture microbial communities from rom New York Harbor, USA that are MTBE-degrading - MTBE-NYH (New York Harbor Sulfidogenic)... | ecosystem: Environmental > Aquatic > Marine >...
TCAGGTCTCAGCAAGAAAGAGGCCGTCAAAGAGGCCCAGCGCTGCCTGAGTTTAAGGGAATGCGAATCGTGTGAGGTCTGTAGTCTCCTCTGTCCTGACCTCTGTATCACCCGAGATTCAAAGACTGGAGGGGTTCTGATCGATTTAGATTATTGTAAGGGGTGCGGCATCTGCGCATCGGTCTGTCCCAAAGGGGCAATTCAAATGGTACTGGAGGAAGGGTTATGACAGAAAAGATCCAGATAGACATGAACTCTGATGTGGGGGAAAGTTTTGGGGTTTATAAACTGGGACTGGACGAGGAGGTGATTCCGCACATCACCTCAGCGAATATCGCCTGTGGATTCCATGCCGGAGATCCCGCCGTGATGAGAAAAACCATCTCCCTGGCAAAAAACTATGGAATAGAGGTGGGGGCCCATCCCGGGTTTCCAGACCTTATGGGTTTTGGACGAAGAAATGTCGATGCCACCCTTGAGGAGATTCAGGATTATGTCCTCTATCAAACAGGGGCTCTCATGGCCTTTGCCCTATCACAAGGGTTGAGACTTCAGCATGTAAAACCTCATGGAAGTCTTTACAATATGGCTGTCGTGAATCCTAAGATATGGGAGGCCATTGCAGAGGGAGTGGCGAAGGTGGATCGAGAAATCATCCTGGTCGTTCTCGCTTCTTCGAAAAGGGAGTCTCTTCTGGAGATTGGAGAACGTCATGGCATCCGTATCGCCTTTGAAGCCTTTCCAGATCGGGCCTACAACCAAGATGGCTCTTTGGTCTCTCGAAGGGAAAAAGGAGCCGTCATTCATGATGATGTGGTGGTTGCAAAAAGGGCGCTCAAGATGGCTCTGGAAGGAAAGGTCATTGCCATGGATGGGACAGAGATCGAGCTGAAGGCCGACACGCTCTGCGTTCATGGCGATAATCCCTCTGCCGTCGAAATGGTCAAGAAGATTCGGCAAGAATTAAAGGACGCCGGCGTGGCCGTCATCTCAATGAAATGGTTTGTCTGATAAACTTCTAGGGGTCAAGGGGTCTAGCCTGCCTGCCGGTAGGCAGGGATTCAAGGGTTCGAGCAAAAAAGTTTAAACTCTTTTATGACTGAGTCATTCATTCTTTAAGACTCAAAAGCTTTTTTAAAAAAATAGACACTTGAACCCACGACCCCCTGCCTACCGGCAGGCAGGCTCGGACCCTTGAACCCTTTACATCAATTATTCGGAAAAAACCTTATCATGGGCCTCTATTCGAAAACTCTCTACTTCTTGATGGGTGATCGTGGCCTTCTCCTTGAATTTGGAGACGAAATCAGTCGCGAAATCAATGAGAAGGTGAGGAGGATGGCTCTGGCCATCCAGGCCGAGACACTGGAAGGCATTATTGAAACGGTTCCGACCTACCGATCTTTACTCATTGTTTATAATCCAACCGTTCTCCCCATCGAGGGCTTAAAGAAAAGATTAGAACTGATAGAGGAGGGGCTTCGGCAAACTCCCCTGCCGCAGCCCAATTTGATACATATCCCTGTCGTCTATGGTGGTATCTATGGCCCTGATTTGGAAGGGGTGGCGAAATATCACCAGATCTCTCCGGAGGAAATAATTCGACTCCATTGCAGCAAACCCTATCTCATCTATATGATCGGCTTTATGCCCGGTTTTCCCTATATGGGAGAACTTCCTGAGGCATTGATCACACCTCGTCTCAAAACACCCAGACTCATTGTTCCCAAGGGCTCTGTGGCAATTGCGCAGAGGCAGACAGGAATCTACTCCATGGAGAGCCCGGGGGGTTGGCAGCTCCTCGGTCGAACCCCGGTTGAACTCTTCGACCCCAAGAAGGAGCCTCCGGCCCTGCTTCAGATAGGCGATCTTGTCCAGTTTTATCCTGTGACAGAAAAGGAGTATGAGAATTGGAGCGAGTAGAGGCTTTTGAAGTCCTTGAACCTGGTATTCTGACCACGTTTCAAGATCTGGGTCGTTATGGTTTCAGTCAGTTTGGTGTTCCTCCATCTGGCGCCTCGGATCCCTTCTCTCTCAGAGTGGGTAATCTATTGGTCGGAAACGGAGAAGAAGGGGCCTGCCTCGAGGTCACCATCAGGGGTTTAAAAATACGTGCCTTAGGAGAACTCGTCATTGCCATCACAGGTGGAGATCTCTCTCCGTTATTGAATGGGGAGCCCCTGGAGATGTGGAGAACCCATCTTTTAGTGGAGGGCGATGTCATCAGCTTTAAAAAAGTCCAGACAGGTTGCCGGGCTTACTTGGCTGTGAGTGGAGGATTCATTGTTCCAAAAATCATGGGAAGCTCTTCGACCTATCTTTCAGGTAAGTTTGGTGGATTCGAAGGAAGGGAATTGAGACGAGGGGATATTCTTTATACTCTCGATATTCAATCTTCTCTGGATAAATTGGGTCTTCGATTTCCAAGCGATTGGCTCCCTCCTTGGAAAAAAGAGGAGGTGCTTCTCAGGGTGATTCCCGGGCCTCAGGATCATCATTTTACTGAAAAAGGATTCCAAACATTTTGCTCCTCCTCCTATCAGGTGACTCCCCAATGCGATCGGATGGGCGTTCGATTAGAAGGGCCCAAGATCGAGAGACGGTCCGATGTGGAAGAATCGATCATTTCAGAGGGTTTGATATCAGGGGGGATTCAGGTCCCCGGGGATGGGAAACCGATCATCATTTTGACGGAGTTGGTCACCGGTGGATATACGAAGATCGCCACGATCATCTCTACGGATTTACCAAAGGTGGCACAACTCAAGCCTGGGGATCAGGTGCGGTTTAACCCTGTATCCATTGAGGAGGCTCACCTTCTGTTGAGAGAGCAGGAAGAGCGGTTAATAAAATTTAAAGAGAATTTCCAAAAACGTTAAGAAGGAACTGAATTATTCAACAGGCTTGCTTGGGGCGATCGGAATTTCAAATTCCCAGAGATTGGCACCTGAACTATAATAGATCTTGTTGCTCAGTATCGCCATGCCGGAATGGATCGGAGAAGAGGGGTTAGCGACAAGTGAAACCTGGTCGTTTTTCGGATCAATGAAAAAGATCGCCTCCCTCGCAAGTCCATAAAGTTTTAAGTCTGGGCCACGCTGGAGGGAGATTTCTCTCGGCTCTTTAAATCCAAGATCAAAAACCTTTTTGACTTCTCTTCGCTCTGAATCGAAGACAAAGACCTTTTCATTGTCCGTGATTCCATAAAGCAATCCATCCACGGTACCCGCAAGAGAGAGAATGGTTTTGGCTTCTGGAACTGGAATCATCTCAAACACCTTCTTTTCCTCTTTGGGGTCCCAAAGAATCAGTTTCGCCTCTTTTTCGATAGCATGTGTTCCAGTTCCGCCTCGTATCGAACTTCCTCCTGCAATGAGATCGAATTTTTCAAGATAAGCGAGGGAAGCGATGCTCTGATTCTGGACAATGTGGCGATAGACTCTTTTCTCATTTTTCTTCGGATCATAGACGCTCAGGGCACCCCCCAGATTTCCATAATCAGGATAACTTCCAATATAGACTCTTCCGTGGGGTCCTGCAATCAGGGTTCTCGGTCGATACTGCTCCTCCCCGATGGGTCCCAGGTCTTTTGGATTCGAATCTTCCTGATCGCCAAATTTTAAAGGTCTCTTTGGATCGTAAACGGAAAGTCTGGCCTCCGGATAGGAGCAGACATAGAGTTTACCCTCATGGGAGCCCATCGAATAAATCTCTCCATTCGAATAGGAGGCCCTGCCGAGGTTGTTGTGAGTTTGAGCGAGTGGATCATAGACAAAGAGGCGGAGGGGGAGCATACTGCTTCCATAGATTTTGCCATCCGGGCCGGGGCTGACAACAAAGATATAGGAGCCTGCGGCTTCATACTGGAGAGGAATCTTTTTCTCCTCCCGGGTCACAGGATTTTCAATTCGAAGAATGCGGTTGTCAAAAACACGGAATGGTCGGCCATCGGGAAGTTCGCTTTGAGGAAAAGGGACGTCGGACCTGGGGACCTCAACCAGTTTTTCTCCTCTCTCGATACGAAACCATTGTTCTGAATTGGAAAATTTGGTGTAAACTTTTCCGTCTTTTCCTTTGACTAAACTCACCCGCCCGGGCTTTCGGCTCTCTGCAGGAATCAAAGAAGTTTTGGTCTGTGTTTCCGGATTGAAGACGACAATATCCATCTTTTCGAATTGAATCGCGCAATAAATCAAACCATCCTCCCCTGCCGTGGGATAACAGTAAAATTGATCGGAGTCCATGCGGCCATAATTTTGAATCCCCCCTGTCCTGGGATCATAAGAGAAAAGCTTTGCCGAAGGGAAAGTTCCCCCCCAGATCTTTCCGTCTTTTGCCGTTGTGATTTTACAGATGAAAGATTCAGTTTCTCCTCCAGGCCTCCCGAGGTCATCCCACTCCTCGGTCTTCGGATCGAAGCGCAGGAGGTGGGCATTGTAATAACTTCCCAGATAGATCCGATTCTCGTGATCGATTGTAAATCCCCAGGAGCCCATCTCAGAGGACAAGGGACCGTCAAATTGTCTCATCTTGCCGGTATCAGGATGAACGGCAAGGAGAAAAAGAGGGGCTTTGTATTGCCCAAAGGAGAGATAAATCGTATCCATCTTTCCAGTTTTTCCTGGGCCGACATAGGCTCCCCAGACGATGGCTTCCCTCACAGGAATGCCAAGATCTCGTTGAGCGAATAAGGTCTCTGAAAAAGGGGAAAGGATGAGAAAGGCGAGGATAGGAATGAGGAACCGAAAACCCGCCACTCCCCGCACCCTTGCCAAAGTGGCCTGCCTGCGCGAAGCTTTTTGGCTCCCCTTTATCAAGAGGGGGCAGGAAAGATTATACGACCGGATCTGTTTCTTGAGCATTGGGAGTGTTCGTCGTATCCGGGAGCGGCGAAGGTTGCGGTTTTGGTTTCCTTTGCCGCGGGCGCCAGCGAGGTTTCAAGATCTTCTGTGCTTTCCGTTCCTTTGATTCCTTCATTTCCTCTATATCACTTTTTCTCTGCTCTTTACCAAATCCGATGATGACATAGGTCCCGCTTCGGGCATCGGTTCTTAGCTGAATGATTCCTTGTTTTTCAGCATCTTCAAGAAGGTCACTGAAGGTGCGGTAGCCATGGTAGGATTCATTGAAAGAAGGCTTCTTTCGCTTCATCGTCTCTTTTACCATGGAGGACCAGAGCACCTCCTTATTCTCACGGACGAGAGCCACGACAGAGTCCACCAGGAGTTGAAAAGCCTCTTTCTTTTTTTCAGGGAGATCCTGCTCGATCTTAGGAGGAATGCCTAAAGGACGTTCTAAGTCTTCATAATAAATAAACTCATCGCAGTTATTGACTAAAAGGTTGGAACTCGATTCTTTCATCCCAAGACCGATCACTCGCTTGCCGTTCTCCTTCAACTTAGAGACGAGGGGGGAGAAGTCGCTGTCACCGGAGACAATGACAAAGGTGCCGATATGTTCTTTGGAATAGCAGAGATCCAGGGCATCCACGCAAAGACGGATGTCTGCGGAATTCTTTCCGGTCATCGCACGCTTCGGGATCTCGATCAGCTCAATGGCCGCCTCATGGAGGGGTTTCTTATACTCGGCATAATCGGCCCAGTCCGCATAGGCTTTCTTGACGATGAGCTTCCCTTTCTCGACCAGACGCTCCAGGACCTTCTGGATCTCGAATCGTTTATCCTTTTTCCCTTTAAAACCAAGGGCAAGGTTCTCAAAATCGATGAAGACTGCTAAAGTATGTTCCCCTTCCGCCATGCTCTATTCCTTTCCTATCTTTTCTAAAATCATACTACAATGAAGCAGGCCTTTTGTAAACCCTATATTATTGGCCCTCCATTCCCTCATCCCTTCGAAGGGAGAGGATGTTTACGCTCGATCGCTTCGGGACGGAGTGGTGGGGTGGGGGTGAAAAGCCATAGTAAGCCCATCTGTGCCTGCGTGGGGTAGGCAACGGCTCCCAAATTTTTCAGAAAGCGTAAGGTTTCGCTAGGGAAAATCGGGGCCAAATTGTTTTAAAAAATAGCACTGCTCCCTTTCATTTTTCTATCATCATTTCCAGATTGTTAATCCGTCTGCAACAACAATGCGCAAAATATCCTATAATTTCAAAATGTTATATACAAATAAAAATAACGCTTGACTTTTTATCAAAGATTGACGATATTTTTAATAGAAGCTCATCTGCCATGTGTAGAAGGAGTAACGAAGCCGCCTCAAAAGGGCGGCTTCAGCTTTTTATAAGCCTCGTATTCTTTTCCCAACTTAATTTTCGTATGCGTTTTTGTGACAAGGTAAGCTGTCCATAGAATCATGTAGCCACGGCGCTTTGCTAAGACGACCAGATATTCTTCTTCTTCGAACCAGAGACAAATTCTTTTTTCGCCACCCCGTTCGTTTACCCAAAATTTGATTGCCGGTTGATCATAATGCTCAATGATTGGTCGAGGCCACCGAATCCTCTCACATCTTCTTAAATCTGGCAAACGATCCTTTTCTGATTTTCCCTCGGATATTAGGTGCCAAAACGTAGCTTCTTTCCCTTTCTCAATAGGATGACGTTTAAGCGCAACCTTCATCCCCCCAAGTGTGGGTAACCTGTCAATAAAATCTTCCTTAAAAAATTTATACAATACGTCAAGATACTGATCCCAATCGCCCCCATAATCTTTGAGTAGAACAAGTGGGGGAAGCCAATCAATTTTTTCTGTCACGACTGTATCTCCGATGCCTGCCAGTGGAAAATGTTAAATTTACTTTCAGACAATAAAGTTGATTGAGTGAGTTTATATCCAGATCTTTTCCTAACTCGATTTACGAGATTGGCCTTCGCAGCATTTGTAGAAAGTTCCCGATTAGCGTATGAGACCGCACCGATCAAAAGGTCAGCTATCTGAAGCAATTCTACCTCATGAGACCTTACAATCTGAACTCGTTCAATGATCTTTCTGGAAAAATCATACAGGTTGTTTGACAACACTTCATGCAATTTTTCTACTTTGGCCCCCCCTCGGGTATCTTTCATGTCTAAGTAAATACGATAATGCGCCTTAGGATTGAGGATCAATTTGAGCATTTCAAAATACATTTTGTAGTACCAATCATCATGACTTTGTGAGAATACCTCATGACGAAGTTTAGACTTATCAGGAACAACCAACCCTCGGAAATGGAGATCATCCACATCAAAAAAATAGTCCACAATATCCAGATAGAAGCTTTCTTTAGCCGGAGAAACTTTTGTCCATTTTATTTCAAAACCAGCCTTCAAACCGTGTTGAATCTTCTTTTCTCGAATCCTAATGGAAACCTCTTTTACTTTTTCTGTCGCACACCATACAGCACCGAGAGTCATTACTTTCTGATGATCGTTCTCTAAGTGACAGCTTTCATCGCAATAGACATTATAATGCTCAAATAAATCCATCTTTGTCTCCATTCATTTATGTACTGAGGCTGTTCTTACATGATCCATTTTGCGTCTGACCACAGAGCAGTTTCTTCAGCACTCGGTGGCCGGAACCGGGCTCTAACTATCCCCCACCAATTCAGACACATCATAATGCTCAGTAGTTTTTTTGTGCTTTTTCTTATCTCTTAGACCCATGGTAATCCAGATTTCAAAGACCAAGCGCCTTGTGCGGTATTCGTCGTACTGCTTCTCCTCCTTTTCCTTCAGGACGCGGAAGGTTTCGCCGGGGAAATCAGTAGCCAACTTTTCTATGGATTGCACCAACAATTCTTACTCATTGTAAAGTGTATAGTTTAGCCTTGACCCCAGGCTCACCAAAAATCATTCCACGGGTGCTAGGTATGCTACCCATCGCAAAGGAAGCAATGCTTTATCTTCCTCTTTCATACCTACGTAATATTGTTCCCATAAATTAATGAATTCTTCTAAATCTATTTTTTCAATGTGTTTGGCAGACCTTCTTATTTCCTTTTCAGCGTCTGAAGTAAAACCACCAGATGAAACAATTAGTCCTGTTTCATCCTGCTTATTTATCAGGCTTGATAGTTCTCTCACCTCTTTTTCAGTAACCTTCTAGGATTTCATCGATGGCGTGCTTGGGTTCAGCCTTTTGGCCTGTCGATACCTCAACTAAGTCAACGAGAAATCGTTCAAGACCACGGCGTATGGCACTTTTGATTCCAGGTTCCTCAATTGTATCAGGATCGATCATGGAAGAAAGTGTGTAACGCTGAACGATTTGTTTTTCCAAAGGTTCAAGGCGGTTGGCCCGCTCAGTGTTGAACCAGATTAGTTCCCTAAAATTTGATGTAGCAAAGTAGGAAGAGCGACGCCTTGTAGCTTTTGTCCTGGCGGGTTCGACAAGTTCCGCTTCATTGAAAGGATCAAGAAAAGCCGGTGGTTTCAGTTCAATCACGAAAATAATCTCTTCACTTCCTGGCCGTTTTTTGATCACAATATCAGGTTGTTTGCGATCGGCTCCACTGGTTTCTTGCTCTACGGAACCAAGGTTGAGATGCTTTTCCTGGATGATTTCATTCATCCACTGGACCAGTTTCTGATTGTTAGTCCGCTCCGTCTTATGGGCTATCTTTTCGTAAGGATTAGAAATACGTCGAGTCATGTGTGTTTTTCTTCCAATATCTGATTAACAATCCGTCGAGCAATTTCAAAGGCGGCAGCGATACGACAGAGTTTTACCTGACCCAAGCCCTTGATTTTCATAAGTTCTTTTACGTCCTGCTCAGCCATTCCTCGGAAGGACTGGAATTTTGAAATGAGTTCTTGAGCAATCTGTTCGGCTGATTTTTTGGGCGCCCCGGATGATATTAGGACAGCGAGAAGCTCTGCGTCCGTTAGCGTGTCAGGCCCAGCCCGAAGGAGCTTGCCACCGGGATGCCTCCATGAACCTTCTGTCGCGAAATTTTTTGGAATCACCATAATGATATCTCCATTTCAAAGCAAGATATTAAATCAGGAGAAATTGGGTTCGCACCTTCAAATTTCATTTCACAGGTCTAAATTGCCTATGCTCTGCCAATAATAGGTTATTGATGAGGTGTTTTTATGGTTTGAGTTTACCAGATTGGGGGAAAAAATCAACGGGTGCGGAAATTTTAACTCAGCACCTGGAGGGAATAATCTTTCTCTTTTAACCCTTTTTTAATCTCTCGGATGTGGCCTGAACCTCGAGTTTCCAAGACCAAAATCACCTTTGAGAATCCGATGGGGATATTTTGAGCAGCCTTTTTATGGAGGCTATGGAGAACGAACTCCCTTTTTTAATAGATTGATCCGAGGCATTCTTGAAAATGGATTCTGGTCCACCCAAACCTCGCAACCATAAACGTTTTCGATATTTTCTTGGGTGATGACCTGATCCGGAGTTCCTACCTTATAAATTCCTCCTCCCTGAAGAAGAATGAGCCGATCACAAAATTCAGAGGCGATGTTCATATCATGAGAAGCCATGACAATGGTCAAGCCTCTCTCCCGGTTGAGGGTGAGGATGAGCTCAAGAAAGTCCATCTGATGATGAATATCCAAGTTGGCAGTGGGCTCGTCCAGAAGAATGACTTCCGGCTCCTGAGCCAAGGCCCTGGCGATGAAGACCCTCTTTCTTTCTCCGCCGGAGAGTTCATCCATGGATCTCTCGGAAAACGGAAGCACCTTTGTCCACTCCATTGCTTTTTTTGCTATCTCCAGATCCTTTTCGCTTTCAAACATGAGATGCCCGAGATGAGGAGATCTTCCCATCAGGACCGTCTCAAGGACACTGAAAGGGAAGAGGAGATGGGTTTCTTGAGCCACCACAGCAATTCTTTTGGCGATGTCGGCTCGATCCATCTTCTTCATGGGAACGAGCTCAAAGAGAATCTCTCCCTTCTGAGGGGAGAGAAGGCGATAGAGGATTTTTAATAGAGTGGTTTTCCCAGAACCATTCGGCCCGATCACTCCCACAAACTCTCCCCTCTCCACTCGACAGGAAACATCCTGGAGCACCCAATCTTCGTGATAACGGAAGGAGACAGAATGGACTTCAATCATAGTGTCTTGACCACCTTTCTCGTCCTTAGGAGATAGATGAAGAAAGGCCCTCCAAAGGCGGCTGTGATCACGCCGACAGGTAACTCCGTAGGCGCAAGAATCGTTCTTGCAAAGGTATCCGAGGCAATCAGGAAGGAAGCGCCAACCAATGCTGACGAGGGAATAAGGAGCCGGTGGTCAGGACCGAAGATCAGCCGTACAGAATGCGGGATGATCAGACCTACAAACCCGATCAGACCGCATACGGAGACCGACGCCGCAGTGATCAAAGAAGCGCAGACATAGGAAATCAGTTTCAATCTCTCCACGGCCACCCCTAACTGGATCGCATTTTCTTCTCCTGAAAGGATGAGGTTTAAATGGCGGGACCGAAGGTAAAGTAGGAAGATGCCTAATAAAACATAAGGAAGGATGACCAAAATCGCTCGGGCACTGGAGAAACTGAAGTCTCCCATCAACCAGAAGATGATCGTATGGAGTTCCTCTTTCTGGGAGACAGAGAGGAAGAACATGATCAGAGCCGAGAGAAAGGATCCGATGATGACCCCTGCCAATAAAAGGGTATTGGGGTGAATCTTTCCGTCCTGCCTTCCGAAATAGAAAACGACCAGGATGGTCAGGAGCGCTCCTAAAAATGAAGCCAAAGGAAGACCCAACGAGGAGGTGCTCAATCCCAAGAGAATCGCAATGATTGCGCCCACGGCTGCACCGCTCGAGACTCCGAGAATATAAGGATCGGCCAGAGGGTTTCTCAGAAGGGCCTGAAAGGTGGCCCCTGCAACAGAGAGGCCTGCTCCCACAAAACCTGCGAGAATGGCTCTGGGAAGTCTGAGGGAGAGAATAATCGTCCGTTCTGTTTCGCTTCCGGCTCCCTTTAGACCCAGAATGGATTGGAAGAGAATGCGGATGGAACGCAAAGGCGGAACCTTCACGCTTCCCATGGTGATGGAGACGAGGATGACCAGGATCAAGAGGAGGCCGAGGAAGATGGAAATGGTCAGGACTCTTTTGGGGGTGATGGGCTTCATGTCATTGTCATTGATCTCCCTCACCCTTCCCCCCAATGCCTGCCTGCCGGTAGGCAGGGGGAGAGGGAGTGGGTGAGGAGGGCTCTATTTTTTAAACCATTCGGGATGGAGAACCCTGGCTATCTCCTCCAATCCATCGATGATGCGGGGTGATGGCCGGTCGAGCAGGTCAGAGTCAACCAGGTGGATGCGGCCATTTTTGACCGCAGGGATCGTCTTCCAACGAGTCCATTCGTGAAGGATCTTCTGATAATCTCCTTTGGGATTCATCGAACTGATGACGATCACCTCCGGAGATCTTTTCAAAATCTCCTCCATTCCAAATCGGGGATACAACTCTTTTTCTCTTCCTGCAATATTTTCACCCCCTGCGATGCGTATCAAGTCATCTGCAAAACTGCCTTTCCCCACTGTCACCATCGGAGCCTCCCCGATCTGGATAAACACTTTGGGCCGGGAAAGACCCCGGGTGAATTCAACCACTTTCTGCTTTCTTTTTCTCATTTCCTCGATGATGACCCTCGCCTTCGCTTCCCGATTCATCACCTGACCGATGTGGCCGATGCTTTGGAGAATATCATCAAAATTTTTCGGGAAGATCACATAAGTTTTAAAACCTAATTTCTCCAAACGATCCACCATGTCCCGTGTGTTCCCGGCTCCTGTCGCGATAATCAGGTCAGGGTTAAGAGAGGTGATCTTTTCAAAATCGAGACTGATATAACTTCCCACTTGAACTCTGCTTTTGGCCTTTTCAGGGAAGTTGCAATGAATGGAGACTCCGACGATCTCTTCATCGAGTCCAAGACGGAAGAGAATTTCGGTGATATTGGGGGCTAATGAAACAATTCTTTTTGGAGGAAAGGGGAGGCTCACTTCTCTTCCCACTTCGTCTTTAAACTGAAATGTATTCGAGTTGGATACCGATGCCCCAAGCAACAAAATGAACAGAGATAACAATAAGATTGTTTTGATCAAATGGTTTTTCATTGGAGCTGAAACTTGATCGGGATATTCACCCAGTACCAGATGGGAGTATTCCCTTCCCTTCCAGGGATAAACTCCCATTGTTTTACTGCGGCGATGGCAGAACGATCCAGTATTTCATGGCCCGATGACTTTTTCACCTCGATCTCTCCCACCCTACCATCGGAAAGTAACTGCACTCTCAAAATGACCTCTCCTTGATATTTCCTGTCTTTGGCCCATCGAGGGTAAATGGGGTTTACTCTCTTGACCGCCTTGGGGGGAATGTCAACTTCAGAACTGGAAGGGAGCTTAGCAATATTTTTCTGTCCATCAAAAGAGTCAGTATTGGGAAGAGGATTTTCATGAGATACCTTAGGTTGGGGCAAACCTGTTGAGGAATTCTTTTTTTCGAAAGTTAAGGTTGAATCTGATTGTAACGAGACGTTCATCGCCTGGACGATGGGTTCTTTTTCTTTCTTCTCTTCTAACCTATTGAACACTTCCCGCTTCCCATTGTCGGGTGGAACAGGCTGTGGATCGCTGGCGGGAGTATTGACTTTCACTTCGGTTTGGACAGAAGGAGATTCGGGTTCCCGCTCCTTCTTTAAAGCAGGTTCCTCTTTTTTCTCCTTAGGAAGCACCCCTCTCTCTTCAGACTTCATCTTTTTAATATCATGCCCAAAAATTGATTCCTCTTTATTCACCTTTTTGGTTAAGGTTTTTGTTTCAGGGATTAAAGGGTATAGAAAAACTTCAATATTCAGAGATGGGAGACGATTGATTTGAAAGTTCGGGTATAAGAACATCATCACGGAGGCGAAGAGAAGATGGAGCCCCAATGAAATGGATAAAAAGATTTTCAGGTTCAAATTTCCGTTCATGTCCAAAACACCTATTTCTAAAGATGACTCACGGCTTGCCGAAAAGGTGATTTCCTTCAGGCTGCACAATAAAAAACCCAGTCTTCGAATGAAAGACTGGGTTTTATCTCACTTCAACCTTCACCGTCCTCCATCGAAGACCTATTGTGAAGCGCATTCAGGCAGGTTTTCTGGCTTACGGATCATCCTACTGCGGCCTGAAGTTTTCCTCGACCTTCAGGCCTTCCTGCCCCTTCCCATCTTTTAACCCTTCGACAAGCTCGGGTTCCGGATAGTGGATCTGGCAGGTTTCGTCCCCGATTACAGCGGCGTGGCCGTCCCCGATTCTCACGGGGTTCCCTTTTCGGCTTCAAGCCACCTGAACACGGATCTATTTTTAACTCTTCATACCACAATTTTTAAGAGGATGTCAACTTTTTTTGTCATCCCTTTTTTGACATTCCCGACAAAATTGACAGGCAAGCAATATTATAGTATTTTTAATAACATAAATGTTTCATAACGGTACCATCCCGCCTGCCTGCCTTGCCT
>Ga0209164_1004054_pt1 | contig 13411 bp, 14 predicted proteins | sample MTBNYHSulfiMetaG_FD_187458 | JGI IMG/M metagenome (GOLD analysis project Ga0209164, IMG submission 187458) | Enrichment culture microbial communities from rom New York Harbor, USA that are MTBE-degrading - MTBE-NYH (New York Harbor Sulfidogenic)... | ecosystem: Environmental > Aquatic > Marine >...
CGGCGAGGTATTGATGATAGGAGCAGCCGCAGAGGTGTCCTCCCCACAAAGAAGGTGAAGATGAAGGTGCCGACGATGATACCGAGCGCCGTGCCGAAAAAATAGTCCAGGAAGCGCACCCGAGTCAGTCCCATGCCGAAGTTCATCGGGGTGAACGGAAAGTAGACCAGACGCAGATAGAGGACCATGGCAAAACCGGTTCGCTCGATGGCCTCATCGCATTTCCCGAGGCTGCCGCCGATGAGGGAGGCGGCAAAGTCCCTGCCGAGATAGCGCCCGATGAAGAAGGCGATACTAGCCCCGATCATCGCTCCCAGCCAGACTTAGAGAAAACCGAAGTAGGGGCGGAATATGGCAGCCCCCACGGTGGCAAGCAGTGTCCCCGACATGAAGAGGCAGACCCCTGCGGCATGGGCGCCTATGCACACAGCCGAAGCCCAGGGCTCCGCAGTCTCAAGGAGCATCCCCACAGCCTCTCGGCCGTAAAGTACTCCCTGAGAGGAGTAAAACGTATAGCCACAATAGCGGTGATGAGGAACAGTATGAAAACAGGTTTATTCCCGATTCCATAAAAGCCTTCCGCCTTCAAGCCTCTGTGCAGCAGCATCTGAAAGGTCAAATTCCGGTTCCTGTGCGAAGGCTCACTTACATTTCTAAAAAGCTCACCCGTCGGAGAACAGGCCGGGGCTCTTCTTTGCATCCTGTCCAGACCGGGTCAGGTGACGGCGGATGGCGGTTTCGAGCTCCTCTTCGCTGATATCCTTGCCCTGCACGATGATCTTCTCACCAATCAGGACGGCCGGAGCCGCCGGTAATGCGAGCCTCGCGTACTCCTCGCTCTTGTAGGCTTCTCTTGGCCTGGATATGATCTCAATTTCAATTCCATACTTCTCCCCCAGCCTGGGGGCCATCTCACCAAGATGGCCTCACGTTTTGCCCCGGGGATCGTTTACCAATACCTTTACCTTTAACATCTGCTCCCACCACACTACATGGACCGACTCACAGTCGTTCCATTGCTAGTTCCCGAGGATGCGGTCCAGGACTCCCTTCTTTTCAGGCTCGGGTCGGCCAGTCCCAGGCATCGGCAAATGACCGCCTCCACCTTGTCCCGTGAAACATTGGAGCCCTCGACCACGATCTCATCTCCGACCATAACGGCCCGTGCAACGGGAAGCTCCAGCTGCAGAAGAAGGCTCTTCCCCTCCTTCTGGCAACCGTTGTGGGCGGAAGAAAAGGCGGCGCTCTCAGGCAAAAGCTTGGAAACAGGCTTCTCCTTTTTGCCGGCATTCTGGCCTCCATCTCGTGGGCGCTCATGGGAGCCTGGCATTCGCCTGTACTGCTCTCCCTTTCGCTCGCAGGGTTCGGGCTCGGGTTCATCATGATTCAGCCGACTCTCGTCGGCACGGCCCAGCAGCTCATGCCGAAGCGGCGCGGCACCGCCATGTCCCTTGCCTCCTTCAACATGTTCGTGGAGGGTGGCATCGGGACATACCTGAATGGAAAGATTCTCACCGGCTGGGGCTTTGAAGCGATTTTCATCTTTGCCGCCGCCCTCATACTCGTTGCGGGAACACTTGCGACACTCCTTCTGCAAGGGATGACTCCGCTCGCTTCTCCGGTGCTCCAGGCCGAAGCGGGCACGGCACGGAACAGCCTGGAGGTGGATCAGGGATGAGTGCATTGCGATCCATGAGAAAGATCCTCAGGATCTTGCTTCCGGTCATGCTCATCGCTTTCATGGTGCTCTGGCTTTCGGGAGTCTTCAGAAAAGGGATGATCACCGGTCAAAAGCTCCAAGCTGATGAGCGGAGCGCCGATGGGATTTCCTCCTTTGAAGTGAGCTTCACCCGCCTTGCCATCACAACGGAAGCCGTGGGAGCCATCCAGGCCAGATGCAGGATGGAGATCTCGCCCAAGGTGTCGGTCCATATCGTTTCGATTCCCGTTCGGGCGGGTCCGCAGGTCAAGAAGAGGGAGCTGCTGGTGCGCTGTGATGAGCGCGATCTCAAGGCGCGACTCATGCAGGCAGGGAAGCGATCCGGCGTTCCGAAGCGTACTAAACGGTCATAAAAGAATTGTAAGTCGAGCCTACCTCAAGTAACATATATTTCTCCTATGCATTCAATATAGAATATCATTTTTTGCTCCGACCCAGGGGAGGGTGCCATGGGAAGAACGAACAAAGTATCTTTGGTCGTAATGGTCTCGTTATGGTTCCTTGCAGGTCTTGGTGCTTATGCATACTCTGCGCAAATTGATTCGCTCCAGTTCGCTTACGACAAGCTTGTTGCCGATGTATTGGGGAACGAGTCCGCTGCCAAAGAGGTTTTAGGCAATCCAGAGATTATGGATGGCCATGTAGCGATTGAGACTACGACAGGTTCCGTTTATTTGGGAGAGGGGCCGGGATGGGTCTTTTTCATCGAGGACAAAACTGCCGAGCGCCCGTTCAACCTCATGGCCCTGATTACAGTCGCCGGTGAAGTTACACGCAAGGACACGAAAGGGCAGCCCCTGTCGCTCTCAGACTATGTTCCAATGGGGGGGATGAAAGAGAGTCTGGTCTCCTCACTGATCCCGGTGAGCTCGATGGAGGAGGCGTACAACCGGCTGGTAGACGAACTGCTCGGGCACACCGTAGGGAACCGGAGAGTATATGCGATCCCCAGCAGATTGGAAGGGCAGGTCGCGATTGAAAACTGGGAGGAGCAGCTCTTTCTCGGGCAGGGCCCCGGCTGGCTGTTCTTTGTGGACGACAATCCTCGAGCCAACTGGGAGCACGCCTGCCGATTTGTGCTTGTGACCGAAGCGGGGGAAATCCTGGTCACCAGGTCCATGACACCGCCAAAGGAGATGACTCCTTTTCAGGAACTGACCCCGGCCCCCTCAACGCCGGGTGAAGGCAATGCAATCGAGCAGTTGAACAACTCCCTGGATTCGACCGGAACCACTCCCAAGCTGAACGTTCTGCCGGGTGTGCCCAACACGCCGGCGACGAACCGCTGGGCGGTGATCGTCTCCGGGGGATATAATCAAGCAAGTAACTATATTCGCTACTGGAACGACTGTTCCTATTTCTATAAGACATTGATTGCCCATGGATTTCAGGATGACCACATCTACGTGTTGATCAGCGACGGGACAAATCCAGCGGCGGATCGCTCGAACGGCACCAACTCGCCGACCGACCTGGACGGCGACGGCGATGCCGACACACAATACAGCGCTACCAAGGCCAACATTACAGCGGTTTTCAACACCCTGCAGGGCCAGCTTGGCGCCAACGATATCCTCTACATCTTTGCCACGGACCATGGCGGGTCAAATGACATTGCCCCCTATGACGATCCGACGGTCAAGCTCTACCTCTGGGGCGAGACTATCACCGACTCCGAGTTTGCCACGGAAGTGAACAAGGTAACGACCAGGGCCACCGTTGGTATCTTTGAGCAATGCTTTTCCGGCGGGATGATTGACAATCTGCAGGCTCCCAATCGGGTGCTCATTTCCGCTGCGCGCTTTTGGGAGCTTTCCTATGCCATGGGCCCATCCTATGATTACGATGAGTTCTCCTATTATTTCACCTACGCGGCGGCCAATCCAGCCGCGGCCGACGGCAATGCGGACGGTGTGGCCAGCATGGAGGAGGCCTACCTCTACGCTCTGGCACATGATTCGAGGCAATCCGAGTCGATCAACGGCGATGGCGACAACGAGGGGGAGCATCCGAGCTATTACTCCTCCCCATGGGACCTTGGCCGGCGCATCTCTTTGTACGGCTTGGATGAGGAGGTTGCGGATCCCTGGTTGAGCGGCTACACGCAGGCCGAGGTGACGGAGAGCTTCCCGACGGGAGGTACGGCCCAGAGCTGGTCGGCCGACGAAGGTCGCTGGGAGTATACCCTCCCTTTCAGTTTCCCCTATTTTGGGGCAAGCTTCTCCAAGGTGACCGTGGACGCTAACGGCATCGTCTACCTTGGGACTCCTGGCGCCCCATTTTATTCGAACACGGTGAACGATCTCAAGGCCAAAATAGCCATAGCCCCTCTGTGGGATGATTTGACCGTCTATTCCTCGGACGGCGACGTCATCTACACCAGCGCGGATTCGCAATGGGTGACCATCCGCTGGAAGGCCCACACTTTTCGGGACGACCGCCCGGTTAATGTTGCCGTGAAGTTGAGCTCCTCCGGAGCGGTAAAATTTCTCTACGGCTCCGGCAACGACCATACCAGTAGGATCGTGGACCGCGACAAGACCATCGGCATTTCCAAGGGGGATGGCTCCAACTATCACCTGTGCCTGAGAAACGGTCAGTGGAATCTGGGCAACGCGACGGGCATCGAATATGCCCCCAAACAGGCATCGAGCCGCAAGGTTCTCTATTTTTGCGACTATAATTTCGGCAACAACTGGTTTCCCAGGGCACTGTCCCAGCTCGGACTGGACTATACCGTGGCGACCAGTTATGCGGATTTCGAGTCCAAGTTGAGCGCCGGTCGGTATGATCTGGTGATATTGCTCATGCACAATTTTGGACCAGGTGGCACCAGGCCGACTTCCCTGCCCAACTTCGAAGCTTATTTGAGTGGCGGCGGCAGGGCCATATTCACCGACTGGTATCGTGATCCCCGCTATGCACCATACTTTGGCATCACGTACGTGGGTGGTCCTGGTACAAGCGACCTGAACGGCGCCAATGACAACTCCGTGAATGTTACCAGTCCTTTCCTGAGCAGCTCGACGGGGAGCACAATGCTGCTAACCAATCCAGGCTGGTCCATCTTCTCCGTCGGAATGAATCTGAACGGCGCCAGCAAAGCCGCCAGTTATGCGCACAACGGCTATGTTGCCATTGCATACACCCCTAAGACGATTATCAATGGGCCGCTCAAGGACACATTCGCAGACGACGATCAGGGGCTTGCGCTGGCCAAGGCGGAGATTTCCCGCGTGCTCGGGTCCAGGGCCTTGCCCGCAATCCTGAGCTTGCTGCTTGATTGAAGCTTCCGGCAAATTATGATTCGGGCTGAACCTCCCGAACTACTGCGTAGCAGGGGGCGTTATATCAATTATCATTCGGTGCTCCAGGTGATTTTTGCTGACCGCCGAGGTGGATACAGCCAATGCCCTTGCCGCCAAGGCCGGGGGTACACCATGGTCGTAAATCAGTTGGCGGGCGAGGCGGGATCTCACCCTTGAAAACGGACGCCGTCGGCTGCCGGATTGCCGTTCCTTCAGGTTGATCTTTTCTTCCTCACATGTCTTGACGATCAGCTCCTGAATCTTCCGCCGACGGTCGTGGGCGCAAAATGATGATTCTGTTTTTCTTCGACTCTCCAAGCATGCGCTGCACGAAATCACCATCCCCAGTATTCGTCCATCGCTTATCTCCCGGTCGCCATGCCCGCGCCTCGATACCACCTCGGATCAGCCGCGAAGCGACTGCGGTACTCCCGATCATTGACGACCCGGCGTCTTTCCATTCCCGCATGAGCACGTAATGCAATGTCCCAGGCAGGTCCAACCTCGCTTGCCGTGGCATGCAAGCTCCCCACACGCAATGGATTCTATCTGTCATTCCTCTGCAATACATTCGGCAGTAATTAACAAGTCCACGAATTCAAGAACGTCCCTCGCCGCATGCAAAGCCTGAGAGCCCGAAGCACTTGATCGATCTGATCGGTTTTCCGCCGTCAGCATTGAGGCGCGCCCTCACCCTGGAAACCGGACGTCATCGGCTACCATAAAAAGTCAACTAATTGAAGAACGCAAGGACGTCCCTTCCGCCCCTTCAATTCAAGAAGGTCCCTCAGGCCCTCTGTCTTTTCGTCTTTTCTCAACTACGCAGTGGACGCCTTCTCCCGATTGAGCTGCCTTATAGCACAGATTATCCGACTGACACTCAGCCTTGCAGGTATCTCCTGATTTCCACCGGTTGATGAGCCCCGGTTCACGGATGAGAGGACGAGAAAGGGAGACGTAATCAGCCAGATTATCAGCCACAAGATGCTCAGAAACGGACAGGGAGCGGATTCCGCCGACCAGCATCAGCGGCATACTGATACTTTCCTTGTACCTGCGAGCAGCGTCCAGGTAGAACACCTCATCTTCTTCGGATTCGATTTTGCCTTTCCGCATAGGATTATTCCTGCCCGAAAAAAGGGTTCCCCCACTCAACTCAACAGCATCTGCTCCGTCCTTTTCTAATATGGACGCGGTGGCGAGCATGCCTTCAATGTCCTGTCCACCCGTTAAAAAGTCAGAGGAGTTCAGCTTGAAAAGCACCGGCAGGTCTGGTCCCACGCATTTCCTTATACTCTGAAGCACTTCCCTGACAATTCTCGTCCGATCTTCTATATCCCCACCATATTCGTCTTCTCTCTTGTTGAAGAAAGGAGACAGAAACTCACTCAGAAGATACCCGTGAGCAGCATGGATCTGAATCCCGTCAAATCCCGCTTTTTGAGCCCGCAATGCGGCCTGACCGAAAGCATTGACCACCATTCGGATATCCTGAATGGTCATAGCCCTGCAAAAATATCCTTTGCTTTCCACAAACAGAGAGGAGGGTGCCATGGGCTGCTGGCCGGTCAATTCCACATCAGACTGGGATCCTGCATGACCGATCTGCAAGACGATTTTGCCTCCAGCCTTATGAACAGCTGTAGTCATTTCGAGAAGACCAGGGATGAACCTATCGTCATGGATCAACAAATGTCTGGGCCCGGCCTGCCCTTCCGGGCTGATATAGGTGTGGCCGGAAATAATGAGGCCCACTCCTCCCTTAGCGAGCTGGACCATGAGATCAATGAGCCTCTTTGTACAACTGCCATCAGTCGCGGCCATTCCTTCCCAAGTGGCAGACCTGACAAATCGGTTGGGTAAGCTCATTCCCTTGAGACTGGCTCTTTCAAAGATTCCTGCCATATGATCTTCTCCTTATCAGTGCACCCTGAGAGCCTTAAATGGAGCTTCTCTTTGATCCACAAGGTACTCATTTACCAGTCACAATCCCGAGCTCAATCACCCGAAGAGCTTTTGCCCGGTGAAGCCTCGAATGGCTGTGGATTGAACGATAGCGTGAACACCCAAGTGCGCCCTGGCCCCCTAATCTCGGGGCCAGAGTTCAGGTAAAAAATATCAAAGTGTTAGCGCGGAGCAGGAATGCTCGTCCAACTGGCTAGATCAGAGCTCAGAAGGAGCTTTCCAGAGTCATTATTGCCAATAAGCCGGCTTTCACCTGCTGAGGTCAAATTTACCGTGGTCATTTGCCCGAGTCTTCCGGGGATGGCATACCAATGGGAAAGGTTAAGCGTATAATATATGCTCCCATCGGCACCAAGTCCTGCCAGATCGCTCGTTCCATCCCCATTCAAGTCACCGCTCACCAGTTGATTGAGAACACCTGGAATCTGGACCCATGTTTGTAGATCGAGCGTGTAGTAGATCTGTCCGTCGCCGGTGAGGCCCGCTAGATCAGCATTGCTTGTCCCCAGCAATTACAGCACTATTTCATTTTACGTCCTTGCTGGATTGCATCCTTCTTATGCCTGATCGTTTTCTTCTAACCCAACCTACACCTACTTTGACGCTCATAACGCCTTCTCGTCTCTCTGCATTTGCCAGGTCCCTTTATGCTGCGCAAGGCTTACGGGGAATCAGACCGCTGCTTGCGGCGGATGGCCTGGATCGTCTGGTCGAGCTGCTGCAGGAAGCGCGAACGGTCGCTTTTCTTTAATGGCGGAGGCCCACCCGTGATTTCTCCGGCGCCGCGAAGCTCATAAAGTAGATCCCGCGTCGCAACCACCTGTCCGATGTTACTCTCGGTAAAGGACTTTCCGGTCGGCCCGATCGCCCCTGCACCCTTTTTCAGGCACCGGCTGGCAAGCGGAATATCGGCGGTGATCACGATGTCGTCTGCCTGAACGTGCTCGACAATCCAATCATCAGCCGCATCGAAGCCGTCCGTTACGACTTTGAGGCGAATCCACGGCTCCCGCGGAATCCGCATCCAGGAATTGGTCACCAGGACGACCTCCAGGCCATAGCGACTTGCGACCCGGTAGACCTCCTGCTTTACCGGGCACGCATCGGCATCGACAAAAATGGTCAACAAAGGAAATTCCTTTCTTTCCTCATCTGCAGAAGGCAGTGCATAACCTTCCTGCTCTACGCTAGAATTTCCCGGGCAGCCATTGCCAGTTGGTCAAATCGTGGGTGTAATAGAGATCGCCGCTTGTGGTCAGCCCGATCAAATCCCCCTGCAAGTCGGAGTTGAGATTCCCCACGGCCAGCTGGCTCAGCGAGCCGGGCACATTGATCCAATCGAGCAGGTTTAACGTATAGAAGATACTCCCCGACCAGGTGACTCCCACAAGGTCGGCCCGCCCATCGCGATTGATCTGCCCGGATGCCAGGTAAGTCAGTCTCCCCGGCAGGTTATGCCAGTTCTCCAGATCAAGGGAGTAGAAGATAGCTCCAGAGGGAGTGACTCCCGCAAGGTCGCCCAAGCCGTCTCCATTGAAATCGGCACAAGTCAGCTGGCTCAAAACGCCCGGCAGCAGGTGCCACTCCGTCAGGTCCAAAGTGTAGTAGATATGACCATCGAAAGCGACTCCCACCAGATCGTCGGTTCTGTTGCCGTCGAGGTCACAGGCAGTCAGTTGATTCAGTGTGCCCGGCATCCACTGCCAGTTGTAGAGATCGACCGTGTAGTATATGCAGCCGCTCTCCGTCAGGCCGACAAGGTCGAATACTCCGTCCCCGTCCAGATCGCCGCCGGCAATCTGGGCCAATACTCCTGGCAAGGACCGCCATCTGTAACCGTCCGCCTTCAGTGCATAATAGATTTGCCCCTGGGGGGTGACACCCGCCAAATCATCTCGGACGCGAACATCCGCAAGGCCGGATTCTCTTCCCGCCGCACCCGGTTGGGCGGCATCCCGACCCTGGTCGCCATCTAAATCAGCGGTGACCAATCTAACCGGGATCGCTACCGAAGCCGTTTCCAGCGGGACGGTCAGGGTGGCGGTCTGCCTGGCCTTGGCTTCTCCATAATACCAGAGGGAGACGGTGTAGATCTTTTCGTCACTGTCGCCGTCGGTGATTTCTATTTCCGCCCAGGTCATGGGCTTTCCGTCAATCCATGTTCCGGTGTTCACGTAAATGGTTTCCGTCTCGCCCGAATCGACCTCGAAAGCGGCCTTGTGGGTGTGACCGAAGAGAATGATTTTGGGAGTGAAGGGATACTTATCTTTCAGATTATCGGGCATTTGGAAGATGAGGTCGGCCGTATTTCCCAGCATGCCCACATCATTGAGAACCGCATCCTGCGGGGTAACGATGTCTTGACACGAAGGCCATCCGCTGTATATGCCGTCATACCAGAGAGCGACTTGCTCCACCAGGGGATCAGTGGCAAAGGAGTCCAGCCCGCTCATGGTGAACACATCCCACGGCCAGACCTCGCACCATAAAGCAATGCCGTTGAATAGCGCGATGATAAAGGCGTCATCAAAGATGCTCTCGGCGCCGGTGCCGGAGTATCTTTGCACAAAGTCGGTCAACAAGTCCGGCGTGGCGATCGCCTGCCCGGACCTGGCGGACTTGGTGGCCGCCAGCCTGGAGATGAAGTATCCCAGCGGCAGGTGGCTGCCGCTATGGCTCCAGGTGTCGGGGGCGTTGAACATGGTGTAGCGGTGGCCGTGCTCCGCCCAGATGACATTGTTCCTGGTATAAGCCCCCAGTCCGGGTGAGTCGGAGATGATGTTGAGGCGGGGAAAGACAGCCTGTATCTGGTTCTTGTTGTCATCCTCAAAAGAGAGCATGTCGTGGTTGCCCACCACGTACGTGACTTGCAGCTCTTGGTTGTCGCACACCGCCTGCAGCGCCTTCACAATCTCCCTGTTGGTGTCGGCGGCGAGCACGTCACTGAAAGAATGGGGGAAGTTTTCCACGGGTGAGACCCATTGGTCCAGCAAGTCTCCCAGGATCACCAGCTCGGACACGTCATCTCGCGCATTGACATCGTTGAGAAATTGGGCCAGGGTTCCGGCATGGTCGATCAGCCAGGAGTAATTGGAGTCGACATTCATGTGCAGGTCGCTGATGAATAGGATCTTATTCCTTTCGGCGGCCCCGGAAGTCTCGGCGTTGAACAAAAGCAAAAGGGAGCAAACGGCGGCTATCGATCTGGCATGCATCTTGTCCTCGCTTTCGGCATAATAAGCGGCCAAAGTGTCTAAAGTGCAGGTTGTCGCAACAAAGGCTGAGCTGCTCAAAAGGGGCTGACGGAGACCGGCCACCGTGGTCAGGCTGCAGAGCTTTCAAAAGACAGCCGGGGGCCGCATTCCGCATTATAACAATGCAGTATGACACCCCTTTGTCAATTGATTTTTATGCAAATCGATTGTCAGTCCTTTGCTGTCTTGCTTCCGGAACTTCTCCAAATGATTTTTCAGTTCCCATGTTTTAGACCCCACAAGTAGTCTCATATCCATGACATTGTGCGCCATGAGCCTTCTTTCCGCCAGAAAACAAGGCAGTATCCAGATCCCACGCTTCCACCGGCCGCAAACTGAACCGGCGTGGCCGGCAGCTTATCAGGGTACTCAACCGTGAGATCCAATGCCATAAACCAGAGTCGCAACCACCATATCTCCGTGCTTGACCGGAGCGCCCAAAGTGGCTACTATGATCCATAAAGTAGCTATTAAAGGGGGAAGGCATGATCAGTGCTGGAGTAAAAGAAGTCAAGAACAAACTCAGTCAGTTTTTGGCTCGGGTGAAGGGTGGAGAAGAGGTCGTCATTACGGAGAGGGGAAAACCCATTGCCCGCATTGTGCGGGAACAGGGCGCGGACAAGTCCATACGCACTGCACTTGGGCCACTTGTGCGAAAAGGGATGGTGGTGTTGCCTGGCCGCGGTGTCTTGAAAGAAGATCTCAGGCCGATAGAAGTTCCCGGTAAGTCCGTCTCGGCGATGGTGGCAGAGGATCGGCGGTAATCGGCAGATGATATTATATCTCGACACCAGTGCTCTGGTTAAGCGCTACTTCATGGAGCCATATTCGCCGGAGGTGCTGTCTAGATGGCAAGCGGCCGATCATATTATAACATCCTCGGTTGCGTACGCCGAAACCGTGGCCTCCATGTACAGAAAGAAGCGCGAAGCAGACCTTGCAGATGCAGTGATTGCGGACCTGGTAGAGTCGTTTCGCCTGGATTGGCAAAGCTTCATTCGCGTGGAAGTCACTGACGAACTGAATCCATACATCGACCGCCTGGTTGAAAGATATCCTCTCAGGGGCTTCGATGCGATTCATCTCGCGTCAGCAGTGGTGGTCTCGGAGAGGCTGCCTGAGGATTTGCTGTTCATCTGCTTTGATGAGAGGCTTGCCGGTGCCGCCAGGACTGAAAAATTCAAAACGTTTCCACCAGAGGAAGCGGCGGATGGAGGCGCCATCCAGAGGGTCCCTTGACATCCAGCCATTAAACAATTGCAGAAGATAATACCGCAGAAATTGAGCCTGGTCCTAACTCGCTGAACGGATACGATCAGCGCCATTGCTCGCCCAATGTTGAACAACCACAATAATACAATTCATTCCCGCTCTTTCAGTCTCTTTGCTTTAACCGACGTGTAAACCTCCCCTATTCAAAGCAGATGCATCAGTTTTTTGTGAATTTCGATCCATCGAGAGACGAGCCGATATGGATGGATTGAATTTGAACAAAGGCCCCGCGTTGATGGCCATAAAAGGCTGTCCGGAGAGCTCGAAAGAAGCTATGTCGCAGTCGCCCGTCGGGGTTGGCACCTTGTGGATCGTCGTTATGCTCGTGGTCCTGGAATTCGGGAAAATGGAGGTGTAAAAGTTGGCCGCCTCCTCGGCTTCGTTGTCGTACCATAAGTGTGGGGTGATTCTTTGCATATCCGGTTCTCCCTTCTGCCCGGCCGCTGCCCCGGCTTCCCTTGCCGTTTGCCGTTGCGCCCCTGGCGAATGCTTTCCGGGCTGCCGCAATCCTTATGCAACCGCCGAGCTGCAGATACTGTCTTAACATAATCAGCACCCTCTTCATTGGCGATCTGTTCCGGCAGTTCCGGACAACCGTCGTGCGCCTGCTGGGCGCGGATAAGCTTTCCTCCACCCCGCGGTGCCCACAGTCCATCTACGGCCGCTTCCGGCTGCAATTCATACCCGTCAAACACGTAAGCTGAGAACACGAAGATCCGTTAAAGGCTTCGATAGCAGGCAGGTTTTAGGCATACTGATCAATACGATCGACGCGAAAAACGTCAAGATTGCGGGACTTCACACCCAAACATTGACAATTCTGCGAAAAGGGCCATAAATTCCTTCGGGCTTGCGATTCGGTTTGCGAAGCTTCTTGAACGGAAAAAATGCCTTTATACCTTTTCTTGATGTCTTCCCAGTCAGTGCCCCTCCCCTGTTTAACCGGGGAGGCACGCAGCATTTTGCAGCATTACTCCAAAATAAACATGCCAATTTATGGGTAACATGTTACCTTTGTATAAAAGTCGAACGCTGGAGGTAAAGATATGGCAGGGGCAAGAACACCTCGAGAAAAGATGCAGCGCTATCGCGAGCGACTGCGCGCAGCGGGACTGCGGCCGGTGCAGATATGGGTGCCCGATACGACTGCCCCCGGGTTCGCCGATGAGGCACGGCGCCAGTCCATTCTGGTAAGCCGCAGTCTTGAAGAGCAGGAAGCTCTTGACTTCATCGAAGCCGGTGCTGATCTGGAGGAATGGCAATGAGGCGTGGGGACATCGTTCTGGCTACCGCTTCCGGCGACTACGGAAAACCGCGGCCGGCACTTGTCATCCACTCCGACCTGTTCAACGAAGCCCACGCAAGCATAGTCTTGTGTCTGATAACGAGTCATCTGCTGGATGCACCGCTTTTCCGCATTACGGTGCATCCCTCCGAGAGAAATGGTCTGCAGGCTTCTTCACAAATCATGGTCGGTAAGATCGTAGCCATAAGGCGTGAGAAGATACGCACCCGCATTGGTGTTTTAGATGAGGAAGCCATGTTGCGGGTAAATCGCTCTTTGATGCTTTTTCTGGGTCTCGCTTGATGAAGGCATTGCATGCGGTGGCATCAATTCTTGGTGAATCCTCCAATTGATAGAATGAGGCGTGGGTTCATCATTTTGGCTGCCGCTTGCGGCGACTTCGCTCCTGTGGCCTCACAGTCTCATGCGCAAGCAGGTTCTATGTGCGTGAGGCCGCCAATAAAGCTTTCGCAACACCGTGCGGCAAGTGCACTACATGGAATCGGGTGGCTGCAAAGGCGTAGTCTTCACCACTCTCATCAATGATGCGGAGATACCCGTGAGCCGCGGCTTCCTCATCGGGGATTACACGATACAGTTTTCCCAC
>Ga0209164_1004056_pt1 | contig 13405 bp, 10 predicted proteins | sample MTBNYHSulfiMetaG_FD_187458 | JGI IMG/M metagenome (GOLD analysis project Ga0209164, IMG submission 187458) | Enrichment culture microbial communities from rom New York Harbor, USA that are MTBE-degrading - MTBE-NYH (New York Harbor Sulfidogenic)... | ecosystem: Environmental > Aquatic > Marine >...
ACCGGACTCGCGGTCAGTCCATAGCCATGGGTATAGATGAGATGCCGGTTCACCCAGGTGTTGGCCTGGGGGGGGAGTAGCTTGACCTCCATTTCCCTTGCCGCCAGCATGAGTTGCCGGTACTGGTTATCGATTTGATAGCGGTCCACGTCCACACTATTAAAATCGTAATAGAGCCGGATGGCCTGTATCTGTCGATAGGTCTGGAGCAGGGGTCGTTCATCCCAGATGCGGATATTCTGGACGGTGGTCTTTTCTCTATTGACCTCTTCGAAATTCAGGTTGTCTTTTACATCAAAACTGACCTCTTTGATCCGGTTGAGACCATAGGCCGTTCGGGTGGCAGCGATATTATAGGCGACGTACTCTGCCTCTTTGGCCAGCTCATTGGGTTTTACGACGATTTTCTGGATCGCCATGGGGAGTATGGCACTGAAGATCAGGATAGACGCCACCCAAACCGCGCCCGTCCCCAGCATAAGCCGGGTCCGAGACCTGAAGGCCTCGAGAAACAGAAAGACCGCAAAGACAATAGAGAGGCCCGTCAGGACCCGGTAGCCCCAGACCTTGACATGCACATCCGTATAACTGGCGCCGAAGGCAGGGCCCAGGGTGGAATACATAAGGCCATAGATCTTGAGGTGATATCCCCAGGCCATGAGGAGGACAATAATGCCCCCCAAGAAAATCAGATGCTTTTTGACCGCCGGCGCCACATGGATTTTTGGCAGGGAGGGGGGCCCTCCTTCCGCCTGAACGATCTCGCCGATGACCTGAAGGGCACCGTTTTTCAGATACCAGATAATGGTCAGTCCGGCGGCCAGAAGGAAAAGGGTCAGGAGACCGCTGCGGATAAAGGCATAAAAGGGGAGGACAAACACGTAAAAGCCGATATCCCTGTTGAAAATGGGATCGGCCTCCCCAAAAGGATGCCAGTGGAGATACCGGAGGACCATGTTCCATTTGTCCGATCCCTTGGACGCAATGACGAAGCTGGCGATCAGGATGAAGGCCAAAAAAAGGAGATTGAGGGTGTTGGCGGAAAGGCCGATCTGGGAGGCAAAGGGGGTCTCGTCCCTGGCCCCCGGAACCGGGCTCAGTCGCCTGGCGATATAGAGGTTGATGGTAATAATCAGAATCAGAAAGAGCCAGACCGCAAAACCGAACCCGAATCGGGCCGACAGCATGGTCCAGAAAACCGGGGAAAAGCCCAGGTTTTTGAACCAGAGCCAGTCCGGGTAAATGGAGATGACTGAAAAGACTGACAGAAGAATGAGGATTGTCAACCCGATGAGCAGCTTAATTTTCATGATTCAATCTCCGGTTTGTATCACACAAAGCCCACAAAGAAAAATAATGCCATATTGTTAAGAAATCTCTGTGTCTCCGTGTGAGCCCCGCCATGGCGGGATGGGTGTTGGTTTGTCTGGCTTTGGCAGACATGATTTAGGCATTACGTCCGAGGGCCTCTCTCCAGCGCCCCATGATCCGGTCGGTATTGAGCGCCTCCAGTCCGTTTGACTGGAGAAAGACCGGGATGTCGTTTTCATTTCCCTGGCCCCACCACTCCTTCAGTGTCCGGCCCGCCGTTTCCTGAAACATCCAGTCGGGCCCCAGTAGGTCGCTCAGATGTCCTTCCAAAATAGTCTCTGTCAGCCAGCCCAGGACATAGTCGAGGCTGTAGAATTCGGGGACCAGATCAAAGAGGTGGCTTTCCGGTTGATAATAGAAGCCTGTATAGCGGGCCATCACCTCTGCATAGGGCCGTCCGTCCGAGAGGTTTCCGGCCTGGAACATCTCATACTCGGCCAGAAACTTGGCCCCATACCTCCGGAACATGGAAAGGTCTTTGAGGACCTTGTAATAGTGAAGCTCCTTTGAAACAGCGGGTTCAAGTCCGAGATAGCTTACCAGAAAAGGAAACGAAAGGGTAATATTCTGGTTGAGAAATGCAAATGCCTCGGACAGACCGAAGCATGTGGACAGGTCTTTGTTTATGATGGAAAGCGCGGGGGATGTGAACACGGCCGACAGACCATGCCCCAGTTCGTGCCACAGGGTCTCCAAATCGATCCATCCGCCCTCAGGTCTCATCAGGACATAGACCTCATCGGGGACCTGGAGAAGAAAACTGATGGCCTGGGCGCTTTTCCCCTTTTCGCTGCCGATCTCCAGATTAAGCCCGGGCGTGTTCTCGACGTCGATCCCCCAATAGTTGAAAAAGGAGGTGAATTTGTTAATCGGTTTGTCCGGGAAAAGGACGTCCAGATGCCCTAACCCTAGGATATGAATGGCGTCAAATCGGGTCAGCTCATGGAGCTTATGGCCGAACCGCTCGCTGCACCATTGTTCCATGGCCGGGAAATAGATGTCGTCGCTCTGCGGCAGGAAGTCTTTCAGCACCTGATAATAGTAGGGGTAGTCAAGCCCCTTTTTTTCGCGGCAATAGTCTAAGTAATTCTCAAACCCCAGCTCGCCGGTGAGGATCTCCATTAGGATATCCCAGTAATTCAAGGCAAAGGGGGCGAGAAATCTGCAGAGGGGTCCGGTTTCCCTCTGGAGCATCTGCCTGCCTTCGTAGTCGCCCTGCTTTTGACACCAGGAGATGATGTCCCTGAAATAGATCTGTTGGCCATCCACATGGGCTGAGGCCCCCTTCATCCATGCGTGCATCTCGGTCTCGTGGGGGAGAAGGGCCCGTTGCAGATAATGATCCATCAGGGCATGTCGCAACTGGACCTTTCCCTCTACGTCATCGAAAATGTCGATTTGGGCCAGGGTCTCGATGCTGACGAACTCCTCATAGCCGTCATAAAGCTGGTACGTCTCGAACGGGGGGCGTTCCCCCTTCCACATGGCAAGGGAGTGGAGCTTCCACCGGTAGTTCAGGTGAAAGAGGACATTTTCGATATGTGCCAATTCTATGTGCTTCTTTGTGCCCATGATGGCGGCCGAGGGGTTGGAATCAATGCCCAACCCGATAGATCAACGTTTTCGATGAACTGGTCGTTGGGGCGTTTTGAGCTCAGTCAACAGTTAAACAGAAAAGAAGCCCCTTTAGCAACAAAAATAGTGGATCTCTGCCTCAACGGGTCAATCACGGTTTGAATTTCCCACGGAATGGGTATATCCTGCATCTGGTGATACCGATGAAAAGATTGCACAAGGTTGGCACTTGAGGAGACTGGAGCCAGGAAAGAGGGAATTCGGATCGGGGATGGCGTCGTTCAGCATCAATCTGACATCGCAGTGGTTGGCAACACTGTATACGGCCGCGGTTTCGCTCGGACTCACTTTTGTCCTGGGTCGTGTCCTGGGACCTGATGGTTTCGGCAGTTACAGCTATATCCTGACCATAGCGACGCTGTTTTTTATCCTTCAGGACGGGGGCTTCAAGACGCTTCTTTTTCGTGAAAAGACGGTTCCTTCCGAAGGACTGAAGTCCCGCGAGGATCGTCTGTTTTCGTGGGCCCTGGGGCATTCGGTGATGGTCACCGGGGCGGGGCTTGTTTTTGTCTGGTTCCTTCCGGCGCCGTATCGATTAGGAATGCTTTTTGCTGTTATCTGCTTTGGATTTCAGGCTGTGATCAATTTCATCTCTTCCGGCTTGAGGGCCGGGGGGCAATTTCCCCGTGATGCCGTGTGGCAGGCCATGGTTCGCACATCGGGCGCAGTCGGCATCCTCCTCGGCGTGTTTTTTATCACACCTTCGCCATGGGCCATCTTTGCAGGCTGGTCTTCGGGTCTCCTATTGTGTCTCCTCTTGTCTCCATGTCCGGTTCCGAGGCCGCTGTTCAACGGCCTCCGCATCCGGGATATCCGGAGGCCCTGCCTCTATCTCATGGCCATCGACGCGGCAACCACCCTGTATTTTCGTTGTGACATTATTCTTCTGGAGCAGATGACAGAACCCGCACGGGTGGGATACTATGCTGCTGCCTACCGCTTTTTGGACGGGATTGTCCTTCTGGCTGCGCCGTTGAGCGCCATCTGGTTTAGAAATCTAAGAATGGCATGGAAAGAGGAGAGGGCTTTTTGGGATCAGATAGGCCGGATGAGTATGATCATGCTTGCGTCGGCGGTCCTGATTGTTGCTGCGGGCGGTTTCTTTAGCAAAGAGATTATCGCCTTGACGTTCGGACATGAATACGCCGATTCAGCACATCTTCTGCCGTGGCTGCTGGGCGCCCTGATTTTTCTCCTGCCGAACGGGATATTGACCCAGGCGGCCATTGCCAGGAACAGGGAACGCGTGTATGCTGTTTCGGCAGGTGCGGGGGCCGGGCTCAACATTGCACTGAATGTGTTCCTGATCCCCCAATTCGGTGGGTTGGGCGCGGCGTGGGCCACCATTGCGACAGAGGCGTTTCTTACGGTGGCGCTGATCGTGGGTCTCAGAACTGCAGGTTCATCAAATGACTTCTCGGATTAAACTTCTTGTCAATGCCATCCCCATGGTGAATGTGAACACCGGGATCAGCCGCTATATGAGGTGCCTGTACACGGAGATGGAGCGGTCTTATGGCGACAGGCTGGATATCGGGTACTTTGATGGAGTTAGGGTTCTATCCAGAATGCCTCGGGGGCCGGCCAACCTTAGGCAATGGGCAACGGGTGTGGATCTGTTCTGGAAAATGCCGGTCTATCCGGCACTCATCGTGAGGCTCGGGTTCCATTTTATAAGGGAGGCTGTCTTCCGCAGATGCAGCCGGTCGTATGATGTTTACCATGAGGCCGGTTTTTTCCCTTTCTCTGTTTCGCCTCGGTTAAGAACCGTCTTTACCATCCATGATTTGTCTCTCATCCGTTTTCCACAACACCACCCTCGGGAAAGGGTTCTTTATTCACGTCTCTTTTTGAGGCGGAGGTGTGATGGCGTGGATCACTTTCTCGCGGTTTCCCAATTCACTGCACGGGAAATGCGGACATATCTGGGCATTGACCCCGGACGAACAACGATCACTCCGGAGGCCCATGACAATAGGGTTTTCTATCCCAGATCGGCTGGAGGGATCCGCGACTTCCGTCGGATTCATGCCCTGCCTGAAAACTATTTTCTGTTCGTGGGTAGCGGAGATCCCCGCAAAAATCTGGATGTCATTCCGGAAGCGCTGGAAAAGGCCGGCCTGGATGTGCCTCTCGTGGCAGCAGGATGGTCGGGATGGTCCGAAGGGGAGACTTCAGAAGGGGTCATGCCTTTGGGATATGTCACTGATGAAGAACTGGCACGGGCCTATTCAGGCGCCCTTGGGATGATTTTTCCCAGTATGTATGAGGGGTTCGGGCTGCCTGTTCTGGAGGCCATGGCCTGCGGCTGCCCCGTGGTGACCACCAGGGAAACGAGTCTGCCCGAGGTGGCCGGGGACGCGGCCCTGTATATGAAAAATCCTCGGGATGTGAATGACCTTGCAGGCATTCTGCGGGAGTTGGTTGAGAATCGCACCATGAGAGACCGCATCGCAGCCGCAGGACTGGAACGGGCCAGGGGATTTTCGTGGAAAGAAACCGCGCGGAAGTCATTTGAGGTGTTCGAGGCGATGTTGAAATGACAGTTGACCGAAAGATCGTGCTTCACGATTTTTTCAACGCCCCTGACGGTGGAGGGAAGGTGGCTGTGATCCTGGCAAGGTCCTTTCATGCCGACCTCATAACCGGGCATTTTGACGGTAGCGTATTTCCCGGGGGATACTTTGACGGAGCGACGCCTAGAAGTCTCGACGCATATCATACCTCGCCTTGCTGGCTCAGATTCTCACAGATCTTTCAACTCTGGTGGGCATTTGCCCACCTGCCGAGGGCAGCGGCGTCATGGACTATCTTCAGTGGATCATTTTCTCCTTTGGCATACAGAAGGATAGGAGGCCGAAAGATCTTTTACTGTCTGACACCGCCAAGACTCCTCTACGACCAGAAGAATGTTATGGCTCGGCAGGTCCCTGTGTGGCAGAGGCCCCTCTTGAGATGTGTCATGGTTTTATATCGTCTGGCGTATGAGCGGGCCGTGCGCCATATGGACCTCATTGTTACGATTTCGGAAACCGTCAGGGAGCGAACCATGCGATATCTGGGTTATGACAGCCTCATCGTATACCCTCCCTGCGAAACTGCCCGGTTTCAATGGATGGAGGCGGGTGGATTCTACCTTTCCACGGCCAGGGTGGATCCCCTGAAACGGGTGGAACTGATTGCCAACGCCTTCAAGGAGATGCCCGGCAAGAGACTGGTGGTGGTTTCGGGCGGGGCGGATTTGCCACGGGTAAAGGGGGTCGCGGAAGGGTCTCCCAACATCGAGGTACTGGGGTGGGTGGATGATGAAACCCTGTGCGATCTGATGGGGAGGTGCATCGCTACGATCTATATCCCGATGGATGAGGATTTCGGGATCTCGCCGGTGGAGTCTATGGCAGCGGGCAAACCGGTGATCGGCGTCCAGGAGGGGGCGCTTTTTGAGACGGTGGGGGAGGGGCGGTTAGCGGGGAGCAGGGAGCAGGGAGCGGGGAGCAGGGGAGAGAGGAAATGGGTCGGAGATCCGAGGGGGGAGGCCGGGAGAGAAATGATGATTACGGGTTGCGGGGTGTTGGTGGCAAAAGATCCAGGGATAAAAGATATTGTTGAAGCAGTGGAGTGGATGACGCCTGAAAGGGCCTTCGGGATGCGGAGGGCATGTGAGGCCCGGGCGAGTCGTTTCGATACAAACGTTTTTCTTCAGAAGATGCGAGACGTGATAGAAGGGGAAGGTTAATTGCATTATGTTTAAAAATGAATCAGCTATTGCAGGGGAGGCCGCACGGAAGGCCGGGGACATGTTGATCCGTATGCTGGAAGATATCCACCATATTGTCAAGAAAGGGGAGATCGATCTGGTTACAGAGGCAGACCTTGCGGCGGAGAAGCTGATCTTGGAGGTCATCTCCCGGAATTTTCCCCGTGACGCTATTTTGTCGGAGGAGGCGGGGAGGCATGGTGTGGAATCGCCCCGGACCTGGCTCATCGATCCTCTGGACGGCACCACCAACTATGCACACCGCTTTCCCTTTTTTGCCGTATCCATTGCCCTTGAAGTTGAAAAGGATCGGGTGTTAGGGGTGGTCTACAACCCCTACATGCATGAATTTTTCGAGGCCGCCAAAGGCAAGGGGGCCCGGCTGAATGGTGCGCCGATCCGGGTTTCTGAAACCGGCAGTTTTCAGGATTCTCTGCTCGCCACCGGGTTTCCCTATGATGTCCACGAAAGACCTGAACGGGTGATGGCCCTGCTTGAAGGGATGCTTGTCAGGGCACAGGGGGTTCGGCGACTTGGTTCCGCTGCGTTGGACCTGTGTTACGTGGCCGCGGGCAGGCTGGACGGATTCTGGGAGCAGGACCTCAAGCCCTGGGACACGGCGGCCGGAGAGATCATCGTGAGGGAGGCCGGGGGGAGGGTGACCACCTTTGCCGGGAAACCTTATACGCCCTACATGGATACTGTCCTGGCCTCCAACGGCCTCATCCATGACGACATGCTGGAGGTGATCAAGGGGTGATTGATGGAGCGCGGAACTCGGAATGCGGAACGCGGAAAAGGGAGATCAGGAGACAGAGGAGAGGGGGCGGAGGACGAGGAGGACAAAGGTCTATGGATGGAACCGGGGATGGATGATTAGGAGGGTTGGATGAACAGTGCTTCAACCTCTTCGGGCGGAAGTCCTTGAATCCGGATTTTTTTTGTTCTGGATCGTTCTCCTGAGACTATTTGGATCTTTGCCCTGGGAAGGCCCAATCGTTTGGCAAGTAAGGTTATCAGGGCCTTATTCGCCTTTCCTTCGATTGCCGGTGAAGTCAGTTTTATCCTGTAGAGATCGTCCTGCTTCCCCACGATTTCATTTCTGGAGGATCGGGGTAGGACCCTGATGTCGAGGGTGGTTTGGGGGGCAACTTCCAAAGTGCTCGAGGTCTCCCTCTGTCATCCGATTCGGGCTGCCATTTCCGCCAGGCTCCGGACCAGAAAAGACTGAATGAAGATAATGGCCAGAATGACGAGGATGGGGGAGAGATCTATCCCGCCCAGATTGATGGGGAGTCTCCTTCGTATCTGATACAGGACCGGTTCGGTCACCGATGTCAGGAAACGGACAATAGGGTTATACGGGTCCGGATTGACCCATGAGATCACTGCCCGTGCGATGATGATCCACATGTAGAGGGTCAAACCGATATCAATGATTTTAGCCACAGCGGTCAGGAAATTGCCGATTACGAACATGGAATCAATCCCTCCTCAGATTCTTCTCACCCGTTACGATAGAGCCCACAGAGTCCATAGAAACAGATTTTTTTGCTTTCAAACCCCTCTGTGCCTGTGAACCCTGTGAGAGATCACTCATCTCAAATGCCGTCAGGATGCCGTGGCATTTGCAGGATGTCCCCAGTATCCACATCCCGGCGCCATCGGTTATGACCCTTTCTGCCGTTTCCCTCAGATCCCCGGCCTTGTATCCCCCCAATCCCGGGGCAAGCTGATGACTGCGTATAATATGCACTCGGAAGGGAGGGAGTTGGAGATTTTTCAGGAGGGCATACAGGGGCTGTTCACGCTTTTCTCCTGTTACGGTGCAATACACAGGCTCAGGGCAGTCATCCGGGCAGAGGAAATCTGCATAACTGACCAGGGTCGATCCCTCGCTCGCAGGGCATGCATGGGGCAACGGGGGGTTGGTTTCGGGCACGGGTACCTTTCTTGTTTCCACGGTTTCCGGGAGATATCGTATCAGCCATTCATAGGCGAGATGTACCGGAAGCGCAGGCACAATGATGTTCGCATCTCTCAAATAATGGAAGTTGTCCAACAGAAACTGGACACCGTCGCCTTGGATTCTTTCTACCCTAAGATCCCCCAGGCTGGAAAGGCCTTTCTCATCCGGATCTACAACGAACACAGGGGCTTCCGATCGTTGACGGATAATGCGCGCGGCCCTGGCGCCGAAGTGTCCGGCGCCTATAATGAAAACAGTTTTTTCATCCATCGGGTCCAGGTCAATGCCCATTCTTCCGCCTTGCGTCTTTTGATGTGAGCCTCGCGCCTCCCACCTCATGCCTTAGGTCTTACGCCCCACATTAAAAATTGTGTCAGAGCAGGAAATAAGCCGGGTTCTGTTCCCCGAAGGGGTCACCCTCCTCCGGGGCGATGACCATTCATCTAAGCTCGGCGTTGCCGTCGAGTTCGAGCGACCTACCCGGGAACTCGGGCGGACCACCCTCCAACGTCCCCCTATTTGGTCTTGCTCCAGGCGGGGTTTGCCAAGCCCCCGCCGTCACCGGCGGGGCTGGTGAGCTCTTGCCTCACCTTTTCACCCTTACCCCGTCAGGCAACAAGACGCCTGACCGGGCGGTTTCCTTTCTGTTGCACTTTCCTTCCCGTCGCCGGGACTGGGCGTTACCCAGCGCCTTGTCCTCTGGAGCCCGGACTTTCCTCCCCCCTGCTCGCAGGCAGGGCAGCGGCCATCTGTCCTGCTCTGACACGTGTTATAAATGGCTAAAATGCCTGAAGTGAGCCCCGCAAGGCAGGATGCCTGAGGTTCGAAATGGATAAGGCTCGCGGTGCGTAACGGTTGGAGTGGCTAACGTCAAAGGCCTTGAACCCTTGAACGCTGGCTTCCAACTTCAATCGCCTTAGCTCACTTCAGTCGCTCTTTTCACTTCCCTCTGCCTTATACTGCCCATCGTCTCCCCAATAGATAATTCGGGTGCAGTTAGGACAGATCATGAGCTTATCCCCGCGGATCAATTCATTAAATTCCTGGGGCGGAATGCGGATGTGGCATGTCTGGCAGACGCCCTGGATGACCGGGCTGACCGCAATGCCTCCCTTTCGTTCCCTAATCATATCATATCGTTTCAGCAGGACCGTGTCAACGGCCCGGGAGACGCCGAGTCTATCATGCTTGAGCGCATGAAGGTCCCGGTCCAGTGCCTTGAGCGATTGGGCGACCGCATCGCGATCCATTTCAAACTGCCGCTTCATTTCCGCTGCCTGTTCCCTGCCGGCAGCGCACTTGGCTTCAAGGGCCTCCAACTGCTCCATCATTTCAATGGCCCTCTCTTCCAGAAGGAATTTGGCCTTTTTCAGATCGTCAATCTCCTTCAGAGCAGCGTGGTACTCCTTGTTTGATTTTATACTGGAAAGTTTAACATTAGCCTTTTTAAGTCTGTTTTCGGCATCCTCAATGCTCTGGTCCGTCTCGCGCCGGTCACGGGTAAATTCCCCTAACTGACGTGTCTCCTCTGACAACTGCGTTTCCATGTCGGCCAAGCGCTCTTCGAGCCTCCGGATTTTTTTAGGCCCCTCCTCCATGTGGGCCAGGATATGCGCCATGCGGTTATCGAAGTCCTGGAGGGTAATTAGAAGTTTTATCTTTTCTTTCAAATTGTTACCTCATAATAGATATTGGAGAGTCAAGATTGAAAATCGAAAAATTGCATCGTTTCTGCATCCCAAGTTATCTGCTTGTAGGCGACAATCTGTTCGGCCGCCATGATCATCCATTACATACCCAGAGGGGATTCGCTTCACCCTCATCCGCTTCGACCTGAATTTCCCAGCCCTTTGACCCCAACAGGGTTTCCAGGCTTTTGGCAAAAACTCTGAACGCGGTCTTTTCCGAATGAAAATGGCCCCCGTCGATAAGGGCAATTCCCGATGCCTCGGCCTCCAGGGCCACATGATGGCCGACATCGCCGGTCAACAGGAGATCCGCTCCCTTTTCACAGGCAAGAGATACGAGACTTCCGCCCGAGCCTCCCACAACGGCGAGGCGACGGATCAGGAGGTCACGTTCTCCAACGGCCCGTATGTCTGCAGTCCCCAGGATTTTCCCGACGAACTTTGCTACAGCGGGCAGACTGGCCGGATCGGGCAGATTCCCGATTCGTCCCAACCCCGCGCCTTCGGCCGCGTCAACCGTTTTCAGGCACTCTATATTCGTCAGGCCCAACAGCTGGGCCAGGATATCATTGATCCCTCCCGGGGCTGCATCCAGATTCGTGTGGGCCGCCACAATGGCAATCCCCCGCCTGGCGGCCTCGGTGATGACATTGCCCGGAAAGGCATCCGTCCGGAAACGTGATAAGGGCCTGAAGATCAGGGGGTGATGGGTGAACAGGAGTTGTGCATCGGCCTTTGAGGCAGACATCAAGGCCTTGAGGGTCGGGTCCAGGGATGAAAAGATTTTGTTGATTTCCTGGTTGGGGGATCCTACCTGGAGGCCCGGATTGTCCCACGGTTCGGCCCATCGGGCCGGGGCCACGGTTTCCAGCAGATCCAAGAAATTTCTCAGTCTGAATATCATGTTAAAGAAGTACCCATCCGTGCCTGCCACCCACCCGGCTCCCAATCCAGAAGGGGGCCTGACCAGACCGCACAGGCCAAAAAAATTGAAAGGGCGCATCCTTTACGAATACGCCCTTTGTGGCAAGGTCAATTCCGGTATTTCGGAAATATTTCAAGTAATGTTAGCAGTCGCAAGGTTTATTCCGGTCAAATACCACGAAGCGGGATCCCCGGCTTTCGCGGTAGGGTTCAGTCATGCATATGCGCAGTCTCTTCTGCCCCGAGAACCGCGGCCGGATGCTCACTATCGGCATCCGTGCTGGAACAATGGTGGGCCCACCTGGTCTCGAACCAGGGACCTACCGGTTATGAGCCGGTGGCTCTGCCAGCTGAGCTATGGGCCCGAAAAGGGTTCCGTCGTCATTGGTGAATAGAATGCGCATCCTGCGGAAATTTGTCAAGGGAAAATATCCCCTGCAGGCCCTCGTGTCTCAGTTATCTATAAAACTCTTCAGCTTTCTACTCCTGCTGGGGTGCCTCAGCTTCCTGAGTGCCTTGGCCTCTATCTGCCGGATACGCTCCCTGGTCACGTTGAAGTCCCGGCCGACCTCTTCCAGGGTGTGATCCGCCTTCTCACCGATGCCAAATCTCATCCTGAGGACCTTTTCTTCCCTGGGCGTCAGGGTTGTCAGCACCTTTCTGGTCTGTTCGGCCAGACCGAAGTTGACGACCGCGTCGCCGGGGGAGAGTACATTCTTGTCTTCAATGAAATCTCCTAAGTGGCTGTCTTCCTCTTCACCGATAGGGGTTTCCAGTGATATCGGCTCCTTGGCGATTTTTAAGACTTTTCGCACCTTCTCAAGGGGAAATTCCATTTTTTCGGCGATTTCTTCAGAGGTCGGCTCCCGGCCGTGTTCCTGTACCAGATACCTGGATGTCCGCATGAGTTTGTTGATCGTCTCTATCATATGCACGGGGATGCGGATCGTCCGAGCCTGATCCGCTATGGCGCGTGTGATCGCCTGCCTGATCCACCAGGTCGCATAGGTGCTGAATTTATACCCGCGTTGGTATTCGAATTTGTCCACTGCCTTCATCAGTCCAATATTTCCTTCCTGGATGAGATCCAGAAACATGAGCCCTCTATTGGTGTATTTCTTGGCAATGCTGACAACCAACCTCAGATTGGCTTGAATGAGCTCCGCTTTGGCCCTGTTGGCCATCTCCAGGCTTCTCTCGACCTTCTGGAGTTTCAGCTTAATCTGGCGAGGGGTCATATCCGTCCGTTCCTTGGCCTGCAAAATCGTTTGTTGAGCCTTGTCCGCCGTGCTTTTCAAGGCCATGATTTCACTTTTCGGCAGGCCGATAGGGGTGATGATCGGATCAGCCTTATCGGATTTCGGCACTTTGGCCAAACATCGTTTCAGATAGGATATCGGCCTCCCACCTGCCCGCAGCATGCATTCTTCCAACCTCCTTTCCGATTCCTCGACCTCAACCGCCAGATTCCTGAGTTTATCAATCATATTATGTATTTGCCGATCCTCCATGCTGAAGGAGTTGACCAACTTCATAATTTCCTTCTGATCCTGCTTGATCCGTGCGGCAAGCTCTTTCTTGGTGTTTTCAGTGCACCCGGTCTTGGCCTTTTCACGCCTTTTCAGGCACATGCTTTCATTTAACGTCCTGATTTGATCGATCAGGTTGATGACCGATTCCTTTTTTTCACCCATCAGCATATAGCTGTCGTCTTCTTCCAGATCATTAATCACATCTTTTAATTTCACTTCGCCGTCATTAAGCCTTTCCCCAAGCTCAATAATGTGCTCTACGCCCACGCCACATAGAAGAAGCGTCTCCAGTGCCCTCTTTTCTCCCTCTTCGATCCGTTTGGCGATCTCCACCTCCCCCTCCCGGGTGAGAAGGGAGATGCGGCCCATTTCCTTTAGATACATCTTGACAGGATCCGACACGCGCGCCGATGCGTCTGTGAGGTCAATGGCCGTATCATCGACCTTGTCTTCCTCTTCCATCTGCCTCTTCTTGTCGCCATCGGCCTTTTCAATCTTTTTTTTGGCGGCTTCGTCAATGACCATGATG
>Ga0209164_1004059_pt1 | contig 13404 bp, 5 predicted proteins | sample MTBNYHSulfiMetaG_FD_187458 | JGI IMG/M metagenome (GOLD analysis project Ga0209164, IMG submission 187458) | Enrichment culture microbial communities from rom New York Harbor, USA that are MTBE-degrading - MTBE-NYH (New York Harbor Sulfidogenic)... | ecosystem: Environmental > Aquatic > Marine >...
ATCTCGTCCTTGCAGGAGCACAGCAGAGCAAGAAGGACCAACGCTACAGACGACCGAACACCACTGACCGCAGGCATCACGCCATCCCTCCCCTCCTGGGAGATCTGTCGCACCCTCCCCTCCACCCCTGCTATCAGAACCTTGCCACCCACCCCCGGAGACCGTTGCCCACCCGCCCCGAAGGCTCGGTCAGAACCGCACCTGCACCAGGATCACCTCCCTCGCGCTGCGCACCGGCTCGCTCGGAAGAGCCACCACCCGAATCCCTCCACGACCCTCTCCCTCCCCCATCGCCACCCCCCGCGCGTTCAGCTTCTTCGCCCCCGAACGCGCCTCCAGCGCACTTACCACCGCCAACGCCACCGCTCCCCCCACCCCCACCGCCAGCATCGGCCGCTTCACCGTCTCGCTCAGCACCCGGTTCGACGGACAACTGTCCGTCACCCGGTCCAGGCACTCCACCGTCACCTCCTGCGTCATCAGCCCCAGTCCCAACGCCCCCGCCCACCCCGCCAGGAACACCGCCCCCACCACCGGCCGCCCCGTGGAAAACTGCCCCAGCCCGGGCAGCACCAGGCTCCTCACCGCGGCCGAGCCGGGGCTGTAGATGCCCGGGGGGCCCGGCTCCCTCCCCCGGGGCTCACGCTGGACCTCCGGCTCCACGACGGGCTCCACCCGCACCGGAACCTCCTCCGGCTCCGGACCCCGGTAACACGCCCCCCGCAGTCCCTCCAGGAACGCCTCCGGTGCCCCCGCGGAACGAAGCCGACCCTCCGTCTCCTCGTCCATCACGAACGCCCGGCAGTCGCGCTGCACCCAGCCAAGAAGCAGCTCCGGCGAGGTCCGGGCATTCAGATAGCGCTCCACCTGCTCCAGCGTGTACGGCGGACCCTGCTGCGCTCCGGCTTCCGCCGGGATCATCACCAGCGCCAGGACCAGCGCCAACGCCAGCGCCAGCGTCGGCCGACCCACTGACAACCTGCTCCTGCTAGATCCGGCCATCCCCGCCTCCTCTCGGTGGAGCCCGGCACGTAGGAGGGTTCGCCTCCCCCCGCTCGAGCCTGTTCTGGCGATCGGCCTCACACTTGTCGTACGTGTCCCTGAATGCATCCAGATACTCCCGGTCCAACTCCGCCACCACCGCCGCCCCTGGATACCGGGCCCGGAGCTCGGCCAGCTGAGCCCCCAGCCGGTCCAGGACGGGATAGGCACGCTCGAAATCGAACACCCCGGCCCGGAGCCGGACTTCCTCCACCACCGACCGGATGGAATCCACCGCGGCCGCACTCGGGGTGGGGGGAGGAGGTGGGGGCGCCGCCTCCCTGACGTAGAACCTGGCCTCGGCCGTGATCCCCGCGTGATTGGCCGTGACCGTGACGCTCCCGGGCTGGAGGGCCCTGAGAAGCCCCTGGGGCGAGACGGAGGCCACGGCCGGGTCGCCGGAGCGGAGGTCTGCCGCCACCGAGGATCCCCCTTGATCCGTCACGCGGAGCTGGCGGGTGGCTCCGACCTCCAGGGAATCGCGAGTCGGCGTGATCCGGATGGCCGTGACGACCGGGGCCGCGACGACGGGAGCCGTGACGCCGGGGGCGGCCTCCTGGACAACGACCCGGACACTCCCCGAAACGCCTTCCACGCTGGCGGTGATCACGGCGCTACCGGCCCTCCGTGCCGTCACCGTCGCGGCGTACGCCAGACCGGCGACCGACGCCACGGCCGGGTCGCTGGAGCGCCACTCCACCGCACGGTCCTGAAGGATTCCCCCCTCCTCATCCAGGACCTCCGCCTCGATCGAGATTTCGTCGTTCACCGTGACAGTCTCCCGGTCGGCCTCCAGGCCGACGGAGGTCACCCGAGAAGGCAGAGGCGCCAGGGCGTCGGAACGCGGGCCCGTAGTCCCGGGGGCGGGTTCCGTCACCGATCCCGTCTCCGGTCCCGTCTCATGGCCAGGAACCAGGACCAGGACTGCCAGCAATACGGCAACGGCGAGCGCTCCCCCGGCACCAAGCCAGAGAAGGGGCACGCCCCCCGGCGGATCTACGGTCATGGAACCGAACCCCTCCACCCCCTCGCACCTCGCCGTCAGCCGCACGGATCCGGCCGAGACGCCCCGCACCCTCCCCGACGGGTCCACTTCGGCCACCGTGGGGTCGCTCGTCGCCCAAGTGACCTTTCTTCCCTTCAGGCGGCCTCCGTCCTCGCCCCGGGCCACCGCCTCCAGCTGCTGTGCGCGCCGGACCCGAATCCGGCCCTTCCGAACGACGACGTCGAGAGAAGAGACGGGGATCTGCTTCACCTCCACCAGGACCTCGGCACTCCGCTCCTCGCACCTGGCCGAGACCCGGGCGGTGCCGGAGTCCACGGCCTCGAGCCGGCCGTTGTCGTCCACCCGGGCGACCTTCGGATTGGAGGAGCTCCAGGACACCGTTCGCCCGGCGAGCTCCCGCCCACGCTCATCCTCCAACGAGACCCGGAGCGTAACCGACTCCCCCGGGAAGAGGGACGGCCCGTCCGGGAAGATCCGGACCGACGCCACGGGCGGGGGCGTGACCTTGAGGGCCAGCGCGGCCTCCCGGCCTTCACACGCCGCCGTGATGGACACGTCGCCGGGAGAGAGGGCCCGCACCTTTCCGCTCGCAGTGGCGGAAGCAACCTCCGGCGCGCTCGAGGTCCACCGGACCTTCCGGTCCGGAAGCTCGCGTCCGGTGGTCCCCACGACCCGGCACCGAAGCTCCAGGACGTCGCCCGTGGCCAAGGTCGCGGGGGCGGGGCCGAGCCGCAGGGAGGCCACTCCTTCCGGCACCACCGATAGCGTCGCGGAAGCCCTCAACCCTTCGCACGACGCAGTGATGATCGCGGTTCCGGTACCCAGAGGGCGGACCCGGCCCTCGTCCGATACCTGGGCAACCTCAGAATCGCTGGAGGACCAGGACAGAGTGCGTCCCAGGATCACTCTTCCCTTCTCCGAGCGGACCACGCCGGAGAACGCTCCCACGCCGCCCACCGGCAGGGACGCTTGCTCTGGGGTCACTTCCACCGAGCCGACCACGGCGGGTCTCACCGTGACCTCGGCGCTCGACGCCTTACCCTCGCAGCTGACCGTGACCCTCACCGCGCCGGGGGACCGCGCCAGGAGGGAGCCGCCCTCCGACACGGAGGCGATGGAGGGATCCTCCGAGCGCCAGGCCAGGGACCGGCCGGAAAGCACTCGTCCGGCCTTGCCGCAGGGGGAAGCCGCGAGCTGAACCTCCTCGCCCTCCTCCAGATCCAGGACCGGGGGGGAGATCTGGAGGACGTCTACCGGCTCCGGGCTCACCGTCACCGAGAGCGTGCGAGACACCCCGTCAACTTCCACGGTGACGACGGCGGCCCCCTCCGCCAACGCCGTCAACCCTCCGTCGGGACCGACCCGGAGCACCTCCGGTCTGGAGGAAGACCAGGCCATTGGCCGCTCCTTCAGCACGCGGCCGTCCCTGCCCTTGAGCACGGGAACCAGCGTTCGCGATTCCCCCATCCCGAGTGTGATGCTGGGCTCGGGCAGCTCCACGGAGGCCACCGGAGCCGGCAGGACCGCGACCCTCGCCGAAGCCTCCAGGCCCTGGCATTGGGCAGCGACGGTCGCCTCACCCTCCTCCACGGCCCGGACGAGACCCTCCTCGTCCACCTCCACCACGGACCCCCGGGAGGAGGACCAGGACACGGGGCGATGCCCCAGCTCCCTTCCCTCCCTCCCCCTGGGGATGGCGTGGAGGCGGATGGAGTCCCCCTGGGCGAGGGACACGGTGGCGGGAAGGAGATCCAGGGCCAGGACGGGCGCCAGCGTCACGGTCACCCGTGCCGATGCCTCCTTCCCTTCACACCGGGCCGTAAGGATGGCCGAGCCCGGTCGGATCCCCCACAGAAGGCCTCCTTCCTCCACTTCCGCCACCTCCGCCCCCCCCGACTCCCAGAGGATGGAGCGGCCCGAGAGCTCCCTGCCCCGGGCGCTCAGAGGGACCGCGGCCAGGTGGACGCTGTCCCCCTCCATCATCTCCACCGTCTCCGGAGAGATTCTCAGGGAAGCCACCTTCTCGGGCGTGACGATCAAGGCTGCCCTGCCCGACACGCCGCCGCACTCGGCCGTGATCGTGGTCTTTCCAGGCCTGAGGCCCACGACCCTCCCGGTCGCCGACAGGTCCACCAGGGAGGGATCGTCCGCCGCCCAGGTCACGGCACGCTCCTCCAGAACGTCTCCCCTGGCGTCCCGGAGAAGGCACTGGAATCCCGAGACGTCGCCCACCTCCAGGGTGAGGACGCCGGGAGCCAGGTCCACCGCCGCCACCGGAACCGGATGGACCTCCACCGTGACCGTGCCGGCACGGCCCTCGCTCGTGGCCGTGATGACGGCCCTGCCCAGCCGGAGCCCGCTGACGGTACCGTCGGCGGACGGCCGGGCCACCTGGGGATCGCTGGAGGACCAGGTCACCTCCCGGCCCTCCAGCTCCTTGCCTTCCCTGCTGAAGAGGAGGGTCCGGAGGTGCCCTTCTTCCCCCACCGCCAACGCCAGCTGGCTTGGAAGGACCACCACCGTGTCCACTCTCACCGGACTGACCGCCAGGTGGAGCTCCCCCGACACCCCGTCCGCCGTGGCCGTGATGCACGCGGGTCCGGAGCGGAGAACCATCACCTGCCCTTCGCCCGACACCACGGCGATATCCGGGTCGCTGGAGGTCCAGGCGAGGGGGCGATCCCGGAGGGGACGGCCCGCGAGATCCAGGGGGGTCGCCACCAGCCGGAAGCTCTGGCCTTCGAAGATCTCCCCGGAAGGAGACTTCAGGGAAACGGACCCCACCGGCTTGTATCCCCTGGCGTATCCCATGAGCTGAAGCCGGAGGGGGTCCCCGGGAGGGGGGCTCGGGGCCGCCAGCTTCGCGCACAGATGATGCATGCTGGGCCAGCGATCCTTGGGCTGCTTCGCCAGCATGCGCATCACCAGATCGGCCAACTCCGGGGGGCAGTCGGACCGCTTCTCCAGGACGTGCGGCGGCTCCTGGCTGGAGTGGGCCAGGACCAGTCGCGTCAGGTCGCCGGTGAAGGGGGGCTCGCCCGTCAGCATCTCGAAGGCCACCACCCCCAAGGCATACTGGTCCGAAGCGGGGGTGGCCTGTCCCCCATCCGGAGCCTTCTGCGGATCCAGGATCAGGGACGCCTGCTCCGGGCTGAGGTAGGTGGGCGTGCCCAGGACGGAGCCCGGCATGGTGAGGGAGGGAGAGGAGGAGAAGGTGCGGTCCACGTCCCTCACCTTGGCGATACCGAAGTCCGTGATGACCAGATCCCCTTCGCTGTCCAGGAGGATGTTGGACGGCTTGACGTCACGGTGCACGATGGGCTTCGGCTGCCGGTGCGCGTAGCCGAGGGCGTCCGCGGCCTGCGACAGCCAGAGCTTCACCACCGCCACGGGAAGCGGACCCTCCTCGGCCAGGACCTTCTCCAGGGAACGCCCGGGAAAGTAGTCCATGCAGAAGTAATAGAGATCCCCGAACTGGCCGGAATCGTAGACCCTGATGATGTGCCGGTGCTTGAGCCTTGCGATGGTGCGGGCTTCCTGCAGGAAGCGCTGGACGAACGTCTCCTGGTCCAGGAGGTAGGGGTCCATCACCTTGATGGCCACCCGCAGCTCCATCTGCGGCCAGTCCGCCAGGTAGACGGCCGCCATCCCCCCGCGGCCGATGATCCCGCGGATGTGATAGCGTCCTTCCGTGGCGGCCTTCAGACGCTTCTCGATATCGTCCCAGCGGGTGCTCTGCCCTTCCGTCGCCCCTCCCCCCAGCGTCGCGGGTTGCTCGGCTCCGCAATGGGCGCAGAACCGGTCCCCCACGACGATGTGCTCGCCACACTTCACGCAGTTTCGAAGCGTCGGCATCGGAGTCGGAGTCGCAGGCTGAAAGAGCGATGTCGTGCTGAAGAATAGGGGCGCCGGGGTCTTGGCGTCCAGTAAATAAGCATCCCGGGTGAAGCCAGGGGCGACCTCCAGGGCCGACGGTCCAGGGAGGCCCGTCCCGGCCCTCTTGCGCAGCCGTCCCCCTCCGGTCATGTTATCTTCGGTTTTTGTTCGGTATCCTTCCGTCCGGGTCTACGCCCGCAGAAGCGCGGAGGCGACGGCGGAGGGGCCGCAGGGCTTACGCGTTCTCCGCTGGAAGATCGAGCACCCATGCCATCAGACCCCTACGCCGAGCTCCACGCCCACTCGGGATTCTCCTTCCTGGACGGAGCCTCCCACCCGGAGGAGCTGGTCCTGAGGGCGAAGGAGCTGGAGTATCCGGCCCTGGCCCTCACGGACCACAACGGGCTCTACGGTTCCATGGAGTTCGCCCGGTCGGCGAAGGAAGAGGGGATCCAGCCCATCACGGGGGCGGAGGTGAGCCTGGATCCGGAGACGGTGCCGGGTCTGGAGGGGATGGGTGCGACGAACACCGGTTTCCACCTCACCCTCCTGGCCGAGACCCCGCAAGGGTACGCGAACCTCTGCCGGCTCCTGACCCGGGCCCACATGGAGGCCGCCGACCGCAGGAATCCCCTCCTCCCCTTCCCCGCCCTCCTGGACCCGGAGCGGGTCCGGGGGCTCATCCTCCTCACCGGCTGCCGCCGGAGCCCCCTATGGGCGGCGCTCCAGGACACCGTCGCCGCCGGGGAGGCCTTGCTACGGCGTCTCCTGGGCGCCTTCGGCCCCGGGAAACTGTTCGTGGAGCTCCAGGAGAACAGCGTCCGGGGGGACGGAGCCAGGAACCGGGCCCTGGCCCGCCTGGCGGACCGCTTCGGCGTCCCGGTGGTGGCCACGGGCAACGTCCACTACCACCGGTCCCAGCGGCACCGCCTCCAGGACGTGCTGGTGGCCATCCGCCACCGGACCACCCTGGACAACGCCCACCCCTTCCGGCGCCCCAACGCCCTGTTCCACCTGGCCTCGGCCCAGGAGATGGGCCACCGCTTCCGGGGCCGTCCCGACGCCGTGTCCAACACGCTCCGCATCGCCGAGCGGTGCGCCGCCTTCGACATCGCCACGGACCTGGGCTACGAGTTCCCCGACTTCGAGGGGGCCGGAAACGGGGAGACCGCCATCCGGATCCTGGCGGAGACCTGCCGGGCCCTCCTGGACGAGCGGTATCCGGTGGGGCTCGGGTCGGGATCCGCTGGCTCCAGCGCCACCGGAGCCGCCCGGAAGCGGGAAGACGCCGAGCAACGCCTGGAGGAGGAGCTCCGCCTGGTGGAGCGTCACGGCCTCGCGGGCTTCTTCCTGGTCTACCGGGACATCATGAACCTGGCCCGGGAGGTGGCCCTCCGGGTGCGGGGAGACTCCCCCCGGGCCCGTTCGGGACTCCCCCCGGGGCGGGGGCGGGGCTCGTCGGTGTCCTCCATCATCTGCTACCTCATCGGCCTCTCCCACGTCGACCCGGTGGAGACCAACCTCTTCCTGGGCCGCTTCCTGAACGAGGCCCTGAACACGGTGCCTGACATCGACCTGGACTTCCCCCGGGACATCCGGGAGGAGCTCATCCTGGCCGTCTACGAGAAGTACGGGAGGGAGCACGCGGGCCTGGTGTGCACCTTCCCCACCTACCACCTCCGCTCGGCGGTGCGGGAGATCGGCAAGGTCCTGGAGCTTCCCCCGGGAGACCTGGAGAAGCTCGCCAAGCTGTCGGAGCATCGTTCCGCCGGAGGGCTGAAGGAGGAGCTGGCCACCCTCCCGGAGTTCAGGGAGAAGGCCGGGGCCCCCCTCTGGCGGGCCCTGGGGGAGCTGGCGGAGGAGATCGCAGGGCTGCCCCGGCACCTCTCCCAGCACGTGGGGGGAATGATCATCTCCTCCCGCCCCCTGGTGGAGATCGTCCCGCTGGAGCCGGCGGCCTGGGAGGGACGGGTCCTCTGCCAGTGGGACAAGGACTCCTGCGAGGACGCCGGGTTCATCAAGATCGACTTCCTGGCCCTGGGGATGCTCTCCCTGGTGGAGGAGGCGGTGGACCTCATCGCCGAGCGGGGCACGGCGGGCACCGGGGGGGAGCCGGTGGTGGGGGGAGCCCCCGATCTCTCCCGCATCGACTTCCACGACGAGAAGCTCTACGACCTCATCTGCTCGGGCGACACGGTGGGGATCTTCCAGATCGAGAGCCGGGCCCAGATGCAGATGATCCGCCGGGTGCGGCCCCGGAACCTGGCGGACCTGGCGGTGGAGGTGGCCCTGGTGCGCCCCGGGCCCATCGTGGGGGGGGCCGTGAACCCTTACGTCACCCGCCGGGAAGCCCAGCGGGCGGACCCCGACTACAGGGTCCCCTACGAACATCCCCTCCTGGAGGAGGCCCTGGGGGAGACGCTGGGGGTCATCGTCTACCAGGACCAGGTCCTGAAGGTGTGCAAGGCGCTGGCGGGCTTCAGCGACGGCCAGGCCGAAGGCCTCCGGCGAGCCATGAGCCGGAAGCGCTCCAGGGAGGCCATGGCCGCCTACGAGGAGGCATTCCTGGAGGGCGCCAGGGCCAAGGGGGTCCCGGAGGAGGTGGCCCGGAAGGTCTTCCTCCAGGTGGTGGGGTTCAGCGAGTTCGGCTTCCCCAAGTCCCACGCGGCCGCCTTCGGGCTCCTGGCCTACCAGTCTGCCTGGCTCCGGCGCTACTACCCCACCGAGTACTACGTGGGGCTCTTCAACAACCAGCCCATGGGGTTCTACTCCCTGGACGCCCTGGGCCGCGACGCCCGGCGCCACGGGATCGAGACCCTGCTGCCCCACGTGAACCGGAGCGGGGTCCGGTGCACCGCCGAGGGAAAGGACCTCAGGATCGGATTGGGATTCGTGAGGGGGTGGGGGGAGGAGATCGCCGAGCGTGTCGTGGCGGAGCGCCAGAGACACGGCCCCTTCCGCTCGCTGCCGGACTTCCTCCGCCGCACCCCGGCGACCTTGAAGCGCCCCGCCATCGAGAACCTCATCTGGGTAGGGGGCTTTGACGGCTCCGGCCTCACCCGCCGGGAGCTCCTCTGGCAGGCGGGTCTCTGGATGGGCCCCGAAACGGACCCGGACCGCACCGGAGGCAGGCAGGACCACCCCCAGGTGGAGATGGACCTGGCCATCCCCTTCTCCGGGATCTCCTTCGGGGACATGCACTCCGAGGAGCGGATGGTGGCCGAGTACAGGATGCTCCACTTCTCGGCTTCCCTCCATCCCCTGGCACTGGTCCGGGGCCGGCTCCCCAGGGGTACCATCTCCTCAGGACAGCTCAAGGACCTTCCCAACGGATCCACCGTGCGGCTCGCCGGCATCGTGGTGGCCCGGCAGCGTCCTCAAACTGCGAAGGGCTATGTCTTTGTATTGTTTGAAGATGAAGACGGTCCTATAAACGTGATTGTGAAGCCGAAGGTGTACCAGCGGGACCGTTCCACCATCCGCATGGAGCCTTTCGTCACGGCGAAAGGACGCCTCCAGAAGGACGGGGAAACCCTCAACGTCATCGCCCATGAGGTCAGGGCGTTGAGGGTGGGGGCCTTGAGGGCGGAGCGTGGGATCTCCATGCCCGAAACCCAGGAATGGTGGGGAAACCCCCATGAGGCTCGCGGGAGCCCCTTCGCCTATCTCACGGCCCTCCGGCAGAGCCCCCCCGGAACCAGGAGCTGGGGGTGACCCGGGAGCCCGGGCGCCTCGTTCGCCCTCACGGGGCGTTTTCTGCCACCCCACCTTGCCCCGGGATCCAGCCCCGTCCTACCGTTGGGCGGGTAGCGCCTCACCCCCACCCCCGGAGACCCGACTCCATGAACGTCAGCAAGTACATGACCCAGAAGCTCATCACCGCCACACCGGACATGTCCGTCAAACAAGCCTTCCTTCTCATGCGAACCCATCGTGTGCGCCACATCCCGGTAGTGGAAGGGGAAAGGCTGGTGGGCATCATCAGCGACCGGGATCTCCGCCGGCCCCGGTGGGCGGACACGCTGGAAGACTGGACCACGTACTACCAGATCGACGATACCCACCTGGTCTCCGACGTCATGACCCGGACCCCAGAGACCGTGAAGGCCTCCGACGACATCCGGAAGGCCGTCAAGATCTTCAGGGAGCACCGGTATGGGGCCCTGCCCGTCCTGAACAAGGACCAGGAGCTCATCGGCATCCTCTCCGCCCAGGACCTCCTGGGGGCGCTGGAGGAGCTGCTGGCCTGAGAGACACCCTGGCCCCGGCGGGTACGAACCCGCCGGGGCCAGGGTGGGAGGCCGGGCCGGCAGCTGGAATCAGCTCGATCCCTCCCGCACGACGCTCAGGATCATCGGCCCCACGGAGAGACCCCTGGGGGCACCCTCGACGCCTTCACCGTCCCACGCCCGGGCCTCGAACCGGGGCGCCTTGCGGAACTCCACGAGGTGACCATCCTGGCGGAAGGAGAAGAGGGTGTCGGATGACGTAGCCGCCTCGGCGAGGAAGTGGAGGAGGGCCCACCGGTCGAAGAGATCCACATCCTTCGCCTCGAAGGCCCCGCTGGCCTCCGCCAACGGAAGCTTGGTGGCGGGGACCCGGATCGATCCCGTCTTCAGGTCCACCCCGTCCCCCGGCCCCAGGAGGTAGAGGAGGATGTTGGAACCCCCGTTCCCTCCCTCGTCCCGCACCGCCCCCCGGGTATCCAGGTAGACGACACCCGACGCCCCGGCCACCCATGCCGTATCCCCCTGGACCACCAGGGCCGTGTTCTCGTCGATCCCCATCCCGGCGTCGACCCCGTCCGTCCCCAGCACCGCCACCAGCAGGCGCCCCCACCGCCCCCGGGCCAGGAAGTGCTGATCCACGAAGGTCCCCTCCAGGAGGCCCAGGCCCTTCTCCAGGATCACCCCCTCTCCGTCCTCTCCTTCCTCGCCCCACCGGATCCCATCCCGGAGAGCTCCCGCGCTGCTCCCGCCCCCGGTCATGGGATCCGTCATGATGGCGGCGCCGGCGGAGCTTCCCGACACTACCGCACCGGCCTCATGCCTCTCCATCAGAGCGAGGTACGCCGGCGAATCGCCCTCTTCGGGCCGGAGCACCTGGACGATCCGGCTCTGGACCCCACCGGTGAAGAAGAAGCCGCTGCAGGAGCGTACCTGCTCCACCACGGCGGGAAGAGACGCGGCCTCCGGGTTTTCGGTCGTAAGGAGGATCCCCTGGGCCGTCCCCGGCCCCCCCAGGGCGTCAAAGGCGGAAACGGCGCTCTCCATGGACGACTCGGGCGTGGCCGAGGCCGTGGGGATGACACAGAGGGGGCCCTCCCCGGAGCGCCCGTCCAGGATGGCCTGGTAGACCTCCGTGTTGTCGGAGCGCAGGCCGCCTCCGACGATGACGAGAGCACCTTCCCCGGAGTCCTCTTCCCCGGGCTCTCCCCCGCCACAGCCCCCCAGGAGAAGCGGAATCAGGATCAGGAGCCCGGGGGCAAACACGCGCGATGTCATGGTATTAGCGCTCCCACAAGTTGTTGGTTCGATCCACATCCGGGAACCGATGATCCGGGTCGATCTCGACGCGGATCACCTCCCCGGCGGAAGCCGGAATCCTAATCTGAGCGGAGACCACCCCTTCGAGCCAGCGGCTCACCGGGATCTCCCGCTCCAGCACTTCCCCCTGGGCCATCGTGATCCGTAGCCGGGCCGGCATGAAGGCGAATCCCCGGTCCGCCACCGTGATGACCGTCTCCCCGCTCTCTCGGGCCACAGCCTCCACGGCATGGTCCAGGGACCAGGTCTCGTAATACCAGGTGGTCCAGAACCAGTCCAGGTCCTGGCCCGCCACGCGCTCGAAGGTGTTGAAGAAGTCCCAGGGAGTCGGATGCTTGAAGGCCCAATCCCGGATGAAGCTCCGGTAGGCCTCCATGAACACGCTCTCGCCCAGGAGGTTGCGGAGGGTGACCAGAAGGGTCGCCGGCTTCTGATAGGACGCGTTCCCATACCCGGGCCCGGGCTCATAGTAATCCCCGTGCCGCATCATGCTCTGTTCCTGCTCCATCCGGGCCACGGCCAGGTATGCCTCCCGCTCGTCGGCGTCAGGATCCAGGAGGTCCGGCCAGTAATCCGGCTTGGTCTGGTTCTCCAGGAAGGTGGTGAAGCCCTCGTCGATCCAGGCGTACCGCTTCTCATTGGCGCCCACGATCATGGGGACCCACATGTGACCGAGCTCGTGGGCCGTGACGGCGTAGAGGTCCTCCGCACGCCTCCCCTCGTAGGACCCCATGAGGGTGAACATGGGGAACTCCATCCCTCCCCCGATGATGTCGGTTCCTTCCACGGAGGTCATGTGGGACCAGGGGTAGGGGTACCCGGTGTAGACCGACTCGAACTCGATGGAGTGCTTCGCGTAGAGGGCCTGATCCCGCCACAGGGGCGCCCGATACTCCCTCCAGAAGGTGTGGATGGCCACCCGGTCGACACGCCCGTCCCCGTCTCGGTCCGGCACCAGGGAGCTCGTCCCGGTCCACAGCTGCCGGTTGGAGGTGGTCCAGATGAAGTCCCTCACGTTACGGGCTGTGAATCGGTAGGTCAGGGCCCCGGAAGGGGAGAGCTCCGTCACGGTCCCCGCTTCCAGGTCGGCACGCGTGGCGATCTGGACCATGGTGTCGGCCTGGAGGGCGGCCGCCATGCGGGACAGGGTCTGGGGGGAGTAGACTTCCCCGGGATTCCCCAGCTCCCCGGTCGCCATGACGGCCCAGCCGTTCGGTACGGTGATTGCCACGCGGTAATCCCCGTACCCTTCGTAGAACTCGGCGCCCCGGTAGGGCTCGGCGTCCCACCCCAGGAGGTCGTCGAACACCGCCACCTTGGGGAACCAGTAGGCCAGGAAGTACATCTCCCGCTGGCTGTGCCCCATCCTCCCCGCCCCGTTCTGCGGGACGACGAAACTCCAGTCGATCTCCAGCTCCACGGTCTCCCCCGCCCTGACGGGCTGAGGCAGGCGCAGCGACATGACCCCCCCCTGGATCAGGTACCCAGGAACGGCAAGGCTTCTGGCCGGCAAGAGCTCCTGTGCCGCCGCCTTGACGCGCCCGACGCGGACGCCGCCCGTCACCTCCACCGTCCGATTCCTGCCCACCCCTTCGGCGTGGATGTTCTGGTGCAGGAGAAGCTGGAGCATGGGAAGGTCAACCGGGGAGCGATTGTGGAACTGGACCGTTTCGGTCCCGGAGAGGAGGCCCGTCAAGGGGTCCAGCCGGGCATGGATGTCATACTCGGAGTAGACCTGCCAGTAGGCCGGGCCCGGGCGGCCGTCCTCGCTTCGGGTCCCACCCTCCAGAGCCGCCCGGAAGAAGGGTGGAGGCACCACGGGCCCCGGGATGGGACGGCGGAGGGTGACGTCCTCCTGGGCTCCGGCCGGGTGGCCCGGGGCGAGCGAGAGCGCTACGTTCAGCGTGACGAAGAGGATGAAGCGGAAGGGGTGAT
>Ga0209164_1004061_pt1 | contig 13398 bp, 13 predicted proteins | sample MTBNYHSulfiMetaG_FD_187458 | JGI IMG/M metagenome (GOLD analysis project Ga0209164, IMG submission 187458) | Enrichment culture microbial communities from rom New York Harbor, USA that are MTBE-degrading - MTBE-NYH (New York Harbor Sulfidogenic)... | ecosystem: Environmental > Aquatic > Marine >...
AGGCCCACTGGCCGGCCTGGTAGATATCTTTCATCGGGGTCAGCACCGACCGGGCGACCTGCTGCATTTCGTGGATCACCGGCACCTTTCCGGGCCCGAATGCCCAGCCGGTAATCGCGCCCCCGGTGTTGCCGGTGTGCTCTTCGATCGAGAGCGGTGTGCTGGTGAACGCGTCCAGGATCTTGCCCTCGAGCCCGGGATAGACCGTGCGGGAGAGGATCCGAACGATCTCACCGACGCTGAGCTCCTTGAGCTCGTCGTACCAGCCGTGCTCCCGGATGTTCTTCGCGAGCGCGTAGTCGAAGAGCCAGCTTACGATCAGACCGGTCCTGCCCGCCGGGGCCATCGAGGGGTCCTTGAGGACCGGGATCGAGATCTCGAAGGTGTGCAGGGCAAGGAACCGCCGGAGGTAGTCCTTCACGGCTTGCACGGGATCGTCGAAGCGGTCGTAGCCTGCCAGGAGCTCCTGGAGCCCCCGGGTGTGAAGATCTCCCAGGCCGCCGGGATCCGGAGTGTAGAAGAAATGCCCTTCGGATCTGTTCCTGAAGTACTCAGGGGGTTCATCGACCGACAGAAAGACGGAAAAGACCGAGTCGCCGCTGCTGCACTGTTTCAGCTCCTCGCGACGGGCATCGATGGCCCGCTTCGTTTTCAGATCTGACAGCCCGGAGGAGTCCACCGCCGCGAAGAGGCTGTTCAAGTCCGCAGCCCAGATGAGAGCGCCGTAGGCGTATTCGGCACCGTCTTCGGCAGTGATCGCATTGCGGTCGGGTTGCACCTTGGTTACGCGGCAGTTCCCGCGGATGGCCACGCCCCGTGCTTCCCCGTACTCCGCCAGGAGGTTCATCAGGGTACCGGTTCCCCCCTCCGGGTACAGGTAGTCCAGGTACACGCTGAAGTAGCTCATGGCGAAAAACGCGGGGGTGTGTGTGAAGAAGTGCTGACCGACGATGCTCCTCAGGGACTCATCCGCTGTCAGCGCCGCGAGAAACTCCTCTATCGGGGTGTCCATGCGATTGATCCGTCCGATCGTAAGGAGGAACTTGATCGACCAGGGCAGGAGTGTCCGGAAGATGTAGGAGGTATCCTGTTTGAGATCCTTGAACAGGGGGTTGTCGATGCCGTACAGCACGTCCATGTCTTTCATGATCCTGACGATCACTTCGAGGATCGCCTCGATATCGCGACGACTCTCTGGATAGAAGGACTCGAGCAGACGGCGGTATTCGGCCAGTGATTCTTCTGACTCGATGGAGATGACTCGGTCTGCGATTCCCAGAGAGACGCCGCTCTTCACGTACTTCAATGGCAATCCCAGCTCTGCGGCCATGGGAAGGACGATCCCGGAGTTCTCGATGGCCCGCAGGCCCATGTCGAAAACGAAGCCGCCGCGGTCAACCGATTGCACCAGTCCGCCCAGCTCCTGCTGTTTCTCGAACAGGGCCACGCTCTTTCCCGCCCGGGCCGCGTAGGCTGCGGCGGTCAGTCCGGCGGCGCCGCCTCCCACCACGATCACGTCATATTTCATCGCTCAATCCTGTCAACCTCAGGGTCTGTTCCCAGACAGTCCGGCCAACCTCCCGGTCCAGGGCATGGGGTGCCGGCTTCTCCCGATGGGTCAGGTTGAAGTACCTCCCGGAGACGCCCCTCATGGCCGGATCCGCCGCCAGGTAGTGCAGCGCTTCCCCGGAGATCCTGCTGTCTTTCAAGGATTTCCAGAGGATCCTGCTCTTGTACCAGTTGTACAGCCGCCCGTTGTTGCTCCCGATGGCACTTTGCACCTGTCCCGGGTGCATGGCGTTGATGGTGACCGATGTTCCTTCGAGCCGGTCGGCGAGCTCCCAGACGGTCAGCAGCTGGGCGGTCTTGGAGGCGCCGTAACCGCGCAGTCCGGCGTAGATCCGCCTGTGCCAGTTCAGGTCGTTCACGTCCAGACCGCCGAAGCGATGGCCTTGGGAGTTGACCTGGATGATCCGCGCCTCGAGGGACTGCCTCATCCGGGGGATGAGCCGATGGGTGAGAACGAACGAGGCCAGGTGATTGACGCAGAACACCAGCTCGAACCCCCCGCCGGTGTACAGTTTCCGGGTGGAGTGAATCCCTGCGCTGTTGATCAGGATGTCTATCCGCTCTTCGTTTCTTCTGATTCGATCCGCCGTGTTCCGCACCTGCTGAAGGTCGGAGAAGTCGGCGAGATAGTACCGAACGGATCCGCGGATCTCCTCGGTCAGCTCCCTGGCGACTGTCTTCACCTTCTCCTCGTTGCGGGCTACCAGGATCAGGTCACATTCGGTACGGAGCAGCTCTCGCGCTGCCGCGAGCCCCACGCCGGAGGTAGCACCGGCGATGACGGCGATCTTTCCCTTCAGGGATGCCGATGAGCGGAGGTGAGGTGTCCTGCTGTTTCTCAGCATGTCCCTCATGTCCGCCATCTCGTATTCTTTCAGGTACTTTAGCATCGGCTTATCCGAATTTCTTGGGCATGAACTTCCGGTACATCGGGCCGAACCGGGGAATGTTGTCGAAGATATCTCCCCAGAGGTCATAGTAGTCGCGCTGCTCGATGATCAGGGATTCTTCGTTCAGCGTGAGCTTCGAGCAGCCGTGGAGAGTGGAGCTGGGGAACCTCTTGAACATCATCGTCATGTCCCACTGCATGAAGATCACATTGCCGTCCTGCACGATATCGAGAATATCCAGTCTCGGCTCACGGCAGCGGGAGGCCCGGCGGTTGCAGACTCCCAGAAAGGCTTCCTTGCCCTCCACTCGCTAGATGGAATCCTGGAATACGATGTCATCGTGGATGCTTCCTGTGGTCTTCGAGCTCATGCCGATATCCTCCTATGCACCATGGTAGTTCACGAGGTAGATGATCACCGCCACCGCGAAGGTGGCTATGAAGACCGCGATCATGATCCCCAAGGTACGGGAGTACCCCCGGGGGGTGATCTGTCCCCTCTCGTCCATCTTCTTGAGGGCAGGGTAGAGCCTCGAGAAGAAGGTCATGATCGAGAAGATCAGTGCAATGGCCGTGAAGACTTTCGTAGCGGGGTTTCCCGTGATCAGGACGCCGATGAGCAGGACGATGAAGATCAGCTTTGTCCCTGCCACCCAGTTCACCAGATAGCTCACCAGGGCATGGACTTCGGGGTCGCTCTTGGATCGTTCATAGGCGTTGAAGAAGCCGATGCTGTTGCCGCGCCTCGATCCTGGAGCGAGATACAGGAGGAGAACGTTGGCGAGCTCGATGACACCGAACAACATCAAGACGATTGACAGTATGTCCATGCTGGCCTCTGGTTCACCTCGCTCTCTGGATGTTTCTCGGTTTGAGTATAGTCCGAAACGATCGGCCGGCACACGACCTCCAGGCCGATGCGCGGAGCGGTGCAGCCGGGGTGCCCCATCCGGAGCCCGTGCCGCCGTCTGCCTCGGACGCTGGGAGACGGCAGGGCGTTCATCCGCGAGCAGCCGCACCCGAGACAGGATCCTCGGGCATGCCGGCGACCAGCGGCACGTCCATCTGTTCCTCCGGCTGCGGCTTTCCATCGGGGCTCAGCAGATGCCCGGACTTGTCCCGCTTGGTTTCCAGATAGAACCGGTTGAAGGGGTTGGGCGGAATCACCAGCGGCAGACGGCCGGCTACCGTGACCCCGAGGGCCTCCAGGCCGCTGATCTTCCGTGGGTTGTTCGTCATGAGCTGGATCGAGCGGACCTTGAGGGAGAACAGCATGTGCGCGGCGACGGCGTAGTCCCGTTCATCGTCCCGGAAGCCCAGCGCCAGGTTCGCTTCGACGGTGTCCAGGCCGTGGTCCTGCAGCCCATAAGCCCGGATCTTGTTCAGGAAACCGATGCCCCGCCCTTCCTGGCGCAGGTACAGGAGAATGCCCGCCTCCATCTCCCCGATCGCCCGCAGCGCGGCCTCCAGCTGGTCGCGGCAGTCGCAGCGCAGCGAACCTATGGTGTCCCCGGTCAGGCATTCCGAGTGCAGCCGCACCGGCACGTTCTCCGCACCGGTCACGTCTCCCCGCACGAAGGCGGCGTGCTCCTTGCCGTCCCGGTTGTTCCAGAAGGCCACGACCTGGAACCGCCCGAAGCGCGAGGGAAGGTCGGCGATGGCGGCGATGCGCACGCAGATCTTGTCCTTGCCGAAGCCTTCGCAGTCGTGGTATCGGTTCTCGTCCAGCAGCTCTTTGATCTGCAGGGGTGACAGCGCCATCGGTCATACCTCCCTTTCGGCCTGGACCGTCCCGGCGGCAGCCCGGGACGGCACATTCGGCCGGCTGGAGACAGTATACGCTTCCGTGTTACCGTAGGCAAAGGGCGGAAGCGGGAGAGCTGCATGGTGCACGACGTGGTCGTTGTGGGAGCGGGGGTCGCAGGGCTTCAGTGCGCCCGGCGCCTGAGCGCCTCCGGGGCCCGGCTGCTGGTGCTGGATCGGGCGGCCAAGGTTGGAGGACGCTGCGCCACGCGGCGCTTCGGGCAGCTGCCGGTGGACTATGGCCCCCTGTTCCTGCACGGCTCGGACCCCGATTTCCTGGCGGCCCTCGAGGGGGTCCCGGGCGCGCGGCTGCTGGCGGGCTGGCCGCAGCGGGTGCGCGGAGGCGGCCAACCCTGCCTGCCCGGGGCCTTCGCCCCCGGCGAGATGCGCCTGGCCTTCCCCGAAGGGCTCAACGCCTTTCCCCAGGTCCTGGCCGATGGGCTGGAGGTCCGGCTGAACACCCTCATCACGACGCTTCGCACGGAGCGTGGCGCCATGGGCCTGGAGAGCGAGCAGGGGGAGCGTTTCGGCTGCCGGGAGGTGGTGCTCGCCCTGGCCCTCGAGCAGGCGCTCCCTCTCCTGCGGATGCTCCCGCCGGGTGAGGACCGGGACGGGGCTCTTGCCCTCCTCGGCATGTTCGGGAGCCTGCCCTGCCTGACGGTGATCGCCGGCTATGACGACTCCCGCCGTACCCCCGACTGGGACGTGCTGTACCCGGAAGACCGCCCGGCGCTGCAGCTGGTGGGAAACGAATCCTCCAAGCGCCCGGATCCCGCCGCCCTGTGCCTCGTCTACCAGGCCGCGCCGTTCTGGTCCCACGCCCGGCTGGACCAGCCGCAGGAGCAGTGGTCCCGCGAGCTCCTCGGCGAGGCGGCAGCCCTGCTCGGGGCCTGGGCTGGAGAGCCGCAGGCGGTCCACGCCCACCGCTGGCGCTACGGCCGCCTGGGGCCCGCGGATCACCTGGCCACACCCCTTCGATTGACCGGGCCGTGGGGAGGCCTCGGCCTGGCGGGGGACCTGTTCGATCCGGACGGAGGCGCGCAGGGCTCCTGGCGCTCCGGGGAGCGCCTGGCCCGGCGCATACTGGACGAACCGCTTCCCTGAGTCAGGGGCTTGTCGCGGGGATCGCGGCAGTCAAGGGCAATGACGAGCTCCAGGCGCGTGCGGTCGCCGGTCTCCGTGCTTTCGTCGGTCTCCGTGTCCTCCCCCGGCGGTTTTCAGTCCGGTTGCCCGAGGTCCCGCGGGTTCACTCGCAGCCGGGTTCGGAGAGCTTGCTCTTGTCCACCAGCAGGATGATCTGCTCGGGAAGGCCGTTGAGGAGATTGCGCGGAATGACGAAGCCGTACCGGTTGGAGAGCTCGATGATGAACTCCAGATGGTCGTAGTCCCAGTTGTGGAAATCGTCCTCGGTGCACGAAGCGGTGAGGGTCGCCAGGAGCTCGCCGCACACATCCGGGAGCTCTTCTTCCGGGAACTTTTCGAGGGCGTCGGCGAACATACCCGCGCCCTGGACTCCGCTCGGCAGCTTTTCGAGAAACTTCTGCTTCAGGGCCTCCAGCCCGTTCGGCGCCGCCACGGCCGCTGCGAACGCAGTTCTGTAGGAATCCACCTGACTGGTCATGCTCACCTCCTTAACCTCAAAGATGGCGATACGGGAAGCCGGGGTCAAGCGACCTGCGGCTGCGCGGGCTTGGGGTGAAGATGCCGACGCCCGGCGGCGCGCAGATCCTCAGGCGCGGGCGATGTCGGTCTGGGCGAAGTCTTTTCCGACGAACAGAAGCGGCTCGTTCGCGAGCCGCGCCACGGCGTAGGCGAGACAGTCTCCGAAATTGAGCGAAGCAGGGTGCCTGCCCCTGCCGTAACGCAGCCAGGCGTCCACGGCGGCGCCGCTCATCGCCCGCAGCAGCTCCGCGTGCCCCGGCTCCTTCATTACGATCGCCACTACGGCGGAGGTTTCGAGGATCATACACCCTCCTGGCCGCAGCCGAGGATCTGTTCCTCCTCTTTCCGAGACATCCTCCGGCCCAGCTCTTTGGGCGGGATCGTTGGCCAGACCTCTGTCTCGAGGAACCGTCTCAGCCGGGACACGCGGTCGCCGTCGGCCACGCGATAGGCGAGCCTTGCTTTGCGCTCCTCGACGGCTCGCCGCACCGCTTCGGTCTTGGATTCTCCGGACAGGCGTGCAACCTCTTCGGCCAGCCGCTCAACGGCTGCGTTCTTGATGTTCAGGGCCATGATTGCCTTCCGGATTGAGTATATGAAGAAAAATGGTAGAAGCCAACCATACTATCCCGATTCGACTTCCAGAAGCTGAAGCGGGTTGGACCACCGGCCGACGAAGGCCGAACCTTTCCCGCCTTCTGCCCGGAAAACGGGATGCCCGGCCACCGGTACTGTGCCGGCCGCGGCGCGGATGCCGGCCGCGCGGTGCTCGCCGCACGAAATCGTCATTCGCCGATTACCAACTACAAAATCGTATCCGCCGGTGAGGGAATGACCGGCCCTCGTCGGGACTCTCCTTCCGGCCGCCTGTCCGCCTTCTTCTATACCCGGTAAACAATTGGCCGTTCTGCAAGAAAACTTCCCCCCTTTGGCACGCAAAGTGCATCAGCCCTCGCAAAAGGAATCATCTGAGCCAAGTGGAGTATCGAAGTATGCATCCCACAACACGAAGCACCCTCATCCCCTGCGCGGTCTGCCTCTGCCTCGCCGCCCTGGCCCTGGCCTCCTGCGCTACCCTTGCCCCCTCGGAGGTCAAACAGCGGGCCGATCACTACTACGGGGTGGGCTACGGCGCCACCCGGGACGAGGCGGAGGCGGCCGCCCGGCGGGACCTGATCGCCAACGCCCTCACCGAGACGGCCAGGAGCCGCGGAACCGCCACGGGACCCGTCCAGGTCGACGCCGAGGTAGCGGACGCCCTGGAGCTTCCCCGGCTGCGGGCGGTCGCGAAAGAGGAAGCCGGCGACCGGCAGACCGTGATGCTCAGCATCGAGGCGGAGAAATGGGACGAGTACGAGCGGGCCCGGGAGGCCGTGATTCGGACCGAGCTCCAGGAGCGCTTCTCGGCCCTGAAGCAGGGGCGCCCGCAGGCTCTGGCCGACCGCATGCAGGAGGCGGGCCGCCTGCTCGAGCGGCTGGCCCGGGAAGGGCTGACCGAGCTGTTGACCGAGGAAGGTGAAGGCGGCCGGCTCATGTCGACCGCCATCGAGGCCTTCGCCCGGGAGCTCTGCGCGGACCTGTCCGTCAACACCAGCCCGGCCGGGGGCTTCGTCGGCCCGGAGACCCGCTTCGAGGTGAGCGTCCGGGGCGCTTACGGCGTGCCGACCGGCTCCCTGCCGCTGCGCGTGGAGTGGGTCCCCAAGGGCGGGGAGGGCGCGGGCATCGTCTCTGTTCCGGTCGCCACCGCGGGGGACGGACGGCTGGCCCTCGCCTACCCGACCGGAGAGTCCTTCCGCAACACGGTGGTGCGCCTCAGAGTGTCCACGGACTTCGCCCGCTGGGCCGCCTCGCCGCCCGGCACATCGGCGGCCCTGGCGGAGATCGACGCCGCTTCCACCGTGGAGGCGAGCTTCCGGCACTTCGACGACGTGGGCGCCTTCTTCGGCGATGAGGTCCTGGTGCCGGGGGGCCCTTTCATCGCCGGCGCCGTCCCCCAGGACGGGCGGGCCACGAGAAAGGAAGCCCCGCGCCAGGCGGAGACCCCGGAGTTCTACGTCGACCTCCACCCGGTCACGAACGCCCTGTACGGGATGTACCTCGAGGACACACGTGCGGAGAGCTTCCCGGAATACTGGGACAATCCCCGCTTCAACCGCCCCGAGCAGCCCGTGGTGGGCGTCTCGTACGCCGAAGCCGCGCGCTTCGCCGCCTGGCTCTCCGGGCAGCTGGGGGTGATCAAGCGCCTGCCCACCGAAGACGAGTGGGAGAAGGCGGCCCGGGGCGGGCGCGAGGTGATCTACCCCTGGGGCGATGAGAGCCCGAGCGACGGGCCGCGGGCCAACTACAACGGCAACGGCCGCTTCTTCTACGAGACCTCGCCCGTGGGAAGCTACGAAAGCGGGAAGAACGCCTACGGCATATACGACATGGCTGGTAACGTCTGGGAGTTGACGTCGACGCGAGGGGAAGCCGGCAGCCTGACCGTCAAGGGGGGCTCCTGGATGGACGGTCCCGCAGATGTGCGGATCTCCAACCGCCGGGAGATCGATCCCAACGAACGATACGCCGACGTCGGCTTCCGGCTCATCAGGGAGGTAATCAATGAATAACAAGACGATAGTCGTGAACAAGACAAGACGCGCCGCACTCAAGCTGACCGCGGCTGCAGGCGTGGCAGTGGCGTTGATGCTGCTGGCTTCCTGCGCGACCATCGGCTCGAGGGCCAAAGCCACGCGGGACGAGGAGGCCACTGCCCAGGGCACGGCCGCCTGGAACCAGAAGGGCCCCGCTGCGGCCGGGCCGTACTGGGAGGAGATCGAGGACCAGACCGTCCGGGCGACCTACCTGGGCTACCTGCAGAGCTTCGAGGCGGGCTCCCAATACCTGGCAGAGGCAGAATCCGCCGCGGCGGAGGGCGGAGCCAAGGGCGAGGCGCGGGCCCTGGCCTCCTGGGAACAGGCGCGGGAGCTCTTCGCCGCCCTGCCCGACGAGCTGGAGCTTCCGCCGGAAACCCGGGGGAGAGCCGTGGCCATCGCGGAGTCGGGGATGCGCTCCCTGGTCGCCGCAGGTAAGTACCCCCAGGCCAGGGAACTGGGAGAGGCGGCGGTCCGCACCTTCGCCGCTTCGCAGGCCATCGAGGGGATGATCGAGGCGATGGACGCCGAGACGGAAGTGCTCGCCGCCTCCCGCAAGCGGGAGGCCGATGCCCACGCCGCGCGGGATCGGGTCAGGCAGGCGGCGGACTTCGACGGGAGGATCGCGGCCCTCGAGGCAGCCGCGAGAGCGTACGCCCGGGCGGCCGCCCGGCTGGCCGACGACGCCGCCAGGGTGAGGGTCTCCGACAGCCCGAGCGTGGCCCGGGAGGTCTCCAGGCTGCGCAGAGAGGGTCAGGACCTGGCGGTGGAACGGGAGAGGCTCCTGCGTGAGCGGGCCTACGTGTACCGGGACCGTATCGGCGAGGAGTTCGCCCGGGGTCCGGACAAGGACAGGATCGGCAACATGTCCCTGGAGGAGATTCTCGCGCACCAGCAGTCGGTCAAGGACGGCGTCGAGGCGGCCTACGATGAGCTCAGGCAGTTCGCGGCCCGCCACCCCGAGGTGGCCGATCCCGGGTTCATGGCGCAGGTCGAAGCGCAGAAGCAGGACCTTGACGCCAAGATCGAGCAGGTCAACGCCGAAATCCGCGTCGCCCAGGAGAACGCCGCCCGGGCGAGGGAGATCGCCAGCCGGGGCAAGGTCGTCATGCCGCTCATGATCGGGTTGTTCAATCCTCAACCGGGCAGCGACGCCGAGGCCAGGAAGAGCCGCCCGGCGGTGTTCCGGGCCTCCGGCGTCCGGGGAGACGAGTACTGGTGGGGCATGGTCGCCATCCCCAGGGGCACCATGAACGACCTGGTCATCACGGTCAGTGACACCCGGGAGGTGCGGGTCTTCGGGGACAACACCAGGTCCGGCACGCTCGTCGAGCGAAGGAAGATGAAGGACCTGGTCAACCGGGGATACAGAATGGGCAACTCCTGGCCGGTCCTGAACGCCGGGGCCCAGCTGCCCACCGACAAGTACTTCTTCGAGATCCAGCAGGGCAAGACCCCCACCTACGAGGGGGAGGTCGTGGTCTACGATTCATTCGTCGTGAGGATGCGCTAATGAGCAACAAGACAAGGAACATCGTCATCGCCGCTAGCCTCGCCTTCGTGGCAGCGGCCGCCGGCCTGGGCATCTACTTACTCTGGAAGCCCGAGCCCAAGGGCATCGTAATCGCGGTCTCCAACCTGCCGGATTCCCTGAACCCGGTGCTGCCCCAGAACGTCTCCGGGCTCAACGCCGACGAGCTGGTCTTCGACGGGCTGGTGAACTTCGAGGTGGACCCGGACAGCGGCCGGCTGTACCCGGAGCTGGCTCTGGCGGAGGCGATCGAGCAGGACCCGGCCACCAAGCAGGACTACACGGTCCTGCTCCGGCAGGTCTACTGGCACGACGGCAGGGAGGTCACCGCCGAAGACGTCGCGTACTCCTTCGCTGCGTACACCGACGAGAAGAACGATTCGCCCAAGCGCGATTACCTGCTGTCCTACATCAAGAGCGTCGAGGCAGTGGACGAGCGCACCGTGAGCGTGCAGTTCACCAAGCCGCTGCCCCCGTTCCGCGCCTACCCGGTGCTGACCTTCAAGATCATCCCCGCCACCTACCGCGGCCAGATGATGGCCACCGACCTGAGAGCGGGAGACAACGAGCGGAACTTCGCGGTGGAGCCGGTCGGGACCGGACCGTTCCGGCTGACCGGTTGGGAGATCGGCAAGTGGGTGAGCTTCGAGGCCAACGGCGCCTACTTCAAGAAGCGCCCGGAGGCGACCTCGCTGGTCATGAAGAGGGTGATCGACCCCATCATCCGGATGAACGAGCTGCGCAAGAGCCGTGTCAACCTGATCCTGGAAACCTTCCCCCTGGATCGCCCGCAGGTCGAGAAGATGTCCCGGGTGGACATAGAGTCCTTCATGCCCTATGCCTTCTACCAGGTGGCGATCAACACCCGGGTCTTCCGCAACACCGAGGCCCGTCAGGCCATGTCCATGGCCCTGGACCGCTCGAACCTGGTGCCGCCCATCACCAGCCGCGAAGAGGGGGTCGTGTTGAACCACGGGCCCTTCCCGTCGGACATCTTCGTCCGGAATATCCCGGAGTACGTCTCCTCCCCGCTGCCGAACCTGCTGCCCTACGACGAGAAGGCGGCCAGGAGCCTCGCCGAATCCAGCGGCCTGAGCGACCAGAGGGCCATCCTGCTGTATCCGGATTCCCTGGGCGAGTTCGGGGCCGCCATGGCGCAGAGCATCGTCGAGCAGCTGGCCCTGATCGGCCTCGAGGTCGAGGCCAAGCGTACCGGGGACCAGGTGTTCAGGCGCATGGTGTTCGGCGAGAAGTCCTACGAGCTGGCCCTGCTGTACTGCGACGGCTTCGACAATCTGTACTCGGACCTGGACCAGTGGTTCCACTCTGGGGGCAGGGACAACGTGTCCGGCATCGCCGATCGGGCCCTGGACGGGCTCCTGGAGGAGTGGGGCAAAGCGGTGACCACCGAGCAGTGGGTGGAGCTCACCCTCCAGGTCAATCGGAGGATTTCGGAGCTGGCCCCGGCCATCTTCCTGTGCACGCTGCAGAAGGACGTATACAGCCGCGGCCTGGACGGAGTGGTCATCGCCACGGACAACCCCTTCCTGTCCGTCGAAGACTGGTCCCTCGAGGGGTAGGTCACCGCGATGCGCGCCTTGCGCTTCCTCGCCCGCGAGCTGATCGTCCACGGCGTGCTGTTCACCGTGGCGGGGACCGCGGCCCTGTCGCTCTTGTATCTGCTGTCCATCGGGGCGCCGCCGGAGAGCTTCGCCCAGACCGGGCGCTCGTTCCTGCTCCTGCTCTCGGGCTCCAGGGACTTCTCCATCGCGCACCCGGGCTTCAGCGCAGGGCAGATCATCGCCAGCGGGGCGGCCGTGACCCTTCCCCTGGCGCTGGCCTCCCTGTTCCTCCTGACCGTCGTGGCCCTGGCCGCTTCCGCCCTGGCCACGACCGCCCGGCATCGCGCGGAAGCCCACGGTCAGCGGGGCGCGGAGGGCCTTCGGCGCTTCGCGGGCTTCCTGGCCTCGGTGCTGGCGGCGGTGCCGCTGTTCGTCGGCTTCTGGGTGCTCGCCACGCGCTTCGGCAGCCGCGCGCCCTTCCTGCTGATCGCGGTCACCACGATCTGCGTAGGCGGCCTGGCCTGGGACGCCGCGCGCTTCCTGATGTCGGACATGCTCCGGCAGGTCGAGTCCACCCACGCCGCCGTCTTCACCACCCTCGGCCGGCCCCTGGGGGCACTGCTCCCGCTGCCAGGCACTTTCTCCGGCTACCTGTTCTCCTCCAGCCTGCCGCGGTTCATCCCCTACGTGGCCGGCAAGGTCCCGGCCATCATCGGGGCGGTCACGGTTGGGGAGATCATCTTCTCCTTTCCCGGCCTGGGGAGCACGCTCCTGGACGCCCTGCTGGCCACGAACACGGATCTTCTCGTGGCCTCGGTGTTCATCCTTCTGTGCGTGAACGCCGTAGTGGCCTTCCTGGTCAAGTCGTTCCTGTTCCTGATCTATCCGAGGTGGTATGAGAAAGCCATATAGAGTCGCCAGGGCGCTGTTCCTGCTCGCCCTGGCATCCCCGTTGGGCCTGGCCTGGCTGCCCGCCGACTGGGTGTCGGTCGACCGGCTGCCGGTCGGCGGACTGCCGGGCGGGATGGACCCCGACTTCCAGGCACTGCTGCAGTCCTCCTTCCGGCAGCTGTCCATCACCCTCGCCGCCACCCTGGCCCTGGCCATGGCCCTGACCGTGGCCCTGGGCTACCTGAGCGTGCTGTGGCAGCGCTTCGGCAGGAGCGGGTCGAGCATCCTGAAGGCGGTGGAGTCCGTGCCGGCCATCCTCGTGGCCCTGTTCTTCTACGCCCCGGTGTCGGGCTACCTGGCCCGCCATTCCAGCGAGGCCTCGCAGCTCGTGTCCCTCCTCGTGTTCGTACTGGCGGCCACCCTGACCATGCTGCCGGAAGCGGTCCGGGGCGTGGCCATTCCCCTCGGCGACCTGTACCACCGCAAGTACAGCCTCTCCTTCCGCTCCTACGGTTTCACCAAACGGCGCATCCTGGGAGTTCTGATGGCGTCGCAGACCATGCGGGGCACCCTCAAGCGCATTGCGGCAGGCATACTGTTGAAGACCCTGGTCCTGGACTGCTCCTTCGGGTTCATCATCCAGCTGGGCTTCGGCAGCTACGGCACGCCCGCCCACGCCAGCCCCGGCGCCCTGATCGCGGCCAACCGCGATGCCCTGTTCGAGGGAGGCGATCCCCTGCTGTTCTGGCTGCCGTCCCTGCTCCTGGTGGCCGTCAGCACCTCCTTCCTGCTCACCCTGGCCGACCGGGTGCAGACGGTGGAGGCGGCGGCATGAGCGCGGCGAGGGCGGCGAACGGC
>Ga0209164_1004062_pt1 | contig 13395 bp, 14 predicted proteins | sample MTBNYHSulfiMetaG_FD_187458 | JGI IMG/M metagenome (GOLD analysis project Ga0209164, IMG submission 187458) | Enrichment culture microbial communities from rom New York Harbor, USA that are MTBE-degrading - MTBE-NYH (New York Harbor Sulfidogenic)... | ecosystem: Environmental > Aquatic > Marine >...
ACAGAAAAAAACAGGGTAAAGTAGCTGGCAGAAAATACGCCGGAGTGGTGAAACTGGTAGACGCACTGGACTCAAAATCCAGCGGGCTTCACGCCCATGTCGGTTCGACTCCGACCTCCGGCACCAAAAACAAATCCATCATGTTCCGTAGATGGTTTTTGAAACCCGCAACCAACAAAGGTTAGCGGGTTTTTTCTTTCCGTCATCTTCCATTATTATCCCTTGACTTCCGGGTACAAAAGCGGGTACAAGGTAGGGTATAGGTAAAAGGGAAACAAATACCCTTTTGATTGTACCCGCTTTTGGAGGTCGCCATGGCAAAACTCACCGCAGTCCAGGTCAAAAATACTAAGCCTAAAAACAAGCCCTATAAGCTGACTGACGGCCAGGGCCTGTATCTGCATGTTGCCATGTCCGGGAAAAAGACTTGGCGGTATCGGTATAAAATAGCGGGTACAGAGTCAACATTCGTATTGGGTGAATACCCGCAAATGAGCCTTGAACAGGCAAGGAAAGGCCGGATTGAAGCACGGGAGCAGGTAAAGAAGGGCATAAACCCTGCACGGGAAAGACGGGCAATCATGCATGATACCATTGCTCAGGAAAAAGCCACCCGTGAAATCAAACAGAACAGTTTTGAAGCAGTTGCCCTGGAATGGATTCAACAGCAAAAGGGGAAATGGAGCCGGGACCACGCCAATGCAGTGAGGGCAACCCTTGAAGCCGACGCCTTTCCTGTCCTTGGCAGCCACCCGGTTGACACCATAACTCCACCCATGATTCTGCAGGTTATCCGCAATATTGAAAACCGGGGAGCCTTGGAGATTGCCCATAAGGTATTGCAGAGGACGAATGCGGTTTTGCGGTATGCAGTCCAGACCGGACGGGCAACTTACAATCCTGCCGCCGATATGCGAGGTGTGCTGAAAACCAGAAAAGTTGTGCATCGTGCTGCTCTTGGCCGGGAAGAGATGCCGGATTTCCTCCGGAATCTAACCAAGGCTGATATACATGCCACGACCAAGCTGGCCTTGAAATTCACCATACTGACAGCCGCAAGAAGCGGAGAGGTACGGGGAGCAACCTGGGAAGAAATAAACTTTGATGAGGCAATCTGGCGCATTCCTGCCGATCGTATGAAAATGGACACTCCGCATAATGTGCCTTTGTCTAAACAGGCAATAGCCATATTGAAGCGGATGGCCAATATGTATGGCCAAGCCGGGCTCATTTTTCCGGGCATCAGGGATCACAGCAAACAGCTATCAGAAAATACCATGCTCTATGCACTGTACCGGATGGGGTATCATTCAAGGGCAACGGTTCATGGATTCCGGGCGGTATATTCAACCATAGCTAATGAAGCCGGTTTTGACGGTGATGTGATCGAAAAAGCTTTGGCGCATGAAGAGCGCAACCGGGTGAGGGCCGCATATCACCGGAGTGAATATCTGGAGCAGAGAAGAAAATTAATGCAGTGGTGGGCTGACTTCCTGGACCAGATGGAAGCCGGAGCGGAAATTATTCCAATTAAACGGCAATCAGCAGGCGCATAACAGCAATATTCTCCGATTCTTTAACTGGTACAATTTTTCAATGCCTGAAGTAAACTTTCCAGAAAGAAAAATAAACTTCACCGATGAAGACTTTCAAGATATTGGCCGGTTACGCTATTCACTGGTGTATCTGCAGGGAATAATGTTTTTTCCCGATGATTTTACAAGTATCGAAGACTATGTTTGTGGAACCGGTATAAATTTCCTCAAGGAAGTAAATGCTTCCCCCGAGGAATGGCACAGCTATGCAATGATGAACAATCATTTTGCTTATGTAATTGGTACAAGGTCCAGGGAAGCGGAAGATCGATATAATGAATGCTGGAAACCGTCCAAAATTAAAAAGGGTTACAATCTGCATGAAAAGGGACTGGTAACGGGAAAATTTTTTCACCTTTATATACCATGGAGGAAAAACAAGGAAACTGTCTATCAGGCTATTATCAATAATCCGCAGCTTTTGCCGACTAGGAAGGGAGAGGCGTTCAACACATCTTCTCTCAAAAAGATTTGGGAAAATTTCAAATATTCATCACATTACTGGGCTGCCTATTTGGATTATTTCCGCCAACATCATTCAGATTTCTTTGAAGATATCTGGGATAGTCAAATTCCATTACGAAGAGCTGAAGAGAAATTTCGTGAATACCTTCAGTCATCTGCAACATGTGCAGAACTGTTAAGTGAAAAGAAAAATCCTGACTCTCATGAGATAGACAAAATAAAAGGCACAGACTACGAAGTGAAGCAGCCCAAAAAAATATGGACTGCATTATATAATGGGATCGCTTGTCAAGCTCATAGAGGCATTCTCGTCATCCATTCCATATCCTTAAAGGAAGCCATAGACCACGAATACCTGCATCAAACGGACAACGGCTCTCTTGTTTCCAACGACCCTTCAATTCTTTTTTCACACTCTTCTGGCAGTTTGATTATTTACAAAATCATCAAGAAAAATATTCGGTAAATTCCCCCCTATCTCTAATAGATTAATTTTATTAGTGATATTTTCAAAATATCTCGCCGGTATTTCAACAATTTTTCGGCTTTAATACCTCCATATAAAAAAAAACGGAAAATCTTAACCGTTTATGGAGGATGGAAAAATGACTCAAACCACCTTGATGCGACTGCCGCAGGTTGAAAAAGCCGTCGGTCTCAAGAAGTCTGCAATTTATCTGCGAATTAAGGAAGGCACCTTTCCTCGGCCAGTCTCCCTCGGCGCAAAGCATATCGCCTTTCGATCAGACGAAGTTGAAGACTGGATACAGTCCAGGCCAAGGGCTACCAATGGTGGTGAAAGATGAAGGGTTTCACTGTCCAGCAGCATGACGAAGCCGGCCAGGCTCTGTGGACCATCAACAACGACCTTGGCCACATAAGAAATATTTTCTGGGCATACCTGCCACATTCTCGACACCAAAGACTGCTCAAAACGATTTACGGGGCAAACGATGATCTCTTTGCCTTCCGCAGTGCCCTTGACAACATCGTTGCACGGGAAACTTGTCAGGCAACCAATTACTACTTTCGCGGCCGGGAAGGTGCACCACGATTGGAAGACAGCCACCCCTCAGGCTGCACGGAAAGAAAAGGCCGTGAACTTGCTGCAAAGCTGAAATCTTTATGGATCAACAATTGCCATCACCGCAAACCTGGTCGACTTGAAAAAAGCGAACGGGATATTGTTGCCGCAACTCTGCATTACGACTGCGTTGAATTGGTAGATCTCGGCCAGAAGATTTACCACGCCGGGTACCAGGTTGAACAGGCGCTCCAGACACTCCGCGCCTTCATAATTTTGAGAGGGGAATTCGATGGAAAGTGATTTCTTGCACGATGCAGTGCACGATCTCAGCCTTATGCATCTGCTGGCGATCCACTACGAATGCCTAATCCGCTTAGACTTCGACATTAACGGCAAGGGTACCCCCGAATTGGTCAAGGCCACCCGGACAGTAACGGCAGCTCTTGAACATCTAAAAACCATCCTGCAGGAACAAGCCGCCACCGAGTACCCGAATAAAGATTTCGAGTCTCTCACCCTGAAAGACTATGAAGGCTGTTGGCCTCCAAAAATCTCCGGAAAGAACTGAGGGAGAATTTATCTACCTTAAACCACTCACACACCAAAAGGCTACATGAGCAATAACGGCAACCCTGTTGCCGAAATAAATGAAGGTTTGGAATTGATTCAATTTTAAGGAGATGAATGATGAGAAAATCAAAAGTAGTGCGACTGGATGAAAACCGGGAAATTACTGTGAAGGAAATTACGCCGAAAATGATGATAGATATTTTCGGCCGGGACCAAGGCCCGGATGACGGCGCAAATGATAGTGGCTTTTCCAAGGCCATGTTTGACAACCTGTGTCGTGAGGGCTGTGGCATGTCAGTTGACGAGTTGGCCTGTCTCTATGGCAGCGAGCTGGAGCAAATCTGGCTGGCCTTCCAGGAGATCAATGGTTTTTTTTTCAAGACGGCGGCCAGGGTCGGCCTGGCGAAAATACCAGAACTCGTCACCGAGTCACTGACAAGGACATTTGGCGAGGCGTTTGCCGACTCGTTGAAAACGGGCACACGGGTGCATTGAATTACGGCTGGACCTGGTTTGCCGCAGCCTTAACAAGCCTGGCGGAGTTGAAAAAATAAAAAAGAGGTAGAGGTTATGAGTGGCAAGAAAATAAATTACGACATCATTCTTGAAGCCACCAGCCGCGGAATCGAGCGGGCCATGCGCCGGGGCGGCGACGCGGCCCAACAGATGTCGCGCAACATCAACCGCTCGGTACGCGAGTCCAACCAGGCCATTTCCCGGCTGATCACCACCGCCGGCAAGATCGGTGCTGCCTTCGGCGCAGCTGGAGCGGCGGCCGGGGTGTATGCGTTCACCCGGACCATGTCCGATGCAATTCGCCTGGCCGGTATTCAGGAAAAGGCCGAAGCCAAACTCGGAGCCGTGCTTAAAGCTACCGGCGAGGCGGCCGGCTATAACCTCGAGCAGCTCAAGGCCATGGCCGGCGAGATGCAGGACCTGACTGGCATTGGAGATGAAGTCATCCTCAACGGCATGGCCATGTTGGCAACGTTTAAAAATATCGCTGCCGATGGGTTCAAGCGGGCCAGCATGGCCGCTCTGGATATGTCGCAAGTTCTCGATCAGGACCTCAAAACGTCATTCATCCAGACAGGCAAGGCGCTTAACGATCCTATCAAGGGCATGGCTGCCCTGTCCAAGGCGGGGGTGCAGTTTACCGAGCAGCAGGAGGAGATGATCAGGTCCCTGCAGGAGTCTGGCGACCTGCTCGGGGCGCAGGAGGTTATCCTCCAGGAACTGGCCAGTCAGTTCGGCGGCGCGGCGGCGGCCAACCTTGAAACATTCGGCGGCCGGCTCGATGCAGTAAAGGGCAGGTTAAGCGATCTCAAGGAGGAAATTGGTTACGCCATCACCAAAAACGAGTTTTTCATTGAGATTCTTAAATTAGCCGAGCTGCAGCTCAAGGAATGGACTGATTCCATCAAGGGCAACCGAGCGGCCATGATGCAGTATGCCAAGGACGGCGCTCTGGCTATGGTTGATATGGCGCAGGCCATGATTACAACGGCGGACATTGCAATCCGAACCGGTAATGCAATTACCGGGGCCTTTCGCACCGCTGCGGCGTCAGCCCTTTTTCTGTATGGCGCTATCATGAAAGTGGCTGAGGCTTATGCCAAGATAAATTCGTATTCCTTGGCCGGACTTTTAGGACGTCTCGTCAACGCAAAAGAACAGGCTGACGCCGCCTTTGCCGCCGCCGACAAGTTATACGAACAGGCGCTCGGTGATTATGACAGGATGGTGGAGGGATCAAAGGCTCTTGAGCAGGCAAATGTCCAGCTTGAGAAGCTGAAAAAAACCATGGCCGGGATCGACGCCGGCGAGATGGAGGATGTAGCTACGTCCACCAAGAAAGCAGCCGACGAGTTGGTCAATATCGGCGGAGTCTGGCAACAGATGTCAAGCGCGGCCATGGATCAAACTGCCCGAGATGTGGAATACGCAACCAAGGCCATGAGCGGCGACGTTGACGCCCTGGGTGTGGATTGGGGCAGGGTATGGGCCACCATGGAAAAGGAGTCCATTGACGCGGTTAATCGGGTTGAGGATCGGCTTAAAGATCTGACATCAAAGCACCGTGAAGTGACAATCCACGTCAAGGAGGTTGTTCAGAAGGCCATGGGCGGACTGATCAACGGATATGCCCAGGGCGGCCGGTTGTCCGGTTACGGCGGCGGTGATCGTATTCCGGCGTTGCTGGAAGCCGGTGAGTTCATTATCCGCAAGGAAGCAGTTGCCAAATTCGGGGCCGGCCTGTTTGCCGCGCTCAATTCCTTGCGGTTGCCGAAATTCCAGGCTGGCGGGATGGTTGGAGCAGGAGCGGGCAGTGGTGGTGAATCAATTACGGTTAACCTTAACTTGCCCGGTTCCGGACCAGCAGTATCCGGCCGGTTCAGCAAGACTGATGCATATGAGCTTCTCCGGCAGCTCAGGGAAATGGAACGGTTTCGGTCCTGATAACGGAGGGGGCAACCTGTAATGAATCTCACGGAAAAAACCATCCTGGCGCTCAAAGGTTCCCATTACTGGCACCAGGGGACCAGGATATCCGGCAACACGATCCAGGGCATTATTTGCCCTGTCTGTGGCAATAAATCCGCATGGGCCTATAGTGACAGCCCGATGAGCATAAATTGCAATAAGCTGTCATCCTGCGGAGCCCGCACCCATACCTTGGAACTGTTCAATATCCGACAGGACATTGAAAACGATTATCCGGCAACAAAGAGCGATCCGCACCGCCCGGCACTGGAATACCTGAGAAGCCGGGGAATCAGCAAAGCCATTAAGGGCCTCAAGTTTCAATACTGGAAAAACGTTCGTAAAATATCCGGCGCGGTCATGTTCCCCATTGGCAAAGATGATGCCGGGAAAACAGTTTTCAATGGGCGGTTGTTCAACCCCAAGGAAGGGGACGGGAAAACCCACAACAGCGGGTCAACCAGCGGACTGTTTTGGCAGCATCCCGGCATTGAATACGATCCAAGCAAAAAAACGTATCTCACCGAAGGGATTATTGACGCTCTGTCACTTCTCGAACTTGGCAACCAGGCTATAGCAGTAATCGCCAGCGGCCAAGACCCAACAAAACTCGACCTGTCCCACTTGAAAAACCTTGTTTTGGCATTTGATGCGGACCAGGCCGGAGCCAGGGCAACAATAAATTGGCGGCAGCACTACCCGGAAGCAGAAGCGATCATGCCGGATCGGGGCCAGGACTGGAACGACCTTCTTCAAGCAGGACCCTTGGAGCAGATAAAAAAACAGTTTACCCAAAACCTGCCACGGTACAGGGTAAACGCTCAACTTGCTCTTGCAGAATCAAGCAGGGAATACGCCGAAATATTCAAGGATTTTTTCGGGCGGCCCCCGGGTCTGTTCATCTTTGACGGCTGCACCTGGTACAGCTTTTTAAAGAAGAGAGGGGATGAAAGCTACCTTATGGTGGAGCGAATGGGTAAATTCTCACTGGAAGTTATTTCTTATCTGAAGGACACCAGCCACCCGGAACAGCCGGAATTTCAATACCACCTGCAAATTACCCCCAAAAACAACCGTCCAGTATATGCCACTGCTACCGGACGGGACTTGGCAACCCCAAGGGGCATGAAAGAATTTTTTCTCACCAGGGCAAAAGTTTCCTACGAAGGCGGGGCCAGTGCAAGCACCGCCCTTACAACTTTCATAACCGGAGCCAAAAGCGCCCCAGAGGTAAACCAGCTCGCAATTACCGGCTATCAACCGGGATCAGGATGGTATGTCCTCAAGCACTATGCAATTGATCCAGCCGGCAAGCTGCATTCCCCGAACAAGCGAGGACTTTACAAAACCAGTCACCAGGATTGGAGCAAACCGCCGGCACATGCTGTAGAAAAGGCAATAAAGCCAGCGGGGACAGGCCCGGAAGTGAAGGTCATATACAAGTTGATACAGGGAGCATGGGGAAAGAATGGAGCCATTGCAGCAGCATGGTTATGCGCCGGATGGTTTGTCAATCAGATAAAGAAGGAAATTGGATTCTTCCCCTTCCTTTCCTTCCACGGTGATCCGGCCAGCGGCAAGAGTACTTTGACAGTTATGCTTAATGCTCTGCAGGGCCACGATGGGGAGGGCCTGCCGCTCTCTCAGCTCAACACGAAGAAAGCTCTTGCCCGGACCATTTCCAGAGAATCGGGCCGATTTACCGCCCTGCTTGAAGATAATCAGCGAAACGAGCGGGCCTTTGACTATTCAATTCTGCTTACCGGCTACAACCAGGGACCCTTACAGCTCAAAGCGGCATTCAGCAACGACAACAGAACAGAGGAAGCGCCCTTTCTGGGCTCCCTTCTCTTTGTCCAGAATACGGAACCATTCAACCAGAAAGCAGAGAAACAACGGGTTATCAGTCTCCATTTCAACCATACCGACCTTAGCGAAAAAACCAGAGCGGTATATGAACAACTTGTCAAAACACCATTGCCACAGCTCGCCCGCGTTATGCTGCTTACCTTGCAGCAGCGGAAAACCTTTGAGGAAAATTGGTTCAAAGAATACGAAAAGGCAATTGATGACTTGGCCAGAGTGGATAACCGGCGAATACTGCAGAATCACGCCCTGATACTTTCGTTTCATCGTCTTTTTTGCAAGGTTCATGGTATCAGAACAGACCTCACGGAATTCATACTTGAAACAGCACAGACGAAATGCAGGACCTCGGAAATAAAGGACTACAGCCTTGCGGATCACTTCTTCGAAACTCTTGACCTGCTCGATCCTGACAAGACCGCTTCATGCGTCCATGTTGATGACAAGTTGAAGCTGCTCTATATCAACCTTCCGGCAGTGGAACAGCTTATCAGGAACAAAGGCGCTCAATTTTCCTACCATGACAACCTGGGGAAAGCGCTCATGAATCACCCGGCATTTATGAAAAACAGTCACCGTTTCCGCTTCCCCGCCGACCCTGAAACAGATAGCAGGGGGCAGCCCAAACAAAGAAGAGCATGGGTTTTCGACTGTATGAAGCTTGATTGAGTGACAGTGAGTGACAGTAGTGTGACAGCAAAGTGACACGCTAACATTTTGAATTTAAAAGGATAGTGACAGAAATGACAGTAGTGACAGCAAAAATGAGGCATCTATATAAAAAAAAATGAAAATCACAAAAAAATCACCATAGGGGATAAATACCCCTGTCACTACTGTCACTACTGTCACATATATATAAATATATAATATTATTATATATTATTAAGTGACAGTAAATATCATAGTGTGACAGTAGTGACAGCAAACTTGTAGAATGGGACTCTTTGACCAGATAAACCGGGCAGTCAATTCCGCTGAAACGCCGATCCTTGCCGGCCAGGACGAAAAGCCTTCTTCTTCTTTACACCCTGAAGGCCAGGCACAAGAGCGGAAGGCGAAGGCCGACAGGGGGCCAGCAACCCGCCCGGAGAAGCTCAAATTTTTGAAACCCTGTTCAATCTGCTTTGGCCGGGAATTCATCCACCGGGAAAACGGGGGCTTCTTCTGCACCAACTGCCAACCGGGGATTGAGGGCCACCCGGTCATTGCCCTGGGCCACAGGGAACCGCCCGAAAAAGTAACCGGGCTCCCTTGCGCCGGCTGCGGTTCAACCACTTGGACCAAAGAAAAAGACGGCTACCAATACCCGGACGGCAGCATTGTTGACGGTTGGCACTGCGGCGGGGACCGTTGCGGGGTAAAGCTGCTCACCGGCAACAAGGAGGCAGACCGGGACATGATCGAGCCCACCGGAGCCCTTCCGGATCGCGGATCACCTGCAGGACCGGGCTTCCCGCCGGGCAGTGATCCACCACCAGGACCAAAGAGAAGGAAAGCTTGATCGGGACACGGTTGGAGCGGCGGGGGACCGCTGCGGGACAAGGCAGCTCGCCGGCCACGGGAACCGCTCGCCGGAACCTGGGAGCAATCCCTTCCAGATCAGGGATCACCTGCGGGACCGACAGGCCCGGCGCTCCCTCACCGCTCGCAGCTTCACCACCAGGGCCTTGCCCCGGACCAAAGGAACCACCCGGAACAGGGCCGGGCTCTCTCGCCGGCAGCGATCCACCACCAGGCCGGGGCATGATTGAGCCCGCCAGGATCACGGACCTTTGTCCGTTCACAAGAAATTTGTCGGTTTTGCCAATTTGCCAGAAATTATTATATTTTTTTCGGGACCGCGCCCCGCGCTCGCCGTAACCGTGAATGAGGCATCACCAGGAAGGACCCGCGAACATTAAGGCTATGTGATCGCCTTAAACGATACTTTTCTTTGCAGTCTATCCCTTAACGCAATTAAGGGGTTTGTGGGGGCAAGGATAAAGCCACGGGGACCGCCCGGACCAGGGCCGGGCTCTCTCGCCGGCAGCGATCCACCACCAGGATCAAAAAGAAAGAAGGCTTGATCGGGATCCGGTTGGAGCGGCGGGGGACCGCTGCGGGAAAGCAGCTCGCCGGCCACGGGAACCGCCCGCCGGCACCTGGGAGCAATCCCTTCCGGATCAGGGATCACCTGCGGGACCGACAGACCCGGCGCTCACCGCCCACAGTCTCGTCACCAGGTCATTGCCCTGGGCCACAGAAACCCCCGGGACAGATCTTGATTCTCCCGCCTGCGGCGGTTCACCACCCGGGCCAAAGAAAAGGAAGGCTTGATCGGGACCCGGTTGGAGCGGCGGTGGACCGCTGCAGGACAAGGACAGCTCGCTGACCCCGGGAGAAAATAAGGTGAGTTGTAATCGGAGTTAATTTCAGCCGACCACGGGAACCGCCCGGACCAGGCCGGGCGCTCTCTCGCCGGCAGCGATCCACCACCAGGCCGGGGCATGATCGAGCCCGCCGGAACCCTTCCGGATCAGGGATCACCTGCAGTACCAGGCCAGGCCCGGCGCTCCCTCACCGCTCACAGCTTCACCACCAGGACCTTGCCCCGGACCATAGGAACCGCCCGGAACAGGCCCGGCGCTCTTTTACCGGCAGCATTCAACCACCAGGACCAAAGAAAAGGAAGGCAACTTGGCTTGACGTATCCACAAGGAAAATGATAATCTATTTCTGTCAAATCATTACAGTGCAGGACTGGCACTTGAAACCTTGTCTTTTTTATGAATACTATTTGCCGTAAGTGTCCTGGGTGCCGTGAGGTCCGGGGAGCCAGTAATGAGCTTGACAACACTTGCGGCTTTTTTATTTGGAGGCCAGTATGGGAAAAATAATCGAATTATCCGAATGGCAAATAAGCTGGAATGCCAAAATGAACAAATTGGAAAAATATTCCCACCAGCTCAAACAGTATGTCAAAGTCAAAAAACGCCATCCCAAAATGATCCTTTTTTATCGAATAGATGATTTCTACGAACTATTTAGCGATGATGCAGTAATAGTTTCGAAAATTTTAAATTTAACCCTTACTTCAAGGAAAGGGGTGCAAATGTGTGGAGTGCCTGTTCATAATGTTTCCATGCATTTGAAAAAAATGATTGATGTAGGATACAAGGTGGCAACCTGTGAAAGAATTGAAGATCATCGTTTTTCTGATGGATTCAGATACGAAATAACCCGTATTGTCAGAGTTGAAACTAAGGTTAAGACGATTCCTTTAAATCAAAAAAAGTGATTATAAATGAGTGACATAGAGAATAGCGCTTGGAAGCGCTTTTGACCTGTCAGAAAAGAACAGGCTTAAACGGGTAGATCAGCATAAGGCAAAACGGGGCCATTCTAATTTACCCGTTCAGGAAAGAAAGCTGAACCAGCAAGAGGCAGCGGCCTATTGCGGAGTTTCAACCGCAACCATTCACCGCTCATTGCCCTGGGCCACAGAAACCCCCGGGACAGGCCCGGCGCTCTCTCGCCGGCAGTTGTTCACCACCAGGCCGGGGCCATGATCGAGCCCGCCGGTACCCGGCCGTGCCGGTCAACCAGGGCGCCGAAATGACCTGTCCATTCGCTGCCGACAACCCGCACCGGCCGCCACTATTTTCTCCCGGCACATGAGAACGGCCAGGGAAAATAACACGGCTTGCAGTTGGTGCTCTTTTCTCCCGGGAACCAGGGAAAAGCCCGGCGTTCTTTGTCGGCAGCGACTCAGCCGCCAGGGCCAAAGAAAAGGAAGGCTTGATCGGGATCCGGTTGGAGCGGGGGGGCCCGCTGCGGAACAAAGCCAACCCTCCAGCCACGGGGACAGCGCGGCGCTTCCGTGACACCAGTTATTTCAGCTGTTGGAATGTGCCCTGGACCTGGTCACCGATCATGAATATATCGACCAGGGCATAAGCAGTGATGAGGATTGTTGCGGCACAGAGTATTTTAACAACGAGGCTGGAATCATCGTCATTGGCGACGACGACCATTCTGGTGATGATATAAGCTGCGATCATCAACGCTATGTCCGGTATCATGTCCCCCTCCTTTTTTGTTCATAATTTGAACAGTCTCTGGGCCATCGGACTGTCCTGCGGAATCATGTTGGCCGCACCGCACCTGGGGCAGCCTTTGTATCTGCTGGTGAGACGCCATACTGAGTATATCAGGCCAGGAAACAGGAACATCATCCAAAGGAAAATTTCGATGATGATGTTACCTTTGGTGTAAGTTTTTGGTGAGGCGACGGCTCCGCAGTTTGTGCAGACTGGCATGTTGCGGTATGCTGCCTCTTTATATCGCTGTTTGAAGGATTTTGTCTGTTTATCGCTTGAATCGGCTTGGGCATTTTGCCCAACCGTGCTGTCGTCTGCCCAACCATCCGGCGGATCAATCAGGAATAGTTTGTTGGTGGCGATGATCTCTCCGGTTTTGGTATCAGTAATATCACCGACTATTCGATCTGCCCGGAATGTTCGTTGCTCTTCGCGCAACTCGCAGTGGCCGTAGATATATACCCGGTCATTATGCCTGAAGATTGAGGCTGAGTTGAGTATCCTTTCTGTTCTATTACCGCCCGCATCGCTGTATTGAAAGGTTATTCGATTTGAATATTGAGGAGGCTCTTTTTTTTTCGTCCAGATAGCCTCGACTTTGGAGTAGATGGCACCGCATTCAGGGCACTCAACATCGCCATTGATTTTTTGTTCACCGCATTTCACGCAATGGTCGTATTGTTTCACCTCGCCGTCCTGCTGTTTCGATGTTCAGGGGTACAAACCGATCCAAGGGAATATCAAGAACCAAAAAGTAGAAATCCAAAGAAGCAGTGACTACAAGCAAAAGTTCCAGCCATGCCTCCTTCCAGCCGGAATTCTCTCCAGCCAATATCATTCTATATGAAATCAGGGAAAATCAGGTAATAAAAAATTCTTTTTCGAGGGCAGCTGAAACAAAAAGCGGGTACAAAAGCGGGTATTTTTGAAAAACGAATTAAAATATTTATCTATAATTATCTGTTATAATTATATAAATAAAAATTCATTCGACTCCGACCTCCGCACCAAGTCTTGATTTAAGAGCGTCTGATACGCTCTAATAAACCCGCAACCAGACAAGGTTTGCGGGTTTTTTGTTTCCGATGAGTGCCAATCCCTGCATTCCACCCTGACCCAGCTCAAGCGCTTTTTCCAATGGCTGGCCATGCAGCCGGGATATAAGTCGCGGATACAGTCTCCGGATGCGGAATATTTCAATCTGTCCGACAAGGACACCCGGGTGGCCACGGCCCGGCGGCAGCAAGATGCGCCGACTTATTATGCAAAATGCAAATTGAATTTGCGATTTGCATTAATCAGCCGC
>Ga0209164_1004065_pt1 | contig 13389 bp, 12 predicted proteins | sample MTBNYHSulfiMetaG_FD_187458 | JGI IMG/M metagenome (GOLD analysis project Ga0209164, IMG submission 187458) | Enrichment culture microbial communities from rom New York Harbor, USA that are MTBE-degrading - MTBE-NYH (New York Harbor Sulfidogenic)... | ecosystem: Environmental > Aquatic > Marine >...
GATCTCCACCTTCTTGCGGAACTTGCGCCCCGCCAGATCCTCGAGGTCGGTGATTGTCCGGTTGGCGAACGCTGCCCCGCCGGGACAGGCCAGAATGCCGATTTGCTCGGGAATTGCGCAGATCATGGAATTGTAAAGATTTCCTTCCGAATGTCCCGGACCTTGCGTCTGAGCTTGATTCCGGTCTGACAGCACCCCGCCGGCTTCCATTCCTTGGAGCAAGTCGGGCAAAAGAACACGCTGCCGTCATACTCCATGGCCCTTCCATGACACACCGGGATGTCCACGGTTCTGCCGCAGTCCGGGCAGTACAGCTCCTGTTCGAGAACGCGAGGCATGGTCCCCCCTTTTTCGGCACACACACTCTCTCGTGCGCGTATCACGAGAAATACGCGACGGTCTTCTCAATTCCCTCGTGCAGGCTCACCGAAGCTTGCCAGCCCAGAATGGACTTGGCCTTGCGGACGTCCAGGCTGCTGTGCCGCAGGTCACCCGGCCGGGCCTCGGCCCGCTCGGGCTCCGGCGGGTCGGGGAAATGGCCGGCCACTTCCCGGTACAGGGTGCCCGTGGTGGTCTCCACGCCGGTACCGACGTTGACCGTCTCGCCGGCGCCCCGTTCCAGGGCCAGCAGGCTGGCCCTGGCCACGTCCTCCACGTAGACGTAGTCGCGGGTCATGCCGTCTTGTTCCCCGGGTTCCGGGTAGGCGAAGATCCTGGGTGCCTGGCCTTGCAGCAGCTGATGAATGAAGATGGCCACGACCCCGGCTTCACCCAGGGGGTTCTGCCGCGGTCCGTACACGTTGGCGTAACGAAGAACCGTGTACTCCAGCCCGTGCTGTTGGGAAAAGAAACGCAGGTAATGTTCTCCGAGCAGCTTGTGAATGCCGTAGGGGGACAGGGGTCGTGCGGGGAACGTCTCGGGGGTCGGGCGTTGTTCCGTATCGCCGTAGATTGCCCCGCCCGTGGAAACGAAGATGAACTTCTTGATCGAGCTCCGTACGCAGGCCCCCAGCACGTTGAGCAGACCCAGGGCGTTGACCCGGGCGTCCAGCGCGGGATCCCGGGCCGAAGCGGTCACGCTGATCTGTGCCGCGTGGTGGTTCACGACCTCCGGCCGTTCGAGGCGCAGCAGGGTCTCCAGCTCTGCCGCGGCGATGTCCATCAGGACGAAACGAGCGCCATCAGCGATGTTCTTGGGGCTTCCAGTGCTCAGGTTGTCGACGACCACCACCTCGTGGCCGGCGGCCAGGTAGGCGTCTACCACATGGGAGCCAATGAAGCCGGCTCCCCCCGTGACCAGGACCTTCATACGCACCAGCACAATACCACTCCGAGGGGCGGCAGGTCAAGATTGCGCGGATGCTGGTGCACCCGTCGGGCCAGCGTCCTCTGTCTTGACCCCTTGCGGACGGATGAACCATGATACCACCATGATAGCGGGGAAGCCACGGCCATGGACCTGCTGGAGCATCTGAGGCAGCGGCTGCGTGACGCCCGGCCGGGAGACGGCGCGGACATACAGGCGGCCGTCGTGGTCCCCCTGCGCCCCGGCCCCCGGGGTCTGGAGGTTCTGTTCGAGCAACGCCCCATGCACCTGAGCCAGAGCCCCGGGGAGGTGAGCTTCCCGGGGGGCAGGGTGGAGGAAGGGGAGGGGCTCCTCGAGGCCGCCCTGAGGGAGCTCGAAGAGGAGCTGGGCGTGCCCGAGGGGCAGGTGGAGGTGCTCGGGCGCCTGCGGACCCGGCAGCGGCGGCGGGGAGAGTTCATCCATCCCTTCGTCTGCCTCCTCGATCGGGCAGCCCGCATTCGGCTGCAGGAGGCCGAGGTGGAAGAGCTGTTCAGCGTTCCCCTCGAAGAGCTGCTGAGGCTGGAGTTCGGACAGGCGCGGATCGTCGAGGAGTACTCCCTGAGCGAAGAGTTCCCGATGCCCAGGCTGCCGGGGGGGCGTTGGGGGGGGCGCCAGGAGCGGCCGGTGTACTTCTTCGGCCATGATCGCTACTTCGTCTGGGGACTCACCGCCGCCATCCTGCTCGAGCTGCTCGATCTCCTGCGCTCCGAGACCGAATAGGCCGGCGGGGGCGGCATACGGCAGGGGTATTTTTGGTGAAAAGCCGTGACCCGGATGCCGAAGATACAATCATAGGGAGATTCACTCACCGCTTTGAAACGGCTGACAGCATTTCTGATTGGAGGAATCCTCTGTGCCTCGACCCTCGCCGGCGAGGTGGGTTTCGCGGGCCTGGACCTGAGCGCCGACAACCGGCTCCTGTTCCGGGCCAGCGCCGACGGCCCCCGGTACGGGGCATATGACACCCTCTTTCTGGCCGCCCTGGGGGACGGCGGGATCACCCAGCTGACCGTCTTTCCCGAGGAGGTGGTGGCGCTTCCCGGGGCGGAGGGGATCCAGGTACAGAATCGCTTCGGCGTGTTCCGCAGCAACCCCGAGAACGGCGCGCTCGAGCCGGTGGACCTGCTGCCTTCCTTCGTCCGGGACGGCCGGGTCGAGCACGGCGCCCCCATGCCCCTGCGCGTGTCCCCCGACGGGCGCTACGTCTTGCGTTTGCGGGCCCGGACCCCGGCCTTCGGAGATCTCCTGCTTCTGGATCTCGCTCAGAAGAAGGAGACCCTCGTGGCCGGCGGAGTGGAAATCGACCTCCGGGAACCGCCCTGCGCCTGGTCGCCGCTGTCCGACTATTTCGTGTACAGCAAGGCGGGCACCCTGTACTACTTCTCCATCCGCCAGCACGGGGACGGGCGCATCCTGGCCGAGGAGTACCGCCGCATCGGCGAAGGGCGGATCGGCAACGTGCGCTGGGGCGGGGGAGGCGTGCTCTACTACGTCTCCGACTCCCTGGTGTACAGGATGGTCAGCCGGGAGCTCTTTGCCCGGGCACTGTATTCCGGGTATCTGCCCATCGGCGAGCTGGTCGGCAAGATCCCCTTTTCCTTTGACGCGAACTTCGACCGTTTCTGGGTTGCCCCCACCGGGGAGCGCATCCTGCTGGACAAGGACGGCCGCAACCTGTTTCTCTATCCCCTCAGGACCGAGGACTTCTCCTCCACCGGCAAGGGCTACGCCCTTCCCTATCTCTTCCTGCCCCGCAGCCGCACGGTAAAGCGGGTCGTCTGGCCCGAGAACGGAGCGCTGACGGTGCTGGCCGAAGGGATCGAAAAGGGCAAGCTGCGCCGGGCCGTGTACCGCCTGCAAGGCCCGGGCGGGGCGGGCACGCCCTCGGGAGGCCGTGAGGACGCGGACGGCCCTTCCGCATTCGCGGAAATGCCCGAGCAGCCCCGGGATCTCGTCCTGTCCCCTGACGGGCGCGTTGCGGCCGCCCTGCTGCCCGACAGGGTGGCGCTGTTTGATCCCCTGACCTGGCAACCCGGAAAGGTCCGGCTGCACTCCGATCCCCTCCACGCGGTGTGGACCGAGGAGGGCCAGCTGGTCATCGCCGGAAGCCGGATCATCGAGCGCTGGGATCCCCAGAGTGACGAGGCCGTCCTGATAGCCCTCTCTCAGGCCGGGACGTACAGCTTCGCCGCCGACGAGAAGGCGGTCCTCGCGAGCCTCGGGGGCGGCACCTACCGCCGGGGACTCACTGAGTCGCGGTGGCAGCCCGGCACGGGCCTTGCGCTGCGGGAGAAGAAGACCGCCTCGCCCACCCACCGGGTGTACCTGGAGGAGGCCCTCTCGGATCCCTTCCGCAACATGATCATGGTCCGGGACACGAAAGGTTTCGGGACCCTGCCCCTGCTCGCCCGGCAGGTCCCGGAGTTCGAGCCGTTTCCCGCCAGCGACGAGCCCGTGGACACGACGGTGTTCGCCCACGGCGCCCGAATCCGGCGGCGGGAGGTCGCGGTGGTGTTCAACGCCATCGACTCCATCGAAGGGCTGCCGGAGATCCTGGCCACCCTCGAGGAGTACAAGATTCGGGCCACGTTCTTCGTGAACGGCGAGGCGATCCGCCGTCACCCGGACGCGGTGCGGGAGATCGCCGAGGCGGGCCACGAGGTAGGTTCCCTGTTCTACACCTACTTCAACATGACCGATTCCCGCTTTCGTCTGGACAGAGAGTTCATCAAACGGGGTTTGGCCCGCAACGAGGACGACTACTATGCCGCCACCGGGCGGGAGCTGTCGCTGCTGTGGCACGCCCCGTACTACTTCGTGAGCTCCGACATAGTGTCGGCGGCCCAGGAGATGAACTACAGGTACGTGGGACGGGACGTGGACCCCCTGGACTGGGTGACCCGGCAGACCAGCCTCACGGCTCAGAACATCTATCTTCCTGCGGCGCGGCTCGTGGAGCGGGTCATCGCCGAGAAGAAACCCGGCTCCATCGTGCCGATCCGGGTGGGGAAACCCAAGGGCGGGCGGGAGGACTACCTGTTCCAGAAGGTCGATCTCTTGATCGACGCGCTGCTGAAAAGGGGTTACCGCGTCGTTCCCGTGACGACGCTTATCGAGCACGCGCGCTAAGGACGGGCGCGCCGGCGACACGTGCGCGCCGGCAAACTTGAATTTGGTCGGGCTTAAGGATTAGGATTTAAGGAGGCCCGTCCGATGATAAGGAAGGGAAGGGTGGAAGCTACCTTGACTACCATGGATCCGCTACGAAGCTACAGGGAAACCCAGATCAAGACCGCGGCGCAGGGGAAGCTCATTCTCATGCTCTATGACGGCGCGATCAAGTTTCTGAACCTGGCGCACGAAGGCCTCGAGTCCCGGCACCGCAAGTACGACGAGGTCAGCACCAACCTGATCCGCAGCCAGGACATCATCTCCGAGCTGATGGTGTCCCTGGACTTCGAGAGGGGCGGAGAAATCGCCCGAAACCTGTTCGCCCTCTACATGTACTGCAATCGCCGCATCCTGGACGGGAACATCCAGAAAGACACGGCGCCCCTCGAAGAAGTCAGGCAAATCCTTTCCGATCTCCGGGAGGCCTGGGCGTCGATCGCCGACAAGGCCCCCGGGGAGAGCGTGTCCGGGGAGGGCGGGGGCGTCAACATCGCGGGGTAGCCCCTTCATGAGCCAAGTCGATCAGCGCGTGCAGATCCTGCGCAGGCTGCGTCGTTACCTCGAGGAACAGCGCGACAGGTTCCTGAGCTATCTTTATCTTCTCGACCAGGAGAACGCGGTCATCCGCAACGGCGACGTGGATCGAATCCAGCATCACGTCCAGCTGGAGCAGGGCATCATCGGCGACATCACGGCTCTCCAGCGGGCGATCGATCCCCTCGAAGAGCTGTATCGCCGCGCCTGCCCCGTGGCGGAGAAGTCGATCGTCTCGTTGGAGAACAGCCTGCGGAGTCTGCGGGAGAAGGCCCTCGTACGGAACGAGGAGAACCGGCGGTTGCTTCAGGGCCGACTGGAGAGCCTGCGCCTGGAGATCAGGGAGGTCAGCAGGCGCGGCAAGCAGGCCGTTTCCCCCTTCGCCCGCATTGGGGAGCCCAGGCTGGTCGACATCCGCTCATGAGCGGCCCGTCGCCGAAACCCGAGTCCCTGCACCTCGTAGACGGTTTCAGCCTGATATTCCGTTCCTACTTCGCCTTCATCCGCAGGCCCCTCACCGGGCCGAACGGGGAGAACACCTCCGCCATCTTCGGGTTCTTCCGCTCTCTGTTCCAGCTCCTCAAGCTTCGCCAGCCCTCCCACCTGGGTGTGATGATGGACTCTCCGGGACCGACCTTCCGCCACGCCCGGTACCCGGCCTACAAGGCGAACCGGGACCAGGCTCCCCAGGACCTCCAGGCCCAGATCCCCAGGATCTTCGAGCTCATCGACGCCCTGGGGTTCACGCGTCTGGAGCGCGAGGGATTCGAGGCGGACGACCTCATCGCCACTCTGGCCACCCGCTGCCGGAGCGAAGGGCGGGAGTGCTACGTGCTGTCGGGGGACAAGGATCTGCTCCAGCTGGTCGGAGATGGGGTGTACGTGATTGCCCCGCCCAAGGGCACCGAAGGCTTCAGCGTCCTGGACCGCGAAGGGGTCCACCAGGCCCGGGGGGTGTACCCGGAGCAGATCGTCGACTACCTGGCCCTGACCGGGGACAGCTCCGACAACGTACCCGGGGTGCCCGGGATCGGGGAGAAGACCGCCGTCAAGCTGCTCGCCGAGTACCACGATCTGGACACCATCTATCGGGAGCTGGACTCCGTGAGCCCCGCCGGGGTCAGGGCCAAGCTCGAGGCGGGTCGGGAGAGCGCCGCCCTGAGCCGCGAGCTGGTGCTCCTGCGCACCGACGTGCCCCTGGAGCTGGAGCCCGCCTCTCTGCGCCTCCGGCCGCCGGACCTTGCCGCCGCTGGCGGCCTGTTCGCCCGCCAGGGGATGCACACCCTGGTGAAGGAGCTGGAAGCCGGGACGGAAGGCGGTCCCCTCCGGCTGGCGGCGGACGCTGGGGCTGCCGCAGAGCGTCCGCCGGGGGACGGCCAGACCGGCGGCGCGACGCCGCGGCCAGCCGGGGCCGGGGAGCCAGCCGGGGCCGGGGAGTCTGCCGGGGTTGCGCCCCTACAGCGCCTGGAAGCGGGGTCCTTCGAGACCGTGCTCACCCTCCCGCGGCTGGAAAGCTGGGTCGAGGAGGCGCGCAAGGCCCGGGTTTTCGCCTTCGACACGGAGACCGACAGCCTGGACGCGCTGCGCGCCCACCTCGTGGGCTTCTCGCTGGCCACCGCCTCCAGCCGGGCCTGCTACATCCCGGTCAGGGCCAGGGGCGCGCAGGTGCTGGAGCTGGAGACGGTCCTGAGAACCCTTCGCCCACTGCTCGAGGACCCGGCTCTGACCCTGGTCGGGCAGAACATCAAGTACGACTACAAGGTCATGTGGAGCGCCGGGGTGCGCATTCGCAACCGCTTTTTCGACACCATGGTCGCGGCCTGGGTGCTGGACAGCGAGCGCTCCTCCTACGGCATGGACAGCCTGGCCCTGAATCTCCTGCACTACCAGACGATCCACTACCGGGACCTGGTGGGCAAGGAACAGACCCTGGCCGACGTGGAGCTGGCCGCTGCCGCCGATTACTCCGCCGAGGACGCGGCGGTCACCTTCCGCCTGTACGAGCTGTTTCGCCCGCAGCTCGAGGCCGAGGGGCTGATGGGCATCTTTTCGGAGCTCGAGATGCCGCTGGTGGATATCCTGTCCCGTATGGAGATCGCCGGAATCGCCCTGGACTCCACCCGCCTCGAGCGCTACGGCGCGCACATCGACGCCCAGCTTGCCCGGCTGGAGAGCGAGATCTTCGAGGCCAGCGGACGCCCCTTCAACATCCGTTCCACCCGGGAGCTGCAGGTCGTGCTCTTCGAGGAGCTCGGGCTGCCGACCCAGAAAAAGACCAAGACGGGCTACTCCACCGACAACACCGTGCTCGTGGAGCTGGCCCGCTCCGGTGAGAGGATCGCGGAGCTTCTCCTCGAGCACCGCCAGCTGGCCAAGCTGAAGTCCACCTACGTGGATGCCCTGCCCCAGCTGGTGAACCCGGCCACCGGCCGCCTCCATACCCACTACCTCCAGACCGGCGCCGCTACCGGCAGGCTGGCCAGCAAGGACCCGAATCTTCAGAACATCCCGATCAGGGAGGAAGCGGGGCGGCTGATCCGAAGCGCCTTCGTGCCCGAGCCGGGCTTCGTCTTCCTGAGCGCCGACTACTCCCAAATCGAGCTGGTGGTCCTGTCGCACCTCTCCGAGGACCCGATGCTCATGGAAGCCTTCCGACAGGAAAAGGACGTCCATCGCCAGACCGCTGCCGTGCTGTTCGGGGTCGAGGAGCCGGCGGTAACCCCGGAGCAGCGGCGCATCGGCAAGACCATCAACTTCGGGATCGTGTACGGCATGTCCGCCTTTCGGCTGGCCCGGGACCTCGCCATCCCGAGGAGCGAGGCCGAGGGCTTCATCCGCAGGTACTTCGAGCGCTACGCCGGGGTGGAGCGCTTCATCCGCGACACGGTGCGCCGGGCCGAGGAAACGGGCTGCGTCGAGACCCTGATGGGACGCCGCAGGCGGATCCTGCAGATCGGAAGCCGGAACCGGAACGAGAAAATGGGCGCGGAGCGGGTCGCGGTCAACTCCCCGATCCAGGGCAGCGCCGCGGACATCGTCAAGCGGGCCATGATCGACCTGGACCGCGAGCTGACCCGGCGGGGCCTGCGCACCCGGCTGCTTCTGCAGGTCCACGACGAGCTGATCTTCGAGGTCCCCGAAGACGAGCTGGCGGAGGCCGAGACCCTGGTGCGTACGGCCATGGAGCAGGCGGTCACCCTGAAGGTGCCTCTGAAGGTCAGCCTCGAGACCGGACGGACCTGGGGGGAGATCCATTAGCGCCAGGGTGGTCGTCGGCGTAGCCGGCGGGTACTGCGCGGGCAAGGACGCTGTGGTTTCCGTGCTGGAGCGGCACGGGTTCGGCCAGATCGACGTGGACTCCCTGGGGCACCTGGTCCTGGAGGAGCCGGCGGTGCGCCGGCAGGTCGTCGAACGCTTCGGGAGGCAGGTCCAGAACCCGGACGGCACGATCGACCGGAGGGCCCTGGGGGCCATGGTGTTCCGGGACCCCGGACAACTGCGCAGGCTGGAGGGGATCCTCCACCCCCGGATGGTCGCCCGGGTCGGAGCGCTGCTGAAGGAGTCCGGCCCCCGGACCGCGATCAATGCGGCGATCCTGTTTCGCATGGGCCTGGAGCGCTACTGCGACTTCGTAATCTGCGTCCGGGCCCCTCTGGTCAGGCGCCTGGGCCGGGCACGCAGGCGCGACGGCCTGGGCATCGTCGCGGCACTGAGGCGCCTGAGCTCCCAGCGGGGAATCTGTTCTAAAACAAACGCCCCAGCGGTCGATACTTACTATGTGGACAACAGTCGGGGTCTGAGCTGGCTGGAAGAGCAGACCGTAGGCATCCTGAAGCAGAGAGAAATCGAGGTCCGTTAGGCGCTATGGAACGCAACCGTGTGCTCTGGGTGATCTTCTCCGTCAGCCTGTTCCTGGTGGTGGTCCTTGGCGCCGGGCTGTACTTTCTCCGCCCGACGGCGCCCGCGGCCGCGGAAGCTGCGGCCCGGGAGAGCTCCTCGACCGAGAGCTTCGATGCCTTCGAGTACGTACGCGGTCGCTCCGGGCTCCCCGGCCTCAGGGAGCAGCCGGACCGGGCCGAGGAGATGGTGATCATCGTCGGCGAGCCCCGGGAGCCTGCCGCCCCCTCAGAGCTCGACGGCGAGGCTCCGGTTCCGGTGGCACGGGAGATCGTTCCGGCTCCTCCGGCAGCGCCCTCCCAGAGGGTTGCCGGGACCGCCGCCACAGTGGAGCGCCCGGAGCGCCGGCCGGCCCCCGCGCCGTCTCCCGCCCCGGCCCCCAGTCCTGCGCCGCGCCCTGCGCCCAGGCCGGCCCCGAAGCCGGCGCCCCAGCCGGTGCGGGTCTCCGAGTACTGGATCCAGGTAGGATCCTTTTCCAGCCGCAGCCGGGCTGACGAGCTCAGGGATTCCCTCGCGCAGCAGGGCCTGGCGCCCAAGGTCACAACCCGGCTCATCGGCGGAACCACGCACTTCCGGGTGCGCCTCGGACCCTACCCCAACCGGGCGGAGGCGGGCAAGTTCCTCGAGTGGGTCAAGGCGCTGGAGGGGATGGAGGGCAGCTACATCTCCATGGTCACCGTTCAACGCCCTCGGCCCTGACGCCTCCCCCGAGCGTCACGCTCCCCATGCCCTTCAGCCTTAGCCTGATCATCGCCGTGGCCATCCAGCTGGGATGCCAGGCGTTCAAGGTCGTCTTCTATTCTCTCAGGAACCGGCGCTTCAGCTTTCACTGGTTTTTCTCCGCCGGCGGCATGCCCAGCGCCCACACCGCCTTCGTAGCCGCCCTGGCGGTGTCGGTGGGGCTGGCCAGGGGCTTCGCCTCGGAACTGTTCGCCGTAGCCTTCGTGTTCGCCACCATCGTGATCTACGACATTCTCAGGATGCGGGCGGCCGTGCAGACCCACTCGAGGATCCTGAAGGTCCTCCTGGAGGAGAGACGGGCCGGAAGAGCCGGCAGGGCCGTGGATCCCGAGAGCCGCGATCCCGGTGCCGGCCCGGCGGGAGCAGAGCCCCCGCCCCTGCCCCCGGAGGTCGGCCACAGCTTCGCCGAGGTCGTGGCCGGGCTGGCCGTCGGGGTCCTGGGTGCGCTGGCGCTGCACCGCCTTCTGGTGTCCTGGGTGTTTTGACAGCCCCCGGGGCGATGCACTAGAATGGGAGCAGGGCGGAGCAGGGCATGGATGGATCTCCGGGAACGGACCCCTACGAGTACATCGTCAACATTTCCAAAGACTTCATCACCCTGATCAACCGGGAGTACGTCTACGAGATCGTCAACGATTCGTACTGCCGGGAGATGGGGCTGTCCCGGGATGAGATCCTGCACAAGCAGGTGGGGGACATCTGGGGGCAGGAGAGATTCGACGACACGATCCGCAGACACCTCGACGAGGCCTTCGGGGGCCAGGAGACTCACTACATAGATCAGTTCAAGTTCGGGCCCTTCGTCAAATACATGCACGTGTCCTACTACCCGTACCGGCAGGGCGGGCGCATCACCCACGCCCTGGTGTTCTCCCACGACATCACGCAGCTCGGGGAGATCGAGTCGCGGCTGAGCAACTACGAGTACCGGGACCCGGTAACCGGGCTGTTCAACAGGCGGTCGCTGAACATCATTCTGGAAAAGGAAATCGAAAAGGCCAGGCGTTCCCGCTCCGAGAAGCTCCGGGCTGTGCTGTTCGTGGGCCTGCTGAGCATGGACAAGGTCAACCAGATCTACGGGCACGAGATCGGGGACCTGCTCCTGGAGAACACCGGCCTTCGGGTGCGTCGGGCCGTGCGCAGCAGCGACTATGTGTTCCGCTTCGAGGGCAACGACCTGACGGTCCTGCTCACCAACATCGGCCGCAACACCGACGCCGGCAGGGTTGCTCAGAAGATACAGGATGCGGTTGCCGTGCCCTACAACTACAAGGGCACGGAGATCGTCCTGTCATGCGCCATCGGGATTGCAGTGTTTCCCGACGACGGCGAGGACCGAAGCGAGCTGATCCAGAGGGCCGCCTCGGCCCAGGCCGAGGCCAGGCGGCGGCAGGCCCCCTTCGTGCTCTTCAACGAGAGGCTGCACCGGGAGGCCCAGGAGCGCCTGGAGCTGGAGAGCGATCTCCTCCAGGCCTTCGACGAGCAGCAGCTCGAGCTGCATCTTCAGCCGGTCGTGGACGGCCGCGGCGTGATATCGGGTGCCGAGGCCCTGATCCGCTGGCAGCACCCCACGCGCGGCACCGTGCCGCCGATGGCCTTCATTCCTCTGGCCGAAGAGACCGGGCTGGTCGCCCCCATCGGGCGCTTTGCCCTGTTCACCGCCTGCCGGCACCTGGCGGAGTGGGTCGACCGGCATCAGGTCTACGTGTCCGTGAACCTGTGCGCCAGGGAACTGGCGGATCCCGGCCTCCTGGCGACCGTGCAGGCGGCGCTGGCCCGGGCCGGCGTCTCCAGCCCCGGCCACCTCAAACTGGAGATCACCGAAACCAGCTGCATGGCCGACCCCCAGGCCACCATCGACCGGCTGCTGGAGCTGGAGGAGAAGGGGATCGAGACCTTCATCGATGATTTCGGGACCGGCTACTCCTCTCTCGGGTATCTGAAGCGCTTGCCCGCCACGACCTACAAGATCGACCGGCTCTTCGTGGAGGCCCTGGCCGAGAGCCCGGCCGAAAGGGAGTATCTGGGACGCATCATCGAGATGATCAAGAGTCGGGGCAAGCAGGTACTCGTGGAGGGCGTGAGCTCCCTGGCGCAGCTGCAGCTGCTCGAGGGCATGCGCTGTGATCGCCTGCAGGGCTTCTACTTCGCCCGGCCCATGCCCGCGAAGCAGTTCGTCGCCCTGCTCGACAGCCGGGCGACTCTACCGGTGGCCGCCGGGAGACGCTGAGGCCGAAGGACCCACCAGGTACCCCTGTTCCCGAAACCATGCCAGGGTGTCCGGGACGGTCTCCTCCAGCGGTCGGGCCCGGAAGCCCAGATGGACGCGTGCCTTTTCCGAGGAGATGTGCCGGTGCTTGCTGAGGGCGCGGAGGGTGTCCAGGGTGAACACCGGCTGCCTTCCGTTCAGGGATGCCACAGTCCCCAGGAACGCGGCACCCACCCGGGCCGCCCACAGCGGCGCGGCGGTCCGCAGGACCCGCCGGGATGCCGCCCGCGGCCCCGACGGTGACCCCCCACGGCCGCTTGCCGCGTCGACCAGTCGCGCCAGGTCGAGCAGGGACAGCCAGGTGCCTGGGATCAGGTACCGCTCCCCGGGTGTGCCCGCCCGCTCCGCAGCGAGAGCCGCCTCCGCCACGTCGCGAACGTCCACCCAGTTGAAGCCGCCCCGGACGAGCACGGGGAGTCGGCCCTGGGACAGGGAGACGAGGACGCGGCCGAGAGGGGAGGGACGAAAGTCGTAGGGCCCGATGATGGCCGAGGGATTGAGGATCACCGCCTCCAGGCCCTGAGCCGTCGCCTCGAGGACCAGGGCCTCGGCGCACGCCTTGGACCAGCCATACGCGGTTGTCTCTTCCCGCCGGGCCAGGGGATTCGTTTCCACGGTCGCGGCGCTCCCGCCCAGGTCCGAGAGGGCCTCGATGGAGCTGAAGTGCACCAGCCTCCGCACGCCGGCCGCCCGGCAGGCGGACAGGACGTTGCGGGTCCCGTCCACGTTGGTGCGCATCATCGCATCCCGCTGCCGCCGGTCCAGGGAAATGGCCACCGCCAGATGGTACACGATCTCGGCCCCGGCAAAGGCCCGGGTCAGGGACTGCGGGTCGTCCAGGTCCGCCTTCACCCGCTCGGCGGCCAGTCCCTCGAGGGCCCGCAGGTCCCGGTGAACCAGGAGCCGCACGGTTCTGCCCTCCTTGAGCAGGCGCCTGCAGAGACAGCCACCCACGTGTCCCGATGCCCCGGTTACGGCGGTGATCATGACGAGCGTCGAGTGCCCATTGTACGGGCCCCCGCCCGAAGGTCAAGGGGGGCCGCATCGGCCCGCCGGTTCTCCCTGCCGGGAACGTCTGGTTGGCGGGGATTCTCGCAAAAACCGATGATGCAGCCCGCCGGCCGGCGTGGGTTTGCCAGACACAGGCCCCCGCGATACAATCCTGACAGCCCCTCCTGAGGAGACAAGCGATGACCTCCCTCGAACGGACCCAGCGCTCGATCCGGAATCAGACAGTCGACAGGATTCCACATTTCCCGATTCCCGGATCGACCAGGCCATCGAGGAGGTTTTCCGCTACTTCGTGAAACCCGAGCTGAAGGTGCTTCTGGAAACCGTGGGACCGGACGGGGAATACCTCCCTCCTGGCGCATTCCCTGACCGGGGAGCGGAAGTACCTGGACTGGTTCGAGAAGATCCTCGCCTGGTCGCT
>Ga0209164_1004068_pt1 | contig 13383 bp, 14 predicted proteins | sample MTBNYHSulfiMetaG_FD_187458 | JGI IMG/M metagenome (GOLD analysis project Ga0209164, IMG submission 187458) | Enrichment culture microbial communities from rom New York Harbor, USA that are MTBE-degrading - MTBE-NYH (New York Harbor Sulfidogenic)... | ecosystem: Environmental > Aquatic > Marine >...
ACATACCGATAACCTTAATCCGGGGGTCACGGACAAAGTATTCCAGAAACTCAGTACAATCAAGCACTGTTCCGTTACCAAAGCTTACTGATTTGGCAACGTCTAACCCCTGAAGATGCGCCACCAGACCAAAGTTTATCGCATGTGTACCGCTCTGGGAGATAAGGCCAACCGGCCCACTAACACCGGTATATTGCGTTGGGTTTTGTCTTATTCCAATCTCAGGATTAAAGAGGCCCATACAGTTGGGGCCGACAAGGTGAAAGTTTGCCTCCCTGGCTCTCTTGACCAGCAGCTTCTCCAGCCTTCTCCCTTCTTCCTCGTCAGTCTCGGAAAAGCCGGCGGTAAAGAAATGGGCCACAGCCACATCCTTACGGATGCAATCCTCCAGAACCTCAAGGGCTGCTGAACGAGGTACGGTAACCACCGCCAGGTCTACCGGCTCTGGGACATCCATCAGGCTGGTGTAGTTTTCCACCCCCAGGGCTTTGATACCTTCAATTGATGAAGGGTTGACCTGAACAGAATAGAGCTTTCCCTTGAAGGTCTTTTCCGTATTGAGCCACTGGAAATTATTCCGCTTGCTGTCCCCTATCACCACCACGCACCTGGGATTAAAACCCCTATCCAGTTTGGTAAAATCTAGCTTCAACTGTATTCCCCTGTCTAAATTATAGATTACTCACAAAAAGAACAGTGGGCACTCTGCCCCCTGTTCCTCACAGAACCCTCTTCACTATCGAAACAAGTTTACCCTGACTTCACCAGATGTGTCAAGGAATCTCCAATCGGACAGCCGGGGGCACAAAACAGGTCTTTGGCTTAACGCCGTTCCATATCAAAAGCAGCCTGATGACCAACCGTTATAGATTCCAGCGCCAGCTTATCCATTTCAATCTGAACTGGAACGGGATAATCGCCGGTAAAGCAAGCCAGGCAAAAGATATCCCGGGGTAAAGCCACCGCCTTTATCAAGCCATCAACACTCAGGTAACCCAGCGAATCAGCCCCGATAAAATCCCTGATTTCAGGCACTGTTTTTTGAGCCGCAATTAACTCCCAGCGAGTAGCCATATCAACACCAAAGAAGCAGGGATAGCGAATAGGTGGAGCACAGATGCGCACGTGTACCTCTTTTGCTCCCGCTTTTCTTAATAATGCGATTACCTTCGGAGTGGTAGTGCCCCGGACAATGCTATCATCAACCAGCACCACCCGCTTTCCAGCCAGCACCTGAGGCAGCGGATTAAACTTCAGCTTTACACCAAGGTCCCTGATCCGCTGTTGAGGCTCGATAAAAGTACGACCAACATACCGGTTCTTAATCAGTCCTTCAGCCAGGTGTATCCCCGATTGATGGGCATAACCGACACCAGCGGCGGTAGCCGAATCAGGAACACCCATAACCAGGTCTGCGTCCACGGGATGTTCAACAGCCAGGCCTTCTCCCATTGCCTGACGTGCAGGATAAAGTAACCTTCCATTTATAGTAGTATCAGGACGAGCGAAATAGATATACTCAAAGATGCATAACGCCCGTCTACCCACCTCCTCACGGTAACTCTCAACACCGTTATTACTGATTGAGACTATCTCACCGGGCTCAATCTCCCGAACAAAGTCAGCTCCAATGTGGTCAAGAGCGCAGCTCTCTGAGGCTATAACCCACCCTCCATCAATAGTCCCCAGACAAAGAGGGCGCACTCCCAGCGGGTCACGGACACCGAACAAACGGTCCGTGGTCAGGAGGGTCAAAGAATAAGCCCCTTGAAGCCGGTGCATGGCATATCTTATCTTATCAACCCAGTCTCTCTCGTGAGAAGAGATAATAAGATTAGCAATTACCTCGCTATCTGTTGAGCTGTGGAAGGTAAACCCTTCTTCAGAGAGTTCCTGATATAGGTGCTCGGCATTAACAATATTCCCATTGTGGGCTATGGCCATCGCGCCCGAGCCTTTGCCTACCACGATGGGTTGAACATTGCTTTTGCGGCTGGAACCCCTGGTGGAATAACGGTTGTGTCCGATGGCCATATTCCCGGTAAGCCGGCTTAATGAGTCTTCATCAAATACCTGGGATACCAGCCCCATCTCGGCATGAACCTGGAGCCTTTTGCCATCAGTGGTGGCAATACCAGCGCTTTCCTGTCCACGGTGCTGAAGAGCGAATTGAGCAAAAAAGGTAAGACGAGCTACATCTTCATTGGGGGCATAGATACCTACGACACCGCAAGACTCGTGCAAATCTACCTGCCTCTAATTTCGCACCTTTATTATAGCCGATGCCACCTTCACTAGTCAATTGACCTGAGGGGGCCTGGAGAAAGCTTCTTGACTCTTTTACCTTTCAAAAAAACTCTCATCCAAATCGCCGCTGTCAGAATACCCCCGTCTCTCCCAGAAGCCACGATAATTTATATCGTCAGACAGCTCGATTTTAGTTATCCACTTTATCCATTTATAGCCCCACTTGCTTTCAGCCACCAGCTGAAAGGGAAAGCCTCTCTCCGGTGGAATGGTGACCTCGTTCATCCTGTAAGCTATTATGATACCGTTGTCCATCAGGTAATCGAGGGGGAAGGAAGTAGTATAACCATCATAGGCATGGAAGATGACCACTTTAGCCTCCGGTAGCACGTCAGACTCGGCTATTAAGTCCCTGACCAGCATACCTTCCCAGAGAATGGTGACACTCCATCCCTCTACGCAGTCCAGCGTTACCACTTTCTGATAACCATTGTAATGGTTGATAGCTTCATCGTAGGTATAGCTGAGGGGATTCTCAACTAGGCCAGTAATCTCAAGACGGTAACTGTTGATATCTACCAGCTGCGGACCTTTAATTGAATTTTCTCTAAATTCATTGATTGAGGAGAGTTTTTCGCCCTGATATTCTCTTACCTCTACCGCCGGCAGTTCCTTCATTTCGTCCCCTCCGGTATCCGTCCCGCCATTACTGTTACAGGATACTAGCATTCCCGAAAGAATGATAACCAAAATAGAGACACCGACTATTGCCTTTTTCACGGCCGCACCACCTCTCTGACCCACTGAAGGAGTGAGTCATCTGTAAAGAACCTTCAGTCTAATTATAGGTAGTGGGCCTTGAGCCAGTCTGTGACAATAGTCATAGCTTTATCATCCTGCCGTAACCTGTGTCCGGCACCCTCGATGATAATCAGTTCCTTTGGTTCCCCGGCCCTGGCGTACATTTTACGAGCATGGCTTACGTCTACCGTCTCATCATGACTGCCGTGCACCAGTAGTAACGGTCTGGGTGAAACCTCCGCGATATAAGCGATGGGGCTGAGTAGGCGGAAACCATCAAGCCATTCTTCCTTCGAAACAGGAAAGTCCTTATCCCTGATGGCTCCAATACTGCGAAAATGCTCTACCATAGATGAAGCGCTATCAGCTCCAGTCATGAAGTTGAACTCGGCTGGACAGGCACAGGCAATAACCGATGATACTCTCTTATCCTGTGCCGCCACATAAACAGAGACCGCTGCGCCGCCGCTAAAACCGAGCAGTGAGAGACGAGACCTGTCCACCTCAGACAAAGCGTATAGATAGTCAATGACCGCCTTCAAGTCTCTTGTCCAGCCCAGCATCTCCAGATTACCCTCACTGATGCCCGTTCCCCTGAAGTTAAAGATGAGCACGGCCAAGCCCTCCCGGCAGATTCGTTCTGCCAGAGCAGGATAGCCTCCATCAGATGGGTCAGCCAGCCTCCCAGATGGAATACCATGACAGATGCAAACAGTGGGGTACGGAGCCTGCTCGCTCTCAGTGGGTAGATAAAGCTGACCACCAATTTTCAAGCTGTCTACTTCCAGAACAATGTCTCTCATCATTATTATGTCAACCTTAGCAAAACAAAAAATTCTCTGTTCCCCGAGGTGCCCGGGATGGGCGACGCTACCAATCCAGCCAACCTGAAGCCATACTCTACCAACCAGGAAATGAATCGTCCTAAAACCCGAGCATGAACTAACGGCTGCTTAATCACTCCCCCCTTATCTACTTCCCGCCGCCTGGCCTCAAACTGAGGCTTGATAAGCACCAGCAGGCACCCTTTTCCCTTCACCAGCCTGGCTACCGACGGTATTACCTTCTGTACGGAGATAAAAGACACATCTATGGTAGCCAGGTCTACTTTCTCGGGTAGATTGATAGGATAGCGGGCATTTACCCTCTCCAGAACCACTACTCGCGAGTCCTGCCTCAGACGGTAGTCTAACTGCCCGTAGCCAACATCAATGGCATAGACACGACTGGCCCCTCGCTTGAGCAGGCAATCGGTAAAGCCTCCCGTCGACGCTCCAATATCAGCCACCACCCTGTATGAGACATCCAGCTGGAACTGGTCGAGGGCATGGTCAAGCTTGATGCCACCACGGCTAACAAAAGGAGGTGGTTCCGTGATAGTAATGTTTACCTCCTCAGCCACCAGCGTGCCTGACTTGGACACTGTTTTACCATCCACCGCTACCTCACCGGCCATAATCATGGCCTGTGCCTTAGCCTGGCTCTCCACCAGCCCACTCTCAACCAACAGACTATCAATCCGCCGTCTGGTCAACTTTATCTCCTTTACCAGTAAATTGGACCTTTAGGGTGCCTGGCCAATTCGTACCGATAGCTCCAGTTCTGTTTTATCTCGCAGCACGGTCACCGTAGACAGTCCACCAGGACTCGTATGCTCCCCCAGGTAAGACGTAAGGTCGGCCACACTCTTAATGGCTACACCATCCATCGCAATTATAATATCATCAGCCTTTACTCCGGCTGTCTCAGCCGGCCCGGCCGCCAGAACATTCCTCACCCAGGCCCCATGAGCTGTGTCCAGCCCTTTTTCCTGGACTATTTTAGGAGTAAGGTCACTCACCTCGACACCAAGCCAGGGATAATCGAAATGCCCCTGATTAATCAGGGATTCGGCTACCCTTCTGACCTTGTTTGACGAGACCGCATAGCCGATTCCGTCTCCCTCATCAGGCTTAACCCGGGCGATGACCAGTCCGATTACTTCGCCTTTAGTATTCAAAAGGGGACAACCGGAGTTGCCATAATTAGCCGCGGCATCAAACTGAATTAGATTAGCCACAGCACGCTGCTGCAAATCGAATTCCACCGGGACATATCTGCTGGTGCCGCTAACAATCCCTGAAGTTAACGTCTCCTGTAAACCAAACGGATTACCGATAGCGAAGACTGTCTCACCAACCTTTATCATGTCTGAATCTGCCAGTACCAGTGGTTCGATATCAGGCCGCTTGTCCAGTGCCAAGACAGCCACATCACTGTATTGAGAAGTGCCCGTAACCGTGGCCGCGGAAACCCTGCCATCAGGGAAAGTGACATATACCTGGTTCAGGTTTTCCACAACATGGTTAGCTGTTATCACGTGAGACTCAGTATATAGAAACCCTGTCCCCGCCAGCCTATCCCCGTCACCGATTCTAACTGTGGCTATGACAGCTTTCTGATAAAGCTCACTGGCATCCGCCAGATATTGAGATAATTGGTCCGTAATCCCGGCTACTTCTTCTTCTAACACATTAACATCAGCCAGGGTTCCGTCTATTTTCTGCCCCAGAGTATCAAGCTTAGATTGAGTTTCTTCTCTCAGACCTGTAACCTCATCGCCTACGGCAGTAAGGCGGGATTTCTGTTCATCCTGATTTTCCTGAAGAGTACTGATACGGCCCGCCTGCTCCTCATGAAAAGCCACTAACTGCTCATTTAGATTATTAACCTCCTGGCTGAGGATGTAGGAATAAGCACCGGTGCCACAGCTAAGCACGACCAGAAAAACCAGCAGTCCAACAACCAGCTTGTTTGCCATTTCATACTCTCCTTCCACTAGCCCGGCAACTGACGTTTTGCCTGACTATACCTAGTATACCCAACAGGCGGAAAGTGCGCCAGCAAATAAACAGAAATATTTTAACTTGTCATAGGGTAACCTTTACCATTATGCTATAATTATTAAAAGGAGGTGCCATATGCCGGATAAACCAATAAAGGCTAACAAAATCGTATTTGAGATATTTAGCAGCGAACAGTACAATGATGACATAGAAGAGCTGCAACTGGCCGTCAATGGATGGCTCAAGAATCAACCAGATAATATTGTAGTCCAGGATATCGTCTGCCACCATTGTGGCCATAATGCCAAGGGCAAGGATATACTTTCGGTGGCTATCATATCCAGCCCTGCTTAGAAACTCAAGCTAAGAAAGAGCACGCTACTTTATTGTCACGGGTGCAAAGAGTGGCCGGTCATTAAGAGTACCGCTACCTTCATTTATGGGCCACAACTATGAGCCGGTCACTCTTTTCTTTGTCATATGGCTCGAACTGGTAAGTCCCGTAAAAGTCTATAGTCCGAAAGCCAGCGGCCTGCAACAGTCTCTCATATTCGTCTCGCAGCAGAATACGGGCGTACTCGATGCTCCACACCTTAAGCGCCGGAGCATCTTTGCCCTGAAAGATGTCAACTATATTATACCGCGCCCCACGGCTAAAATAATCAATGACAAAGAGCCGGGAAAAGTCCTTCCTGTTGACCGCAAGGATGAATCTTGGCTTTTCTTTCCACTGCTTGTCTGTTGTCCCCTGAGTCAAAACCAGAATGCCACCATCACATAGAATCTTATGCATGCTATTGAAAGCACGAATTGTCTCGACCATGCCAGGTATCTCGGCAATTGACGTTGATAAGCACACGACAGCTTCAAATCGTCGGTCAAAGTGCTGGGGCAACTCACGGAAGTCTATTTTTTGTAGAGGTACGTCCACATTAAACCGGGCCAGGTTCTTACGGGCTTGAGCCAGCATTGCTTCTGAGATATCAGACCCGCAAACCTCATAACCCATTTAATGTAATAGATGAAGATGCCTTCCTGTCCCACAGGCGCAATCAAGTACACTACTTACCCGGTTTTCCGTAAAGAGCCGGTTAAAGAACTCGGCAACTACCGGTTCATGCTCGCTGAAGCTATCGAAAAAAAATCGTACCGCTCGGCGAAATCCTGGTATAAATCGTCAACCATGCTACACCCCCTCCCGGTAACGTGGCTAAGTATTTACTCGGGGAGGCTTATCAGGAAAATCTACTACTGTTAGCAAAAAGTTTGACTAACCCACCCGCAAGCGAATCTCCTCAGGAGTTACACTCTCTATCAGGATGTTGACCCCGTCAATCCTTATTTGACTTTGCTCCTTCGGATAGAACATATTCCAGGCATATCCCCAAACTGCATATGGTGCGAACTTCCGTTTTCTTTGGACAATTGAATATACTTTATCGGATGGCATACCAGCATAAATAATGTGGTCTTTACCGGACCTCAACTTGTGGCTATCACCTACAGATAGAACAATTGCTTTATTCATACCAACCTCCAGTCGCTATAAAGCAATTTAGCTAATAAGCCTGTGGCTGTCAAATATTCCGGGATTTTATAAAATAAGAGGCGCTCTAGCGGAATGTGTGTGTTTCTGTCGTAAAATCAGTGTATACTAGCCCATGAATCCTATTTACTTGTCTTAGTTGACGAGATGGTATATATGCTATACCATTCGTTGCAGTGGAGTAACCAGGAGTTAAGAAATGAAGCTGGGCATAGCATTACTAGTGATAGGAGTTGCATTATTAATCCTGGCAATTCCATATTCAATATTGGCTATCATTTCTGGAGTCACTCAATTGGAGGAAGGTAATATCTCTGGGGGAGTCTCAGCTTATTACGGAATTATTGGTGTCGTTGTTGGATTTATGATGACCGCAATCGGTGCTATTAAGGTATTCAAGCGATAAGCTTATTGTTGTAAAACTGAAGTGACCTGAAGTATATTACTTTGCAAGGAGTGGTATCCTTTGTGGAGTAGATCACCATTCTTGCACAAATAGTATAATCGGTGGCTCATAGTGCTACATTAACTTCAGCCAGCTACCACTGAGCAAACATCGGAATATTTGTCCAGCGATGCGTATAAATATTTAATTCCACTTTCTATTTCTATATATTAGAATTCATATTTACCATTTCTGTTGACAGATATTTGAAACCACTGATATTATCTTTATATGTCAGGTTATAGGAAAAATACCGGAGAGGAACAAGGATGAAAAGTAATATTATCCTGGTAGCGGGAATAAGCGTGATAATGCTGTTCACGGTTTTCATTAGCGGATGCGCTGGAGGTACAGTAGAAGAGAAGGAACAGCCAGCATTGATAGGTTTAGTAAAGTTGGATACAAATGATGAATTAAACATTGTGAACTGGAAAGTGGACGGTACGCACGGTGACCCTAAATTAAGCTCCTTTGACTGGGAATTGAAAGAGGATAATTCAAAATTAGTATGGTCAGGGCTTGCCGAAAAAAGTGACAAGATTCCTGATGATGTTGGTGTTTACTATGTCGATGTAAACAAAAATAACGTAATTGATATCGGAGACATCTTCCGTGTGAAAGCTCCTGAGGATGGAGACTTTACTCTGTGCTGGACACAAAGGTCAACTGGAAACCCAGGCCGATATGACTCGCATTATTAATTTGTTGTTACGAAAAAAAGAAACGGGACGGATTACTTTCAACAAGGCTAAATGTCTGGAAATTTGGCTAATAATATACTAGGAGCGATTATAAAAAGGGGGAGCAGAAATGCTCCCCCTTTTTAGTTTAATACCTTATTAACCTATCACCACTGGACAAACATCGGGATGTTTGATTGTTTTGTACTATGACCAAACCTCCAGAAAGGAGTCCGTAAGCATTCTGCCAAATCGGTGAAGTCCTGCCTATTACAAACAGTTCATCGGGATGTCTGATTGTCTTGTACTATGACCAGACTTCCAATAAGGAATCATTTAGCATTCTACCACAATGCACTTCTACTCCAACCTATTGAGCCGCCCCTTCCTTATTCTAAATCTTGATAACATCCATGATTGGGGGCAATCCACCATTGATTATACCCCAGATAAAGAATAGAAGCATCGCCAAAGCATAACTGACAAGGAAAAAGATGATCAGAGGCTGTTGACTAATTCCTTTCCTAGCCCACATTATAATAGACAATGTGGCAAGAACGGAGAAGGTCACTCCAAGTGGTGCCGTGTTCCCCTCCATTATTATGAGGAAATAGCTGAAGCCATAGATTAGTCCTCCAAAGATGATTGGCCACAGCATAGCTCTTTCTCCGGTTAAAGGGTTTCTCCACTGTCGGTAAATAAGCAAAGCGGAAAGTCCGACTATCCCTATGTGCCATAGGTAGTGGCCCAAGATTTCGTCATAGAAATAGGTAAGTTTGTAGACGTCTCCTGTCTCCATTCCCCTCTGCATGAGCAAATTATCAAGCGAGTTGGCAGAAAGGTGTATTCCTTGTCCCGCCGCCCATAACGCCGCAAAGACGATGAATATTACCAGTCCGGAAGTGCTAAAAGGAGTTTTGGGACTGATGCGGAATAAAAGAAAGTAGAGGGGTAACAGTACCAGGGGGGTAAGCACATCGGCCGCATCTTGCCAACTCATCAGGGGAAAAGGGCCGAAAGGTACCCGTAATAAAACTAGGCCGATAAAAAAGACCAGGAATAGAATGGCAAAAACCAGAATTAGAGTAGATAATCGCCTCATTTCGTTACCTCCTCTAGGTAATGTCCTAAGAATGAGATAATTTGGGCTTATACTAACAGTTATCCCTCTTAGCTTCAATAAAAACTCAGCTATGGTATGCGAAATTGAAGCGAAAAGTTATCGCTATTGTATAACTTGCTCTTTTGTAATAGGCTCGAACTGTATTAGCAAACATCGGGATGTTTGATTGTCTTGTACTATAATAATTCTTCAGACAAAGAATCAATAAGTATCTTACCGCAGACAGGCAATCATAAATATCACACCAAATGAGATTTCATGGGAGTGAGGCAGTACATTGCCCAACCCATATATTGGTGCTGGAACTGTAAATAGTCATCCTGGGAAGTACGAAAATGCTTGAATACCTGTTCATGGTCAGGGTGCGTGGGATTTTCTTCAAGCCAGCGTATTAGTCCATACCAACTATCCGAAGAGTACCTCTCCCAGTCGTCGTGGCTGGCACGGATGATGTATTCGAGTTCAAAGCCTTCGTCCCGGGTAATTTGAGTTAGTTCCGGTTCTGTGTGGGTACTTGTCTGTTTTTGGGCATATTCCGGATGTATCTGATCGCTAAGCCAGTGGGTTTCACCTATACCAAGGCGTCCATTCTGATGAATAGCCCGCTTCATTGCCTGGATTGTCTCCTTGTAGCCACCCCAAATAAACGTTGCCCCGATACATGTTGCGGCATCGAAAGCTCTCTCTTCAAATACGTAGTCAGCTCCGTTGGAGCAAACGATTTCGATTCTGTCCGATAACCCTCTCACAGCCAGCTTTTTCTTAGCCCGGTCACAAAAATCATCGGATATATCGATGCCAATACCAGTGACCCCGAATTCCTCAGCCCAGATAATGAGGGGCTCGGCACAGCCACAACCGAAGTCGATGACCCGGTTTCCTTCTTTCAATTTAAGTAGTTTGCCAAGTTTGATGATTTTTTCAGACGTGGAAGGGTTTAGTATCTCCATATAGCGGTGTGAGATACTCATAAGGTCAAAGAAATCCATGGCTCAAGCCTCCTTCAGGAAATAGTAACTTCATTAATAAAGGTGTTACGGGCTACTTTGGAAACTAATTTCGAATGTATTTTATCATATTCAGCCTATGCACGAACATAGGATGTTTGATTGTTTTGTACTATGACCAAACTTCTAACAAAGAGTCGATTAGCATCTTACCGGATAAAATACTTGCTTAAAGTAGCATTGTTATGTTACTTTTCGGATGTTTAATGCCTCACAAAGGAGATGAAGTCTGTGAATGAAAAAAGTATTGTTAACAAGGAACTTTCCGCTACTAGCTTAGCAAAAGAACTCAATATGACTCTGCAATCCGTTGTTCAAATATTGCTTGACATGGGACTCATAGTAAGAAACGGAAAGGTTTGGGATTTGACACCGACAGGCTTTTCTAAAGGTGGTAAATACAGAGAAAGCGCTCAAACTGGAAGATACATCGTTTGGCCAAAATCTATCATTACAGAAATTGATGACAGTAATGAACCTTCAGGACATCCTCTAACTGCTACTTCTATTGGAAAAAGTTTTGAGTTGCCCGCCAGCAGATTAAATTCAATATTGTCAGAACTTGGCTGGATAAAGAAAGACCCAGTCAATGGCTGGCTAATAACTGAACTTGGTAAGAGAATAGGGGGTATACAAACCAAATATAAAACTGGAGTACCATATGTCCGTTGGCCCAGTTCCATAACAAATAATAAAATACTGGTAACCAGTATACAGGAATCTAAAGGCGACATTTCATCTTCCAGCCAAGACCAGCCACAAGATGATTCATCAGATAACAAAGGGTTTAGAGAAAAATTTCCGGCCACACTTAGAACTAAAGATGGACATCTTGTCAGGTCGAAATCAGAGATTATTATTGATAATTGGCTTTATGACTCAAAGATTGTTCATGCTGTTGAAAGAAAACTTCCAATTGAAGAGCAGGTGTATTGTGACTTTTGGATTCCTACAGGTAAGGTCTATATAGAATACTGGGGTCTTGAAGACCAAGATTATCTTGGCAGAAAAGAAAAAAAGCTTTTAATATACAAAAAACATAATTTTAACCTCATTGAACTTTCAGAGAAAGACGTATCAAATATTGATGACGTATTACCGGCAAAACTAAGAGAATTCGATGTTATACCGGAAGACTAAACTTTACCCAGAAGAATATCTCTGCATGAAAACACCATGAATGTAAACCTAGTGAGCGTCCCACTTTGGAGAATCGCCAGCTTTGAACAGATAACCCTGCAGGACAGACGGTATTACCTTTAGCTCATGCGCCTTAAGAAATTCAAGGTCGTAATTGATACGCTCCAATGTTTTTTTCTGAGGCTCAAGAGATATATCAAGCCCCGTTTCATTCATAATGAAACGGCGATGCCTGTAAAATGTTGTCTTTGGGAGTTCGTGTCTAACATCCACGCCATTCCGCCAACGAGTCAACGTATATTCAACTATTCCTGGTAGATTAGGTCTCTTATTATCTAAATCAACGTCAGCTTTCATAACGCCCACCTCAATTTTATCAATGAATTCCCATATCAGGCTTTCATCAAGCGTCCCTCTATCTTTTAGTTGGGGATTACGCAAAGTAAGCTCAAGACGTAAATGACTCTCACAGTAATCTCTCAATATTGCTGTAAGAGCAAGGTCGCTAGGATGATGTTCTTTAAGCTCACAGAATTTGCAGTATGCCTTAAGAGTCCACCGTCTTGAAGTTTTACCCCAGTATACCGTATCACCAGAAATTAATGGTCTGCCGTGCCGGCTACGAGTGCTCGATGCTGCAGTTCGTAACCATTCGTGCACTAGACGATGTTGTCCCAAGTCCACCGATGTTGTAATATCCACTCTCGACCGATGCACGGCAGGAAATCGAGTGTTATCGGCATCCGAAGGTCTAATCTCATAAGGTAAGCCTCTCACCGTAGCTTGTAAAAGTGAACCTAGAGAAGATACTGAGGGACCAAAAACATTATGGCCTTGCAAAAACTTGCTCGGATTTCCAGAAAGGTAAAGTGCCACTGGATTATATAGAAAACCATACTTATTTGATGCTTCAAGCATGGCATCAGTAGACGCAGCACGACCCAACTTTATAGATGCATCGTAAGAACCCTTTGCCTGCAACTTTCTTTCTGTTCTCCACAACAGTTCACCCTCAGGCGTAAGCTCACAAATGCTATTCAGCTTAAGCCCATTGCCATTGTAAGCCACAAGACCGCTGAACCAGTCAATCATGTATATACTATACAACATTCCCAATAATGGGACAAAAATGCGGTATCACTAGCATACGCACTTTCGTAGTGTATACAATCTGTTAATGGTTCCTTATATTTTCGCTTACTCCCCTGTTTAATTATTTATCCGTTTGGTGTATTTGTGCCTGAAAATCATCTGTGAACTATCTATAACACTTTGACCTATTATTCAAGATAATAGGGGTATGGGTGAAGAAGATGCCGGCGCTTGGCGCAAGCGCCCCGGCGCCGACCGGGATTGCTTATCCGCCATTGTAAAGAGACTACCTTAAAACTTTTTCCGAAGGAACGGACAGCGTATCACACGATGGTTTTATGCTGTCAAGGTGGGGTTGGATGTCAATAGTGGACACCAAAGCAATCATACTGGCAGTAAACCAGCATAGTATTTCTGGGCATATGCCACCGGTGAGAGATAACCTAGTCCAGCCTGCGATCTCTGCCGGTTATAGAA
>Ga0209164_1004070_pt1 | contig 13373 bp, 19 predicted proteins | sample MTBNYHSulfiMetaG_FD_187458 | JGI IMG/M metagenome (GOLD analysis project Ga0209164, IMG submission 187458) | Enrichment culture microbial communities from rom New York Harbor, USA that are MTBE-degrading - MTBE-NYH (New York Harbor Sulfidogenic)... | ecosystem: Environmental > Aquatic > Marine >...
ACAAAAGTTAAGACTCTTCCTGAATAAAATTCAGGTCGAGGAATTTGATTACAAATTGCGTTAAAATTTCCGAGTGTCCACGATGTCCTGGCACAAAAAATCGTCTACGATGTCTTGGCACTCAACAATTAAGCCTTACATCCCTGAGTTTGATGTGCATCCGGTGGAGCGGATTGGCTGGGTAGAAAAAGCAAAAGGGAAAGTACAAGACAAACGTTCTGACGATCGTTTTTGAAAAAGCTTTGAATGAGGTCTTTAAAAAAAGAGGGTCATAATGTTTGCAAAAAACGTAGGTAAAAAAGAAGGAGTACTGAGGGCGGTATTAGGTATTGTCTTGTTAGCGCTTATGTTCTGGATTGAGGGATGGACGCGGTGGATTTGTGGTATAATCGGTTTATCCCTGATTGGAACCGCTTTTGTTGGAACGTGACTTTGAAAAACTTTTTTGCTGAAGGTCTTCAGCAAAAAGTCATGTAAGTGGAAACCGTAAGGAACCAATGGACGAAATATCGGGAAAAGCACTGTTGAGGAAGCACCACTCATTCAACCCTATACCAAGAAAGCTGGATTTAAACAACAATGGTTAAGCTCAAGGAAGCAGAACGGGTAGAAATCATTACCCTGATTGATAATTATACTGATTGCCTCATCCCCTCAAGCCAAAACGTAAGAAGATGCCCCCATTACAAAAATGGAAAGGTAGCGCCCCCCCTTTTAGCGGAACACGGCTTATCCTTATTACTCAAGGTATTCAAAACTGGAAAGATCCATAGCCTTCTTTTAGATGCCGGCTGGTCAAAAACCGGGGTTATACATAACCTTCACCAATTAGGGATAGAGGTTAGGGAAATCGAAACAGTTATACTGAGCCACGGCCACATGGATCACTGGGGTTCGTTAAGCGGCATTTTAAAACTGATATCAGGGCCTATCCCGGTGATTGTCCATCCTGATGTTTTTTTGCAAAATCGCTTTCTTACTCTTCCTGATGGAGAAAAAATAACATTTCCAACGCTCAAAGAATCTCTTCTTCAAAAGAATGGAGCTCAGATCATAAAAAGCACTGAGCCGTACCTTTTAGCAGAGGAATTGGTGCTGGTAACCGGCGAAATTGAAAGAACCGTTAATTTTGAAAAGGGACTTCCTAATGCTTATCTGGAAAGAGGAGGAAAAGTCGAACCTGATCGTATCTCAGATGATCAGGCACTGGCGGTTAACCTAAAAGGAAAGGGATTAGTTATCATTACCGGCTGTGCCCATTCCGGCATTATAAATACTGTTCGCTATGTTCAAAAAGTCACCGGTATTGATCGAGTGTACGCAGTGATCGGTGGGTTTCACTTAAGCGGAGCGAAATTTGAAACAGTTATTCCTCCCACCTTAGAAGAAATAAAAAGGATCAATCCTTCTGTCATTTCGCCCATGCATTGCACTGGTTTTAAGGCAACGATGGAAATTGCAAAAAATATGCCTCACCAATTTGTGCTTAGCAGTGTGGGGTCAACCTTATTGCTTTGACCGCGGGGAATATTTAACGAGAGGAAATATTTCATTTCATGTCATGGCGCTTAACGGAGTTGGTTTCTATGGATGATGAGATGTTTGATCAAGCGTCGTTGGAGCGTTTGCAAAGAGAAATGCTGGAAGAAGCCAGAAAAATTTATTCTGAAAAGGTAATTGACCACTGGCTTAACCCGCGCAACGTGGGAAGAATTGAGGAGCCGCAGGGGGTGGGGAGGGCCACGGGTATCTGCGGAGACACGATGGAAATGACTTTGCGAATCAGAAATGACCGAATCCTCGACATTAATTTTCTCACTGAAGGGTGCGGGACTACCGCGGCTGTGGGAAGCATGACTACTGAATTAGCCAAAAGGAAAACCGTTCAGGAGGCCTTGAAAATAAGCTCCAAGGATATCATTGCCGCAGTGGAGGGCCTTCCGCCGGAACACCGCCATTGCGCGGATTTGGCTTCCATAACGCTTAAAAATGCCTTGCTGGACTATCTGGAGAATAGGCGGGAGCCGTGGAAACTAAGTTATAAAAAATAGATTCTCTTATTTTCTTTCGTAAGCTCCAGAATACGAAGTTGACTTTTTTTACGGGAGAAGGGAAAAAGTTCTCCAAAACAAACCGGCGCCGGTAATCATCTGTAAAGGCTTTTTTATTGTCTGTAGGGAAAGGACAAAGAATGCAATGGTAGTGATTGAAATTCCGGGAAAAAGTGTTTTACAGTTAGAAAATTTGCTTATAGATTTCAATGGCACTATTGCAACCGATGGAATAATTGAGCCGGGAATAAAAAAAAGGATAAACCTACTTGGTCAAAAACTTAAGATATTTATCCTTTCTGCGGACACTCGCGGGACTCTAAAGGAGGCTACTAAAGGGATTAAAGCTGAAGTTCTCAGAGTTTCAGAAAAAAATAGTTCCAAGGGAAAAAGGGAAATTCTCCATCGAATAGGATTTAATAAAACAGCGGTTATCGGTAATGGGTATAATGACCTTTTTATCTTGAAAGAGGCACGGATAGGGATAGCGGTTATTGGTCACGAGGGAGCTTCGGTAAAAGCCTTGCTGGTTTCGGACATTGTCGTTAAGGACATAGCCGATGCTTTAGAGCTATTCATGCGTCCCGTAAGGATAACGGCAACCCTGAGGGGGTAGTAAGAAACACAGTTTTAATACTCCAGTTCCCTCTTAAACGAGAGTTTTATGAAACCGGATAAAAAACTAATTCCATAAGTGCTGCTTATCTGCTCCCGGAAATAAACTAAGGTAAAATAAAATGAAGTATGTTTTCGGTCCTGTGGCCTCAAGAAGATTAAAGCGATCATTGGGAATTGATCTCATTCCTTATAAAACCTGTAGCTTCGACTGTGTTTATTGCGAACTGGGAAGAACCACCAACAAAACTATCGAGCGGACGGAATATATTTCTCCTGAAAAAGTCATCAGTGATCTCAAGGAATATTTGGCGCAGACAACTGTTATGCCTGATTACATTACCCTGGGTGGTTCGGGGGAGCCTACGTTACATTCCCGGATCGGGGTGATTATTTCGGAAATCAAAAAGATAATCCCCATTCCAGTAGCGGTTTTGACTAATAGCTCCCTGATCTATCAAGATGCGGTTAAAGAAGACATGCTGGGAGCTGATGTCATTCTTCCTTCCCTGGATACGGTAACCAAGTCGTTATTTGAGTATCTAAATCGGCCACATCCTTCCCTTCGGATCAACGAGATTATCAAAGGCTTGAAAGATTTTCGAAAAGCCTTTACCGGAAAAATATGGCTGGAGATTTTGCTCTGTCTTGGAGTAAATGACTCAAAAAAAGAAATTAACGCGTTAAAGGAAGCCATCCAGGATATTAACCCGGATAAGATTCAGCTCAACAGTGTTGATCGTCCGCCCGCAGAGGATTTTGTATTTCCCGCACCCATAGAAAAATTAACGGAGATTCAAAAGGAGTTCGGGGAGAAGGCTGAAATTATTGTCGGTCAAATTTTTGATAGCCCCACTGGTGCCCTATTAGATGGAAAGAAAAGGATTCTAAACCTGTTAAAACGAAGGCCCTGTACCTTGATAGATATTTCTAAGGCTTTGGGAATCCACCAAAATGAACTGGTTAAGCTTCTCGATATCTTAAGAAAAGAAGAAAAAGTACATCACCGGATCTATAATAATCAATGCTATTACGAGACAAATTGAAAAATGAAAGAATCTACATTTCATTTCCTGATGAAGTTCTCCCGATTAGTAACTGATCGCCATCACCACGGGGCCAGTAATTATGCTTACTGATAACATCCGTAATTTATTAAAAGAACATTACCGGGAAATTCCGGTTAAGGAGGTAAGGATTGGTCTGGGCTATACGGGAGTTCTTTTGGAGGATGGTAATGCCGGGGTAGCGTATACCTTTAAAGGAAAACATTCCGATGGGTGCGCTATGTTTACTGGGGAACGGCCCCTGGCAGGCAAATCGTCTCATAAGCTTCTGGACTACCTTGGCTCCCCTGAAACGGCGGAGTCTGCTGTGGGGGTTGCTACCGCCAATGCTCTCGTGAACCGGGAGCGAGGGATTGGGGTTGAAGGAGATGTCCTGGATATACTTATGATCAAGGAAACCGATCGGGTAGGAATGGTCGGCTTCTTCGGACCGCTCATTCCTTCATTAAAAAAGATGGTGCGGGAGTTGCTTATTTTTGAGCAGATCACTGTCCCGGCAAAGGGATTGTTTCCTGCGGATCATGCTTACAAGGAACTCCCGGCCTGCGATGTTGCTCTCATAACCTCGACTTCGCTTATCAATGGAACGATGGCGTCACTTCTTGAGGCATCCCATAATTGTCGGGAAATTGTGCTGTTGGGTGCTTCAACCCTTTTGTTGCCGGAAATTTTTAAACCCCTGGGTGCAGACTTGCTTTCCGGGATCATTATCACGGATCCCGTTGGTATTTTTCAAATTATAAGCGAGGGAGGTGGGATGAGGTTTTTTAAGCCCTATATAAAAAAAGTAAATATAAAAGTGTCGTGAAATAGGCTATACATCCGTGGCAAGGATTTTGGCAGCTACGTTATAAATTTTTACTGAGGAAGGAGGTTGCCATGATAGACAGAAGTAACAGATTAATAGGCGAAATCGCTAAAAATGCAATTAATTGGCCAGGAAAACTTAAAAGTTATAAAGAAAACGGTATTAAAATAATTGGATTAACGGGGAGGTTTATTCCTGAAGAGCTTATTCATGCAGCGGGAGCAAAACCTTATCTTATTTGTAAGGGAGGAGAGCCCGAACCCCCAGATGCAGTTTTACCTTATATGCTTCGTTTTATGAGTCCTTATGGGAGAGCGCAAATGGGTTATTATCTTCTGGGAATTGACCCGGTAGTTCCGATTCTTGATCTTATCGTGGCCCAGTGCACTGACTGCCACATGTCAAGGCTGGCAGATTTATTTGAATACTTTAAATTACCGACCATGAAGATTGGGGTGCCACTGGACTGGGATAAATCTATCGCTTACGACTATTATTACAAAGGATTGAAAAAACTTAAGCAGAGATTGGAAGAGCTAACCGGAGGAAAAATATCGGATGAAGACTTGAGGAAATCAATTGGAGCTTATAACAAAATGAGAGACGTATTGGGAAGGATTAACGACCTGAGGAAAAATATCCCTTCTCCTATAGGTGGCTATGACTTCATTCGATTAAACCACTTTTCATTTAGCGGGGATATAGATGAGGTGAATACTGCTCTTGAGAAAATATATGAAAACTTAAAGAAAGAAGAAGAAGAAACTTTTCCTAAAGAAGCCCCGAGGATACTTTTACTCGGTCATGTGGTAGCAATGGGTGACTATGTTGTCTTGAAGCTGATTGAAACCTTTGGAGGGGTAGTAGTAGCTGAAATTTTGGATGAAGGAATAAGGTATTATCAATGGAAAGTGAGTACCGATGGAGACCTCATGAAAAACTTAGCTGAGACTTATTATTTACAAAGAACCCCCCCCTCAACCTTCAATTACGCGTGGAAGGAAAGGGTTAAACTCGTGGAAGGCATGATAAAAGATTTTCACGTTGATGGGGTCATATGGTACCAGCTATCGTTTGATGAAATATACAGTCTGGAAAGCTCTCTTGTCTCTGAAAAAATGAAAGCGATAAGGATGCCATTCTTAAAACTGGAATCCTCCTATGAATACTCAAGGGAGGCAATGGGTCCTTTAACCACGCGGATTGAAAGTTTTATTGAATCAATCAAGGAAAGAAAGGGGTGATGGCAATGGCTAATGATACTTACCGTAAATTTCTCGAGCTTACCGGTTTTGAAAAGGAGGAAATTTCCGAATATCTTCCCCAGTGGCGGGAGGCATCGGAAAAGTTGGGATTAAATGAAGCCGACATCAGATTTGCAACCGAAGAATGGATTCCTGCGCATTTCGATGTAAAGCTAAAAGGGGTAAGGAAGATGATCGGGGCGAATATCAAGGAAACCATAGATTTAACCAGGGCAAATGAATATAAAAAGCAGGGCAAAAAGATAGTCTATGGTATTATTCCGGCCCATGCGACTTTTTATCTTGCTTTGAAATTGACCGCACCAGATCAGGTATACGTTTCCTTCCCCGATGTATTTTTGGCGACAATTCTCAATGCTCTTTTCCACAAGATCAATCCCTATTTAGAGGGCGCTGAAAAGGAAGGCATACCGTACGGATGTCGGCATTGCGCTCTTAACAAAACCCGATATTGGGCCCGGAGGGCGGGAATCATACCTTCTCCTTCCCTGAGCTGGATATGGGGGTTTGTTTGCGATGAATCCACCAAAGTCGATGAGTACATTCATGATTTTATTGACCCGGAGTGGAAAACCTTTGTCACCCGTATCCCTCATGATCAGCCTTTAGGTACCCCGGAGGATGAAGTGGATGAAAGGGTAGAATACATGGCAGAGCAGATGAGACAAGGATTCAAGGCAGTTCAAAAGGAAACCGGGATTGAGGTTCCGGCTGAAAAAATAAAGGAAGCAGCCGAGATTATATGGATGAGATACGCTCCCAAGGTAGCAGAACTATATCAGCTGATGGCTTCCGATCCCCAGCCCTTAAGCGGAGAAGACGGAATGATTGCCACAATTCCACTTTACATTCCTTTTAATACCGGCATGGATAATATGGAGAATGCTCTGGATATATTAATCGGTGAAGTTAAAGACCGGGTAGCCAGAAAGGAAGGCATTCTTCCCCGGGGAGCGCCCAAGCTTTTAGCTTATTTTATACCCTTTTGCAATCCATGGATACTGAAAATGTTTGAGGAAAATGGAGTAGGGGTTCCCTACCCTGAAGGCATGATGCCTTCAAAAAAAGATTTACAGCCACCGAGGTTTGAGGACCCTTATATGGCTGCTGCTGAAAGTTGGCTTAAATACTCAATGGTAGCGAATGTTGGATATAAACTTCAAATAACCTGTGAAAAAATCCAAACCTACGGTGTTGACGGAATGGTTTTTGGATTTTTCGATTTTGACCGGTGGCTGGGCAGTGATCAAAAGCTTCTTAGCAAAATGGTGGAAGAAAAATTAAAACTACCGGTTTTCTATATAGAAGGTGATGTTTGGGAGGATAGAGATTATAGTCCCGAGGCATTACGCACAAGAATTGAAACCATTGCCTCGATAGTAAGAATGCGGAAATCTTAAGAGGGCATCCATATGTATGCAGGGATTGATATTGGTTCGGTCACATCAAAAACCGTTATTATCGACGGTAATGGCAGCATCCTTGCTTTTGCAGTAATACCGACAACTTACAATCGAGAAGAGTGCGGGGCAAGAGTTTTTCAATTGGCCCTGGATCGAATAGGAGACCCGGAATGTGAGGTAAAAAATATTATTGCAACCGGATACGGCCGGAAAGCGATCTCCTTTTCCAATGACTCAGTTCCTGAAATATTATGCCATGCTGAAGGAACTAAAGCTTTATTCCCGGAGGTGAGGACAATTATCGATATTGGAGGGCAGGATAGTAAAGTAATAGAGTTAGATGAGCAGGGGAGAATTAGTAAATTTGAAATGAACGATAAGTGTGCTGCCGGGACGGGAAGATTTTTGGAAGTTCTATCCGAAAGGATTTTAAATATTACGATTGAAGAGATAGGCCCCCTTTCTCTAAAAAGTAATGAACCGTGCACATTAAGCAGTGTCTGCACCGTATTTGCCGAGTCTGAAGTGATTTCTTATTTATCCTCCAACAGAAAAAGAGAAGATATAGCTTACGGGCTACATCGAGCAATCGCAAAAAGAGTGATTGGGATGGGACAAGGCGCTCAAATTAAGTACTCACCTCCGGTATGTTTTTCGGGGGGCGTAGCAAAGAACGCTGGAGTTGTGAAAGCAATTGAAGAGGAACTAAGGCAGAAAGTAATAGTTCCTAAACAACCTCAAACTACTGCTTCCCTGGGGGCAGCTATTCTTGCGCAAAGGAAACGTATCGGACATTCTACCACTTGTTGATTTTTTGAATAAAAGGCATAGATGGGAAAGGTTATATAAATTTGTTGCCGGGAAATAAAATGAGGGCATTTACCTCCAAGAACCTGTTCATAATATGTGGTTTCTTTTTTTCGGTTGTTCCTTCTGGAGAGGGCATGGAGGAAAGGATTGAATTTCCAGATGATTCTATTGCTATTACCATCCTATACGATAACAATTTATATGACCACGAACTAAAAACAGCGTGGGGTTTTTCCTGTCTTGTAAAGCTTCCTTATAAAACTATTCTTTTTGATACAGGTGGAGATAGTTCTATATTGCTTTCTAACATGGCGAAGCTTGATGTTGATCCCCAAGAGGTAAATGCAGTCTTTCTTTCCCATATCCATGGGGACCATATTGGAGGATTGGCTGGCTTTTTAAAAAGAAATAATAAGGTAACTGTATACCTTCCTAAGTCATTTCCTCAGAGTATTAAGGCGGAGATAAGGTCGTTCAGCGCGAAAATAGAAGAAGTGGATAGACCAAAGAAACTTTTTGAGAATGTCTATACCACCGGTGAGCTTGGGACAGGCATAATCGAACAGGCTTTCATAATAAAAACACCGCAGGGACTTCTGGTGATAACTGGTTGTGCTCATCCGGGCGTACTTACCGTAATTCAAAAAGCTATGGAGATAACGGGAGATAAGGTATATCTGTTATTGGGTGGTTTTCATCTTATGGGAGCTTCTTTTCCAAGGATAGAGTCTATTATTAAGGAGGTTTTGAGATTGGGCGTAAAGAAAGTGGGGCCTTGCCACTGTACCGGAGATGAAGCAAAGGAAATATTTAAAGGGCAGTATGGATCTCATTATTTAGCGTGTGGGGTGGGAAGAAAAATATTGATTCATAGGGCCTGTTATCAAAAATAACTTTTAAGGCAAGAAGGGAGGTAATTATGCAACCCAATATTGGAACGACTGATCGTGTTATCCGCCTCATTGTTGGGATTGTTATTATCCTGGCAGGAATCTATTTTAAAACCTGGTGGGGAGCAATCGGATTAATGCCCATTGTGACCGGACTGCTCAGGTATTGTCCTCTTTATGTGCCGCTAAAAATCAACACGTATGGCAAAAAAAGCTAAGACAGGACTGCGAGATAATTTTCGAAAACACTATTATAATCTGTTCTCTCTGGTATATGATTTTATAATCAGGGTTCACTCCCGGGATCCGGAAGGCCGTTTAAGAAAATACTTGGTGGAGCGAGCAGGAGTTCCCCCCGGAGAAAAGGTCCTGGATGTTTGCACTGGCACCGGATCGGTAGCAATTGAATTTTCAAAAAAAGTCGGTAACCAGGGCACCGTGGTGGGAGTAGATTTTTCGCGGGGGATGCTTAAGAAGGCAAAGGCCAAGGCCATAAAAGCAGGACAGAATAATTTTTATCTTATCGAGGCCGAAGCGGGGGAGCTTCCGTTTAAAGATAATCAATTCCGGGTGGGGACGCTTGCTTATGCTCTCTATGAGCTAAAAAGTGAGGAAAGAAAAAAGGCCATTGCTGAAATGGCGCGCGTACTAAAAACAGGGGGAAGAATGCTTGTGATGGAACATGAAGTTCCGAAGCATATCCTGCTTAGAGGACTTTTTTATATCCGCATGTATACCATGGGATCACGGGACACGAAAGACTTTTTGAAGAGTGAACTCAATTGTTTACAAGACAGGTTTCAACAAGTGACTAAAGAAGTTACCCCGGGCGGAAGAAGTAAAATTATCTTGGGCAGGAGGTGATGCCTGATCAAAAAATTGCGAGCTGATAACCTTAATCCTGAAAAGGAGGTAAATTATGCCAGAATTTGGTGCGCCGTTTTCGGGACTATCAAACGATAGAAAACTTACCCATGAAGAGCTCATCCGCGCCATACGTTTCATGGTAGCTGCGGAATATGAGGCAATTCAGCTCTATATGCAGCTTGCTGAGTCAACCGACAACAGGCTGGCTATCGAAGTTCTCAGGGACATAGCTGATGAGGAACGAGTTCACGCGGGCGAGTTTCTCAGGCTTTTGCGCGAATTATGCCCGGATGAGGAGAAGTTTTACGCTGAGGGCGCAAAAGAGGTTGAGGAGGAAATTCTTAAGCTGAAAAAAGGGTAGCCCAAAAAACGGTGCCCAGTCGTCCGTGACATTTGTCGGCGCGATAGCCCGGCCGCAAGGTTAAGTCACCCAAATACCAGGAAAGGAGATAATGAATTCAAACCGCTTCATCCAAAAAATCATTGATCAGGTAGCCTTATGTGACCAATGCAACCTTTGTGTTGATAGGTGTCCCACGTATAAAGCTTCAGACAAAGAAGAGTACACTCCTTCTTTTCGGCTTAACGTTGCAAATAAGCTATTTAAGGGTGAAGAAAGCCTTTGTCCAAAGGAGGTAGAATCTATTTATACGTGCCCCCAGTGCGGTCAGTGTGAAGTGATATGCCCCCAGGAGATCAAAGTCTCAGAAGTCATGGAATACTGCCGGAGAGAATTGGCGGTCAGAGAATATGGCCCCCTTGATAGTCATAACAAGGTAATTCAAGGAATTCTGGAAAAAGGCAACGCAGCTAACGGCGATCCCCGAAAACGGTGGGAATGGCTTCCTGATGAGTTTCCCCGCAGGGAGTCTGACACCCTTTTTTACGTGGGCTGTTTACCCTGTTATTTGGTCCAGAATAGCGCCCGCTCCTCTTACCTTCTTCTGAGAAAGTTGGAGGTTGATTTTATGATGCTCCACGATGAGGACTGTTGCGGGATCTATTTCTATAATGCGGGAAGATGGGACCTGGCGCAGAAAAAATTTGGGGAGAACCAAGAAAAATTCAGGAAATTGGGGATAACCAGGATAATTACACCCTGTGCAGGCTGTTATTATTGTTTTAAAAGATACTATCCTCGGCTCTTAGGAGAATCCACTTTTCAGGTTATTCATATTGTTGAATTAGTTCCAATTCTAATAAAAGAAAAGGGATTTTCTCCCAAAAAATTAAATCAAACTGTTACCTATCTGGACCCTTGTCGCTTAGGAAGAAAAGAAAAAATTTTTGACCCTCCCCGTGAAGCTTTAAAGTTATGCGGAATTGAAGTAAGAGAAATGGAAGATAACCGGGAGAAGGCTTCTTGTTGTGGTGCGGGCGCAGGTATTCGTTCAGCTTATCGGGAATTGTCTTACCAGATTGCCTCACAAGTACTTGAGAGCGCTCCGGCAGAATCAATAGTTACTTCCTGTCCCTTTTGCTTTTTTAATATTAACTATACTTCCGTTAAAGGGAAAAAAGACAAACGCATCGTATACCTAACTGACCTGGTTCTCAAGTCATTGTCATAATCGGAAGAGAAATGCAAAAAAACGCAGCAATGTACAACGAGATGAAAGCATACAATTAAACCACTGACCAAATGAGGTAAACCAATGCGAAAAGTTGCTCTATTTGCTTTTAATGGTGAATTCATGTGTTTTATTCATGTGCTCTTGAACGCTCTGGATATGCAAGAAAAAGGTTTTGACGTCAGGATTATTATTGAAGGTTCAGCGACAAAACTCATTCCTGAACTTGCCGCGCAAGGAAACCCCATGTTCTCTCTGTACGAAAAAGTCAAAGCCCTCGGTATTATTGATGGAGTCTGTAAAGCTTGTTCGAATAAGATGGGCACGCTTGATGCCATAAAAAATGAAGGAATCACCCTCCTGGATGAAATGAGTGGTCATCCCAGCATGGGTCGTTATCAAGAAAAAGGTTTTATTGTCATCACATTTTGAAAATCAGGGAGGCAATGTATAGTGAAAAGACAATTGATTTAAACACAAACAGAAACGATTAAAAGGGATGAATATTGCTATTCTGGCGTGCAAGAAGATTTATTCACGCGGTTTACTCCCTATTAACATTAATGACGAACAGGAGGCGGTATCATTTTCAGAGGAAGCGGATTCTATGCTACTGACTATCGGGCGCACTCTCCCCGCCCGAACACATCCTGTGGCCGAAGCCAGCCTTGTTGCGGCCGAGATGCTCCCTGTGAGACGAAACCGTGTGAGAAATAGAGATCAAAAAATTTTTGGTTGAGGTAAATCAATAACTATGACCGGAATGCTTAGATAAGGAGAAAAGGTGATGAGGGTTTTGAATTTATATTTTTCATCTACCGGAAATACCGAAAAGGTGGCGCAAGAAATAGCTGACACCGCTCAGAGCGAAGGACATCAGGTGGAACTACTCAAAATAACCGAGGATATTAATGTGGAATTTTTCGATTACGATTTCATTTTTGCCGGCTCAGGTGTCTACGAGTGGCTCCCCGGACAGGCGGTCATAAAGGTATTCAGTGAGTTACGAAGAAAGTATGTCAAGTCTGGGAAGCTCAAACCGGCTTCTCCGCGAATGGCCGGGAAAAAGGCGGTGGTGTATTGTACCTACGGGGGAGCGCATACCGGAGTGAAGGAAGCGATCCCGGCGGTAAAATACATGGCCCAGCTTTTTGATCACCTTGGTTTTGAGATTCTGGATGAATGGTATATAGTAGGCGAGTATGTTCCTGATAAGTTTAAAGACTTTAATCTCATCGGTCGGCTGGGAGATATTCGAGGCCGGCCGAATGCTGATGATTTAAAGGCGATAGCAGGAAGAGTGAAGGGAATATTAAAGGTTTAAGGATAATCAATTGTCTGACCTAAAACTGCGAGCTTTAATTGCATGAGAGATTATACGGTTCGATACAAAAACTCAAAATTTTCTCATCAGAAGATTGAAGTAGACGGAAAGTCTTATAGCAACTGTGAGTTTGAAAACTGTATCATTGTTTTAGAAAAAGGCGAAACCGATCTTAGTGGTTGTAAGTTCGAGGACTGCAAACTGATGCTTCGGGGCAATGCGTACACTATAGGAAAAATAATAAAACTTTTTACCCAAAAAAGCCCATTAAAGGTATTGGATTTTGATGAACCCTTGTTTGAAAAGTAAAATCCTTTTCCTAAATGCCTGCCTGTGACGGGCAGTTAGGGAGATTGAGGAGGATTTTAAAGGGGAGGTTGCCAACTGTAATTTTTTTCAACCTTAATTTTGAAAAGGAGGTAAATCATGCCAGAATTTGGTGCACCATTTTCGGGGCTATCAAATGATAGGAAACTCAAACATGAGGAACTCATCCGCGCCATACGCTTCATGATAGCTGCGGAATATGAGGCAATTCAGCTCTATATGCAGCTTGCTGAGTCAACCGACAACAAGCTGGCTATCGAAGTTCTCAGGGACATAGCTGATGAGGAACGAGTTCACGCGGGCGAGTTTCTCAGGCTTTTGCGCGAATTATGCCCGGATGAGGAGAAGTTTTACGCTGAGGGCGCAAAAGAGGTT
>Ga0209164_1004071_pt1 | contig 13370 bp, 16 predicted proteins | sample MTBNYHSulfiMetaG_FD_187458 | JGI IMG/M metagenome (GOLD analysis project Ga0209164, IMG submission 187458) | Enrichment culture microbial communities from rom New York Harbor, USA that are MTBE-degrading - MTBE-NYH (New York Harbor Sulfidogenic)... | ecosystem: Environmental > Aquatic > Marine >...
CATCGAAACGCAGGGCGGCCATCTGCTCGCCCAGAGCCCTGAGCATGGCGAAATTGAACGAATTCATCACCCCGGGACGGTTCAGTGTGACGGTGGCGATACCTTCGTCCACCTCGCAAAGCACCAGTTTGTCATTCATAAGATCCCCCTTGTAAGCAAATCATCGAACATCACTCGCATTCGATCGGCACCATCCTTGACGTGCCCCTTTCCAGTGTTCCGGCTATCATGCGTCCCTGCCGCCTAACAACCGATGTGCCTGGAAATGACGATGCGCTGCACCTCCGAAGTGCCCTCACCGATATCCAGCAACTTCTGATCCCGGTAAAACCGCTCTACGTGGTAGTCTTTCATCAAGCCGTAGCCGCCATGGATCTGCACGGCATGATTGGCCACGCGCCCCATCAGTTCGGAACAGTAAAGCTTGGCCATGGCCGCCTCTTTGGCAAAAGGCCGGTGCCGGTCGCGCAACCAGCACGCTTTGTAAAGCAAATTGCGGCCGCATTCGATCTCCATGGCGCTGTCGGCCAGCTTGAAGGCCACGGCCTGGAACTTGGAGATGGGCTGGCCGAACTGCTCGCGGCTGCGGGCATATTTGAGGGCCATTTCGTATGCGCCCACGGCTCCGCCCAGCCCCATGGCGCCGATGGAGAGGCGTCCGCCGTCAAGGGTCTGGAGCATCTGGTGGAAACCGTCGCCCGGGCGGCCCAGCATGTTGGCTTCGGACACGCGCACATCATCGAAATAAAGTTCACCCGTGTTGGAAGCGCGCCACATCAACTTGCCCTTCATGGCCACGGCCTTGAAACCGGGCGTGCCGTTTTCCACCAGGAAACAGGTGTATTCGGGCTTGCCGCTGGGCCGGGTGCCGGTCACGGCCTGTACCGTCACCCCCAGGGTCATGTCGCAGGCTGAATTGGTGATGAAGATCTTGGAGCCGTTGATCACCCAATCGTTTCCGTCCTTGATGGCCGTGGTCTTGCTGCCGCCGGCATCCGAACCGGCCGTGGGTTCGGTGAGCCCGAACCCCCAGAGGGCCTCGCCCCGGCACAGGGGCGGCAGGTATTTTCGCTTCTGCGCCTCGGTGCCGAAATAGTAAAGGGGGCCGATGCCCAGGGAGTTTCCCGCCGCAATGGTGGCGGCCTGGGAACCATCCACGCGGGCCACCTCCTCCACGGCGATGATATAGGAAAGGTAATCCAGCCCCTGGCCGTCGTAATCCTCGGAGACGATCATGCCGAAGAGGCCGATTTCACCCATTTTGCGCGTCAATCCGGCCGAAAAGCGCTCCTGGTCATCCAGTTCGGCCGCCACAGGCGCGATCTCCTTTTCCGCAAAAGCGCGCACCTCCCTGCGAATCATCTCCTGTTCGCGGGTCAAGTCAAAATCCACCGTTGCCTCCTTTCTCGCGCCGGTCTGAATTCACCCCATGGCATTCAATAGGACGCCCGGGCCGGCGGGCCGGCGCACGACCATTGCGCGGCCTTGAGTCCGTTAATGACGAAATTTTCGTAAATCTCGGCGATCTGCTCCACCGAAAACCGCCCTTCGGGCCGAAACCAGGACGCGCCGGCCGTGCAAAGGGTTAAAATGGCATAGGAAAGGATCCTGATATCCCCACCGGCAAAGGTACCGCCGTCGATGCCCTGTCCGATGAGGCTTTGAAAAATGCGTTCGTAATCGTCGCGCTTGGTCACGATCAGTTTGAAATTTTCCGGAGAAAGACCTCGGAGCTCGCTGCTGGCGATGAAGGTCTCCTTCTGGCGGCGCAGGTGAAACACCACATGGGTGCGCACCGCGGCCCGCATGCTCGCCTCGACTCCCGCGGCCCGGGCCAGGCCGGCCTGGAGGCTGCTGAGCAGATCCTGCATGGTGGTCTGCATGATGTCCAGCAGCAGCACTTCCTTGCCGCTGTAGTGATAATAAATGCTGGCCTTGCGAATATCGCAGCCCCGGGCGATTTCGCTGATGCTGGTGGCAAAATACCCTTTTTGAAAAAACAGGTCGATGGCCACCTGCTTGATCGTCTCTTTCATGGAACTCATGGGGCGTTGTCTTTCCAATCCAAACGGCGGTAGTGGAGGTCCGATTTCAACTGTTTGAAAGTATTTGAATATTTATTTTTATCCGCAACCTACCGTCCGGTCGGTAGATCCAAGCTCACTTTAGCCATTCCCGGGTCCGCTTGTCAAGCGATCAAAACGCATCCCAGGGATTCTAACTGAATGCTATTCATTAAACCCGGCATGGGTGGGGCAGGTGGCCAGGGCCACATACGCCTGCGGTCAATAGTGCCGGTTGAATGCAAACGGCGGACAAGCGGCCCAGACTGTTTGAGCGCAGCGAGTTTCTGGGCGGCCCGCCGTGCATTTTACCGGCACTTGACCGCTTGGCGTGTGGCATCGGTCACCTGCTCCACCCATGCCTGCCATAACCGTTGCGATGCGAATTTTTTTATCAAACTCCTTCTGACATGCATGCGCTTCAGAGCGAATAGATGCACTCGACTTTAGATCTTGACAGCCAGCCGGGGTAAAACGTAGTTTGCTTGAGCGCCCGCTCAGCAATCGCCGAGCGCTGGCCGTTCGGAAAGGGGAGATCGCCTTATGGACCTTAAAAACAGCACCTTCGAAGAGATTCCGACCCACGTCAAGGATCAGGGCCTGGTAGAACGCCGGCGCACCCAGATTGCGGACGCGGCCGTCGAGATGTTCCTCGAACGGGGGTTTCACAAGACCACCACGCGCCAGATCGCCCGCGCGGCCGGCATCTCCAACGGCCTCCTCTATGAATATGTCTCCTCCAAGGAAGATATCCTCTATCTGGTCTGCACGTTGATCCATACCGAGATGCAAAATGCGGTGAGCGACGCGTTGAAGCGTGCCGATGCGGGCATCCATCCGCTGGCCGCCGTGATCCGGGAATATCTCAGGGTATGCCACCGCATGGGCGATCATATCCTGCTCATCTACCAGGAGACCCAGTCTCTGCCGGTAAAATGGCGCAAGGTCGTTCTGGAAAACGAAATCCGCATCACCGAACTTTTCGCCGATGTGCTGCGTCAGCTCGTTCGGGAGGGTGAGCTCCCGGCCATGGACCGGGACACCCTCGACCTGATCGCCCACAACATCTCGGTACTGGGCCATATGTGGGCCTTCCGGCGTTGGTTTCTGGCCGGCCGTTATACCATCGACGATTACATCCGCATCCAGACCGAATTCATCCTGGCCCGATGCCGGGAAGCCGGTTCAGACCAGCCGACCGGGTCACCGGGCAAGACACCCGACGAGATACCGAATTGACTCACAAGACAACGAATCGCATCGCAACGGAAATGGCAGGTGTGGGTGGGGCAGGTGGCCAGGGCCACTTGACCGCTTGGCGTGTGGCATCGGCCGCCTGTTCAACCCACGCCGGGTTTAGTGAATGGCATTCAGTTAGAATAGCTGGGCCTGCGGTTAGTTTCTTGAAAAACGCGCTGAACACTGGTAAGAGATGTTCTCTCCTCACGACGATGGTTGGGAGTGTTCCCTACGGGTTTGGCGCACCACACTGGGAAAATAATGTCATAAGGATTGGGTATCGCGATTTATATGCGGACCGGCGGTTTCGCGTCAAACAGAGTTGGTTTTGAAATATTGTTCTTTATATCAATACGATATTATTAAATTAGTCAAATAGCAGCCAATATTATCACCGGCATGTTTTTTGCTGATTAACGGGTTTAACGTTGGGTGGAAAGGTGATGAAGATGGATCAGGGCTCAGTGGTGACCTACAGAGATTTTCGCCTCAAAATGGATGGCTTGTGCGGTATCGTCGAAGGATTGGTGCAAGGCAAACCCAACTATGTTCTGGTACGTTGGGCTGGAAATTACAACCAGAGCGAAGAGTGCGTTTCAGACCTCGAAGAGGTTTAAGCGCCAGGCCGTCAACCTTCCGTTACCGTTGATAAGATCGAATTCAGGATAAATGGTGATGACCCGTCGCGACGCGGCGGCACACCGATTCTTCGGCTTAAATTGAAATTTGAACCAAAAGGGCCGGTTGTCTCAGCGACAATCGGCCCTTCTGATTTTTTATCATTCGGAAATCGAATCTACTTTTTCTTGGGATGGCAATCCGTGCACTTTTGCGGCGCTGCCTTGGTGTTGTTGTCTTTATTGTACTTCTTGTGGCAACCGATGCAGTTTTCATGCAACGCGTTGGCATGATACGCCAGCTTTTCCGTTTTGGACAATCCCTTGGCTTTCTTGCCTTTCAACTCGCCGGGCTTGTTGTGACATTCGAAACAGCCCTGAACCGGGTCACCGTCCTTCAGATTGTTCAGCGGCTGACCCTTGTCGTCATGGTGACACTCCCCACAAGCGATTTTATAATCGGTGCTGTGTTTCAGGTGGGAAAAAACGACTTGGGTCTTGGTCTTTTCATAAGGCGTCGCCATCTTGATTTCGGCCGGCGCGGTGGCCGCATAAAGACCAGCTGCCGCGAACATCACCAATGCCAGTGCAGCAATGACCGTCAATGCCAATGAACGCTTTTTCATCAATTGTTCACCTCCTTTGGAATGGGTGTCCTGTAGATTTGCTTATCAAGGGTTCTATCAATTCCGCTTCTGGCTGTCAACGGCGCGGCCTCCCGCCGCCGGTTCCGGCAATGTCAAAAGCGGCTACTCGCCACCATCCGTGGCCTCGGTTTGGGGCTCCTCCTCCGTGTCCTGCGCCACCTCCTTTTTCCGGCCGAAGATGCGCGCCCCGAAGATACTCAATTCGTAGAGCAGCATCATGGGCACGGCCATGAGTACCTGGGACACCACGTCGGGGGGCGTCAGGATCGCGGATCCAACGAAAAAAAGCAGGATGGCATACTTGCGATAGCGCCGGAGCATGTCGACCGATACGATGCCCAGCCGCGCCAGAAAGGTCAGCACCAACGGCAGTTCAAAAGCCACGCCGAAGGCCAGGAGCAACTTCGAGGCGAAGCCAAGGTACTCTTTCATCGAGGGCATGGGGCGGATATTGTCGCTGGCGAAACTGAGAAAAAACTCGAAACCGAGCGGGAAGACCACAAAATAGCCGAACAGGGCGCCGCCCAGGAAAAAAAGGGTGGAAAGAAACAGGACGGGCAGGACCATCCGCCTTTCCTTGTCGTAGAGCCCGGGGGCCACAAACATCCAGAATTGATAGAGCAGATAGGGCGAAGCCACCATGATCCCGGAAATAAAGGCGGCCTTCAAAAAGGTGAAAAAGGCTTCGGGCAGATTGGTATAAATCAGGTGGTCGCCTGGATTCATCACCTTGATCAGCGGCAGGGTGAGGATCTCAAAAATCTTTTCTTTGAAAAAATAGGAAAGCAGAAAGCCGATGGTCACGGCAACGAAGGATTTGATCAGGCGGGAGCGCAGCTCCTCGAGATGGGCGGTAAACGGCTGTTTTTCCAGGTCGGTCATCGGGCGTCGCCCTCCCCGGACTTGGCCGGTGAACCGTCGACCGCTGTCGATCCGGCTTCCCCGGCGGTTTCATCCGAAGCCTTTTCGAGTTTGGCCAGGGCGATCTCTTCCGGAGTGGGCTCTTTGGTGCCCGCGGGCGCTGCGCCCGATGCGCCCAGCGGCCGGGTATCGATATCATCGAACGATTGCCGCAGGTCCTGTTTGACCTCCTTCATGTTCTTGCGCACTTCGTCCAAACCGGTCTCCTGCTCGATACTCTGCTTGAGATCGTTGGTGGCGCGCTTGAACTCCCCCATGGCCCTGCCCAATGATTTGGCCAGATCGGGCAGCTTCTTGGGACCGATGACGATAAGCGCCACCGCCAGTATAAGCAGCAGTTCCGGCATGCCGATTCCGAACATGGAAGGACTCCTTTACGCTGAGATCGTCTCACGGCCGCCCAGCAACACAGGCCCCTTGCCGTAAGCTTCTCCTTGTATGGCTTTTAGACTACCTTGTCAAGCGGAACCTGAACCGCGAAAACATCCCAACAATTTGAAATCCCAAGAAATATGACCCATTAAGGTGCCGGCGGCATGGGCTTGAGCACCAGAAAATAGAGCCGGCCGGCATGCTTGAGGTGGCCGGCGGCGGTTTCGGCGCGCCGCCCATGCCCCCAGAAAAAGTCGGCCCGGCCCGCGCCGGTGATGGCGCTGCCGGTGTCCTGGGCCAGCACGAATCCATGGTGGGCCTGCCAGTCCACGATCCGTCCACTTTCGTCCACCCGGGGCGTGGGCAGTCCATCGATATAGGCCAGGGCCGCCAGGGGAAACAGGCCGCGATCCACGGCCAGCGAGCGGTTGGGCGTCAGAGAAACGCCCAGGGCGCCCAATGGCCCCTGGTCGATGGCGCGGAAGAAAATAAAGCGCGGATTGTGGTTCATGATGGCATCGGCCTCCTCGGGGTGGGCCTTCAGATAATCCCGGATCGCCTGCATGGACATCCTGTCCTTGCTGATTTTGCCCTGGTCGATGAGCAGGCGGCCGATGCTCCGGTAGGCGTGACCGTTGGAGCCGTCAAAATGGATATCGAGCATTTTGCCATCCTCGAACAGTACCTTTCCGGAACCTTGTACCATCAGGTTGAACAGATCCACCTCGTCGCTCAACCAGGCGATGGGCGTGGCCTTGCGCTCAAAGTCCGGTTCCTTGCGGATCCGGGCCCGATCCGGATAGGGAACCACCGTGCGGCCGGTATAGCGCCCGACGATACGGCGGCCTCTGAGATCCTGGGCAAACGGGGAAAGGTCGATCTCCACCAGGTCGACCGGCCGGGAGTGGACGGGCACCGGAAATCGATCCGAGGGGACCCGGCTGCCCCGCACGATCGGCTCGTAATAGCCGGTGAACAACACGTCGCGCTGTTTGCTGCGTCCGACGGCCTGGTAGACGTGAAAACGTTCGTCGATCATGCGGCTCAACTGGTCGGCCGCAGGCCGCTGGGCGATCAGATCGGCAAAGGTTTCCAGGGATCGGATCAGGTGAGCCACCGTGTATCCATCGGCCCCGAAATAGACGATGTGCTGGGGCGGCCGTTTACGCAGATAAAGCAGGCTCATGGCAATGCCGCGGGCCAACTGGTCGTAGGCCGCATCGTCGATAAACACAGGGCCGTCACCAGGTGCGATACGCACCAGCGCCGTTTCGCGGGTGATGGGCCGCGGTGCGCAGGCCGCCAGGAGGCCCAACACGACCACAACGGCGCACAGGCGCAAAACCACCGATTTTCCAGAAGGAAAGGTCAGTTTAGTCATAGGATCGATGATTCCGGTTGGCGGGCACGGGATTATTTCGAGACATGGTCATCGCGGGTCCAGGTACCGCTCTTGCCTCCGCTTTTTTCCAGAAGAACGATATCGGTGATGGTCATGGCGCGGTCATAGGCCTTGCACATGTCGTAGATCGTCAAGGCGGCTCCTGCGGCGGCCGTCAACGCCTCCATCTCGATACCGGTCTGGGCCGTGACACGCACCACGGCTTCGATGCGGATGGCCGTACCCGAAGGTTCGGGGAAAAAATCGACCTGGGCGTGGGTCAGGTTCAACGGGTGGCACATGGGGATCCACTCGGCCGTCCGTTTGGCCGCCATGATGCCGGCAATGCGCGCCGTCTCGAGGACATTGCCCTTGCGGACGCCCTGATCGCGGATCATGGCAAAGGTGTCCGGCTGCATGTGGATCACGGCCTGGGCTCGGGCCGATCGGCTGGTGACCGGCTTGGCGGTCACATCCACCATGCGCACGCGGCCCTGGTCATCGATATGGGTCAGCTCGCCCATGGCGTCTCCTATTCGGAAAAATGTTCGGTCTTTTTGGTCGCTTTGGTCTTGATGGCATTGAGGGTGTCACTCAATGCGGCAATGACGTTTTCACGGATGTCGCCGGCCACCACCAGGCCCATCACATCGTCGCCGACCTTCAATTCCCGGTCGGCGTTGATTTGAACGAGGATCTCCACAACCCCCGGAAGGGCCTTTTTTTCCTCGATGATCTGCTCCAGGCGCCGTTCATCCACGGTCACGCGCAACCCGCGCACGGCCCGGCCATCCCGGGAGGTGGCCCTGACCACGCCTTGGTGGCACAACACCATGCCGACCTTTTCGTATGCGGGATGATTTTTGAGCTGTTCGAGCAGGCTATTGAAATCCATGGGTTCCTCCTTTGATAGAATGCCGACTAAAAACGAGGCGGTGGCCGAAAACCGTGCCACCCGCCGGATTAACGGTTTGGTCCACCGGCAGGGTTCAAATCCTGCGCGGCGACGCTTCGGGTGCGAATCCGGGATAAAAATCGATCGAATCGCCACTCCCCGGATGCCAGGAGTTGGGTCAACGGCCGCAGGGCCCGCTTGCCATAAATGCCCGGCAACGCCGCGCACGTTTGACCCGACTCTGTCAGCACGGCATCCCAGCGGGACTCGAGCGCCTTCATCAACGGCTCGACGCCATCCGATGTCACCGGATCGACGGCTGCGGCAACGAAAATGTGGGGGTGACGCGCGCTGAACAGCCCGGCGTGAATGCCGCTGAGCAATCCCGGCGGTCTATAGTGATCGCGGACAATGAGCGCATCCCAAGCCAGGCATGCGGATGGATCGGCCGCCACCACGATGAATTCATCGAACAGCGATGCCATGGCGGCGGCCGCATCGGTCCAACCGGGAACCGGCATAGAGGCTTGCGGGCGTTCACGCGCGGCGCCTGAATCCAAGTCGCGTTGGTCTGCGATGAGAACGCCGGTGATCGCGTATCGGTTCATGAGTGAATCCACGTCACGGCCGGCTGAGCCTTTCGGCGATGTCGCGGCTCAGGGCGGCCAGTAGCCGGCTCTGGGCGGCCGTCAAATCGGTATAGGTGCCGCCGGCCGCGGCTTCTTCCAGATGGACGGTCCACGTTTCGGGGGGTTGCCGGTCATCGCGCCGGACCAGCGTGACCGCGGCCAGCAGGCGCACCGTGTTTCCGGATCCGGCCTCGAAGCGATAGATGTCCATTCGCAGGGTGACATCCGGTTGAAAGTCACCGGGCCAGGGCATGCGTGCGATGCGATGCACCCCGGTGAGGGACATCAGGTTTTCGATCAGGACCCGCTGGATCTCGTCTTCCAGCGCGCCGGCCCAGCGGTGGTATTCGTCGACGCGCAGCTGGTTGGGCTGGGGACGGACAACGATCTGGGGCCGATCGAGATAGGCCGGCAGGGTCACCCGACCGATACCGATGGCCGGGTCGTGCTGGAAAAGGGTGATCGATCCGGACGGATCGCCGGACACGGCCTCGAGGCCATAAAAGGTGACGGCCGACGAAGAGGTGCTGCAACCCGTTGCCATCCAGACCAGCAGCAGGGCTGACAAGACGTAAAGACCAGGGCGCATTTTCACGGTTGTGGATCTCCTTTCCCGAAAACGAGGGCTTCCGGATGGCGTTGCAGATAGTCGGCCAGAACGGAAATCGCCTGGGCGGCCTTGGCCAGCTGCTTCATCAGGGTCTGCAGCTCATAGGTCACTGGCCCGGAACCGCTGGCCAGATGCTCGGCCGCGGTCATGGCCCGTTCGGCCTCGGTCAGGGTACGATTCAATTGTACCAGCGCCTGGTCGATCTTGGGCACGGTATCCTGGTTCAGCCCGGCGGTAAACCGGCTGATCTGATCCAGGCTGCGGCGCAGGCCACGGATCGCTTCGGTCAGGTCTTCGGAACCGACCAGCGTATTGATATTTTTAAGACTCTGGCTCAGGTCGCGGCCGATTTGCGCCACCGGCACCTTTTCCAGTTCACCGGCGAATCGGGCCAGACTGGCGGCGATCTCTTCGGTGGATCCCGGCACCGTGGGAATCACCGGGAAGGGGCCGTTGTGCGCCACATTCGTTGGGGACGCCTCCGGATCCATGCTCAAATTGACGAACATCTGGCCGGTCAGCAGCGAACCGGTACGCAACTGGGCCCGCAGCCCCCTGGCGATCAATTTGGCGAACATCGCTTCGCCGTCGCCGTTCATATGGCCTTTCACATCGATGCGGTCCGGTTCGATGGCCAGTAGCACGGGAACCCGAAACTGCAGGTTTGTCTGGTCGAACTCCAGACGGATGTTCACCACCTCGCCGACCTTGATGCCGCTGAACTCCACGGGGGCATGCTTCTTGAGGCCGCGCACCGCTTCGTCGAAATAAGCCACGACGTAATGGCGCTCCGTATACTGGGGATCATCGATTTGATCCTTGCTGGCATACAAATGAAACGTGTGGCCCTCGTCGGCCACCTCACCGGGCTTCAGGTTGGTCGGGGTCTGATAGGCGATGCCACCGATCAACAAGCTCAGGACCGATTCGGTGTTGAGTTTGACGCCGTCGGCGCCCATGGAGACGTTCAGGCCGCTGGCATCCCAAAAGCGGGTGTTCTTATGGATACGATCGTGGTGCGGGTCGTTGACGAAGACGCGGATATCCACCGCGGAACCGTCCTCGGTCATCTGGTAGCTGACCACCTGGCCCACCCGGATCTGACGATGGTAAACCGGCGAACCGATGTCCAGGGAGCCCAACCGCTCGGCCCTGAGATTGAAATAGCCGCCCGGCGTGTCCATGGTCACCGCCGGGGGCGTCTCCAATCCCACGAAGGCGCTGGCCGGCTTGCCCGGCTGACCGGGATCCATGCCGATATAGGCGCCGGAAAACAGCGTGCTCAAGCCGGACACCTGGCCGGCCGCCACCCGGGCGCGGACCACCCAGAAGCGGGTATTTTCGGTCAGATAATCCTCGATGTCCTTGACCATTTTGGCGGTCACGGTCACATCGCTCAGGTCCTTTCCCAGCCGGATGGATTCGACCCGCCCGATCTCGACCTCCTTGTAGCGAATCTTGGTCTTGCCGGCCTCGAGCCCTTCGGCGGTATGGAAAGCGATGCGGATGGTGGGGCCGGCTTCGGTAATAGCCTTGACGGCCAACCCGGCACCGACCAGGGCGGCCACCAGCGGAATCAGCCAGATCAGTCCGAACCGCTTATCGGGCCGGATCACCGCCTGGGGCACATTTTCCAATTCGGAAGAGGCCTCTTTTTCCGCATCGCTCATTCGTGTTTCTCCATGACATCCCAGATCATCCGCGGATCGAAACTATTGGCCGCGAACATGGTGAGCACCACCACGGCCCCGAAAAAAACAGCCCCCAATCCAGCATCGATATCGGCCAGGCGCCCCAGGTTCAACATGGCCACCATCACCGCGACGACATAGATATCCACCATGGACCAGCGGCCGATGGCTTCGATGATGCGATAGAGGCGGGTGCGCTCCTGGGGGTGGTGATGGGACCGCCGCTGGACCGAGATCAGCAGGTAGCCCAGCACCGCCAGTTTCAGGGCCGGTACCACCACACTGGCCACGAAGATGATCAGCGCGATGTGCCAGCTGCCGGTGCGCATGAAATAAAAGACGCCGCTGAGGATCGTATCGGCCTGGCTTTTCCCCAGGTAGGTCATATGGGTCACCGGTAGCACGTTGGCCGGGACATACAGCACGAGGGCCGCAATCACCAGGGCCCAGGTGCGGGCCAGGCTGTTGGGCTTGCGCCGGTGCAGGCGGGCGCCGCAACGCGGGCAGACCGGGCGGTCGGCCAGCCCCTGCCCATCGAGCCGGGACAGCAGGCCACAGACCTGGCAGCAGGCCAGGCCCGCCTTTTGGGCCGTCAACGGCACGACGACAGTCGTCAGAGGGTAATCTTCACGCGGTCCCATACAATGTCCGGATCCAAGGTTGCGGCCGTGGCCGCGACGACGAAAATTAGGGCCAGAAAGGCATACAGGGCCGCGCCTGGAATTACCGTCGCCATGCCGGCCAACTTGACGATGGACACGAGAATGCCCAACAGAAAAACCTCGGTCATCCCCCATGGCTGCAGGGCCCGGATCACGCGAAAGACACCGGCCATGGCCCATGGTGTGCGGTCAAACTTGAGCGGCAGCAACAGGTAGATCAGCCCGGTCAATTCGAACAGGGGGAAAACGATCCCGGTGGCCAGCACCAGCAGCGCGATGGGAACCATGCCCTGGCGGTAGAGTTCCATCACGCCGGTCACCAGATTGGTCTCCTGGGTCTGTCCTTCGAATTTGAGGGTCAGAAAAGGACTCAGGTTGGCGATGATGAAAAGGACCAGGCCGCACACGGCCATGGCCAGGGTGCGATCGAGACTGTTGCGGCGGTTGCGGTAAAGAACCGTCCCGCAGCGCGAACAGGTGGCCACCCCGGACGGCGGCAGCGGCTGCCGACGGTGAAGCAGATCACAATCATGGCATGCTATATAGGAATTCAATGTTTTACACTATGATCTTCCGATGAAGCCGGGTGAGAATATGATGCCCTTATACGGCACTTTTCAACATTTTGTAAAGCTGTCGCTCGTTTTCACCGCACGCTTTCAAGAGCGGCGCGACCTCGGCAGGGTCTGTTCCATTCTTGTTTTTAACGATCCGGGCGCACGCCAGCGCAAAGTCGCGCCAGGCATCGCCAGCGGCGGTCATCCGGGCCGACGCCTCTTGCAGCGCCGGCCATCCGGTGATCTGGTAAGCCTCCTGCAGAAACGACGCATACATGAAACGAAATCCACCGCCGCCGGTGCCGATCTCCTCCTGCATGCGTACGATGTTGCCCAAAAACAACCGCGTGTACCGCCCATCCCCCCGGGTCGACAGGCGCGCCACGCGCCGGGCCAGGTGATTGATGCCTTTAATGCCGATCCAGGGCACCGGCGCATAGAGCATCATGTTCACTGTCTTTTTGATCGCCTTTCGGATCAACTTGACCAGATCCAGATCATCCGCTCCCGGCACCTCGATCGGATAGTGGGTCAGCCCCTGGGGGGCGCTCAAGCCCTTGGCAAAGCGGGCCAGTTTCAAATCGGCGGCCTTGATGCGCTGGATCTTGTCAAAGACCGGGTCACTGACCAGGTATTCGTCCTCCTGCTTGCCCACCACGATGATGTTGTGGGCATTGAACTGAAAGCGCATCTCGGGCGGAAAGTAGGTGGTGTGGTAGGCCGAGGTCTGAAGCCCGACCAGTTGACTGGCGTCCAGGTGATCGTCGAGGTCCTGCATGGCCTGGTCCTGATTTTTGTAGCGCTTGCGCAGATAGGCGGCACCCAGGCGCTTGGGCAGGGTTTTGACGATATGGCCGGGAAACATGCGGTAGGACACCAGCGGCATGTTGCCGAACTTCATGAACGGCAGAAATGCAAAACACAAAGCGCCGGAAAGGCCGAATACCATGGGTTCGGATAGATGCAGGCCTTTGTGCTTCAACAAGGTGGACATGACACCGCTTTCGCAGTGGGCAAAATGCTGGTGCTCGAAATCATGAATCAGGTTCAATATCGGTCGTCTCCTTAAAGTGCGTCAGGGCGCTC
>Ga0209164_1004072_pt1 | contig 13368 bp, 11 predicted proteins | sample MTBNYHSulfiMetaG_FD_187458 | JGI IMG/M metagenome (GOLD analysis project Ga0209164, IMG submission 187458) | Enrichment culture microbial communities from rom New York Harbor, USA that are MTBE-degrading - MTBE-NYH (New York Harbor Sulfidogenic)... | ecosystem: Environmental > Aquatic > Marine >...
GGTGGACAAGCACTCTACGGGTGGGGTGGGGGACAAGACCTCCCTGGTGCTGGCGCCCCTGGCGGCGGAGCTCGGCTTGTTCGTTCCCATGATATCGGGGCGTGGGCTGGGCCACACCGCCGGGACTCTGGACAAGCTGGAGGCCATCCCCGGCTTCCGGACCCATCTCACCCTGGCCGAGTTCCGTTCCGTCCTGGAGGAGGTGGGGGTGGCCATGATGGGCCAGACGGAGGAGATCGCTCCCCTGGACCGGCGTCTGTACGCCTTGCGGGACGCCACCGCCACCGTTCCCTCCATTCCCCTCATCGCCGCCAGCATCCTCAGCAAGAAGCTGGCAGAAGGCCTCCAGGGCCTCGTCCTGGACGTGAAGGCAGGAAGCGGGGCCTTCCTCCCGGCGGTGGAGGACAGCCGGGATCTCGCCCGGACCATGACGGCGTTGGGTAACGCCCGCGGAGTCCGGACGGTGGCGCTCCTGACCGGAATGGAGGCGCCCCTGGGGAGGGCCGTGGGGAATGGCCTCGAGACCAGAGAGGCCATGGAATGCCTCGCCGGCAGAGGGCCGGAGGATCTCTCGGGTCTTTCGTGCGCCTTGACGGGGGAGATGCTGTTCGTGGGCGGGCTTGTGGCGGATCCCGGGGAAGGAGGCCGGCTGGCCCGGGAGGCGTTGGCGGAAGGGAGGGCGATCCCGCGCATGGCCCGCCTGGTGGAGCGCCAGGGGGGGGACCCCAGGGTGGTGACGAACCCTGGCCTGATTCCCCTGGCTCCGGAGCGGGGTGTGGTGACGGCGGAGGTTGCCGGCTTCGTCCGGGAGATCCTGCCCGTGTCCCTGGGCTATGGCGTGGTGGAGCTTGGTGGTGGCCGGTGGCGCATGGAGGACGACCTGGATCCGCGGGTGGGGTTCGTGCTGGCGGTGCGCACAGGAGACCGCCTGGAGCCCGGGGACCCCCTGGGAGAGGTCCACGCGGCGGACGTGAAGGGCCTGGAGAAGGGGAGGCGCATCCTGCGCGGGGCCGTGGTCCTGGGGCCCGAGCCGCCCGCGCCCCGCCTTCCCCTGGTGCGAGAACGGATTCCTCCCCTGGCCTGATCCAGGGCAAGACGTTCCTCAGGGAAGGCAGTGGAACGGAATCCCTTCCTCCCCCAGGAGCGCTTCCAGGGCAGGGGCGACGGCGGCGAACGTCCGGACCGCCAACCCGCACTGCCGGGAATAGCCGGGAGGAGCGGGCACGACTTCCACGGGCAACCCTTTCCCCACGGCTACCTCTTCCGCCCATAGAACATGGGTTGCCGTCTCGAACAGATAGGTACGGAACTCCCGGGCGCCGGGCTCGGGCGCCGGCCCGGGAGCCCGGGAAACCTCGGGGATGGACGCCGGCGCGGCCCCGGGGCCATCCGGAGCCTCCTTCACGGAAGCTCCGGCCATCTCCGGAAGATCCGCGGCCCGCTCATGTCACAATACTCCGTGGGCTCGGTGCCGGGAAGGTAATACTCGGTGTAGGCCTGGTCCTCGGGGCACCAGCGGGAGGCCAGCAAGCCGGTCTTGGAGTCCACCCTGCGGGTGACGATGCCAGGTGGAAAGGGCCAAGGCTCCGGGACGGGCAGGAGGGGCCCCCGACGCTCCCCCAGGGAATCCGCCTCGGCTCCGGGGGGATCACCGTAGTATACCTGCCGCATGAACCGGCCCCAGACGGGCGCGGCGTCCCCCCCTCCCGTGGTACCCGGCCAGATGTTGGCCGGGCGGTCCATGCCGAACCACACGGCGGCCATGAGGTCCGGCGTAAAGCCCAGGAACCAGACGTCCGTGCCGTCATTGGTGGTGCCGGTCTTCCCGGCGGCCGGCACCTCATGGGGAAGTCCCCCGCTCACCCGCACTCCAGTGTAACCGGTCCCCTGGGCCACCACGTCCTCCAGGAGGGACACCATGACCCGGGTGGTCAGGGAATCCAGAACCTGCGCCCGTTCGGGTTGGGGCTCCCACAGGACCTCTCCCTCGGGGCTGAGCACGCGGAGGATGGGCTGCGGCCGGACCCTGGTCCCGAGCGTCGCAAAGGTGCCGTAGGCCTCCGCCATCTCAAGGGGAATCACCTCCGAAGCGCCGATGGCGGTGGACGGGAATCGATGGACCTCTGAGCGGATCCCCATCCTCCGTGCCGTCTGGGCCACCGTCTCCAGCCCCACCTCGAGCCCCAGCTTGATGGCGATCATGTTGATGGAACGCCGGAGGCCTTCCCGTATGGTGATGGGCCCCAGGAACTCCTGGGTGAAATTCTGGGGCATCCACTCCTCACCGCTCACCTGGGGCAGGACCACCGGCGCGTCCACCAGCACGTGGGAGCCCGGGATTCCGCCTGCGATGGCTGCCGTGTAGACGAACGGTTTGAAGGAGGATCCGGCTTGGCGTTGGGCCTGGACGGCACGGTTGAACTTGGAATGACGGAAGTCCCTGCCGCCGATGAGGGCCCTGACCGCACCGTCATGGGGGTCCAGTGCGATGAACACCCCCTGGACGTAGGGCGCATCGGGCGACTCGAAGGGCTCGGTAAGTTCCTGGTAGTCCTCGTAGCGCGGGTGCCGGAAGCCGGGTCGGGCCTCGATGTCCGCCCACCCCTGTTCCATGGAGGCCTGGGCCGCCTCCTGCATGTCCAGGTCCAGCGTGGTGTACACCATGAGACCGCCCCGGTAGAGGAGGTCGCCGAAGCGGTCGTCCAGGATCTGGCGGACCCACTCCTGGAAATAGGGAGCGGCCCCATCCCTGGATTCCGCCTGGGAGTCTGGCAGGGGCCATGCCTTCCACCCCTCCCCCTCCTCCGTGGTCAGGAAGTGCTGGCGCACCATGAGATCCAGGACCAGGTTGCGGCGCTGAAGGGCGTTGTCCGGGTTCCTGAGGGGGTTGTAGTAGGCCGGCCGGTTCGGGATGGCGGCCAGCATGGCCGCCTCGGCGGGGTTCAGCTCCGTGGCGTTCTTCCCGAAGTAGTTGCGGGAAGCCGTCTGGATTCCGTACCAGCCCCGGTCATAGTTGATCTGGTTGATGTAGGCTTCCAGGATCTGGTCCTTGGTGTAGGTCCGCTCCAGGGCCAGGGCCACCTGGAGCTCCTTCAGCTTCCGGGTGAGGCGCTTCTCGAACCCGATCTTCTGCACGAACATGTTCCGGGCGAGCTGCTGGGTGATGGTGCTGCCACCCCCGGCCCGGCGGTTGAGAAGGGTCCCCGCCCCGGGAATCCGGACCACTGCGGCCCGGAGGATCCCCCGGATGCTGAACCCGTGATGCTCGTAGAACCGCTTGTCCTCGATGGCCAGGAAGGCCTGGGGCACGTGATCGGGCAGGGCATCCAGGGCCACCGGGGTCCTCCGCTCCAGGCCGATCTCCACCACCAGGCGGCCGTCATGGCTGAGGAGCTTGCTGGTCTGCTCGGGCTCCCACGTGGAGATCTGGGCAATGGACGGGCAATCGACGCAGAGGTTCTTCCATGCGCCCCAGCCGGCCCCCAGCGCTCCGAAGAGAAGGAACGCAGTGGCCAGGAGCAGGATCCCGGGCAGGTTCTTCCTGATGGCTCCGGAGATGGGGTGTCGGAGGATGGTCATGGCTCTCCCGGTGCTCGTCGAGGCGATGTCAGCGGCGCTCGCTGAAATCCTCGAGGGACGTTGTCGGCGGTGCTCCCGCCGTCCACCCACCTGGCCGGGCAACTCCCGTGCCGCCCTGTCGTACCCGCCCCGGCGCCGGCAGGTCCTGGTGCACGCCGGCCGGGGGGCGCAGGCGATCCGTAGGCTGCGTCCGAAATCGACATCCGGAGACGATTCAGCACAAGGGATGCAGGGTTCAAGCGGGGCCTCGGTGAACGGGCGCCGCCCGAGAACTTCGAACAGTCGTTCGGTTGCGCGGTGCACGAACCTTGACAAAGCCTCTGGCCATCCGTATTTCACTGGTGAAGGACTGCCCTCGTCCTCCCGTTGCTTCCTGGCGCCGCAGGTGTTTCGCCGCGTTTCGTGGCATGTGGAGTGGTTCGGGGCAGTTACGTGGATTCTCTCCAAAGGAAGCTATTTGAGACCAACCGTTGTTCGAAATCCCGGCGACAGTGATGGTATCGGCAACCCAGCCCCTTCCGGGCCGGGTCGTCGTGTGGGCGTCGACGAGGGTGGTTGATCCCCCCGCCAGCGTTCTCGCTGCGCGAAGCTGACCACTTCGCGCTCGTTTCAGTCCCCGATAGGAGGCACCCTATGAGAGTCTGGGGTAGGTTCGTTCCCATGCTTGCCCTGGTGGCCGTGGCCCTCTCTGCGGCGGTTCCCGCCGCCGCTCAGACAGGCTCGGTCACAGGCACCATCCTCGATGCCAGTACCGGTCAACCCCTCGACGCTGTCCAGGTGAGCCTGGAGACCGTCGGAGCGACGGAGGCCCGCCTCGGCAGCCTCACGCAGCAGACCGGTCGGTTTCTCATTATCAACGTTCCCGTGGGCCAGTACGTCCTGCGGGCCGAGCTCCTGGGCTTCGGCACCCAGACCCAGGTTGTGAACGTGGTGGCCGGCCAGGCGGTGGTGCTGGACATGCGCCTCGAGCCCCAGGCCATCTCCCTCTCGGAAATCGTGGTGACGGGCGTGGCCGGGGCCACGCAGCGCACGAAGCTCCCCTTCGACGTGGCCCAGATCCGCACGGCGGACCTCCCGGTGCCCAGCATGAACGCCGCCCAGAGCCTCCAGGGCAAGGTGGCGGGGGCCACGGTGGTCATGGGGAGCGGCCGTCCGGGAGCGGCGCCTTCCATCCTCCTCCGGGGGGTCAAGAGCCTCGATGCAACCGGCCGTGACCAGGAGCCCCTCTACATCGTGGATGGCGTGATCCTCGGCGCCGGCATGGTGGACCTCGACGCACTGGACATCCAGAGCATCGAGGTGGTGAAGGGCGCGGCGGCGGCCTCCCTGTACGGCTCCCGGGCCGGGGCCGGCGTCATCCAGGTCCGGACCAAGCGGGGGGCTGAGATCGCCGACGACGAGGTGCGTTATACCTTGCGGAGCGAATACGGCGGATCCGGCCTGGCGAACGTCCCGGACCTGCTGATCGCAAAGCAGCACCGGTTCCAGACCAGCCAGGGCAAGTTCGTCGACTTGGACGGGTCCCTTTGCGACTGGCTGGACTGTACCCAGCCCAGGGAGACGGGTACCAATTCCTGGGACACCTTCAACGACCAGGAGTGGCCCAGTAAGACGTACGACCAGGTCGCCCGCTTCTTCACGGGTGGCGATTTCCTCCAGACCAACCTCTCGGCGGAGGGCCGGTCGGGGCGGACGAACTTCCACGTCTCCGCCAGTGTGATGGACCAGGAAGGGATCATGCGCTTCACCCCGGGCTACAAGCGGAACAACTTCCGGGTGAACGTGGACCAGGCGGTGATCGACAAGCTCACCGTCCAGACCAGCGTGTTCTATAGCAAGTCGTCCCAGGGGCGGCCCGCAGAATCCTCCGGGAACACGCTCTTCGACCTCACCCGGGTTCCGGCCGGTGTCGACCTTCTGGCCAAGGACGATGACGGGGAGTTGAAGCTCCTCATGAACCCCACGGACTCGGAGAGCGACAACCCGCTGTACACGCTGCAGGCCACCAAGCAGCTCCAGTGGCGGAGCCGCTTCCTGGGGAGCGCCAACCTCCGGTACTCTCCCAACGACTGGCTCAAGATCGATGCCAACGTGAGCTTCGACCGGCTGGACAACGACCAGGAGACGTTCAGGGAGAAGGGGTACCGTTGCTACGATCCCTGCCCCACCTGGGTCCTGGGTACCCTCTACAAGTTCAACAGCAAGAACGAGGCTCTCAACTCCAGCGTCACGGCCTCCACCCGCTGGAACATCGGCGACCAGATCCGGAACAGCTCCATGGTGCGGTACCTCTATGAGAACGAGGATTACGAGTCGTTCAATACGTCGGGTTACGGCTTCGCCGTGGCGCAGGTCCCCACGTTCGGCAACATGAACCAGGACAACATCACCTCGGGCTCCTACCTCCAGACGGTCCGGGCCGACGGTTACTTCTTCATCACGAACTTCGACATGTACGACAAGTACGTGGTGGATGCCCTGATCCGGAACGACGGCAGCTCCCTCTTCGGAGAGGACGAGCGGCGCCAGTGGTACTATCGGATCGGCGGCGCCTGGCGCTTGAGCCAGGAAGACTTCTTCAACGTCCCGCAGATCGACGAGCTGAAGCTCCGGTACTCCCTGGGCACTGCGGGCGGGCGCCCCAACTTCGCCGCCCAGTACGAGGTCTACAGCGTGTCCGGCGGCCGCATCTCCCCGGTGAGCCTGGGCAACAAGGACCTGAAGCCCGAGTTCTCCACGGAGCAGGAGTCGGGCATCGACGTGTCCGTCCTGAACTACAAGGCCATCCTGTCCCTCACCTATGCCCAGACCTCCACGGAGGACCAGATCCTCCCGGTGCCCCAGCCCTCCTATACCGGGTTCCAGACGCAATGGAGGAATGCCGGGACCATCGAGAGCAAGACCTGGGAGGCCACCCTGGACCTCCGCTTGGTGGAGAGGCCGGACTTCAGCTGGACCGCAAAGCTCCTCTACGACCGGACCCGCTCCGAGATCACCGAGTTGGACGTCCCGCCCTTTGTCTATGGGGTCTCCGGCCAGGACCTTGATGGTGTGTTCTATGCCCGCAAAGGCGAGAAGGTGGGAACATTCTACGGCGGGCTCGTGGCCAAGAGCTGCGGCGACCTTCCCGCCGGGGTGTCCTGCGACGGGTTCGAGGTCAACGACGACGGCCTCCTGGTGTGGACCGGCGGAAGCGGGTTCAGCAACCCCCAGTGGGGGGCCGACGGCCCGGCGGTGCGTGGATCCACGGTGAAGTGGGGCACGCCTTTCGCGGGAGTTTGCATCGACGAATCCACCGGGGAGGAGACCGTAAATTGCCCGGTTGGGAATACCATGCCGGACTATAACGCCGGACTGGCGACCACTCTGAACTGGAAGGGCCTATCGCTGTACGCCCTCCTGAGTCGGAGCGCTGGCTTCTCCGTGTACAACCAGCCCTTGCTCTGGGCGTTCTTCAAGCAGACGACGGCCTTCTACGACCAGGACGCGGACGCCCCCGCCAGCGAGAAGAAACCGTACGGCTACTATGGCGCATGGTACGCAGCGGGTGGGGGTCTGGTGCCCTCGAACCTGTTCGTGGAAGACGGGACCTTCACGAAGCTCCGGGAAGTCTCCGTGAACTACCGCTTGAGTCCCGACATCATTCGCCCCATTCCGGGGCTCAACCGCTTCAGTGGCGTGGGTCTGAGCCTGACGGGCCGGAACCTCTTCACCTGGACCGACTACCGGGGCTACGATCCCGAGGTCGGGAAGGCGGACGGGGAGCCGGGTTCCGCCGCCATCGCCCGGGTGGACGGGTACACCTACCCGAACTTCCGGACATGGACCGCCGCCATCGAGTTCATTTTCTAGAGGAGCCGATCCAATGAGAAACCTCTTGAAGCACATGGTGGTCGGCTCGCTGCTGCTCTTCGGAACGACAGCATGCGCCGACCTTGAGATCCTGAACCAGAACGACCCGGATGCCTCCCGCTCCCTCTCCAGGGGCGGGGACGTGCTCTCCCTCATCGGGGGTTCGTTCAATACCTGGTTCAGGGGTAATTACTCCTACGACGGTGCCGGAATGGCCCTCTCCAACGCTGCCTTTCAGCACAACGCCCCGTGGGCGAATGCAGGAATGGAGAAGTACGGCCGGATTCCCCGCGTCGCCTTCGTCAACGCCGTCACCGACGCGGACTACTCCCACATGGTCTGGTCCTATTTCTACTCCTACCGGGCCATCGCAGCCGTGGCGGACGGCCTGAAGGCTCTCGACAATCCCGCGATCCAGGAGGAGCTTACGGCTGACGAGATCGCCTCGGCCCGGGCCTTCGGGAAGTTCATGCAGGGTCTTGGTCACGCCTCGGTGGCGGTCCTCTACTCCGAGGGCTTCGTGGTGGACGAGACCACGGACCTGGCGGAGGCCCAGGATCCCTTGGCCTACGGCGAGCTCATGAATGTGGCGATGGGCTACTTCGATGAGGCGATCAGTCTGTCCAGTGGAGCCAGTTGGACGCTTCCCGAAGGTTGGATGAAGGCTGCGCTGACGGGTCCCGAGCTGGCCCGGGTGGCCCGGTCCATGAAGGCCCGGTACCGGTCCATGAACGCCAGGAGCTGGGCCGAGCGACAGGCGGTGAACTGGGATGCCGTCATCGCTGACATCGATGCCGGGATCACGTCGGACTTCGAAGCCTACTATGACGACTACGGCGGCTGGTCCAACGACGTCCTGGGGTACGTCACCTACTACGGCTGGTCCCAGATGGCGTATCCCATCTACGGTATGGCCGACCAGTCCGAGAACTACCAGCTATGGAACAGCGCGTCCCTGTCCAACAAGAGCTACAACATCGGCGGAACGGATATCCTCATCGTCACGCCGGACCTCCGCTTCCCCCGCGGGAGCACCATCGAGGAGCAGAGGGCCAACACCGGTACGTACTTCCGGATCAACCGCCCTTCCGAGACCGGAGGCGTCTGGGCCCGGCCCGACCGGGGTACCTGGCGCTGGTCGTGGTACAAGCACTCCCGGGGTGAGGAGTACTGGGACGACATGATCATGCTCATGCCCGAGATCCGCATCGAGGAGATGCGCCTCACGAAGGCGGAAGCCCTCTATCACAAGGGCGATCGGGCGGGCGCAGCGGCCATTATCAACGAGACGCGGGTTCCGTCCGGGCTGAACGCCACCGATGCCAACGGCGCCAACACGAGTTGCGTGCCCAAGCTCCCCGACGGCACCTGCGGAGGCCTCTTCGAGATGCTGAAGTGGGAGAAGAGGATGGAGAACACCGCCAAGGGCCCCATGGGTGTGCTGTGGTACTTTGACGGGCGCGGCTGGGGCGACCTCTGGAAGGACACGTTCCTGCACCTTCCCATTCCCTGCGCGGAGGCTCAAACGCTGCAGCTCCTGCCCTGCGGCACCTTCGGTGGCCCCGGAGGCGAGGGGGGAGCTCCCCTAAGCAACTACAAGTGGAACGGCGAGGGCTGATCCAGGCTCTCGGGTTTCAACCCTGCAACGCGGAGGGGGGCGCCGGTGGGCGCCCCCCTCTTTCGTACCGATGAGGCTCTCCGGAGCCTATACCCATATCCCTCTTGGCGGCGTGAGCCGGAGCCCCTGGTTCTCCTGACCACTGGTCTCGCCTTCCTCCCCCTTCTCCCGGGGAGACCCAGGCGTGGCGGGGCTCCCACAGGCCACCGCCGCAAGGCTCACGAGCGCCACCGCCAGGAGCAGGCGAAACCACCGCATACAGGCCATCTCCCTCTCTAGAGTGGGCCGGCGAACCCCAGGGTCCCCAGCACAGGATGCGATCCTCTGACGCACTTCTACGGAATAAGGGTGGCTGGGGTTCCGCACGAGCCTCCCGGTGAGCTCATCCCGGAGGGGAGGGGACGCGGCAGGCCCCATGCCCGAGGGTCAGTTCCTCTCCAGCAGCTGGCCGCAGGCCACGGCTTGCTCGCCCGAGCCGCCGGGATCACGTAGGACCCGGACGACGTAGCTGGACCCGCTCCTGAGGAGTCCCGCCACCACGGCGTCGGCGTCGGCCACCCCCACTTCGTCGGCCGTGAGGAGAGGGTACATGGCCTCACCGCCCTGGATTTGCCCGGGGGCCTGGCAGGTTCCCGTCTCGATGCGCCAGCCGTAGGTGACTCCCTCCGTCGCCATCCGGATTCCAAGGGAGGCCAGCGTGCGTCCGAACTGGGCGACGGCTGCCGCGGATCCGACAACGGTGGCGGGCGGCACCGCGGCGAGAGTCCCTTCCCAGAGGGTGGCCGTGGGCTCCGTGGGGGAATCGCACCCAGGGAGGAGGAGGGCCAGGGAAAGGACGAGGATTGCGGGCCCGGGAAGCCGGAACCCCGTGGTGCTCCCTGGTCGGGAGGGTCGGTTCTTCTGCATCCGGAAAGCGCCTCAAAAGGAAACGGACGAACACCGGGCGGTCTCTGGACAGTGGCCTGTAAGGCCACGAAATTCAAGACGTACAGCCTACACGAAGCTTGTTTCGTGCCATCACGACGTGAGGATCGGGATGTTTCGCTCCACGCCCTCTCCGGGGATGATTCCCTGGATTCTCTGCTGCCTCGCCCTGGCTTCTTCCAGCCTTCCGGCCTCCGGGCAGAGCGCCCCGCCAGCCCTGAGCCGCGCCCAGTTCGGCATCGGGTATGTGGCCAACGCGCCCGAGGCCATGGCCGGCGCCTCCGGGTACGTGATCCTGCCCCGGTGGGGCGGGATCGGTCTGTACCTGGACGCGAAGCTGGACGTCTCCAACCCCACGGGTGACCGGGGCTACGACGATGCCATCACCGCGGCCCAGGTGAGGAACCGGGAAGGGGGGGAGTTCATCAACGGGGAAGGGAGCTGGTGGAGCGCCAACGCGGCGATCCTGCGTCCCGTGACGGACTTCCTGGTCGTCTATGGGGGGGGCGGCGTCGCCCGGAAGACCCGGTTCGAGCTCTACCAGGTGGACCAGGATTCGGGCATCGGAGTGGGCGGTGTGGTCTGGGTTGAGGATCCTGAAGCCGAGGAGACCCGGGTGAATTTCATGGCGGGGGTCATCATGCGGCTCACGGGGCGGGTCAGCACCCACTTCGGCTTCGAGACCCAGCCGCGGGGACTCACGGTGGGGGCCTCCCTGAGGCTGCCCCGCTGGTAGGGGAGCGGTACGCGGTGGCGCCCGGCCCGTGATCCGGGGAGGAAGGAGGGGGGCTGGGGACTGGGCGCCCCATTGGCATCAGCCGAAAGGCGGAAAGGGATACGAATGATGGGAGTTCCTTCGCGAGTGGCGTTCCTGGCCTTTCTTCTCGGCGCCGGGATGCTGTGGGGGTGCGCCAGCACCAAGACCGACGGGGCGGGCTCCAACCTGGATCTCATCACCCGGGAGCAGATCATGCAGACGGGAGCCACCAACCTCTTTGACGTGGTGAACCGGCTTCGGCCCCGGTGGCTCCAGGTCCACACGACCCGCAGCTTCAGCATGGAAACGGAGATCGTGGTCTTCCAGAACGACATGCAGCTCGGCGGACCTGATGCCCTCAAGCAGCTGTCCCCGGAGATCGCCTTCGAGATCCGCTGGCTGGACGGGACCCGGGCTGCGGCCACCCTCCCCGGCCTCATGTCCGGGCGCCACATCGCCGGGGCCATCATCGTGAGCACGCGGCCCCACGGGGGCGGCTGAGCCATTTGGGTTCCCGGGGAGCCTTCTCCGCGCCCCCCACCTCCCTCCGGCACGCCGCGAGCCGCAGGACCCGCGGTACGCCCGCGGCCCGCGTCTCACCACTGCGCCTATTGCCTCCCTCCCCTCCGGGTCCAGATGGCGATGACCCCGCATTCCGCGTCGGGGTTCAGAAACTCCGGAGGGATGGTGCCCAGCCCCCGGTAGATCTCGATCCCCTCCACCGAGGCCGGTATCACCGCGTCATCGATCCGGAAGTCCGCGGGGGGCATGCCCCGGCGACCGAGGATCCGCCGGTTCATGAGGAATCCGTCCACGTAGATCTGCGTGGCGCAGTTGCTTCCGAGGCTTCGTGCCACCTGCACCACCGGCCGTGACCCGGTTCCCGATCCCGTCACCACCAGGCCCGGCACGTCCCTGAGAAGGTCGGTGACGAACATGGGGTTGCGCTTCTCCACGTCCTCCCGGGTGATGTAGGTGCCCAGGCCGGTGGCGAGGCGCTGCGTGAACCCGGCGTGGAGGGCGTTCTCCGGTAGCTCCGACCACGCGATGACCTCCAGGGGGGCCAGGAGGATGGCGTCCGGGTCCAGCCGCACCTCCACCTGGAAGAACTTCCTGCCGTCGAAGTAGAGGAGGGGGGTCGTGTTGGCGCGGTAGCTCAGACGCCGTGCCTGGATGCGGACGGCGGAGGCCCTCTGGACCTCGAACTCGAAGGCGCCGTCTTCGCCGGTCTCGGTCCGGGACAGGAGGGAACCGTCGCGAGCCAGGAGGGAGACCTGGGCCTGGCCCAGAGGCGATTCCGTCAGGTCGTCCACGACCCGGCCCACGATCCGAACCTGCCCGGCGGCTGGAGCCGCCAGGATCAGGGCCAGGAAGAGCGGGGAGAGAGACCGAGGTCGCATTCCGGTTCCGAAGAGGGTGATCCAACGACGAGTACCCGCCTGGACAACCCAGGGTTTCAGCCTGGGCCCTTTTGTGTCTGGATACGAGCAGGCTCCGGGGGGATTACCGGTGTCAGGATCCTATCGTCGTCCTGGTGAGGGAAGACCGCACGCTCGGGAACGTCACGGCCAGGATCGGGTTCCGGGCCGGGCGGGACTGTGCAAGCTCGATGTGGCCCTGGCCAGGCTGGGGGCTGCCGGGAGCATGGACCCCGAGGAGGTGACGTCCGCCCTCCGGCCGGTGCGGATCCGCGGGAGGGTCAGGGAATTCCGGCTGGAGCCTCTGAAGGCCGACTCGGTGGAGGCCGTGTGGAGCTCCTTCGAGGCGATGCAGCGGGAGGCAAACGTCCTGCCGGGCCTCTCCGGGTCTTGACCCCCCGTGCCGGGGCCTCCACTGTTGCGGTGCGGGCCGCAACCTGGCCGGGACGCCGGCGTTCCGGGCCGGCCTTCCCGTTTCCCGACATCCCGAGCAGGGGGACACACCCGAGATGAAACAGCTTCCGCACCGCGTGGAGAAGCCGTGGGGGTACGAGCTCATCTGGGCCCACACCGGGCAGTACGTGGGCAAGATCCTCCACGTCTCGGCAGGGGAATCCCTGTCCCTCCAGTACCACGAGGTGAAGGACGAGACCATCTTCCTGTTCAGGGGAGAGATGCGGTTCTGGGCAGGGCCTTCCCTGGAGGAACTGGAGGAGGTGGAGCTGAAGACCGGGGAGGCGTTCCGCGTGGTTCCGGGCACCCTCCATCGGATGCAGGCGGTGACGGACTGCGATATCCTGGAAGCCTCCACTCCCCATCTGGACGACGTCGTGCGGATCCATGACCGCTACGGCCGCGCCCCGGAGGGTTGAGGGAGCCGAGATGGCCTGGATCGCTTGAAGGCATCGCGCGGGAAGGGGCTGGACCCGCCTGGGAGCCCGGAGGTGCAGGTTGTCCTCGCCCTGGGATCGAATCTGGGGGATCGGGAAGGATACCTCAGGGAGGGCGTCCTGGGCTTGAGGCGAGGCGGTGTGGAGGTGGAGCGCGTGTCGTCGGTCTACGAGACCCCCCCCGTCGGATATCTCCAGCAGCCTCCTTTCCTCAACATGGTGGTGGCGGGCGGGACGGCCCTCCCCCCGGGAGCCCTGCTGGAGCTCGCCCAGCGGCTGGAGCGGGACGCCGGGAGGGAGCGCAGCTTCCCCGGCGCTCCCCGGACCCTG
>Ga0209164_1004075_pt1 | contig 13362 bp, 11 predicted proteins | sample MTBNYHSulfiMetaG_FD_187458 | JGI IMG/M metagenome (GOLD analysis project Ga0209164, IMG submission 187458) | Enrichment culture microbial communities from rom New York Harbor, USA that are MTBE-degrading - MTBE-NYH (New York Harbor Sulfidogenic)... | ecosystem: Environmental > Aquatic > Marine >...
CCTTGTTCTGCTACGACGTCAAGGCGAAGTGAGACTCCGGCGGTCGATTGCCGCGGTCATATAAGGCGTGAATGTGCCTCCACAAGGTGTTGCCGACGCGGTCATGTTTCTGATCGGTGTAATCGGAAACGCCGCGTCGGCACAATTTCTGAGTGTGTTGTGAGCAAATATGGTACGACGAGAATGTTCCCTATCTCACTCGTTGTTTACGCGAAGCCACTGTGACGATCGCCGATCTTGGCAGCAAGCGGCCCCAGACGTTCAGGTCCTGATTCGCCCGTGAGACCCACGCCCTGGCCAGATGGGCATGGGATTGTCTGCGGGCCGGCGAGAATGGTATACTTGCCGGGAAAAAAGGAGGCAACTCATGAAGAGGACGACGGTTGTTGGGATGTTCATAGGGGCCTTGAGTCTGGCCGTGGCGGCTCAGGCGGGGGATTGCCCTCGATTTCGTGGGCCGGCAGGGGATGGGGTATTTCCGGAGACGGGCCTGCTCAAGCAGTGGCCGGAGGGCGGGCCGAAGCTGGCCTGGTCGGTGGATGGGCTCGGGCCCGGCTATTCCTCGGCGGTTGTTGTCGACGGGACGGTCTACGTGACTGGCATGGATAGCCAGAACCAGGGAATTCTGTTCGCCCTCGGGGAAGACGGATCCCAGAAGTGGAAGGTGGCCTACGGCCTGGAATTCGTCAAGGAAGGCCCCGCTCCGACCGGAACGCGCGGCACGCCGACCGTGGACGGCGACCGGGTCTTCGTGGTGACCGGCTTCACCAAGCTGGTCATTCTCGACGCCACGAAGGGACAGGTGCTAAAGACCGTCGATCTGCTGGAGCGGTTCGGCGCCGAGAAGGCGAGATTTGGTTTCGCTGAGTGCGTTCTCGTCGATGGGCGGAAGGTCATTTGCACGCCGGGCGGCCCCGACGCATCGCTGGTCGCTCTGGACCGGGAAACGGGCGAGACGATCTGGCAGACCAAGGGGCTCGGTCAGCCGTCGGGTTACTGCTCCGCCAGGCTGGTCAGCCACAACGGTCGCAAACTGGTCCTGACGATGCTGGCGAACGGCGTGGTCGCTGTGGATGCCGGCTCGGGCGAGGTCGTCTGGCAGCACGAATACCCGCACCGCGCCGGGGTCCAGCCCAATCCGCCACTCTACGCCGACGGAATGGTCTACGTCGCGTCGGGGATGGGCACAGGCGGTGCGATGCTGTCGTTGGCCCAGACGGACGCGGCCGCCAAGTGGACGGACAAGACGCTGGATTGCCAGATGCAGGGGACAGTCTTGCTCAATGACTGCATCTATGGAACCGCCCAGAGTGGCAACCGGGGTCTCGTGTGCCTGGATTGGAGGACGGGCGAGGCAAAGTGGAACGCTCCGGCCACCAAAATGGGTGTGGTCTTGGCCGCCGACGGCATGCTCTATGTCTACACCCAGGATGGGATGATGATTCTGGTGCAGCCGAGCCCAGAGGGATACAAGCCGGCGGGGCAGTTCACGATCTCGGCCGGAACCAACGAACACTGGGCCCATCCGACCATCGCCAACGGCAGGCTGTACGTCCGCCACGGGGACGCGCTGCTGGTCTACGACATCCGCTCCGGATCGTAGGGCAAGCGGGCAGGCCCACGCGTCATGCCCGGACGGCCTGCGCGTGGCTTTTCGCCGCAGATCCGGGCAAGAGCGAACTATTTCAGTCGGCATGGGGTATAATCGAGCGTCACAACGCACCGCGCGGCCGGTGGGCGAGGCATGCCTCGCCCCTACGGGCCCGGCGCAGGGCAATTGACGGTAAGGTAGGGCAGTGATCCCATGACAGCAGGGCAAACCGAGAAGCGGCCACACGTGGTGTTCTGTAGCTGCGCCTATTACGAGACCATTCCTGGGGCTGTGAAGGAGCGGCTTTTCGGTTCTCTTTGCGACGCCGGCATCGTCGTAGAGGCTGTGGCCGATCTGTGCGGCATGGCGGCCAACAGGCATCCGAGATTGCGGCATTGGGCCCAAGCCGAACCGCTGTCGATTGTCGCCTGCTTTCCGCGAGCAGTTCGGTGGCTGTTCGAAGCCGCCGGCACGCCGTTGAATCTCGAGCGAACCCGCCTGTTCAACATGAGAACCCAGTCGCCCGAGGAGATCCTCAACACGATTCTTGGCTGCGCAAAGGCGACGGATGCGGCGCCACCACCATCGGTGCAGACCTTGCCTGGCAGGGAGGAAGGCTGGGTGCCTTGGTTTCCCGCGATCGACTACGACCGATGCAGGAACTGCAAGCAGTGCATGAACTTCTGTCTCTTCGGGGTGTACGGGCTATCGGAAGAAGGTCGCGTGGAGGTGCAGAACCCGGCAGGCTGCAAGACGAACTGTCCTGCGTGCGCGCGGATGTGTCCGGCCTCGGCGATCATCTTCCCCAAGTATGCCGCGTCTCCCATCAATGGCGACGATGTGACGCCTCCGTCCCGAGCGCAGAGCGAGTCCCCTCGCGACTTGCGCCGTTTACTTCAAGGCAACGTATACGACAAGATTCGCCGGCGCGAAGCGGGGGGCAAGCGATTCTCTACGGCGTCGCCGGCGCCAGGGGGTCCGTGTCCCACGATCGATGCGCTGCGCCGTGACCTCGCTATTCCCGACGACGTTCTCGCGTCGCTGTCGGGTGCCGAGTTGCAGCGAATCCGGGCGGAGGCGAACAAGGGTCGGACACAAGAAAAGCCCGGCGGTCAGGCCGGCGGCAAGAAAGAGAGTCGCAATGCCTAAGTCGCGACTCCAACCCGCTGTCGTTCTCGTCGCCGACCGGACGCTCAGCGCCGATTATCGCATCCTTTTCGACGGCATGTTCGCCACGATGCAGATGACCCAGGTGCCGGAGGCGTTCATGCGTAACTTCCTCGCGCCTCCCGTACGTACGGACGCCGACGGACGCGCTCACACCGTGCCTCTGGGACTGCGGCGTGTCGAATCGGCGTTACTGAGATACACCGCGCTGGGACGGGACGATGTGGTCTGCACGACGCCCGAGCGGCTGGCGGACGTGATCGGTCCGTGGGTGAAGGTCGTGGGCTTCAGCTCCAGCGATCCGCTCGGCATGGGCATGAGCAATACGACGACTTCCAATTTCTGGAAGGGCGAACTCTACACCCGACGATGGACGCGTCAGACCCTGGAGCAACTGGCGGCGATGAAGCGCCGATACGGCTTTAAGATCGTCGTCGGCGGCGCGGGGGCCTGGCAGTGGACCGTTCACAGGGACAAGAGGCCCGACGTCGATGTCGACGTGGTCTTTCAGGGCTACTTCGAGGCCTCCGGGCCCGAGCTGTTCTCCGAGCTGCTGGACGGCCGGCTGCCCGGGCACCACGTGGTCGAAGCGGACGTCGGGGCCGATCGCATCCAGCCGATTCGCGATCCATCCCTGCTCGGAATCATCGAGCTGTCGCGCGGCTGCGGCAGGGGCTGCAAGTTCTGCGCGATGGCGCGCCACGGGATGCGGCACCTCGATCCGGACACGATTCTGGCCGATCTCCAGACCAATGTGGCCGGTGGTCTCAGGGCGGTCGTCAGCGGCAGCGAGGACTTCTTCCGATACGGCGCCAAGGGGCTGCGTCCCGATTTCGAGAAGCTCTGCGATCTGCTGGAACGAATGCGGAAGATCGAGGGTCTGTCGTTTATGCAGATCGACCACGCCAATGTCACGTCGGTCCTGCAACTGACCGACGAGCAGCTTCGGGAGATCCGTCGTCTCTTGACCTGGGAGCGGCCGAGCGATTACCTATGGGTGAATATGGGCGTCGAAAGCGCCAACGGGCATCTGGTGGCCGCCAACAGCCCGGGCAAAGTAGCGCCCTTCGATCCAGACGATTGGGGACAGATGGTCCGTGAGGCGGCCGATCGCACGACGCGCTGCGGGTTTTTTCCTGTCGTCAGTGTCCTGCTGGGCATGCCGGGCGAGACCCCGGACGATGTCGCTGCGACCCTGGAGCTGGTTCGGGATCTGGCGGCAAAGAACGCCGTCATCTTTCCAATCTTCTATGAGCCTCTCGCCTCGGGGCCACAGGCCGACCGACAGCGGTTCACGCTGGCCAAGATGACGCCCGACCATCTGGAGCTCTATCGAACCTGCTACGAGCAGAACTTCAGAATGGTCCCCAAGCTGTTCTGGGACAATCAGCGCGCCGGCGGCGTCTCGTGGGCCAGACGTGCCTTCATGCAGGCCCTCGGACGTGGAGAAGTCATGACCTGGCGACGGACCTTCCGGCGATTGCACGGACAGATGGACCGTTCCATCCCGACGGTGGTGGAGAAGGAGCAGGTGTATGTCTCATGACCGTGTCACCACGGCCAGGCCTGTCAGGCCACCCCAGGACAACGTCCCGCAGACAAAACAGGAGCGCGACGAATTGCTCGCGGTCATTCGCGAATATGTGGAGACGCAAGAACCGGTTCCGCCTCTGTCGATCGACGAACTGCGGGCTCATACGGAGGCGGTGCTCCGAAAGGCGGGCATGGATCGCAAGTACAGCGATTATGCTGCGGTGCTCGTCAATAATGAGGTCTGGCGCGAGACGGTCGCGGCGATTCCCTACGAGAAGCGTCTGCTGCTGTTGCCCAAGTGTCTGCGCAGCTCCAGCGAGTGTCCGGCGAGCTTTGATGATCTGGGCCTGTTGTGCGAGTACTGCGGACGGTGCCCCATCGGCGAATTGAAGAGCCAGGCGGAGCGTCTGGGCTATGCGGTGCTGGTTGCGGAGGGTTCGCCTGTCGTGATGAGTCTGATCGAGACGGGGCAAATCGAGGCGGTTGTGGGCGCCAGTTGTCTGTCGGTGCTGGAGCGGGTCTTTCCCTACATGGAGGCCGGGGCCGTTCCCGGCGTCGCAATTCCTCTCTTGAGAGACGGCTGCGCCGACACCAGCGTGGACCTCGATTGGGTTTGGGAGGCGATCTACCAAACGACCGACGACCAAACCAGGCGTCTCGATCTCGATGCGCTACATCAGCAGGTCAACGACTGGTTCTCGCGCGAGGCCTTGACGCAAATGATCGCGCCGGCGCCCGATCAGACCGAGCAGGTGGCTCTGGATTGGATGGCCAAGGCGGGCAAACGCTGGCGGCCCTTCCTCGGCGTCTGCACCTACAAAGCCCTCGTGGTTGACGGTTCGCCTGCGGCGGACCTCGACCTGCAAAGGATCGCGGTCGCCGTGGAGTGCTTCCACAAGGCGTCGCTCGTCCACGACGATATCGAAGACGGCGACGCACACCGCTATGGCGAAAAGACGCTCCATTCAGAGCATGGCGTTCCCATCGCGCTGAACGTTGGCGATCTGCTTCTGGGCGAGGGCTATCGGCTCCTCGTCGAGACCGATGCCTCCGATGCGCGGAAGGCGAAACTCCTGAGTGCGGCGGTGCAGGGCCATCGTACGCTCTGTCTCGGACAGGGCCGCGAGCTGGCATGGGCCGGCGCGCCGAAACCATTGACGGTGGCGGACGTGCTGGAGATCTTCCGCCTGAAGACGGCGCCGGCTTTCGAGGTGGCCCTTCGCCTCGGCGCGATCCTCGCCGGCTGTGACGACCAGGTCGGCAACGTGTTGAAGCAGTACAGCGATTCCCTTGGCATCGCGTATCAGATTCGCGATGACCTGGAAGACCTCCGCGACCCCGACGGGCTTGAGCTGTGCGTCCGTCGGCGGCCCAGCGTTCTGCTGGCGCTGGCGTACGAGACCGGTGACCAGGAGCAGCGAAGGCGAATCGAGCGGCAGTGGGACCCGTCCGCGACGGAGGCCGACCGCGAGCAGGCGCGGCAGATCGTCCTGGATCCGGAGGTGGAGCGTGCGGCGCTGCGGCTGATGGAGACCTACAAAGCACAGGCGATCGGCTCGCTGATCGCATTGAAGAACGCCAACCTCAAGGGCCTGCTGCGGCGCGTGATGGGCAAGATATTCAACGACTTCGAGATCATGGGCTGCTGCAACGATCGTCTGCCTCAGCGCCGGACGCACCATGAATGAGGCCGCCGACGTGAAGGATCATGGGGGCAGGTTGGCTGGGTGTGCGGACTTGGCTGGCGATGAGCGGGCGCGGTCGAAGCTCCCGCACGTCGTGCGTGCCCTGCGTCACCGAAACTACCGCCTGTTCTTCGGTGGCCAGCTCATTTCGCTCGTCGGCACGTGGATGCAGTCCGTCGCGCAGTCCTGGCTGGTCTACCGGCTCACCGGGTCGGCGGTGCTGTTGGGATTCGTGGGATTCGCCGGTCAGATTCCCGTCTTTCTGCTGGCTCCCCTCGGGGGTTCAGTTGCCGACCGGCACAGCCGCCGTCACGTGCTCATCGCCACCCAGACGGCTGCCATGTTGGTGGCCTTCGTTCTGGCGGGCCTGACGCTCACGGGCCGCGTGCAGGTCTGGCATATCCTCGTTCTGGCCACGTTCCTTGGTGTGATCAACGCGGTCGATATCCCCACGCGACAGGCGTTTGCCGTCGACATCGTCGGGCGGGACGATCTGATCAATGCCATCGCCCTGAATTCCTCCATGGTCAACGGCGCACGGATCGTCGGGCCGGCGGTGGCGGGCGTCCTCGTGGCCAGCGTGGGCGAGGGGTGGTGCTTTCTCGTCAACGCCGTCAGCTTTCTCGCGGTGATCGCCGGTTTGCTGATGATGAACATGACGGCGCGTACCTCTGTCCCTCTGCCCGGCTCGGCGCTGGCGAGCATCCTGGAGGGATTCCGCTACGTCCGACGCACCGGGCCCGTTCGCGCCCTGTTGCTGCTGCTGGGTCTGGTCAGTCTCATGGGAATGCCTTACGCGGTGCTGATGCCGGTCTTCGCGGACCAGATCCTGCACGGCGGCCCCCGAGGACTCGGATTGCTGATGGGCGCCTCGGGAACCGGAGCCTTGATCGGCGCTCTGGTGCTCGCGGCACGCAAGGGCATTCGGGGGCTGAGCCATTGGATTGCGCTTGCCGCCGCAGGATTCGGGATGAGCTTGATCCTGTTTTCGCTGTCCCGTGCATTCTGGCTCTCAGCGGCTCTGCTCGTACCGGCGGGCTTCTCCATGATGATCGAGATGGCGGCCTCGAACACGATGATTCAATCGTTGATTCCGGATGCGCTGCGCGGGCGCGTGATGGCGGTGTACTCGATGATGTTCATGGGCATGGCGCCGTTCGGCGCGCTTCTGGCCGGAGCGATCGCCCATCGCATCGGCGCTCCGGCGACTGTCATGGTGGGTGGCTCGGCGTGCATCGCCGGCGCCGCGCTGTTCCGTTGGCATCTGCCCGCGCTGAAAGACGAGACCCGCCAGATGATCGTCGCGCTCCAGGTCGCCGGGGGGGAGCCGGCGGAAGAAATGACTGGACAGGCCAGTGTCGTCGCACCCCGCGAACCATGAGGAACAGGAGGGCTGCCATGACGATCCGTCTCGATATGCGCAAGGCTGTAAGCAGGGCCGCCGAGGCTCTTGGCGACTCCGTCGACGCCGTCCGCGAGTTCCTCCGTTGCCACCTGTGCGACGATGGGGGCTTTCAGGGCCGCGATGGCAAGAGCGATCTCTACTACACGGTCTTCGGATTGGAGGCGTCTCTGGCATTGGACGTGAAGCTCCCGTTTGAGCGCGTCGTGAGCTACCTGCGCGGCTTTGGGACCGGGCAATCGCTGGATCTCGTCCATCTTGCTTCTCTGGTCCGATGCCGGATCAACTTGGCCGAGGGCGGCACCGACTCGATCGATCCTGTCTCCCGGCGGGCCATGATCGCGCACCTGATGCACTTCCGCGCGGCCGACGGGGGCTTCAGCACCTCGCCGGCGGCCGAACGGGGGCATGTGTACGGCAGTTTTCTCGCCTTGGGCATCTGCCAGGACCTTCAAGTCGACGATCTGGAGCCGGCCGGCGTGCTCGAATCGGTGAGTTCGCTTCAGATGCCCGATGGGGGCTTCTCGAACGAGCCGACGATGATGGTCAGCGCCACGGCTGCCACTGCGGCAGCGATCACGATCTTTCACTATCTCAGGGCGCCGCTGCCTGAATCGGCACTGCAATGGCTGGCCGCACGGGCCGAGACGCAGGGGGGATTCTGTGCCATTTGCTCCCAGCCTGGCGCTGCGATTCCCGATTTGCTCTCGACGGCGACCGCCCTGCACGCGCTGACGCTGGTCGGCGTGGACCTGGACGAGATTCGAGAGAGGAATCTCGACTATCTCGACGCCTTGTGGAGTGTGCGAGGCGGTTTCCAGGGCCATCCGGCGGACGATGTCCTGGACTGCGAGTATACCTACTACGGACTTCTGTCACTCGGTGACCTGGTCGGAGCATGAGGCGCATCGACAAAGAGAGACTGAACCATACGATTGTCACGCTACGCGATCGCCTGCTGGCGTCGAGGAATGACCAGGGTCACTGGGTCGGACACCTCTCCAGCAGTGCCCTTTCGACCGCCACCGCCGTCTTTGCCCTGGCCCGGGTCGACGCCACAAGACATCGAACTTGGATCGAGCGAGGTCTGCGCTGGCTCTGTGCGAATCAGAACGCCGACGGCGGGTGGGGTGATACCGTTCAAAGCCCGAGCAATCTCAGCACGACGCTGTTGTGCTACTCGGCGCTGGCCGTCGCGGATGCGCCGACGGTCTGTCGCATCGCCGTCGAGAAGACCGAGGCATGGCTTTGTCGCGAGGTCGGCTCGCTCGAATCGGACTTGTTGGCTGCGGCGGTGATCGCGCGGTATGGCAAGGACCGGACGTTTTCCGTCCCGATCCTCACGATGTGTGCGTTGGCAGGGCGGCTGGGCGCCGGACCCCAGGCGTGGCGCGCCGTCAAGCCGCTGCCCTTTGAGCTGGCGGTCCTGCCGCACCGGCTGTACAAGTGGTTGCGGCTGCCCGTGGTCAGCTACGCGCTGCCCGCCTTGATCGCCATCGGGCAGGCCCGGCATGCGCATCTCAGACCGCGCTGCCCCGTGACTCGGCTCGTTCGCCATCTGACGCGAAGGCGAAGTCTCGATGTGCTGACGACACTCCAGCCGACCAACGGCGGTTTTCTCGAAGCGGCCCCGTTGACCTCATTCGTCGTTATGAGCCTGGCATCCTGCGGACAGGCCGACCACCCGGTGGTCTTGAAAGGGGTGGAATTCCTCGTCGCTTCCATCCGTGACGACGGCAGTTGGCCCATCGATACCAACCTCGCGATTTGGGGCACGACCCTCACGATCGGCGCTTTTGCCGCCGTGCGGAACTCTGGACTGGCAGGCTCCGAAAGTCAGCGATTGGCGGAGTGGCTGCTCGGCTGCCAGCACAAGATCGTGCACCCTTACACGCAGGCGGCGCCCGGGGGCTGGGCGTGGTCGAATCTGCCCGGGGCGGTTCCCGATGCGGATGACACCGCCGGTGCGCTGCTGGCGTTGCACCATCTCGGGGCTAAGGGGCAGGCGATACATGATGCAGTTGCCGCTGGAATCACTTGGCTGCTCGATCTGCAGAACCGCGACGGGGGGATCCCGACATTCTGCCGGGGTTGGACCAACCTGCCGTTCGACAAGAGCGCGCCCGATCTCACCGCGCACGCGCTTGGCGCGATGGGCGTCTGGGTAGGGGCGAATGATGATTCGCCCCTACCTGTCGGCCTGAGACGAAGAACGGACGTCGGGATGTTCCGAGCGATGGACTTCCTGAAGGCGGCTCAGCGCGCGGATGGCTCGTGGGTTCCGCTGTGGTTCGGTAATCAGTCGGCGCCGAACCAGGAGAATCCTGTCTGTGGCACGAGCCGAGTGCTGACACACCTGTCACGCGTTCCCGCCGTGTACCGTCAACGGATGGACGGTGCGTGCGAGCGGGGCGCTCGCTGGCTTCTGTCGGCACAGAACGCCGACGGGGGCTGGGGCGGCGCGCCGGGCGTCGTATCGTCCATCGAGGAAACCGCGCTAGCCGTCGATGCGCTGGCCGAGTGTTGGCGCAGCAGAACGGCGCTGGTTGGGGCGAATCACGATTTCCCCATATCGGCCCTGGGCGAAGCCCTCACCCGCGGGGCCGAATGGCTCATCTGCCGCACCGAGGAGGGCAGATCGACACCGACCTGCCCCATCGGTCTGTACTTCGCGCAACTCTGGTACTTTGAGGAACTCTATCCGCTCGTCTTTGTGCTTTCGGCTCTGGGCAAAGCGCAGGTCGTGTTGCGCTCCGTGTGAGTACTTGGGTCCGAAAAACGCCCGGTTTTTGCTGCAACGGATCTGCTCCTGTGATATTAGTGCTATTAGCAATTATTGCTATGAACAAATACATTGGCAGGGCAGTAGAAAGACCATGAGCCGACGGCTGTTTGAGTTGATTCTCGCGATCAAACGCAAGTGCCAGTGCAACGAGGAGCAGATCCAGAAGCAGTTGGGTCTGACCGCCGCGCAATTCCACGGCCTGATCGTCCTGGAAGAGGGGGCCGCGGTTCCCGGTGCGGAGTTCGCCCGACAGATGGGCCTGTCGCCTTCGCGGGGCAGCCGGGTGCTGAACAGCCTGGTCACGAGCGGGTTCGTGCTAACGAGGGACCGCCCCGATGACCGACGGACGATGGAGATCTCGCTGACGAGCAAGGGCAGACGAATGAAGAATCGCATTGTCGATCGTATGACGGCCTGTGAAAGCCGCATTTGCGAGCGACTCGATGATTCCGGCGTCGGACGCATCAGAGAGGCGCTGGAGCTACTGGAAACGGCTCTGTAACCGTCCGTGGAGTCGAAGTCTGGAGAATGACGATGCCGAAGACCTTGATTATTCAACTGGCGTTAGGGCTGCTGATTGGTGGTGGTTTGGGGGCTGTGATGGGATACTATGGCAAGTGTTCCAGCGGGACGTGTCCCCTGACGGCCAATCCCTATCGCGGCGCATTCCTTGGGGCCCTGATGGGAGGCGTGATTGCTTTCTCCGGCGCCGGATCGCGGGGGAATCCGGAAGGCAAAGAGAAGGGCTACGCCGCAGTGCAGATCGAGACCTCGGATGATTTCGAACGACTCGTGTTGAAGGCCGAGCAGCCGGCAATGGTCGACTTCTACTCGAACGGTTGTCCGCCGTGCCGCAGGCTGGCCCCCACCGTGGAAGAACTCGCCGAGGCTTATCAGGGCCGTGCCGTTGTGGCTAAGGTCAACGTTGATCACGTGCCCGAACTGGCCCGCCGGTACGGCGTGCAGGGCATTCCCGCCGTCCTCTTCTTTGACAAGGGCGCCGAAACGCAGCGTCTCGTCGGCCTGCGACCTCGCAGTGCCTACGCCGAGGCGCTCGATGGGTTGCTCGGCTGACGCATCCTATCTTGACCACAACGGCGCGAGCAGATCGTAGATGGCCAGGAGGATACAGGCCAACCCCGCCGCCGTGCAGGCGAAGCCGAAAACGCTGAGCACCGTCGCGATGAACTTCCCTTCGAAATAGGGTGAGGGGCCGAATCGCTGCTTCAGGACCGCGCCCCCGATGCACAACGGCGACGCGATGCCCAGTACGCCCAGCCCGGTCAGGACACTGCGAAGAGGGTCCTTCAGACGCACTGTCTTCGGCTCGGGCAGAGCCGCCAGAACGACGAAGCATACCAGAGCGACGGCGAGGGATGCCCCGATGGCCAGCGCGAGCCTCTTGGCACCGGGCGCCTTCAATGTCTTCCGCTGCGTGTCGATCTCATCCATTCCATCGGTGCCATCATTGCATCTTGCGGATGCGGACCTCGATGCTCTTGTCGTCGGCCAGAAGCTTGACCAGTTCGTTTGGATCGGTCTGCCCGTAATGATACGGATAGAGGATCTTCGGCTCGAAGGTCCGGGCCGCATCGGCCACCATCTCCGGCGTCATTGTGTACGGCAGGTTCATCGGCAGAAACGCGATGTCGATCTTCTTAAGGTTCTTCATCTCGGGGATGTTTTCCGTGTCGCCCGCGATGTAGACCCGCAGCTTGCCGAACGTCACAACGTAGCCGTTGCCGTTGCCCTTGGGATGGAAGGGATTGCCGTCGGGACGCTTGTGCACGACGTTGTAGGCCGGCACCGCCTCGATCTTGAGCCCATCGACCGTCCGCACATCGCCGTTCTTCATGACCAGACCACCGGCGACCTTCTCCGCGCAGATCCTGGTCAGAACGGTCTTCGTCTCGGCTTTGCGAATCAACTCCAGGGCCTTGGGGTCGAGGTGGTCGCCGTGCTCGTGCGTGATCAGTACGAGGTCCGCCTTAGGCAACTTAGCATAGTCGGCTTCTCGGCTCACGGGATCGACGTGGGTGACTCTGTCCTGCCAGGTGAACATCAGTGTGCCGTGACCGATGAAGGTGATCTTGAGATCGCCTTGTTCGGCCTTGATGACATCCTCTTCGAGTTTCTTTTCCTCGGCGGCGCCTGCTGGCACGACGCCAAGCCCCGCCGCGATCAGTGTGGCACAGATGAGCCATACCCTTGCTGCCATCCTGTTCATTGCCTGCTCCTTTCTCCACGCGCCAAATTACAGTGTCATTTGGCGGCCATCACATCGAGTTCGGCGATCGTGGTGTAATACTGTCGGCCCCACTCATTCAGGGCCACCAGGCGAATGTAGCCGCCCTTGACAGGCTGTGCAAACGTGACGGTCTGAAGCTGGTCGCTGTTGGGGAACTCCGCCTTGACCACCGGATCACCCCAGTCCTTGCCATCGCTGCTGACGTAGAACTCGTACGCGCGAATGCGCCCGTTGGCCTGATCCTGACGGGGCAACCGCGTGAAGCCCAGCATCTCGACCGTCTGGCCCAGGTCGATCTGGATTTCGTGCGGATGTCTCCCCTGGGTCGAAGACCAATTCGTGTGCCAGAACGTCGCGGGGTCGTTATCGAAGGCGTGGCGGACCTCTCCTTCGCCCGGCTCGACGCTATCGACGTGGATCACTTTCCATGCGGATTTGTCCAACTCCTGCATCGGGACGATCGCGTTCATCTCGAATCGAGCGGTGTCACTGAAGAGCTCGTCGCTGACCTTTGCTCTGGCTTCGAGCGTGCCTGCTCCGGGGTGCTCGAATGGGCCGGCGTAGGGCTTCCAGTCCTGGCCATCGAGACGGTACTCGACCTTGCCTGCGACAGTCGATTCGATATCTACCATGGCGGCCTTGTCACGCGTGACCAGCGGCGTTTCGAGATTGGGCGACTGGATCCTTGCGTCGGTGGCAGAGTCCTTGGTCACCGGCTGCAACCCATAGCGGAATCGCACGGGGCGAGCGTTGAGAATGTACTCATTCAACGGTCGAGGTCCACAACTGGCGCCGCCCAGACCCATATGCGCGGCGTCGATGGTCAGGTACACCTCGTCACGCGGCACGACCTTGTTGATATGCCGGGCCTCGTCGTAGTCCTCGGCGGTGTTGTGATGAGCACTGATCGAGTACGTGCCGTCTGTGACGACCAACAGACCTTTGTCCTTT
>Ga0209164_1004078_pt1 | contig 13360 bp, 15 predicted proteins | sample MTBNYHSulfiMetaG_FD_187458 | JGI IMG/M metagenome (GOLD analysis project Ga0209164, IMG submission 187458) | Enrichment culture microbial communities from rom New York Harbor, USA that are MTBE-degrading - MTBE-NYH (New York Harbor Sulfidogenic)... | ecosystem: Environmental > Aquatic > Marine >...
CAAAGCTGGGGGGCAGCAAGCTGCCGGACCAGGTGGTGAACGAGGCCTTCCCGCCGTGCATGAGGTACTGCCTGGAGGGCCTCCTGTCGGGGAGGAGGGCCAGCCACATGGAGCGGTTCGGCCTCACCAGCTTCCTTGTGAACGTGGGGATGCCCATAGACGACATGGTGCAGCTCTACGTCAGCGTCACCGACTTCGACGAGGCCCTCACCCGCTACCAGATAGAGCACATAGCCGGCTTGAAGGGGGCCAGGACCAGGTACACTCCGCCCACGTGCAACACGCTGCGGACCCACGGAATATGCCGCAACCAGGACGCCGTATGCAAGACGGTGGTCCACCCCCTCAGCTACTACCGGAAGAAGGTGGGGAGGCTCCAGAGGAGGCAGGAGGAGGCCGAGGAGGCTGAACCCTCAAATACCACCGCCTAGTCTAGTGTTGGCATCATGCAGGCGCTGTCGGAGGAGCGGAGGCTCAAGCTCAAAGCCGTGGGCCTCCACTACTGCAGGCACTACAACAACGTGGTGAGGTACAATGAGCATCTCTGCGGCAACTGCCGCCACTGCACCTACCCAAGACAGTAACCTGTTTTAAACTCCAGGCACATTTCTATCAAACATGGAAGAGGAGTGGGGCAGCACCCAGTTCGTCGCAGAGCAGTTCCAGAGGTGGTATGCTCAGAACAGCCACACGGTGCCCGCCCCACTGGAGATCGAGAGACGGGAGTTCGGGTTCCTCTCCTTCCACGGCAGAGGCATGTACAGGCACATCCGGCTCCCCACCGAGGGCGAGCTCCAGCGATACCTCAGGCAGAACGCCCCGGCTCACAGCTACCACAGTAGCAGCTACTACGAGGACCCCACGGCGGACATGGCCCGCAAGGGCTGGACTGGGGCAGACCTGGTCTTCGACCTGGACGCCGACCACTTCGACCTCCCCTGCCAGAAGGAGCACGACAAGTGGCTGTGCCGCAACTGCGGCAAACAGGGCACAGGCCACCCCCCTGAGCTGTGCGAGTGCGGGAAAGCCCAGTTCCAGACCGAGACCTGGCTCTGCGAAAGGTGCCTCCAGGCCGCCAAGCACGAGACCCAGAAGCTCCTGGACATCCTGATCCAGGACTTCGGCGTCCACCCCGAGGACCTCACCACCAACTTCAGCGGCAACCGGGGCTTCCACGTCCACGTCCACAGCGAGACTGTCAAGCCTCTGGAGCAGCACGCCCGCCGCGAGATAGTGGACTACATAATGGCCACGGGGCTGGAGGCCGAGCACCAGGGCTACAGCCAGAGGAACAGGGGCGCCAAGTCTGTCATGGCGGAGGGCGGCTGGCGGGGCAGGACCTCCAAGGCCCTCTACGACTACCTGTCGGAGGTGACGGTGGATGAGCTGAAGGAGATAGTGGGCTTGAAGGCCGCTCAGAGCATAGTCGCTGAAAGGGGGCGCCTGCTGAAGGTCCTCACGGATAAGCACCCCAGCAACCTGACTCCCCTCATAGACCCCAAGAGCCTACAGGTCATACTCCAGAAGGCCGTAAAGCTCCAGGCCTCGGACATCGACACCGTGGTCACCACGGACATCCACCGACTGATAAGGCTGCCAAACACCCTCCACGGGAAAACCGGTTGGCAGGTCCAGACCATCCCCTACGGCGAGCTGCCTGACTACGACCCTCTTAGAAGCGCCACGGCCCTGAAGGGGCCCCCCGTGAAGCTGGAGTTCAGGAATGCGCCCCCCATAAGGATAGGCGAGACATGGTACGGGCCCTACGGCGAAGAGACGGCGGAGCTACCCCTGGAGGCGGCCATCTTCTACCTGTGCAAGAAAGGAGCGAGGCTGGCGAGATGAGCGACAGGTATGAGAGGCTCCACCGGGCTTGGCAGAAGGAGAAGGTGACCGTCGAGCTTCAGAACATAAAGGACGAGTTCCTACGGGAGATGAAGTTGTACATCCAGGAGCTTAACAGGGCGCCCGTGGACACGGAGTCCCTTACTGGGAGGATTACTCTGACTGAGAGACAGCACGCCAACCAGATGCTCAAGGAGCTGACCGAGGCCAGGCTGGGCAAGATCGTGAGGCTGGAGTTGGAGGACAAGCCCATCGACGCCCAGGCCCTCACACCCGAGGAGCAGAGGCTTCACGCCAACATGAGGCAGCTCCTAGCGAGCCACCGTGACGGCTCAGAGATGCCGGCTGCGGAGCAGCCGAGGGCGCCACAGGCCCCCAAGCCACGCCCTGAGCCCCCTCCGGCTCCGCCCCAGGCGGCGGAACAGGAGCTGACGGTGGTCAGGTTCCTGCAGTCCCTCCCCGCCATCATGGGGGTGGACATGAAGGCCTACGGCCCCTTCAAGCCTGAGGACGTCGCGAGTATCCCCAAGCAGAATGCGGTAAACCTAATAAGGAGAGGTATAGCTAAGCTGGTGGAGATAGAGCCATGAAAATTCCAAGAACACTGCGGACCTTCTGCCCCAAGTGCAAGACCCACACCGAGTTCGCCGTCTCCATATACAAGGCGGGCAAGCGCCACGGAGCTAAGCTAGGCGAGCGACGGCAGGCAGAACGCAAGAAGGGGTACGGCGGCCAAAAGTTCCCAGAGCAGCACAACCAGGCCAAGGTCACCAAGAAGACTTCGCTGATGCTCAAGTGCAAGGAGTGCAGCTACACCCACCAGCGGAAGGGGATCAGGCTCAAGAAGGCGGAGGTAGCTTAAATTGGCCGAGTGGGAACACCTAATACCCAGGCCCTCCAGCAGGTTCCTCCGCGTCAGATGCATAAGCTGCGAGAGCGAGCAGATAGTTTTCAGCCACAGCAGCACAAAGATAATGTGCCAGACATGCGGAGAGCCCCTGGCTGAGCCCACGGGCGGAAAGGCCAAGATCAACGCCTCCGTGATAGCAGTGCTAGGGTGACCGCTTTGAGTCTGGGACTACCCGAGTGGCCTGAAGTGGGGGACCTCGTCGTAACCACCGTGCTGAGGGTCGAGAGCTACGGCGCCTACGTTGGCCTCGACGAGTACAACAACAAGGAGGGGCTGCTCCACATCTCGGAGATCAGCAGCCGGTGGGTGCGCAACATCAGGAACCACGTCAGACCCAACCAGAAGGTGGTCCTGCAGGTGCTTCGGACGGACCCGGGCAAGGGCCAGGTGGACCTGAGTCTGAGGCGGGTTAGCAGAGACGATAAGAGGAAGAAGCTGGAGTCCTGGAAGAAGGCAAGGAAGGCGGAGACACTTCTAGCCCAGGCGGCTCAGGAGCTGGGCACCGGGGTCCCGGCGCTTTACGGCTCCGCGGGCGTAAAGCTCGTGGAGGCCTACGGCAGCCTGTACGAGGGCCTAGAGGTGGCCTCCAAGAAGGGTGAGGACGCCCTCAAAGAGGCGGGCGTGGACGCCAAGACGGCCAAGGTTCTCAGCGCCATAGCCCAGGACAAGATAATCATCAAGGGCGTGACGGTGCAGGGGGTCTTCGAGGCCACCGCCATGTCCAGCAGCGGCGTACTTGACATAAAGGACGCCTTCATGAAGGCCGAGGAGGTAGCCCTGGAGAATGAGGCCACCGTCAAGATATACACTCTTGGGGCTCCCAAGTACAGGATCGAGTTGACCGCCGAGGACTACAAGAAGGCGGAGCAGGCCCTGGACCATGTGGTCAAGTTCACCCAGCAGGCGTGGACAGGGTTCGAGGGCGCCATCAGCTTCACACGAGAGTAGAACCGGTATGGTATGGCTTCTCAGGCGCTGCATCAGGTGCCGCGGCTACACATTGAAGGAGACTTGCCCGAACTGCGGAGGCGAGGCCGTTTCGCCCCACCCGGCAAAGTTCTCCATGGATGACAAGTACAGGAAGTACAGGCTCCTCATGAGGCGCATGGCCTCCGAGATAGCTGATGAACCCTAAACAAGCGCGTATGCATCGGCGTGATCGTCTTCCAGTGGAAAGGCTTTTTATCGGATCACTCACCTTTCATTTTCGATCAACATGACTAAGACTTATGTTCGCATATATGGGCCACCCCTCATGAAGGCTATAAAGGCCTTGGAGGGTGTTGCTGTCGAGATGTCCAAGGCCACCGAGGTTAAGTTCAGCCACAAGTGTGTGCCCTACCCGACCAGGACGCAGAGCGACAAGAGGGACTGGAACAACTACCTTAAGGGCCTTTCCCAGACCTACACCGACTGCTACGAGCCCCAGAAGATCATCAGCGACGCGAGCATGACCCTCGGGGACTATGACTTCGTGTTCGAGTGGACTTCCAAGCCCTCCATGAAGAAAGTCCAAGACCTCATAGAGAAGGTCGACGAATCCTTGGTGGGCTTGGGTGTCCACTACACCATGACTACCGAGTAAGCCGCGTCTCTTTCAGGCTCTCAAAATTTTCATTTTTTAAATAAAAAAGGGGAAAATAGATAGTTGATTCTATTTCTTCTCTTCGGCTTCCATCTCCTGGCCGGCGGACTCGGCTGCTGCGAGAGCCCTTCTCTCCCGTATCTCCTCGTAGACGATGAAGGCGGGCATGATAACCCATAGGGCGATCATGACCCAGAACAGGATCGTGTCCCACTCCATTACTCTGCCGCCTCCTTCTTGCCGCCGCCCAGTGTGCGGAATATTCCCGATATGCCGCTGCTGGCGCCTCGTGCCTTGGGGGCGCCTCTCCAGTCCACCTTGACTTCCTCCCTCACCATCTGGGTGTAGTTGACGCCGGGGATGTAGAGGAGCTTCTCAGGGATCAGTCCGTTTGGACGGAACATGATGACCAGGAGGAGCAGAACCCCCAGGAGTACGCTCTCGAAGTAGGCGACGGGGAAGAAGAACAGGGACTCGATGAGCCACTTCTGCACGATGATGATTCGGCGCATGGCTGTGACTAGGGCACAGCCTAGGAAGGTCCCGGCGTTGTTTCCGGGTCCTCCCAGTATCAGCATGAGCCATGGCCAGTAGGTCCAGAAGGCTCGCTGGTAATTGGCCTCCACCACGTAGCTGAAGTAGAAGGCCAGGAGCGTGCCGGAGATGGCTGTGATGCCGCTGGCGAACATGAGGATGTTCCTCCTGATGCCGACGACGTTCTTTCCAACGCTGGCTACTGTCACCTCGTTCTCGCGGATGGCCCTCATGAGTCTCCCGTAGGGGCTGTTCAGCATCGTCCTGAATATGAAGAAGCTTACAAGCCCTAGGAATAAGGTGATTACGGCCGTCACCACAGTCCGGTCTCCCGGGTACCACCTCAGGATGTCCGGGATGAACATTCCAAGGGTCCCTCCGCTGATTAGGACCACGTTCCTGCCGAAGATTTGAGCCGCGTCTGCCATGGTGATGAGCACGATCATCAGGTAAGTCGCCCTGAGCCTGATAGCCGGCAGTGCGATAAGCCACCCCATGACTGCGCCCAGGACCATGCTGACAGCTATGCTGAAAAGCAGCATGCTGATTCCAAGCATAGGCTTCGTTGCTAGGTATTTGTTAGTCAAGTCCACGTTGTAGAAGTTGTTGTAGACCCAGTCAAAATCACTGGCCCACGTCCGAAGCTCCACGCCTGCGCCCGCCACCAAAGTAAATATAAGTCTGGTGGTGAGGGCGCTAACGGTGAAGCCCCCCATGATGACCTGCACAGCACACCCCATGTTGGGAATCCCAGCGTTGCCGTACTGGAAGTTCAGGGCCATGGCGACAATGACGAACAGGCCGAAGTACATGGCGATGTCGACGATGAGCCTGGATGTCCCGGTGATAGCTGACACGTTGCTTGTTAACAATCCGAAAGCTATGTCTTGCAGCATCTTTAACCCTCCTTCTTCTTCAACCCAATGGATTGAAGCACCCTTCCACCTGTCTCAGAAGCCCCAAACTTGTTGTAGGCTCCTTGTAGGCCATCGGGCTCGATGAGAAGAACTGTGACTAGGAAGATCATGGGAATCAGAGGTCTGTACTCGCCGACCCAGGCGCCCAGAATCTGCTGGCCCCAAGTGGTGAGCATGACCTCGGATATGCCCACAAGGAACCCTCCTACGACTGCCCCATATACGCTATCGAAGCCACCCAACAGACTACCGGCCATGATGCTCGTGATGATTGCGGAACCGGATGTTGTGGTGGACATGAACCAGAGAGGTATCATTGCGCCTGCTAAGCAGGCGAGGCCGCCGGTGAGGAACCAACTGAAGATCTGTATCTGGTTGATGTTGATGCCTAGCACGGATGCCAATTCGGGGTCCTCAGCCGTTGCCCTCATGGCTATACCGATCTTTGTCTTTGTCAACATGTAATGTACGAGCACGACGCTTATAATGGTCAGTCCCATCGAGACTACGAAGATTCCGGGGAATCCTCCGATCTGGAAGTCAAAATCCTTCAGCATGAAGATCTGTGTGTATGTGCCGAATCGCATCAGAAGCCAGTATGCGTATATCTGGATCAGTGCGCCAAGGAAGATCTGTATTGCTAGTGTAGAGATCGTCAGGACGATGGCTCCTCCACCCATCCTCGTTAAGACGTTGATCACAAGTATGTAGATGATGACGCTGATTGCTCCACCGATGATAAAGGCAACGGGGTAGCCTATGTATGGGCTCAAGCCAAAGATCTTGGAGAACGTATAGCTCACGTAGATACCGACGCCTGCGTATGTTCCGTGTGCGAAGTTGGGTACCTTCGCCGTCAGGTACGTCAGAGTGAAGCCGATGCTTAGAAGCGTTAACTCCGATGCGAAGATTAACGCGTTCAACCATATTGCGGGGATTAACATGTTTAAACCCACATGCGTTGTCACGATATGGATTAATAATACTTTTCATCGATCGATGACGCGTTCGGCTAAAGAGTTGAAAATACAGGGGTTTTTTCAAAAAAAGCATATATTTTTAGGTTTAATGTCATAATAAAACCGATATTCAAGTATTGTAAATAATAGCATGTAAAAATCTTATATATACTGAGCGAAGATCTACAATTTGCTATAACCAATAGGTGAAGCAAAATTTGGAAATGAAAGGTAACACTCTAGCAATAGTGCTTCTAGTAGTAGGACTTGTCGTAGGTGGTGGAGTAGGATACTTCGCTGCACCTACAAAAACGGAAACCACAACCACCACAGTGACCGTTGAGAAGGAGCCTCTAGATGGGAAGACCATCCAGATAGGCTACATCAGCTCCACGACTGTGGGTCTTGAGACGGCTCCAGCACTTGTACATGATTTAATGCAAACAGACTACAATGCGTACGCATCGGAACTCGGTTACGACGTAGAGTTCCAATGGCTAATCGACGACGCCACCGGTCAGGCCGCGGTCCACCTTGAGAAGGTCCAGGGCTTCAAGTCTATGGACATCAACGTCTTCATAGGTGGCGGCTGGTCAAGCATGGCGTCTGCTGCGCTAAGCTACTGCAACGACAACGACATGCTCATGTGGAGCAGCAGCAGCACGAGCCCGCTGCTAGCTATCGCTGACGATAACCTCTACAGGATGTGCCCTGACGACACCATTCAGGCTCCTGCCATCAGCAGGATGATCCAGAGCATGGGAGTAAAGTACATCGTCTGCATCTACCGTGGTGACGCATGGGCCGACGGTATTATGAACTTCTTTGAGCCTCACTTCGTTACAAACGGCGGCGTGATCTTGGATAAGATCAGGTACGCCGGCGAGGCCACGGAGTTCGCAAACTACCTGCAGCAGGCCGAGGACAAGCTCGCCCCGGCTGTAGCCCAGTACGGTGTAGACAAGTGCGGAGTCGAGGTTATCGCCTTCTCAGAGAGTGCAGTAATGGTCAGCCAGGCGGAGAACTTCCCCACCGTCTACGGTGTCAAGTGGTTCGGGAGTGACGGTACAGCACTTACACAGCAGCATGTTGATGACGCCCCCAGACAGTCTGAACATCTTCATATCTACAGCACACTTGCAGCCCCTGCGGAGACTGTAAAGTTCACAACCCTCTACGATAAGTACTATGCGCTTGTTTCGCAGCCCTTCGGCTACTACTCTGCGTGCTCCTATGACATCGGCTGGATACTCACCAAAACCATGCTTGAGGCCCAGACAGAAGACGCCCTCGAACTCATCCCGCTACAATGGACATCTGCATATAACCAGTTCGGCGCAAGTGGCTGGAACCAGCTAAACGCGGCCGGCGACAGGGCTAGCTCCAACTATCAGATATGGGGCTACGGCGACATCGGAGCAGGAGTGGATCACGTGGTGTACGGTATGTACGACGCCATTAGTGACAGCGTCTCCTGGAACGTCGAGTACTTAGGGTTCGTGCCCACTCCAAGGTAAACAACAGCACAGTACCACCCTTTTTTCTTCATTTTCTCTTAACCAACACGACATAGGTACTATGAACAGGTACAATTTTTGGCGCTAGTATGACAAAACGCCTCACACACGCCTTGATTATCTTATTTTAATATTTTCAACGAAAATAATGCTGAAGCTGACAATATTGCACATTTCGCTAGCCAAAGTCTAAAAAATTATATAAACTAACTCTGCACGCTATATGGTTAGTTGATGCCGATATGTCGGAAATACTGGTGATAGATGACGTTTACAAGTACTTCGGCAAGTTCGCAGCGAACGACGGAGTAAGCTTCAGCCTCAAGGAAGGAGGCATCTACCTTCTAGTAGGTCCCAACGGTTGCGGTAAATCCACTCTGGTGAACTGTATTACGGGGATATTCGCCCCTGAGAAGGGTCACATATACTACAGAGACTCTGACATCACCGGCGAAGAGATGTTCAAGATCGCTAGGAGAGGGCTCGTACGCACGTTCCAGATCGCTTCGCCCTTCCTCAGGCTCACAACCTTGGAGAACATGCTCGTAGCTCTGCCGGAGAACGCAGGCGAGAACATAGCCCTGTCCTTATTCAAGCCAACATGGATCGACAGCGAGGTAAGCGCGGTGAGACGCGCCGCCGAGCTTCTCAGAGTCCTGGGCCTTAGACACGTCTGGAACAAGTCCGCTAACACGTTGAGCGGCGGAGAGTTGAAGCTGCTGGAGATCGGACGCGCACTCATGTCGGGAGCCGAGACCATCCTCTTGGACGAGCCTGTGGGCAGCATCGACCCTGTACTCTGCCACCAGATCTTTAACCACGTGCTGAGGCTCCGCGACGAGTTGGGCATCACCTTCCTGGTCATCGAGCACCGGCTCGAGGTGGCGGCTCAGTACGCTGACCACGTCTTCGCTATGGACAGAGGTAAGATGGTCACAGAGGGCACAGCCGAGGAGGTCTTCGAGGATGAGCGGGTTATCAAGGCGTACTTAGGTGAATAAGATGAGCGGCAACTACATTTTAGAGACCAAGGGTCTAAACGTGGGGTACGGCCCCATCCACGTGATCTATGACCTCGACTTCAAGGTTCCTGACGGACAGGTCACCATCATCGTCGGCCCCAACGGCGTCGGTAAGACCACGCTCCTGAAGGCCATCATGGGCTTGTGCACCGTTTACAGCGGGGAGGTCATCTTCGATGGCCGAGTCATCAACAAGCTGCCCGCATACGAGCGCACGAAGATGGGCATCGGGTACATGCCCCAGGTGGGTAACATCTTCAGCAAGCTAAGCGTCGCCGAGAACCTGAAGATGGCGGCATACACCCAGACGGACGCCTCCGTCATACAGGACAAGCTGGAGTTCGTGTTCAGCCTGTTCCCCAGGCTCAGGGACTTCATGCCCAGGCCCGCTGGCACCCTGAGCGGCGGCGAGCGCCAGATGCTGGCCGAGGGGATGGTGCTCATGAGGGACCCCAAGATCATGATGGTGGACGAGCCCACAGCCGGGTTGATGCCCAAGCTTGTGAACGACGTCATGAGGCAGCTGGAGAAGATGGCAGAGGACACCGGTCTACCCATCGTGCTGGTGGAGCAACGCGCCAGGCGCGCCCTCGCCGCTGGCGACTGGAGCTACATGATGCGCGGAGGCAGGTTCACCTACGAGGGCAAGGCCGATGAGCTGCTGAACCACCCGCTACTGAACGAGATGTACCTGGGCGCCGTCGAGGTCAGGGACATCAAGATCAAGGAGTAGCGTCCCCCAAACTCTACATTTTCCATTTGTCTATCGAGCCACTTCCACTGGGCCCCATGTGGCAACGGCTGGGCGTGACGTGAATTATTACGCCACTCGACGACTGCAGCGGTCCCTGTGTTCTGTATTACTGGTGGATAATGGTTTAATCCCCAGATCCTCTGGTTCACGTGATCTGTTTTGGCTGAGGGCGCTAGGCTCATGAAGGCTGGGGAGATAGATCAGACACGGTTCAGCCTCGCGTCCTTCATGCACGACCTCTTCCTGGCATACGTGGAGGTTACCTCAGGAATAGTGCCGGCGGCCAGGTTCAAGACCCTGACCGGGTTGATGAGGGACACTATGTACAGGGTGTCAGGGGTGCCCGTGATGAGCTTCATCAGGACCCACGACGTGGAGGGGACCCTGGACAGCTACTGTAGTTTCCTGGAGGAGGCTGGGCTGGCGGTGAAAGCTACCGTGGTGATGGAGGGCTACGGCCAGTACAGGTTCAACCTCAGGGACTGCGTGTTCGGGGCAAGCTGCCGCCGACTGGTCTCGGGGTCCTTCCTGTGCCCCTTCGCCGTGTACGCCGCGTTTCTGACGGAGGAGGCCAGCGGCAGGCGTGTGGGCTTAGAGCTGAGCGAGAAGAGCCTTGTTGGGTCCAGGACCATGATCCTTGTGGGTGGTAAGGGGATGCAGCCGCAGAAGATGAAGGTGCAGGTGTAGCCGGAAAACGTCTTATACTGTGCATCTGATCCATGGGCGTGGACTTTTCAGTGGTTAGAGGCGACTTCCCGGCGTTAAAGGAGTGGACCTATCTGGATAACGCCTTCGTTGGGCTCATGCCCAGGCAGGTGAAGGAGGGCTACGAAGAGTACCTGGACCTCTGGTACATGTTCAGGCCCCCCGGGGACAGCACCATCCTCCAGGAGTGGGTTAGGAAGGCTTCCCAAGTCCGGGGGTTGATGGCCGAGTTCATCCACGTTGAGCCCCAGGAGCTGGCTTACACCATGTGCACCGGGTCAGGACTCAACATAGTGGTCAACGGCACCGATTGGAGGCGAGGCGACAACGCCGTGTTCCCCGAGTGGGAGCACAACCCCCTGGACACCTACACCACCAGGAGGCAGGGCGTGGAGCCCAGGGTTTGGAGGCCTCGGGGAAACGTCTTCGACGTGGCCGACCTGGAGAGGCTCGTGGATGACAGGACCAGGCTGGTCCAGGTGAGCCACGTGAGCTACGTCAACGGCTTCAAGGCTGACCTCAAGGAGGTGGCCGAGGTGGCCCACAGCCACGGCGCCAAGGTTCTGGTGGACGCCACCCAGGCAGTGGGGGCCCTGGACGTGGACTATGTTGGCGTCGGGGTGGACTATGTGGCCTTCGCTCCCTACAAGTATATCATGGGCCCCTCCGGCCTGGCCTTCCTCTACGTGATGAAAGAGAACTTGAGCGAGTTAACCCCTGACAGGACAGGCTGGAAGAACCAGGTGTGGGGCGGCGACAACCCGGAGGAGAGCTCTGACACCGAGTCAGCCGAGAAGTTCGAGTACGGCACTCTCCACTTCCAGGGAGCCTACGCCATGGAGAAGTCCCTGGAGTACCTGAACAGGCTGGGGATAAAGCGCATAGAGAAACGTAACCTGGGCCTCAGCGGCTACCTCTTCGACAGGCTATCAGAGGCAGGTAAACAGATATGGACCCCCGGCCCCGAGTCCACAATCGTTAGCTACTTCCAGGAGGGCGCGGTGGAGCTAGCAGCCAGGCTAAAGGCCAAGAAGATCAAGGTCACAGGCAGGAGCGCCCACGGCGACCACGTGCGGGTGTCAGTCCACTTCTATAACACTGAGGGCGACATAGAAAGGCTGCTGGGTGAGGGGCTCTAGGCTCCTCTCCTCTTAAGGAGCTTCACGCCGATCAACGCGACGACGATGATGGCTGCACCCAGGCCCGCCGCGTAGGGCACTAGGCCTGACCCCATCTGCTTCACAACGATCCCTGCGAAGGCCCAGACCAGGACGAGGTTGTAGCCCACGTCTCCCCGTGTCCAGACGCTGGTGAGGCCGATGGCCGCGGCCACCGCTATCACTATTATGGTCCAGTTGGTCGCCGCGGGGCCGTAGCTGGGCCACCCTATGGACACCAGCAGCGCCGTCACGTTGGCTATGGGGGCCACCGTGATCCAGCCCAGGTAGACACTGAAGGGCAGGTGGACGTAGAGTTGCTCGTATCTGCTGGGCTTCGTCACGCCGATGTCCAGTCGGAGGTAGATGAGTATCAGTGTTCCCAGGAGCCCGAACATCACGAGGACACTGGGCAGCACAAGCCTCCAGTGCCACAGGAATATCCAGGCCGAGTTGAGCAGGCAGCTGAGCACGAACAGCCAGCCTACGCTGTCCAGGAAGCCGCTGTCCCTCTGGGATGGGCGGGCTTGGTGGACTGTGAACCCGAGGAGCAGCAGGTATATGATCCCCCATATGCTGAACACGTAGCCTGCCGGGACGAAGTAGTTGGGGTAGCTGTCGCTGAGCTCAGCCGTGGTCACACCGTTGAGGGGAAGGATGTTGGCGAGCGCGTTCACGGCCACCATCACCATGAACCCCGTCACGTTGGCGGCCTGGAGGATTCTCTTATCCATGGTTAAAGATTCGGAACCACAGAATATATAGTGAACTGGATCATCCGTGCAAGAACCATTAAAACTTGCACGTTCGTTTAACAAAACCATTAAAACGGGGGCTGGCGCCATGGATGATATGAGTCTCCCAGACAGCGGACCAGACGGGATCGTCATCCTGGACTTCGGGGGCCAGTACTGTCACCTCATAGCCCGAAGGGTCCGGGAGATGAACGTCTACACAGAGATTCTGCCCAGCGACGCCGCCGCAGACGAGGTTAAGAACCTGGGCGCCGTGATGCGTGTCAAGGGTGTCATCTTCTCGGGCAGCCCCAGCAGCGTCAAGGCGGCGGACGCCCTGACCCTGGACCCCGCCATCCTTGAGCTGGGGGTGCCTGTGCTGGGCCTCTGCTACGGGCTTCAGCTCCTGGCCAGCATGCACGGCGGAGAGCTGGGCAAGGCCAGGGAGTACGGCGTCACTGAGGCCTACATAGATGCGCCTGTGGGTGTGCTGGAGGGTCTGGACGCCCGCCAGCAGGTGTGGATGAGCCACGGCGACACCGTGTTCAAGGCGCCCAAGGAGTTCACGGTCCTCGCCCACACGGACAGGGCACCCGTGGCGGCCATGAAGCACAGGGACAAGGAGATATACGGCCTCCAGTGGCACCCCGAGGTTGCCCACACCGAGCGCGGAACCCACATGCTGAGGAACTTCGTGTTCAAGGTCTGCGGGTGTAAGCCC
>Ga0209164_1004079_pt1 | contig 13359 bp, 15 predicted proteins | sample MTBNYHSulfiMetaG_FD_187458 | JGI IMG/M metagenome (GOLD analysis project Ga0209164, IMG submission 187458) | Enrichment culture microbial communities from rom New York Harbor, USA that are MTBE-degrading - MTBE-NYH (New York Harbor Sulfidogenic)... | ecosystem: Environmental > Aquatic > Marine >...
GAAAAAGACGTGGGGGCATTGGTAGTGACAAAAAAAGGGGAAATGTGCGGCATCTTTTCCGAGCGGGATTTTGCCCGCAAGCTGGCTGACGAGAATGCATTTTCTTTGGACAGTCCGGTCTCTAAATTAATGACAGCCAATGTACTTACTGTTACACCCACTGATTCAGTTGAACATTGTATGAAAATGATGACCGACCACCATATTCGACATTTGCCAGTTTTGGATGGCGGCACTCTCATCGGGTTGATCTCCATCGGAGATGTGGTCAAGAGCATCATTTCCGGGCAAAAGTCCTTCATTCGCCAATTAGAGGACTACATCAGCGGCAGGTGGTAGCACCGGAAGACAGACTTTTTACCAAGCAACATCAGGTATACTTTGGGGGTTTAATTCGAACTGACTGTTTTCATGCAAAAAGCAAAAAACCACACTCTGGGTGCTCAGATCAAACTGACGGCTGCCATGGCAGTATGGGGCGGGTCATTTATCGCCACTAAGATCGCTGTTGCAGAAATATCCCCGATCAGCGTGATCTGGCTGCGCTTTCTCATTGGCTGGATCGTTCTGGGTTGGTTCGCTTACCGTCGAAAAGAACTAACGCTTGCCAGCTGGAAAGACGCCCTGCAGTTCATCTGGCTGGGTTTCTTGGGAATCACGCTGCATCAGTGGCTGCAATCCTACGGACTGGTGACGGCACAAGCCTCCACGACAGCCTGGCTGGTTTCCACTGCCCCAATTTTCATGGCGGTGATAGGCTGGTTATTCCTTAAAGAAAAACTCAACGGTCAGATCGCAGCAGGCATTTTCCTGGCAACGCTTGGCGTAATGATGGTAACCAGCAAGGGCGATCTCAGCAGCATGTTTTCAGGCGGTCTGGGGCAACTGGGAGATTTACTAGTACTGCTGAGCGCACCCAATTGGGCAATCTATTCAGCAGCTTCGCGCCCAGTTCTGCAAAAGCACTCCGCTCTTAAAGTTACGTTCTATATGGTGCTTTTCGGCTGGCTGCTCTCCAGCTTTCAGTTCTTGGGCGGCAGTCATTGGGTTGAATTCAATCAACTCAGCATGAACGGGTGGATCAGCATTCTGTTTTTAGGCGTCTTTTGTTCGGCACTGGCCAACATCTTTTACAATGACGGGCTGCAGAATCTGCCTGCCACGCAAGTTGGCATTTACTTGTATCTAGAACCATTGGTAGCCACTTTGATCGCAGCAGGTTTGTTGGCAGAGAAGGTCATGCTGGCAACTCTTTTTGGCGGAGGTCTTATTCTGGCAGGGGTATGGCTGGTGAACCGCAATGCGGCCGACCTTGCCAATGACCAAAAATCAACCCGTGAGCATTGATTCGGCTGAGGCAAGCCTGTTACAATCATAGGATAATCAAGGCAAACGGAGGGAAGCATGCAGCATGAGGAAAGCAAAAAAGCTATGCTGGCAGTGTTCGATTATCTGCGCGAGGAATTGAATGCGCTTCTTGAAGATTTACCAATCCAGGAGAGAAACAAACAGGGAACATTAGAATGCTGGAGCGCCAAAGACATGCTGGCGCATCTGGCATTCTGGTACCGGCATCTCAACCAGCAGATCGAGAAAAGCTTAGCTGGAGAAAAAGCGCTCGTTTCGGGAGATTATCTAGACCAGATCAACGACGGCGTGTTTTACCAACATAGGCAGCAATCCTTTGAGGAAGCGCGCCAAGAGGAAGCGGATGCCTACCGTAGATTTCTTGAGATCATTTCCTCAATTAACGCAGATGACATTTGCACCCAGGGCAAGTTCTCAAGCTTTGCAGAGCGCAGCCTGCTGGAACGCGCGCTGGGAAGCCACGGCTGGCACGTAGCTGCCCATATCAGCGATTTCTATCAGAAAAACGGGCAACCAGAAAAAGCACGAGCCTTGCAAGAAGACCTGAGCGAACAGCTGTGCCAATTCCCCTGCTGGAAAGCCAACGCCATCTATAACCTGGCCTGCTTTTACGCCCTGAATGGATTAAAGGATGAGGCGCTCAGCAAGCTGCGCGAAGCCTTCCAAGAAAAGCCCGAATTGAAGGATTGGGCAAAACAGGACAGCGACCTGAATGGGCTGCGAAATGAAGCGGATTACCGGTCTTTGATGGGTGAATGAGCGCTGTGCGGAGATTCGTTTCGGACAAAAGTTGACAATTTTTCAAAACGAATAACTAAATGGGGGGTATTCGTTTCTGTAAAACGAATATCTATTCTTCGACCAGGCGAGGATTCTGGCGGGTGCGCTTGAGCTGGGAGCGCTGTTTTTTGGCAGCCAGGCGGCGCTGGCGGGCTGCTGGAGCGGGATGCGTCGCTTTGCGAAGCGCGGGGGGATGCAGGGCAGCGCTAATCAGAAGCGCCAGACGACGGCGCGCATCCAGGCGGTTCTGGGCTTGGGTACGATAACGGCGAGCTTCTATGACGAGCACGCCCTGCTGCGTGATGCGGCGACCTGCCAAGCGCAGCAGACGCTGTTTGACCTCATCGTTCAGGCTGGCTGAAGCGGGGATATCAAAGCGCAGCTGAACCGCCGTGGCGAGCTTGTTCACATTCTGCCCGCCAGGACCAGCAGCGTGGATAAAACTTTCCTGCAACTCAGATTCAGGGACCTGCAATTTTTCAGCAACATACAGCATAGATCCTCCATCATATCATCAGAACCTGTCTGAAAGCTATTTTTTCAAACCTTGGCTCTTGACAAAGGAGGGATAGTATATATAATACAAACTGGTTTGTATTACAGACTCCTTAAATGCTACGAGGTGAAAATGGACAAGGAAAGTCAAGAAATCAAAGAGACTATCCAGCGCACCAAGCGCTACTGGTATGTGGATGGATTGGGTGAAATAGGGGCAGGCATAGCGCTGTGCCTAGTGACGCTGTTCTATTCCGCGCTCAATCGCATGGAGCCTTCCTTGCTGCAAATGCTATTGTTCGCAGCGGGCCTGCCGGCATTGATCCTATTGTGCAACTGGACAATCGGAAAGGCTGTACGGAAAACAAAGGAAAAAATCACCTACCCGCGCACGGGCTATGTAGCCTACCCGCGCAAGAGCGGCAGCAAACGCTGGAAACGGGTGATCCTGTCCGCTCTGATCGGCGCGGGGGTAGGAGCGATGACCAGCCTGCTGGCGGGCAGCCTGCCGGTTATTTACACACACCTGTTCGCTACACTGGTGACCATGCTGGCATACATTTACATCGGTTACTCACTGGGCTTGCCACGATTCTACCTGTATGCCGCAGCCTGCGCCCTGCTGCTGGCTGCCAGCACATTTTTTGAACCGATCCAGGCGAATTTTTTCCTCGCTTTTCTGGGCGGGCAGGGCATGATCTGGCTGCTAAGCGGCTGCATCACGCTATTGGTTTATCTGCGCAGCACCCAGCCAGCACAGGAGGACGCATGAGCGAACGAAGCGAGATCGCCGCGCTAGACCGGGTGATCCACGAACCCGCCCGGCTGGCGATCCTCTCCATTCTGTACGCAGCCAGCGAGGCAGATTTTTTATACCTGCTGCGCGAGACGGGCTTAACCAAGGGAAACCTTTCGGCGCATCTGAGCCGGCTGGAAAACGCGGGCTACATCGAAATTGAAAAGGGTTATGTCGGCAAGCTGCCGCAGACGATCTGCCGCTTAAGCGAAAACGGGCACAAGGCATTCGAAGCCTACCGCCATCAACTGCAGACCTTTCTGAAGGATCTGTAAGCACAGCAGTCAGGCGCTTGCCGTTATAATTGGGTGCGATTCAGAAAGGACAAGATGCAGATCCTGCTTGATTCCGCCATCCTCGAAGAAGCCCGCCAAGCGGCAGCATGGGGCTGGGTGAAAAGCGCGACCACCAACCCCAACCTGCTGGCCAAGAGCGCGCTGCCACCCGCCCAGGCGCTGCGGGAACTGGGACAGATCCTGCCCGGAGCGATCTTCTACCAATTGACGGGAACGAGCCTAGAAAGCATGAAAGAAGAAGCCCGCATGGCATTTGATCTTCTGGGCGAACAGCTGGTGCTGAAGATTCCCGCCACGGCGCTGGGCTTTGTGGCAACCGCACACTTCAGCAGCGTGTACACTTGCGCAGTCACCTCCATCTTCTCGCCCGCGCAAGGCATGCTGAGCGCAGCTGCCGGAGCGCGATACGCGCTGTATTACCATAACCGCGCCAAGCGGCTGCTGCCGCAAGGGCAGGGGGAACGCCTGGCATCGGAACTGGTGCAGGCTTTAAGCGGCAGCGATACGCAAGTGGTAGCAGCAAGCCTCAAATCGCCGCAGGAGATGGTGGAAGCGCGCCAGGCAGGCGTGCGCATTCTTTCGGCGCCATTCGAGGTTCTGGTACAGCTGCCACTGCACGAACTATCCGAGCAGGCACTGCGGGAATTTCAGGCGAACGGCATAGGACTGCAAAGCTAATCCTCTTCTCATTCGACCCTATCAAACCATTCGGGTAAATCTGAGCAACCAGGTTCCCAGACGTAAGCATTTTCCCCTTGCGCAATTTTGAAACCTGCGGTATCATACATTCTGTTTATTGAATATGTCAATGAAAACAATCGAACGGGAAGCAAGCAAAATTTTTGCGGTACTCGGGAACCCCTTCCGAATCCGCCTGGTGCTGGCGTTGTGGGCGCAGGAAGGGTGCGTGTGCCATCTTGAAGCGCTTTTAAGAAAGCGGCAAGCCTATATATCCCAACACCTGATGGCATTGCGGGAAGCGAAAATACTTGAAACCCGCCGGGAAGGAAAATTCATCTACTACCGCCTTACCGATCCCGCCATCATGGGCCTCATACAGGCGGCGGGAGTAATCGCAGGTTTAACTCCTGATAAACTCCCAAACAAAAAGGACATTGAAAAACCAAAAAATTGCTGCTGTCCACACTGCACAACTGGTTTAGAGAAAAACGGAATTATGACGGACAACCAACACGCGGCGCTGGAAAAAATCTAAACCAATACTAAGGAGAATAAAAATGATGCAAATCAAAATACTCGGCTCTGGCTGCGCGAATTGTAAGCGCCTGGAGCAGATCACCCGAAAAGTAATTGACGCACTAGGCATAGAAGCGGAATTCGAGAAGGTAACAGATTACCAAAAAATCATTGAGTACGAAATCATGTCAACGCCGGGCTTAGTGATCAATGAAAAGGTAGCAGCCTCCGGCCGAATTCCCTCCGAGACGGAGATCCAAGCCTGGGTCGAAGAAGCAACCAAGGCTAATTAATATTTCTTTACATCAACGGAAACCCTGACCCTGCAGGGTTTTTCCATGACAGAATCACATTCACAATAACGAATATTAAACGAGGAACAAAATGGGTAATTTCGTTAACGCTGCAGCAAACTTGTTTTATGGAGGATTGGGCAATTTAGCCGCCTATTTGGCCGCGCACGTCCTGCTGTGTCTGCTGCCGGCTTTCTACATCGCCGGAGCAATGACAGCTTTGATCCCCAAGGAAACAATTACGCGCTATCTGGGACGCAATACGCCAAAATTCATATCCTATCCCGCGGCAGCCGCAGCCGGATTCCTGCTGGCGGTGTGCTCATGCACGGTTATCCCGCTCTTTGCCGGCATTTATAAAAAAGGCGCAGGGCTGGGGCCAGCCATCACATTCCTGTTCGTCGCGCCGGCAGTCAACATTCTGGCTTTGACGTACACCGGCACTGTGATTGGAATGGACCTGGCTCTAGCGCGATTAATACTTTCTTTAGCGTTCGGCATCGGCATCGGCGTCATCATGGCGATCATTTTCAACAAAGAAGACGCGGAACACGATCGCGCGACAGACGCGATGTTCGCCAAGCAAAGAAGCATGCGGCGCCCGGCCCTGGTATTTCTACTCATATTGACAGCACTACTGGTAATCGGCACCTTTCAAATTGACGTGCTAAAAAACGTTTATCTCGAATTCAATCTGCCGATTCGCGGAATAGAACAATTCCAAAATTTTTTACACGCTTTAGTGCCTTTCGATGCCGCTCGAGGGGAAGAAGGCGTCAGCGTTCAGGGCGCGGTCTTAATCGGGCTGCTGGCATTGATCGGCTTTAGTTCCTGGAAGGGGTTAGAAAAAATCCATGAAGGGTTCAACACCTGGACATGGGTTTCCACAAACCTGGTAGGGATCACACTGGCCTTCGCTGCATTGAATCTGCAGCCAGCAGCAGAATTTTTAGGCGTGCAATTGACCGGCAAATTCTTCGGCATCCTTTTATCATTGATCGTGCTAGGATGGATGCTCAAGAAAGCTTTAACTGAAGATGAGATGCGTGATTTTCTTTGGGAAACCTGGAGGTTCATCAAACAAATCTTCCCGTTGCTGATCACGGGGGTCTTTTTAGTCGGGATCATACGCGGATTGATCCAACCCGAGTGGATAGAGACACTGGCAGGACAAAACACGCTATTCGGCAATTTTATCGGGGTCGTCTTTGGGGTATTCATGTACTTCCCAACGCTGGTGGAAGTGCCGATCGCACAAATGTTCCTCAGTCTGGGGATGCATCGCGGGCCTCTGCTGGCTTACCTTATCTCTGACCCCGAATTAAGCCTGCAGAGCATTTTGATCACGGCAACCATCATCGGAAAGCTGAAAGCCTGGGTATATGTCGGCTGGGTTGCATTGTTCAGCACGGCAGCAGGTTTATTATATGGCGCCTGGATTGATGGAACAGCCTTGCTCACGATCATGCTTTACCTGGCAAGCATGCTGGTCGCGATCGTTTTGGTCTTCTTCATTGTAAATCGCTTCAAGCCGCGCAACCAAAAAATTACAGAGAAGGCAAGGCTGTAGAGATGTTGTGCAATAAACAAATCAGCGATATTCTAGCGATGTAACGCTTTGCCCTAGCCAATCTCATATTCAGCACGTTTTTTCACAGAAACATGCAATAGAATATAGGCATGTTTTGGTTTAAAGTACTCTCATTCTAAAGGAAACCATTATGAAAATACTCATCACGGGCGGGGCAGGCTACATCGGATCAACCATCGCATCGGCGCTGGAAGATGCCGGACATACCCCTATTATCTTAGACTCGCTAATCACCGGGCGAATTGAGTTCACACGCGGGCGCATCTTTTATCAAGGTGATATCGCCGATCAAGATCTGGTCAAGCGCGTGTTCAGAGAACATGCAGATATCTATGCCACCATTCACTGCGCAGCGCTAATCGTGGTGCCGGAATCCACCGAGCAGCCTTATGAGTATTACCGCGAGAATGTGGGCAAATCTCTAGAGCTGTTCCACACACTGCATGAAGCAGGCGCCAAACGTCTGGTCTTCAGCTCTTCCGCATCCATCTATGATGTGGTGCCAGGCTTCATGGTGACCGAGTCAGCCGCGCTTAAACCCAGCAGCCCATACGCACGCACCAAGTATATGATGGAGATGATCCTGCGCGATTATTGCGCTGCATACGGCATGCAAGGCATCGCGCTACGCTATTTCAATCCCATCGGCGCCGACCCTCAGATGCGATCAGGGCTACAAATTGAGAATCCGACGCATGCATTGGGGCGATTGGTGGATGTGCAGCTTGGAAAACTGGAGGCTTTCACGATCACCGGCACGGATTATCCCACGCGGGACGGAACGGGCATTCGCGATTACATCCACGTATGGGACCTAGCGCGCGCGCACGTGAAAGCGGTGGAGAACTTTGAGCAGGCATTCCAGCAAGCGGGCAATCTGCCGGAGCAATATCTGGTGATAAATCTTGGCACGGGACGGGGGGTAACGGTGAGAGAGTTGGTGACGGCATTTGAAAAGGTGATCGGGCAGCCGATCTCCAAACGTGAGGGGGCGGCGCGTGCGGGGGACGTGGCTGGATCATTCTGCAACGCGGATACAGCACGCAGGCTGTTAGATTGGCAGGCAGAGCTTTCAATCGGGCAGGGCATTGCGGACGCGCTCAAATGGGGAAAGCTGCGGGATGAGGTTTTGAAGGGGGGATAGGGAAGTTCGAGATCGTTTAGCGATAAATGGCGGATAGAAATTCGCAATACAATGTTTGGGCGAAAGGCGGCAGGGAGGTAAACCGACACAACAGCTGCACAAGTGATTCTGTGAATTTATAACATTGTGTCTATCTGATAAAAACTTTTGTTTGAAGAACATTACCGAAGGAGGAATCTATGATAGCGTATTGTGGAATCCATTGTGAGGAATGTCCCTCATATATTGGAACGATAACGGGCGACGTAACCCTACTTGAGAAAATGAATGAAGAGTATGGTGATGGAAAAACGGACGCGATCGACTTTGTCTGCTTGGGCTGCAAGTATTCCGAGTTGAATCTTATCGCCACGGATTGCGCGGCGTGTACAATCCGTTCGTGTGCATTAGCAAAAGGCAAGGATTTCTGTGCGATGTGCGAAGAATTTGAAACCTGTGTTAACATGAAACCTTACAGGGGAGATGGCTCATCAATTCGCGATAAGAGGAACGCTTTCTTACGTGCCAAGAGCACACGCGCAAACGGTTGATGTGTTTGCAATGATGTACGTTCAAACTACTTACGAGAGAATCGGGGGGTTAGCTTTGCCCAAATGTACAAACCGTTATGATGTAGATTTGGCGATAAGTGGTGGATAGAATTCGTAATAGAATATTGATCTACGATAAATGACGGACAGAAATCCGCCCTACAATTTTTGGGAGAAAGGCGGCGGATAAAAATCCACCCTACAATGAGAGGAAAATGGCGAAAAAATCCCTCATACGATTCAGCTTGTATAATAAACTAATTGGAAATGCCCAACTTTCGCAGAATATACATACCCAATTCCGCCGTTTTTATCACTTCGGTCACCAAGGATCGGAATCCAATATTTCATAATCCTCAGAATATCAAGCTTTTCCACTCAACCATAGAGACTGTAAAAAAGATGTATCCGTTCGAATTGATCGCGCATGTTCTTCTACCAGACCATTTTCACTGGATCATCCAAGTGGAATCTGAGAAGATCACTTTCACGAAAATCGTTCAAAGCGTAAAAAAGGGTTTCACACTTAGTTACAAATTATTTCATCGAGTAATACAACCTTTTCAAATCTGGCAGAATAGGTTTTGGGACCACATCAATCGAGATGAACAGGATTTAAAAACACATTTGGACTACATCCATTGGAACCCAGTCAAACACCGGATCGCTGCAGCTCCGGAGTGTTATCCATATTCAAGTTTTAGAGAGTATTATGAACGTGGGGAATATTCAAGCGAGTGGGGATGCAAGGAAATTCCCGAGACAATTAGGGGTTATGAAAGCGAATAAGATTTAACGAGGGGGGGTGCAAATTCGACCTACAATGTTGATTCGGTGATAAATGGCGGATAGAAAATCGCAATACAATGTAAATTGGGTGAAGAATGGCGGATAGAAATTCGCAATGCGATGTGGATTCGGCGATAAATGGCGGATAAAAATCCGCCCTACAATATGGGGAAAAACGGCGAATAGAAATTCGCAATACAATGTAAATTGGGTGAAGAATGGCGGATAGAAATTCGCAATGCAATGTTGATTCGGCGATAAATAGCGGATAAAAATCCGCCCTACAATGTAGGAGAAATGTGTAAAAAAACGATCAGGCTGCCTGGCAGATACGGGCGACCAGAGCCTGCATGGCGGTTTCCAGGGTGGCGGCGCCAGTTTTAGAGTCCTCATCCATGCGGTCAAGCTGGCGGTAAAAATTCAGCAGCTCTTCCATTTTGAACAAACGGCACTGCGCGAAAGCTTTTTTGGCGACGAAAGCATGCAGACGCGCCTGCCGCGCGAGATGCTCCTGGCTGCCGCCCTCCTCAAACACTTGTCTGGCCATGATCAGCAAGCGCACCTGGCGCGCAAGCATACTGAAAATGTATTGGTCTGGCAGATCGCGCAATAGACGCTGCAGCAAATTCAACGCACGCTGCGCATTGCGCGCAGCAAGCGCATCGACCATTTCAAAAACATCCTCCTCGCGAGATTGGGAGCACAGCAAGCGCACGTGGTCGCGCGTCACGCTCTGCGCAGGCCCCACATAATCCAAGGCTTTGGCAATTTCATGGCGGGCTTGGAAGAGGTTGTTGCCCACCAGATTAGCCATTTCTGCCGCGGCAGAACCTTCAAAATTCCCTCCCTGACGCTGCGCTTCCGATTTGATCCAGGAGGGCATTTCACGCTGGCTGGGCAGCAATGCCGACTCCCAAACGAACTTTTTGCCGGAATCCGCTAGAGTTTGATGCAGCCAGTGATGCGGTGAAACCTGTTCCCATTGCATTGCGCCTTTCAAATAGCGCTGGCTATCCTGCAATAAGAGAACCAAAATGGTGGTTTGCGGAAGTGCTTTCAACGTTTGCTCAAACCATGCACCGGCATCTTGAGCCTGCAAGAGCTGCAAGGCTTGGTCGATCACCACCAAGCGTACCGGGCTGAGCAGAGAAAGCGCGTTGAGGGCATTGACAAGCTCGTTCCGCGCAACCTGGCTGCCATCCAGACGGGAATAATCCACTTGAGCAGCAAAGCGGGAATTCAGCTGAGAGACAAGGGTATTCAGGTAATCCTGCATAGCCAGTTCATCATCGCCCTGCAGGATATAGACCTCAACCGACGGCAAACTAGAAGCAGCAGATCGATCCGACATCGCTAGGCACTGGTCAGGCGGGTGGCAACACGGTGAACAGTGTAACCCATAATGGAGCGGCGCATGACATCCACGAGAACCAGACGGCTGACATCGGCGTTGGTGGTCAGGCTGGCCTGCATGCGGGGACCTAAAGGTTTGGCCAATTCGAAACCGATCAAGCCCATGAGAACCGCCAGCGGCAAGCGGCGAAAGCGCCGACTAAAACTGCCTTTGGCGCCTAACATGCCCAGCCAAGCCAGACCGCCAGCAGCGACAGCGCTGACAGCCAGATTGGTGCCACAATTGGGATGCACCGCCAGACTGCTTTCGCCAGCTGCCAAGCGCTGGAGCGCTTCGCGGGCTGCTTCCAGGATCAATTCGGTATCCAGTTCGCCATAGATCCAGAAACCACCGGCATCAGAAATACCGCCCAAAGGCAGTTTGACGCCCTTTTCCTGAAGGACATGCAGGGTGCCATGCTCAAGGGCATGGTTGCTGCGGATGCGCATGGGTAATTCTTCTCTCAGTACATCATTCAAAATCGGCATATTCCACCTCGATTCTCTACCCTTTATCATACCAAAGCAATTTTGACAGCCTGCTGGAGAGTGCGGGCTTCAAAAACCTCAAAATGGGCGGGCAGATTGAGCACGGCATGCAAGCGCCGAGGGATGAGGGCAGCTTTGAAGCCAAGTTTGGAGGCTTCGCGCAGGCGCAGCTCCATGTGGCTCACCCAGCGCAGTTCACCAGACAGACCGACCTCGCCCACCATTACCAGATCTGCACGCACAGGCCGGTCTCTTAAGGAGGAGGCAATCGCCAGCGCGGCAGCCAGATCGGCAGCCGGCTCGTCAATGGTCAAACCGCCGACCACATTCAGAAAGACATCCTGCGCCGACAGGTTCAAACCCAGGCGGCGGGTCAGCACCGCTGAAATGAGCAAGAGGCGATTCAAATCCAACCCGTTGGAAGTTCGCCGCGGATTGCCAAAACTGGCTGGGCTAGTAAGACCCTGCAGTTCAACCAGGATGGGACGGGTGCCTTCCATGGTTACCGCAACGGCAGAACCGGGAGCATCAATCAGTCGTTCGGCTAAAAATGCTTCGGAGGGATTGGACACTTCCGCCATACCTTGTTCGCGCATTTCAAAAACACCGACCTCAGAAGTCGGGCCGAAGCGATTCTTCATCGAACGCAGCAAACGATAGGACTGGAAACGATCGCCTTCAAGCTGCAAGACTGTATCTACGATATGTTCCAGTACGCGCGGACCGGCAATGGCGCCTTCTTTGTTTACATGCCCGATCAGAAAGACAGCCGTGGCGCTGGTTTTGGCCAGCTCGCGCAAGCGACTGGCGCATTCGCGCACCTGCGCAACGGAACCGGCGCTTGAAGAAAGACCATCCAGAAAAACCGTTTGGATAGAATCCACCACCAACAAAACTGGGGTAACCTGCTGGACATGCTCCAAGATCGCATCAAGGTTGGTTTCTGTGAGGAGAAAAAGATTGGCGGCTGCTGAAATTTTCCCGCCGCACAGGCGCTGAGCACGCATTTTGATCTGCTGCGCGGATTCTTCGCCAGATACGTATAGAACACGGCTATCCGCCGAAATCTCAAGCGCCACCTGCAGCATGAGGGTGGACTTGCCAATACCAGGGTCGCCAGCCAACAACACCAACGAACCGGGCACCATGCCGCCGCCCAAAACACGCGCGAATTCCGACATGCTCAACGGCCAACGCTCTTCTGCCTGAGTGGATACCTCGCCCAGTTTTACCACTTGGGAAGGAGTGCGCAAGGCAGCCCCTTTGGATTCAAGCGACGATTCAGAGATGACTTCCTCCAGCATGGAATCCCAGGCACCGCAGGACGGGCAACGCCCCAGTGGACGAATGGAAACCCGCCCGCATTCTTGACATACATATTGGCTGTGAACTTTGCTCATGATTTGAAGGTTATCTCAATTCTAATTCAGAACCAAGCCAGGCTGCGTGTCGAAAAAGAAAACAGGCTGGCAAATTTTTTACCAGCCTGTCGTTCAAGACAAGATTACACGCCTACGCCGAGCGCTTGAGCCTCAATCGGCTTCTGCTGAGGACTGCTGGTCAAAATAAAATTCCCTTGCGCATCCACATCCACCCAGATGGTATCGCCATCTTTAAATTTGCCAGCCAGAAGGTCATCGGAAAGCTGATCTTCAATTTCGAGCTGAATGACACGCCGCAAGGGACGTGCACCCATATCAGGATCATAGCCCTTCTCGGCCATTTTATCCAGAGCAGCCGGAGTGGCTACCAGGTTGATCTCACGCTCCTTAAGCCGGTCGGCCACTTTATTCAGCTCCAGAGTAGCGATTTGGCGAATCTGATCGCGCGAGAGCGCATGAAACACTACAACGCTATCCATGCGGTTGATGAACTCGGGGCGGAAGGCTTTCTTGAGCGAATCCATCAGTTTTTTGCGCATGTCTTGGTAGGCATGTTTTTCATCTTCGCCCTCATCACGTTCAAGCTGAAAACCCAAACCGCCTTGGCGTTTGATCATATCCGCACCGATGTTGGAGGTCATCACGATGATGGTGTTGCGGAAATCCACTTTACGCCCTTTGGCATCCGAAAGCTGACCTTCCTCCATGATCTGCAGGAGCATGTTGTGCGCCTCGGGATGCGCTTTTTCCACTTCGTCGAAAACGACGATGGAATACGGACGGCGGCGGATGGCTTCCGTCAATTGACCGGCTTCCT
>Ga0209164_1004080_pt1 | contig 13358 bp, 12 predicted proteins | sample MTBNYHSulfiMetaG_FD_187458 | JGI IMG/M metagenome (GOLD analysis project Ga0209164, IMG submission 187458) | Enrichment culture microbial communities from rom New York Harbor, USA that are MTBE-degrading - MTBE-NYH (New York Harbor Sulfidogenic)... | ecosystem: Environmental > Aquatic > Marine >...
GTCTCCTTTAGTGATGGCGCTGCCAATGAGGGCAATACGCATGAATCGATGAACTTGGCTTCTCTATGGAAATTGCCAGTGCTCTTCCTTTTTGAGAACAACCACTATGCCGTTTCCACGGAAACCAGCCGTTCGATGGCGGGCAGTATGGAAAAGAGGGCAGCGGGCTATGATCTGCCATTTCTCTATGTGGATGGAAATGACCTGGAAGCGGTGCATTTTATTGGGAAAGAAGCAATTGCGCATGTGCGGTCAGGCAAGGGACCGCTGCTGATGCAAGCAGATACCTATCGCATCGAGGGTCATTATTATGGCGACGCGATGGTCTATCGCAGCACAGAAGAAGTAGATGCCTGGCGCTTGAAAGATCCAATTGCGCGTGTGGAAAAAATATTGATTGAGCGTGAAATCATGAGTGAAAGAGATTTTCAAAAGGTGCGGGAAGAGATTCAGCAGGAAGTAGATGAAGCGGTGGCATTCGCGGAAGCGAGCCCGCAGCCAGAGACCAATTCAATTTTTGAAGACGTGTATTCAGAGTGGCAAGCATGAGCGCAAGATTATTGACCTATCGGCAGGCGGTGGCGGAAGCCATGGCGGAAGAAATGGCTCGGGATGAACGCGTATTCCTAATGGGAGAGGATGTGGGAAAACATGGCGGAGCTTTTGCCGCTTCAAAAGGATTGTTTGAAGAATTCGGTCCGAGCAGGGTAAAAGACACACCCATCAGCGAATCTGTCATTGTAGGAGCGGGCGTGGGAGCAGCTTTAACCGGCATGCGGCCAATCGTTGAAATCATGTACATCGATTTCATCGCGATGGCGATGGATTCAATCGTGAATCAGGCTGCTAAGGTAAAGTACATGTTCGGCGGGCATGCACGCGTTCCGTTGACGATCCGCACCGCATTTGGCGCCGGACGTGGCAATGCCGCTCAGCATTCGCAAAGTCTGGAGACTTGGTTGACATTAATCCCAGGACTGCTGGTGGTTATGCCTGCCACACCTTATGATGCTAAGGGATTGCTCAAATCCGCGATTCGCAACGACAATCCGGTAATCGTCATAGAAAACAAGCTCCTGTATGGTGATTCTGGAGAAGTGCCTGAAGAAGATTACCTGGTGCCGATCGGTAAAGCCGCAATCCGGCGTGAGGGGAAGGATGTCACACTGATAGCAACCAGCCGCATGTGCAGCTTTGCGAAAAGCGCTGCCGAAAAAATGGCGCAGGAAGGGATCGATGTTGAACTGATCGATCTGCGCACGCTCAAACCCCTAGATATGGAAACTATCGCTGCTTCAATAGCGAAAACTCATCGGGCGGTAATCGTGAATGAAGGTCATACCACTGGCGGATTCAGCAATGAAATTTCGTCCAAAATCATGGACAAATGTTTTTATGATCTGGATGCTCCCGTTATCCGCATTGCGGCTGAGGATGTACCCATCCCATACAACTCGATTTTGGAAAATGAGGTGATTCCGGCTGAAAAGGATATTGTGATGGGTGTCCGTAGATTAATGGAGAATTAGGAATCTCTTTGTATAGTAAGGATTCGTATCTGTATCAGAAGTAGAAGAATTGCATAAAAAGGATTTTGAGTATGAAACTTATCCAGCGAGAAGAATTGAAGAAGGAATTCCTACCCGGAAGAATCATTCAAAAAGTGGTGGGCAAAGACGCGGTTTCCTTAAGTAATCGAATGACCATGGGATTTGCTTGTTATTCAGATGAAAGTGGACCGATGGAGCCGCATCATCATGCAGAAGAAATTGTGTATATCCTCAGCTCAGAAAAAGGTTGGGTGCGTTTTGGTGACACAAAAGAAAAATTAGGGCAACCGATTGAATTGAGAGGCGGAATGACGCTGCACTTTCCACCTTTGGAATGGCATGTATTTGAATTTCAGACTGGCGGACATGTGGATATTATTTTCTTTTATGGTCAAGTTGACCAGATACGCCCGGAGGAAATAGAGAAGTCTTCCTAGAAATAATAATGCCTTGCTCGAAATGAGCAGAGAATCAACAAGGATTAAAAAAAATAACCTTAAAAAAGCTTGAAAAAAGATAAAAAAAATGTATGATGATAATACCGTCATAATGTAATACCACTGGTTTACTATGCCAATACAAAAACCCCAGCCAATAGTGAGAGAGCAAAACCTTTCCTTTAAGATTGCACACCAAATTGAGAATATGATTCGCTCAAATGAATTAAAAATTGGCGAAAAGATACCTGCTGAGCGTTTGCTTTGCGAGAAATTTCAAGTGAGTCGGACAGTGATTCGAGAAGCTATTCATATCCTGATGGCAAAAGGATTGCTGAACGCACAAAAGGGAGATGGTACATACGTCAGGAATATCGAAAGCACGGATGTTGCAGAATACCTAGATTTACATCTTTCATTACGAGAAATTCAAATCGGGATAGAAGAATTTATTGAGATACGTCGCGTGCTAGAAATACCCATTGCTCAGCTTGCTGCTGAACGAGCAAATAATGAACAAATTTCCGAACTTGGTTTGATTGTTGATGAAATGAATAAGATGCAGCAAAATCCTGAAGACTTTGCCTGCAAGGATTTGGAATTCCATATTGCTGTTGCCAGAATTGCGCAGAATCCATTTTTTGAGATTATCTTGAATCCCTTATTTGGATCATGGTTAAGTGAAATTCGAATGACTTTAGAGTATGACCATGCTACAAACGAAGCCATTCACTTTCATCAGTTGATTTATGAAAGAATTCGAGATCATGATCGAGAAGGAGCGGGACGTGCCATGGAAGCACATCTTGAACAATCGAGACAAGCAGCACTAAAGGTAATGAAACAGAAGAACCGCTGATAGGAAATTTATTAAAAATGATATATGAAATTTGAAGACTGGAGGAAAAAATCATGATAATAGATGTACATGCCCATCTTGGAACCGATTTGGTTTTTGACGAAGTTAGATCGGAAGATGACATCATAAAAGCGATGGATCGCTTCAACATTCAAGCCACAATTGTTCAACCCATGTTTGGCGCGATATATTTGGATGATATCCGAGAAACACACGACCGAATTTACAAATTTTCAAAAACCCACCCGCGCCGAATTTTTGGAATGGCAAGCATTCATCCCCTTCTGCATGACGCAGATTACTTCAATGAAGCAAAAAGATGTCGCGATGATTTAGGTTTCGTAGGAATCAAAATTCATCCAGCTGTACATGCAGTTAATCCAACCGGGAAGCGGGGCGAAATGGTTTGGAAGGTGTGTGAGGAATTGAATATACCATTAATGGTGCACACAGGCGCGGGAGTACCCTTTGCGCTGCCCGCTCTTGTTATTGGAAGATGCAAGCAATTTAAAAACGTTAAATGCATACTTGCGCATTGCGGCATGATTTCCTTTGCAGGCGAAGCATTTCTGGCGGCTCAGGAATGCCCGAATGTATATCTTGATACTTCCTGGACTGCAACCCATCACATTGAACACATGGTGGAATTATTTGGAGCGAACCGTGTAATGTACGCAGGTGATGAGGATACAAATATTCCCCCCGAATTAGCCAAGTATGAACACATGCGCATTTCTGATGAAGATAAAGAATGGTGTCTTTGGAAGACTGCTAATGAAGTATTTGATTTGAAGTTTTAAGATGAAATCTATCCTAAATTACTTGATCAGATGTTTCAGTTTAATGAAAAATGAAAGGAGGCAGTATCGAACGATAAATTGAACAAAGACAATCTAGAATAAAAAAAATGGAAAGGAAAAGAGAAAATGAAAAGCAAATTGTGGATAGTACTTTCAGCACTGTTGGTTGCAAGTTTTGTTATAGCCGGTTGTGCTCCTGCAGCAGCGCCTGCTGAGGAAGCACCGGTAGCAGAAGAACCAGCAGCGGAGGAAGCTGCTGCTGAGCCCGAAAAAGTATTCAAGGTCGGGTACATCAACGCTGACCTCGAAAATCCTGCCTGGAATGCATTAGGAACTGGTTTCACCGACAAAGCCACAGAATTGGGAATGGATGCCATTGCCGTAAGTTCAAGCGGACAAGCTGCAACCCAATTCAAACATGCGCAGGATATGGTAACCCAGGAATATGATGCGGTAGGAATTTCCGGTACTGACAGCTCGACTGCCAATGCAGCGGTTAAGGAATTCAATGCAGCAGGCATACCGGTTTGGATCGCTCATATCAAACCTGATGATGAGACTGCAGAATTTGTTGCCATGGTTGATGCCCAAAACGAAGGCGGCAACTATGATGCCGGGAAGTATTTGGCTGACACCTATAAAGCCAAAGGAATGACCGGTACGGCAGCAGAAATTACTATCAGTCTGGCTCGCAGCAATGGCGCAGCACGCCACGCAGGCTTCAAGAAAGCCATGGATGAGGCAGGGATTGAATTGCCGGATGCTAACATCAAAGAGGCAATTACATACACACGCGATGAATCCTATACCTTTGCACAGGACCTGATTGCAGCCAACCCTGATTTGTCGATTATCTGGTGCAACTATGACGAAGCTGTTCTGGGTGCGGTTAAAGCTATTGAGGATGCTGGTAAACTAGGAGAGATTCTGGTTGGCGGATTCGATGGCTCGCCCGAGAGTTTAAAAGCAGTCGTGGATGGCAGAATCAATGTTATGGCAATTCAACCCTTGTATGAACATGGAACCATCATGGCTCAACAGATGTTTGATTTCTTGACATCTGGCAAAGAACCCGAGACGATATCAACTGACTGCCCGTTGGTAACTACAGAGAATGCTGCTGAAGAGGCGCAAAAATTCCTTGCTGCGGTTTTTGGCCCAACAGCTGAATTCCCTGAATAAAAACAATTCTATAAATGATAAACTTTGGGGGACGGAAACGTCCCCCAATGAGAGAACATTTTTCAGGCAAGGTTATTCATGGAAAAAGTATTGGAAGTCAAAAAAATCTCCAAAGCTTTCGGGGGAATCAAGGCGTTGCTTGGAGTTGATCTTGAGTTTCGCTGTGGTGAAGTGCATTGCATTGTTGGAGAAAATGGCGCGGGTAAATCCACATTGGGCAAAATTATCGCGGGAATTCATACACCAGATCAAGGTGAGTTAACATTCAAGGATTTAACATATAAAGAACTGAATCCGACAATAGCAAAAGAATTGCGTATTGCCATGGTTACTCAGGAACTCAATTTGATGCCACATTTAACTATAGCTGAAAATATATTCATGTTCGAAAAAAGAAGCTATATAAATGGAATTCTCAACCGGAAATTAATTAATCGGGAAACTGAAAGACTATTTGAGCAATTTAATTTGTCTAATCTACCATCTGCCTCTACAAAAGTAGAGAATTTAACTTTGGCTCAACAACAAATCGTTGAGATCATCAAAGCGATTTCCCAGAAGAACAATCTACTCATTTTTGATGAGCCAACAACCACACTTTCAATAACTGAGGTAGAGCAATTATTTTCATTAATTCGAAGATTAAAAAAGGAAAATGTTTCGATTATTCTTGTTACTCATCGCTTGAAAGAAATATTTGAAATCGGCGATGTTGTGACTGTATTGTGTGATGGACAAATTGTCAAAAGCAGGTTGCCTGTCAAAGACCTCAATGAGCATGAATTGGTTAAATATATGGTGGGTCGCGATATTAAGGATTTCTTCGGAGTAAAAGAAGAGATTGAGATAGGGCGCCCTGTTCTTGAAATTGAAGACTTATCGGATGGGGTCTCTTTTCGAAATATATCATTTACGGTGCACGAGAGTGAGGTTTTGGGATTCGCTGGTTTGATTGGAGCAGGCCGCACTGAAATCATGGAGACAATATTTGGTATTCGAGAGCAGATAAGCGGCAGTATTCGGTTGAACGGCGAGTTAATTAATACGCTTACTACCAAGCAGAGGGTAAGGAAGGGGATTTCCTTTGTGCCGGAAGATCGTAAGGGTAAAGGATTAGCAATTGATTTGCCGATTTGCTCCAATATGAGTCAGGTTGAAATGAATCAAAAAGATCGCCTGATAGTGAATGAGAGACAATTCGAAATGCAAAACCTCGAAATCGCAAAAAAACTTGCACTGAAATACCACTCATTGAACCAAAAAGCTAACAGTTTATCTGGAGGAAATCAACAGAAAGTTTTATTGGCAAAGTGGTTATCACAGAATCCTTCCGTCTATATTTTTGATGAGCCTACCAGGGGTATAGATGTGGGTACTAAGACTGAAGTCTACGATTTGATAAAAAACCTAGCAAAGGAAGGTAAAGCGATCATCATGGTATCCAGTGAACTTCAAGAGCTTATTGCGATATGCGATCGGATTGTAGTAATCAATGAGGGAAGGGTAGCTGAAATATTTCAGCGTAAGGATGCTACCGAACCAAAGATTCTTAAAGAAATGATTCCAGTAAAGTGAGTATCATATGAAAAACAATTCACAAAGCAAAAAATTTACAGAGTTTATTCGAAACAACAGCAATGAAATTGGCGTCGGCATTGCATTGATCGTGCTTTTTATTGTTTTTTCGATAACATCTCCATATTTTTTGAAAACGAAAAATCTCTACAACATACTCTATCAAATTTCTGCCATTGGAATTCTGGCAATTGCCCAAACCATGGTGCTGCTGACGGGGGGTATTGATCTATCCATCGGAAGCACCTTTACTCTATCTGGTTGGGTAATGTGTTTTCTGGTGAAAGAAGTTGGCCTTGCGGAAGGTTTAATGGCGGGATTAGCAATTGGTATTTTGTGCGGTTTTATCAATGGATTCTTGGTTTCCGTTACCCAACTCGAACCATTCATTGTAACCCTTGGAACGATGTCGATATACCATGGAATTGTATATATCATATCGAACTCGAAAGCAGTTTCAAATCTTCCGGTTATTTTGGAGAAAATTGATAATTTCCGAGTATTTGGTATACCGAGTTATGTTCTTGTTCTATTGATTGTTTTCCTGCTTAGTTATTTATTCCTGACCTACACGAAAACTGGTCGGATGATTTATGCTATTGGCAGTAATGAGCTTTCTGCTCGTTATTCAGGCGTACCGGTTTACGCGTACAAAATTGTTCCTTACATTATTGTTGGTTTCCTGGCTTTTATTGCTGTCTTTATTCAATCCGCCCACCTAATGGCAATTGATGCTAATGCAGGAACAAATTTGAATCTGGACAGCATTACGGCAGTAGTGATTGGAGGAACCAGCCTACAAGGAGGGCGTGGATCATTGGTGGGTACTGCCATTGGTGTTTTGTTGATTGGGGTTTTAGGAAACGGATTAAATATGCTGGGTGTCTCGTCATATTGGCAAAGAGTAGTGGTTGGCGTGATTCTGATATTTGCGATCGCAAGCCAAAAAATTAAAATTACGTCAAAAACAAAAAAATAAAATCTCTTTTTGATTTAATGATTTTATAGATAATCTTGGAACAGATTTAGAAGAAAGGAGTATTTTCAATGCTGTTTAATGGTGAAGTAGCCATTGTTACGGGTGGTGCGCGGGGAATCGGTCGCGCAATAGTTGAGGAATTTGTTAAAGAAGGTGCGGCGGTTGCAGTTTATGATATTGATGATGCAGAAGGACAATCGTTTGTGCGCTCTATGACCAAAGATGGTGTCAAAGCAGCATATTTTCATTGCGATGTTTCAAAAGTATCTGAAATAGAAAAAACTGTAACTTCGACAGCAGAGGAATTAGGAAATATACAGATTTTAGTAAATAATGCGGGCATTCTACATTCTACAAAGGTTGAAGATATCACTGAAGATGAATGGGATCGCATGATGGCCATCAATCTAAAAAGCGTTTTCTTCATGTCTCAGAAAGTACTACCTTACTTTAAAAAGAATGGAAGCGGCAAGATTGTCAACATCTCCTCTTTAGCAGGGAGAATGGGCGGAATTGCTAATGGTCTGGGATATTCAGCCACGAAGGCTGGCATTATTGGATTAACCTTTGGCCTTGCCCGAAGATTGGCAGGTTATAAGGTCAATGTTAATGCTGTGGCGCCGGGGACTACGGAAACGGATATCCTTAAAGCTTTCACCACTGAGAAGATCCAAGAATTGCGCGAGTCTGTGCCAATTAAACGACTTGGAAAGCCGGAGGATATTGCTAATCTTGTTGTTTTTCTATCTTCTGAAAAAGCCAGTTTCATTACTGGAGCGGTTATTGATATCAATGGTGGTATGTTTACAGGTTAATATTCCTTAAAAAAAAGGCTGGTGAAAGATGAATCCCAAATACGCTTGTTCGGATTTTACATTTCCTTTATTGAAGCATGAAAATGTGCTGGCATTGATTGCTATGATGGAATTTGATGGAGTGGACATTGGTTTGTTTGAAGGACGCTCTCATCTTCAACCCTCCAGTGAATTCCAGTCTTTGAAAAAGAACGCGGAAACATTGTTGTCTAAGTTGAATAATCAGGGACTCGTCGCAGCTGATGTGTTCCTGCAATGTGATAATGATTTTTCGGTTTACGCAGTGAATCATCCGGATAAAACAAGACGGGAATTTACGCGGGACTGGTTCATGAAAACGCTTGAGTACGCTAAATATCTTGGCGCTCAGCATGTTACTATTTTGCCAGGAGTCGATTTTGGTGACGATTACGAGGGTGATTTTAATCGTGCGGTGGATGAACTGGGATGGTATGCTGAAAGAGCAAAAGAGTATGCCCTGATTTTAGGAGTGGAGGCACATGTTGGTTCATTAGTCCAACAGCCCAAACAAGCAGAACGATTGGTAAAAAGCACAACAGGATTGACACTTACGCTTGATTACACTCATTTTGTACGTTTAGGAATTCCAGAGGAGGAATACAGCATTCTCATGCCTTATGCTTCACATTTCCATGCTCGCAACGCAGCGCCCGGTCATTTACAGACCGTATTTTCGGAAAATAAGATAGATTATCAAAAAGTTGTGAAATCCATGATCGATTGTGGTTATAAAGGCTTTGTCGGTATTGAATTTGTCTGGCAAGAGTGGGAAAATGGGAATCGTGTGGATAATGTATCCGAGACGATTTTATTGAAAAATTTCATCGCTGAACAATGGGCAAAATTGGAAAACTGAAATCTTATTATTTGGACATATAGAGTTTTTATTGTATTGATCAAGGACATATAAAATAATTGATTTCAAAGAAGTCTCAACTTCCTTGAATTATGATAGAGTTTAATAACTCAAATATATTCTGCAATTGATTGAATATAATCATATCAATTCAGTAGTGTAAAAGAACATAAAAAGGTGACCTTAAAGGATGTGGAAGGAACTTTTTTGGATTCTAGTAAAACCTACAACATTCTTTACTGATATCGATCAAGAAAGATTTTGGCAGCCACTCAGATTTCTTCTATTCATTTCAACTATCCTAGGCATTGGTACCGCGTGGGTGAATTATTTGGGTTGGCCAAGCACTGATTTTTCCTCTGCTTTTCAAGCTCAGATTCTGGCTTGGCGCTTGACCGAATCAATCTTGCTCCCTCGTTTTGGTGTAGTTGCATTCTTTCTTGAATACCTTTTGATTGTATTACTAACTCCAATATTTGCGGTTGGATTGGCAGTGATTATTCATGTTCTCTACACGATTCTGGGTGGACATGGCCGATTCAACGAGGCTTGGAAAGCGGTTTGTTATGGCGCTGCACCCAGTGTGTTGTTTGGCTGGGTGCCTTACTGGTCCTTGATTGTGGCAAGCTGGTCCATGATCTTGCAGGTATTTTATGGACCAAAAATACGATACAAAATCCCTGAAGATCGGGCGTTGTGGATCTTGGCATTTTTTTTCGGAGCCACGTTGATTGAGTTTGCTTTAAGCGGCACAACTGTAGGATTTGGACTGAAGTAGTAGGAATGATTTAAGTCTCTCAATTCTTGTCCATTTGACAAATGTTAAAAAGAATTATTGAAACCTTTCGCCCCACAAAACGAATGAATATGTTGTTGATCCAGAGCTGAAGTACACTTAAGGAATTACATTTCATAACCGTAAAGAATTGCCCATAGGGGTATACTTTATTCATATCTATACGAAAGTATCATTTCTCGGATGAGCTATGAAAAATGTCATTTTTCAAAGATACCTAAAAAAAATTCAATCCACTTATAAAAACCGCCCAAACAGTTCTGAGTGGGAATTTTTCCTCATCTCAAGTGTATTTTTAATCATAATATTTGCTTTCATATCCTTTTCGGTTTTCATTCGTCCGGAAGGTTACCGATTTGCACATAATTTTTATTCCGAGGATGGCTCGATCACCATTCTTTCAGTGACCTTATTGGCTATTGCCAGCTTTCTTTCCTATGTTTGCTTTTTTATGAAACCATCGAACCTCAAACATCAGCGACTTTTTTTTCTCATTATCGCTCTGGCTCTGACTTTTCTGGCTTTGGATGAAATCCTACATTTTCATGAGAAGTTTGGAGACTATCTCGACAGCATTGGATTCATGAAAAAAGCAATATTTTCCAGGACGTCAATCCGCCGTTGGAATGATCTGCTTATCGTTCTGTATGGCGTTGTCAGTTTGCCCGTCTTGATCGGCTTCTTGCCGATCGCGATTCGAATTCCGTATATCGTAGAGTATTTCTTGATAGGTTTCTTTTGCTTTGCTGTACATACACTGACTGATGCATTTATAGAACCCCCTACGACCTTTTCCTATATTATTGAAGAATCTGCAAAACTATTCACATCCGCTTTTCTCGTCTTGGGGTTAATATCCGCTTTGCTTTTTTTAATAAATTCAAAAACGAAAGAAGCCTGACTCGAAAACGCACAAACGAACTGTAAGCGCAATCTTTTCCCGAATTAGCACACATGTGCATCATGAAGAATTCTTTAAAACACGATTTGCTTTCAAACATGCTCTGATGAAGCGCAACCCATGGCGAATAGGCTGGATGTGGCTTCTTTCTCCCCCATAGATGGTTTGTATCGGCACCCATTGAATTTTGCAGCTATGCAGCAAACATCTGACGATCATCTCAACTTCGAACTCGAATCCTTGTTCATCCGATCCCTCCAGGATTTCCATCAAGCGCCGGCTGATCAGGCGATAACCTGATTGATTATCTATGATCGATTCGCCGACCGCCCAGGAAAAAATTTTCGTACCGAGGGTATTGCTCAGCCTGCGGATGGGCGGCATGAGAGAAAAGTTGCGGCTCCCGATAATGAGATCGGAATGCGAATCAGCGTATGCTTGCAGAAATTTCGGGATTTCATGCGGGTTGTGCTGTCCATCCGCGTCTAAGGTAACTGCGAAATTGTATCCATGCTCGAGCGCATAGCGAAAACCAGATTGCAGTGATGCTCCCTTCCCCAAATTTTTAGGATTTTTTAGGACGAATGCACCTGCTGATTCCGACTGTTGGGCTGTGTTATCTATCGACCCGTCGTCAACGATCAAGACCGGCAGATTATTAAGCGCGGACTGCACGACCGCAGCCACATGAGATTCCTCATTACAGGCAGGGATCACCACGATGCCGCGATCATTTTGCGGGAGAGTTGATTGCTTTGTCTCTATCGTCTCATTCATTTGTGCATTTTTTGAATCATTGAATTGACGGCGAATCATTGAACCTTTATGGTGCCTGGAATAGAAAATCGAAATACTAATCAATAAAATCGTTATGGTTATTATAAACATGACCGTCTCGACACTGTTGAAGACTTTCTGGACACCTGAGGCGAAGAGGAAACCAATGGCTGCTAAGATGGAAGTCTTTATCAATTCACCTAAAACCAGCCATCCAATCCAGATTGATATTGCTACACGATGAAGGCCGATGGTGATCAATGTGGGAATGGGAAGACCCACGGTCAATTTGGATAGAAAGAGTAAGTGGGGAGCATGTTGGTGGATGTTTTTTTCCAGTTCCTTAATATCATCAAGGTCAATGCCAGCTTTGATGCAAAGGCGCTCCAGCCATTCCAACCTGCTAAAGCGGCCTAAGCTGTACCATCCAAAATCTGCGGTCAAGTTGCCTATGATTAATGCGAACAAGGCAGGCAGAGCCTGTAATTTTCCGAGAGAAACCGCCGCACCAGTGGTTAAGATTGTGATCGGTCCTTCCAGAAAAGCTGCAAGTCCCACGAGGCAGTAGGGCAAAAAACTTTGATAAAACATTTGTTGGGGAAAATAGACTAGATCCGGCACATTAACTTTTCAATTGATTTCTCCAATAATTTTATGTTCAATTATTCCTATCATTGTAAAAATATTGTAAAAACCCTGTGTTTTATTATTTTTAGACAATTCGATGTTTAAAATCAGCAGCAAATATATCTTTTGGAGGTTGTTTAGTAAAAAACAAAAACATTGCTGAACAACACAAGCGAGAAACAGAATGCGCACTGTTGACGATTTCATCAAAATATTTATTTATTTTTTTGCAGGTGCGATTCTCACCACCGTGGAGTAAAAAATGGAAAAGAACAGAAAACGAAAACCACTCACTATAGCAGTTATATTTTTGATTGGTTTGATTGCTATTTTGGCAGCCAACCGTTACTTGATCCGACATGTTGAAATCCATGATGTAGCTGCTTTTTCAAGCACAATGGCTATAGCCACCGCAACTGAAAACATGAATCTGGAAAAAACACCGATAGAAACAACCATCGCTTCAACCCCAGTAACCAATCCGGTTGAAGAGGTTACAGTGGATGATTGGAGCTATCAGAGTCCAGAATTATCAATCTCGATCCAAGAATTTGCAGCAGGCAGCGGCAAGGAACGTATGACCTATTTTATGGCAGATGTCGTTCTAAGCGACGCCAAGCAGCTCAGAAACGCATTTGCGGATAATCAGTTTGGAAGAAACATCATTGCCGATACATCTGAGATCGCAAAAGACAACAATGCCATTTTTGCGGTCAATGGAGATTACTATGGCTTTCGTGAGGATGGCATCATCATTCGCAATGGCATCCTTTTTCGGGATGAACCAGCGAGAAACGGCCTGGCTTTTTTTGTTGATGGACAGATGCAAATCTATGATGAATCTCAGACTAACGGCCAGAATCTGCTGGATAGTGGAGTCTGGAATACATTTTCATTCGGGCCCGCATTGCTAGAGAATGGCGAGATCATTGAAAACATCTCCAAGGTTGAGATTGATACGAACATTGGCAATCATCCTATCCAAGGAGAGCAGCCCAGGACCGGTGTAGGGGTATTTGATGAGAACCATTTTGTTTTCATTGTTGTGGATGGACACAGCCGGGGATACAGCAGAGGCGCAACATTGATGGAATTCGCGTCTATGTTTAAAGAATTAGGTTGCAGTGTTGCTTATAATCTGGATGGCGGCGGCTCAGCCACCATGTATTTTATGGGCAGAGTG
>Ga0209164_1004081_pt1 | contig 13352 bp, 13 predicted proteins | sample MTBNYHSulfiMetaG_FD_187458 | JGI IMG/M metagenome (GOLD analysis project Ga0209164, IMG submission 187458) | Enrichment culture microbial communities from rom New York Harbor, USA that are MTBE-degrading - MTBE-NYH (New York Harbor Sulfidogenic)... | ecosystem: Environmental > Aquatic > Marine >...
TGGTAGGAAGGGTCGTGGAAGACGCGGTCTCCAGGGGGAACACTGTGAGAGTTGACCTGGATGAGAGCGTGAACCTACTCATTGCCCCAGAGTATGGGGGCGTGGTGCTCCTATGTGAAGCCGGTGAAGAGCCAAGGAAGTCACATCTACGTGTAGAGTTCGAGGATGGCGGCGTCCTAACTGTGAGACTTACAAGCATGGGGGTGATACTCGCAGTCAGGGATCTGGACTTGGATAATTCCTACGTGTACAGAAGAGACTTCCTTACGGGCGTTTCGCCCTTAGAAGACACTTTTACGTTGGAGTGGTTCTCTGAGACCATGTTACGTCTTAACCGGGGACTCAAGCAGGTGCTGGTTGGGAAGGACGCCGTGTTGGTGGGCCTCAGTAACAGCGCCTTCCAGGATGTTATTTTCAGGGCTGGTCTTCACCCCAAGAGAAAGGCCTCCTTCCTGAGCCCTGCAGAGGTCGAGAGATTGTTCAACGCAGTGAAATGCCTGGTTGAGGAGAGGCTGCAGCTCAGAGGAAAAGATGAGTTCGTTGACCTCCGTGGCAGGCGAGGTGGCTACTCTCCCAAGATGGGGCCAAGGATGAAAGGGGCCACTTGCCCGATCTGCGGCTCCAAGATAGAGGAACTCAAGCATGGAGGGGGCACCGTATACCTGTGCCCCGGCTGCCAGGTCTAGTTGAGGTCTATACTGCCTACGCTAGTCTCTGCGGCTATCTTCACCTGGATCTCCTTGCCCAGGTACCCCTCTGTGGACGCCACTTTCCTCCGGCTCTCGTTGACAGAGTAGGACAGGTTTGGTAGATCCACGCTCACGGATCCTACGCTGGTGCTCAGATTTATGTCGTACCCTATGTTGGTGGACTTGGGTAGGGTTAGGTCGATGGAGCCGTTGCTGGTGTCCAACGTGTAGTCGCCGCTCTTGGTGGCGGGTATGGTGAGGTCGATGCTGCCGTTGCTGGTGGAAAGGTCGGTTATGGTGGACTCCACCTCACCGCTTATCCTTCCATTGCTTGTGGAGCCACTGATCGTCTCGGCGTACACCTTGTCCAGAGCGATTCTACCGTTGCTCGTGTGTAGAAGTATTTCATTCCCTGACACGTCCGTTAGAACTATCTCGCCGTTGCTTGTGGTCAAGTCAACGTCTAGGGCTAACTTTTCGGGTATCTTAGCGTTAATAGTTATGGCGTAGTTGCTCCAGTTATTATCCGGCTCCGAGAACTCTAAGGAAAGCCTCTGCGTGCCGGCTACATCATTGTCAGAGAACAACACCTGTACCTTGTCGAGGTTTTCCTGCGCCTGTCTATCCGTGGCCCCTTTAGCCCTCATCGTGATATCAATCTGGTACCCAGGCTGGTTCCAAGTCTCCAACGTGATTCCGCCATTATGGTTGTTTATCTCAAGGTACAGCTTCTTTAGGTCCACGGCCCCTGTAAGAGACTCTGTCTCCTGGACTCTGTAGTTGGACCCAACGTTTCCGAAGCCTTCCCCTATGCTCTCAAAGACGGCGAACCCTTGCGTTATGAACAGCGCAAGGAACAAGCCACCGATCATGCCGCCGAATAAGCCCTGAAGGGGATTGCGTCTGCCTCCCTTCGATAGGAGAGCGTTGATGATGATGCCTACCCCTATGAGGATGAGGATGTAGCTAATGATGTCCAAGGAGGCGTTGATGTACCTGAAGAAGTACCAGCCGCCCCCGAGCCCCAAGAGGAAGCCCCCGAAACCCATTCCTGAGTTACTCATTTCATTTCACGTGCATGATGCGAGGCGTTGAATAAAACTGTATCCAAAAAGTTGAGAAGTCCAGAGATTTTGTGAAGGGGGGTTCTTTAAGTCTCTGGCCTTCAGTCGAACCATGAGGGCGATAATATTTTGTTTTATTGTATCCTTAAAGAAGTGGTGGGTGGTTACTCATTGAGTATTGGTTCGCCGTAAGTCAGAAGCGTTATGGTGCTCTTCACGTGCTCCAGGCGCCTAACCTTGTTGAAGACTATCTCCTTCACCCTATCCATGCTCTCGGCCTCCATCTCGATGATTAGATCGTATATGCCGTAGAGACTGTGGATGCCTATGATCTCCTTCACGCCGTCGAGAGCCTCTGTTATGGACGCCTCCTGACCTAGTTCTGTGTTTAGAAGAACGAACGCCTTCATCTGTACCAATATGGATGAACAGGCTCACAGATATCTACTTTTTGCATACTAAAGAGGTTTAATCGTATCCGCTTTCACCATGAAGAAGGAGGCCGCGGATAAGACGGCTAGTAGCACGAAGGACAGGAAGGCGATCCTATAGCTCCCTGTGACGTCGAAGATGTAGCCGGCGAAGATGGGTCCACCCACGTTCCCTATCATCTTGAAGGGGGCCATCATGCCTGATATGGTGGCGAATTTTTTACGGCCGAAAAGCTCCCCCCTGAAGGCCATCAGGAGTGGTATGGCGCCTCCGTAGGCGAAGCCGTATATGACGACGAAAGCGTACGCGTGGATGACGTTGGACGCGTAGGCGAAGGCTAGGACTCCGATGGCCTGGATCATCATGGTCAACGAGAGCAGCAGCCTCTTGTTCACAAAGTCACCCATGGTACCGAAGACGAGGCGCCCTACTATGCTGATGAGGATCATGAGACCCAGGATGGAGGCCGCTGTTTCCTGGTCGATGCCTATGGACACTAGGTGAGGTATCTGGTGAAGCACTATGGAGCCCAGAAGGAAGCTGCGGAACGACTCACCTAGGAGCAGCCACCTGAAGGTGGGAGACGTTAAAGCCTGTTTCGTTGTGAACTCGGCCTCAGCTTGATTGTGCGTGTGCCCTTGGCCAATGTTATCGTTAACCAGGATGGTGTCCCCGTCTGGTAGAAGCCCCATGTCCTCGGGCTTGTCTCTGAAGAAGAGAGCCATGGTAAGACCTGCAACCCAGAAGGTTATCCCGCAGTAGACGGCAGTCATCCTCCACCCGTTCATGACCACGGATTTAGCTAGCAGGGGCACTATGATGGCGCCGCCTAGGCCTGCCGCCGTGGCGTAGATGCTCATGGCGCGGCTCCTCTTCTTGATGAACCACTGGTTGATGATGGTGGCTAGGCTGTGGCTGAACCCCGTGTTGTATCCTATGCTTAGGACGCCCCCGTAGATAAGGTACAGCATCCAGACGCTGTCCACCCTTAACATAGCTATAAAGCCCAGGCCTGTAAGGAACGCGCCCACCGCCAGGAGCCTCCGAGACCCGTATTTGTCTATCAGGTACCCCGCGGCGGGCCCCTCCAAGCCTCCTTCGAGGCGGGAGAAGCTGACGGCTCCTGAGACAACGGTGTTGCTCCAGCCGAACTCCTCCCGTATGGGCGTGTAGAATACGCTGAAGCCGTAGAAGTAGATGCCGGAGTCCAGAGCGTGGAGGATGAAGGCCCCCAGAAGTATCCAGTACCCGTAGAAGACCTCTCCTAGCCTGCTCCTCACCCTCAAAGCATCACCTTGGTGAATCCCCTTAACCCTACGGCGGCGGTATAAATCATTACCCGACGTTCTATGGAGTTGAACAAGTGATCTATTCCATGGGATTATCTCTGACCCGGCGGAGGCTTACTCGATAAGATATGTCGAAGCAGGTAAGCGTGCTGCTGGTGGCCTTCGTCGTGACGGCCATGTGTCTACCGGTCCTAACCATCTCGGCGTGGCAGAGGACCCAGCAGAAAGCAGCTGAGGACAGGGCGGCATCCGCCGCAATTAATCTCCTCTTTGCGTCACCCACATTCATGTTCGACGGGTTCAAGGAATCCGTGCAGGTGAAGACGGTCCAACGCTTCGGCGACGGCCACCTCGTCCGCATGGAGTTCGAGTGCGGCCACGACGGCTACGGTGACCGCTCAGGACAGGTGCTCCTGCAGGTGGCAACCCGCCACGTGGCTGAAGCCCGCGTTGTCGACGGCGGAGTCGTGGGTATGGTCTTTGATGGTGCCTGGGACGAGCTGGCGCAAGCCTTCATTGAAGGCTGACCCCTAAGGCTTCCTCCATTTTTATAAGATCCCTGAGTGAAAGCCTGGACACGCTCTTACCCCAGACACTGTCAGGTAGAGCCGTGTGGGCCATCTTGGACCTTGCCTGCCGCTTAGTCTCACAGCACCCGGCCCGTATCAGGGCTTCCCTGAGACCGTTCTTGACGAGCTTGTCGCCCTGTAAGAGAAGCCCGCGCATCACCCGCCCCACTGTTGTCTCGGGCTCTCTCGGCTTCAGAGACACGATCCACGTTGAGGTCCCCGGCTCGGGTATGTAGGCATCAGCTGGTACATCATCAACCTTGTTTACCGTGAAAAATAGTTGGGTAACGTACGATAGCTTCGTGTAGCCGGCGACTCCCACCACCGCAGCAAGCTTGTGGCCGAAGCCCTCCGGCACAATGAAGGCGGCCGCACTGAAGCTGAGGCGGGGAAGCATCTGTGTCATGGCCTCGCATATCATGTACGGCAGGTTTGAGACCAGACGATCGTGCCTAGGGTAGCCTATCCTCAGCGCGTCCCCCGTTATTATCTCAAGTTTGGTTGAGCCCCTAAACCTGTCCAGAAGCACAGGGACGTACTTGGGGTTCTTCTCCACAACAACCACCCTTCCGGCTGATAGGAGCAGAGCCTCAGTTATGTTTCCCAGACCCGGCCCCACCTCTACCACCGTGTCCCCGGCACCAATCATGGCTGAGGAAACCAGCTTGGCAACGGCGGCCTCGTCCACCAGCTGCTGCTCGTCCATGGTGGGGTCTAGCTCGATGCCGTGTCTCTGTAGAAGAATGTGAGTAGCTTCTCTTAGGCTCATGGCGTTACAGAAGGTACCGGGGCTCGCCCTTTATGGACTTGACCAGCTCCAGTGTCTCCTCGACCTCCTCGTCAGCACCTTCCACCAGGAGCCGAACCGCACCCTCGGCGCCCGCCACGCCCCCCGCTGAGTACAGGTACGCGTCCACGCCTGTGAGTATGCCCAGGGCCTCGATCTCGGTGATGATGGTGCCCGTGATGGGCCACATCCTGGGGCCATCGTAGTCCTCGTCGCTGGCCAGCATGTAGAGCTCGTTGATGTCCTCGTAGGTGAGCTTCTCCAGGCCGACGGGGATTATGAGGTTGATCTGCTTGCCTATGATGTGGCCCAGGGTGTTGCCTATGGTGGAGCCGTCCATGCCCCCGATGAGGATACCGGCCATGTTGCCCAGGTAGTCCAGGGCGTTGGCCCCTTTGATGTAGACGTCCCCCTTCTTCATGTCCTTCACGGCGGTGACGCGGTCGTACTTGGGGTCCACCTTCCCCTTCACGAAGACCGTGTCGGGTATCTTCTCCCCCTGGGGCTCTGGGCTCTTCTCGGGCTCGTCGGGGGTGGTTATGCCGCTCCTGTAGCAGCGTTTATCGATCCTCTTGCCCCACAGCTCCTCGAGCACGTACGCGTTTGTGGTGCCCGTCGCCACTACGACGGTTCCTTCCTTCATGGCCCTCTGCACCTCGGGGAGGGCCGCCACGGCCTTGGCTATGAGCCGCTTCGACTCGGCCACGGTTAAAACGAACTGCCTCTTCATACATTGAAGGTGGGTTTCCCCGCTATTAAGCTGAATCGTAATCGGGATAAACGTGTGGTCCACATATTGTCTTGGAATGGAAGAAGCTCTCAGAAGAGTAGCCGCCAACATTGAAGCCATGAGGACTGGCCTGGCTGACCCAGCCGCGGCCCAGAGCGGTCTCAAGGAATCTCTTCAAGAGGACTACAGGGCGACCGAGTACGGAGCCGACTTCGAGTGGGGCAGAGCACCGGCGGCATCCTACCACGATCTGGAGCCCTGGCTCGTGAGGGTAAGGCAGGGCGACCATGAGGCACTTCTCTCTGAGGCACCCATCACCTGGGTCATGACCCGGGGCACCACGGGGACATCTAAGGTGGTGCCCGTCACCCCCAGGCACATGGACCACCTGGTGAGGGGCGGATCAAGGGCGGTCCTCAGCTTCGCCATGGCCCACGGAGGCCTGGGGACCCTGGCGGGCGGTGTCCTCAACCTCCAGTTCCCCAGCAACATGAGGGTGATGGATGATGGGGGCCGCGAGATGGTGTACGGGTTCAGCTCCGGCACCTACGCTAAGCTGAACCCCATGATGGCGGGGCTCAGGCTGGTCCCAAGGCAGGAAGAGATCGACGCCCTGGAGACGGGGCTCAGCGAGGAGGACTGGGAGAGGCGGTACGAGTACATCTACCAGAGGGCGAAAGATGAGGAGATAGTGACGGTGATGGGTGTGGCTCCCGTGCAAACGGGGTTCGCCCGCTACGTCAAGAGGCGCCACGGCGTGCTTCCCCGGGACCTGTGGAGGCTGAAAGTGGTGTACACCACAAGCGTGGCAAAGATACAGTCCAGGTACGCCCAAGTCCTCAGAAACATGTACGGGAGCGTCCCCGTTGTGGAGATGTACACTGCCACGGAGGGCGCCTTCGGGCAGCAGATAGACGAGCTGCCCTACTGGGTGCCCAACTACGACCTATACGTCTTCGAGGTGGCGATGCGCGGAGACGTGAAGCCGCTCCACGAGCTCAGGCGTGGCGAGTGGGGACGCCTCATAGTGTCCACGCCCATGTTTCCCCGTTACCTTATAGGCGACCTGGTTGAGGCCGCGGGTAAGAACTACTTCAGGGTCTTCGGCAGGGACAGGCCCCAGACGGTGCTGGAGCATGTGGTTTTCAGGGCTTTGTTCGGCTGGGTTCTCTAGGGCCGAGGGTTCTTGTCTCGGACCATGAAAGCTCTGAGGACCAGCACCGCTCCTAGACCTATGACGAAGAAGGGCCATATGTCCCGGGTGTTGTAGATGATCCCCGCGCCGAGGAGGGCGACGAAGCCGCCTCCAACGACGTATCCGAAGCCCTGCTCGAAGACACCGGTCTTGCTGTAGGCCCACAGGCCTCTCAGTATGAGTATGACTCCCAGCCCCAGTAGGAAGACGCCTCCCATGTCGGCCCACGGGTAGTAGCCCATGTTCCTGAGGGCGAAGCTGACTCCGAGCCACACTACGACGAGGCCGCCCACCAGGGCTCCTGCCTGGTCGTCCTCGCGTTTCTCATCCTTTTCGTCTTTCTCTTCTTTCTCGACTTTCTCACCCTTTTCGTCGCGTCTCCTAACGGGGCGGAGCCGTGGCTCCTTGAGGGGTGCACGGCACTTGGAGCAGAACTCGTCGTCTTCACTGACCTCTTTTCCACATGATTGGCAGTAGGGCATCAGAAACCTCCTAATGTTAGCTGAAGTCAATGCTGCGTTTAAAAATGTTCCCTACTCCCCCGGGGGCCTCAGGTAATAGATGAGGGTGGAGGCCGCGAACAGGAGGATTGAGAGGGCGGCCCAGCCGACTGTGTAGCCTGCGGTCGTGTCCCTGATGAGGCCCAGTGTGAAGGGAAGGGCAAGGGCCCCTAAGGACGCGAAGGTGTTGAGGATGCCCGAGATGCTTCCAGCGGACTCGGTGCCGAATATGTCGGGTATGATGGTGAAGGAGGGGCTCCTCACGAAGTTGATGAACCACCCTATGAGGAATACAACGGCGTAGACGAGCAGCCCGCTGATGGTCTGGGTGAAGACCAGCAGGTTGAGGCCCATGAGGAAGAAGCTGGCTAGGATCACCACCCTTTTACCCACCTTATCGGAGATAACGCCGCCGAGGGGGTTGGCGAACATCCCCGCCAGGTTGAAGAGGCTGAGGACGCCGCTGGTGGCCACCACCCCCAACCCGTACTCCTCCTTCAGCACCAGGGGCAGCCAAGCGATGAAGGTATAGTAGCTGCCCAGCCTTATGAACTGGGTGAAGGCCAGGAGCCAGAAGTCCCTGCTCCTCAGGGGCAGCGAGCCGAGTTTGATCATGCCGTAGCTTGATTGGTCACCGTCCTTGACTAGGAGCCAGATGAGGGCCGCGATCAGGACGCCCCCCGCCCCTATGAGGCCCGTGGTGGGCCTCCAGCCCACGCGAAGCGTCATGAGAGGAGCAGCCCAGGACGCCAGTATGAGGCCCAAGCTGCCGCCGATGTTCAGCACGCCCAGGGCGGTTCCTCGCTCATCCGAGTTGTACCACGCCGACACCAGGCGGACGCAGGGCACGAAGACTCCCGCACCCAGTAGACCTGTGAGGAACCTGGTGATGAGCGCCCATGTGAAGCCTCCGCTGAAGCCGAAAAAGACAGTAGCTGAAGATACGCCCAGGACGCTCAGCGCTATAGCCTTCCTGCTGCCCTTCTTGTCGGCGAGGAGCCCCCAAGGTATCTGGCCTAGGGTGTACCCCATGAAGTAGGCCGACATCAGGGCCCCTGCCTGGCTGTAGCTGAGGCTCATCTCGGACTTTATGGTGTCCAGTACGGTGCTGTAGGCGCTGTTCATGACGCTGAGAGTGGCCAAAGCCAGGAAGCCCCCAGCCAGCACACCAGGGTACCTTAACACTTCTTTGATGCCTATGATTTGTCGCCTCCCTTTCTTTCATGCATGAGCAATATAGCTGGTACGGTTGGCGCATTGAGTACAGCCATGAGCAAGAGTATAATCGACATCGGCATGAAGCCGGACAGGACCCCCGCTAGAAGGCTTCCAACGGCTGCCCCTACGTCCCAAAACCCCTCCATGAATCCGACGGAGAGGGTCTTCATCTCGGGTCTAACCAGGCTTGTTAGCGCGGCCCACTCCACGGTTGAACGGCTGCCCCACGCTGCGCCGAACAGGATCACCGCTACCGCTACGGCTGTGTACCCTGTGAAGAAGGCTAGGGACACGTAAACGAGGATGATGACTGTGAAGGTGGCCAGAAGCACCATTTTACGTCCTACCTTGTCCGATAGCGAGCCTATGGGCATCTTGACAGCCGTGTTTGCTACCCCTAGCGCGGAGAAAAGGGCCGCCACGTGGTTTGCCTGGAAGCCGAGCTGTGTGACGGCGTATATGCTGAACAGGGTCATGAAGGTGTTGTTGCCTGTGGAGTAGAGGATCCTGATGAAGGCAAGGATCGCAACGTTTCTGTTAAGGATGAGGGCCCGCAGAGACTCTATAGTGGGGGTCTGACGGGCCGGCACCTCAGTTCCTGAAAGCCTCAGGTGCCTGGTGAAGAGCCAGAATAGAGCAAGGCCGATTATTGGGAACAAGAATGAGACTTGGAACATGCGTCTGTATCCAAGAGAGGAGACCAGCACTCCGCATAGGGCGGGTCCAAGGAAGCTGGGGATGGATATGATGGTCATGTGCCGCCCCAGTGCCTCTCCTTGCCTGCTCTCTGGGGCGAGGTTGCTGTTTATGGATGTGGCTAGCTGGAAGAATGTGCCCGTCGCCAGCACCTGTACCGCGGGTATGACCCAGAACCATGCCGGGGTGTCGGCCAATCCGTAGAGCAACTGGGCGGCCGACTCGGATAAGAAGGCGAGGGCGAGTACCCTCTTCTCCCCCACCCTTCTAGCCATCAAAGTAAGGGGTACTCGCAGCAGGATCAACAGGGCTGCCTGCAGCGAAAAGATGCTTCCTATCTGGAACACTGTGGCCCCGACATCCCTCATGTGGAGCGTCAATATAGGGCTCGTGAGGGAGGCGCCCATGTGAAAAAGGAAGCCGCTGAAGGCTACGACGTAGAAACTCGTGGGGAGACCCCCCTGCAATCTCTTGAGCGACAAGACGCACCCTGATATCTATAACAATAAAATAAAGTTGTCTAAACTTGGTTTAATGAAAAAGATTTGAAAAGATGGTTTAGATGACTACCCTTTTCATCTCGTCTGCCGCGAGCAGGTTCTGCCACTTGGACGTTGTGTCCTCCTGGACCTCGGCTACCTCTGCCTCTGTCATGTGGCGGAACCTTGCCTGGGGCTTCAGGTACTCGGTGATCGGCTTGAGCTCCTTGGGCTTGTAGTTCAGCTTGAAGTCTTTGCCGTCCATGATCTCGAAGAGTGGCCAGATGCCTGACTGCACGCCGGCCCTGGCGATCTCTATGGTCTTCTCGGGCTCAAACCTCCAGCCAACTGGGCAGGGGCTCTGGATGATGATCATCCTGAAGCCCTTGATGGTCTTGGCGTAGTTCACCTTGGCTATCAGGTCCTCCGGGAAAGCGACACTCGCGGTGGCCACGTAGGGCACGTAGTGGGCTGCGAAGATGAAGGGTATGTTCTTCTTGGGTTGCCCCTTGCCCCTGCTCTTTGGGCCCACAGGGTTTGTGCTAGTTATGGCGTACTTGGGTGTGGCTCCGCTGCGCTGGTTTCCCGTGTTCATGTAGGCCTCGTTGTCCTTGGTGATGACGAGGATGTTCTCGTTTCTCTCCGCGGCCGCGCTGAGGCCCTGGAACCCGATGTCATAGGTACCGCCGTCGCCGTAGAAGCCGACCGCCAGGACGTCCTCCCGGCCGATGGCTTTCAAGCCCCTCGAGGAGCCTGTGAGGAGGGCGCCGCCTCCCTCAAAGACCCCACCGATCTGTGGAGTCGCCGTGACGGTGTCAGGGCAGCACGGGATCCCGTGCCTGATGACGTTCGGGCCGAGGGCCTTGAAGGCCAGTCTCGCTGCGAGGGCAGCACCGCATCCCTGGCAAGCGCTGCCGGGGGTGATGCCCATCTCTTCCATCGGTATCTGGACCCGGGTTATTCTTTCACTCATCTGTTTTTCACCTACTCCGTTCCTCTTAAACCCATGTCACTGTGTCAACTTTCTCGCCCTTAGCGGCCTTGAGTATCTTGTCCCCGATCATCTCGAAGTCGCGGACGCGAACCTCTTTTCCGCCAAGCCCGGCGTGGAACTGTAGCGTCTTGGGCCTCTCCTTCTCCTTGAGGTCGTACAGGGTGTCCCTGATTCTCTGGTAGACAGGGCCGCCTTTGCCGGGGCAGATGCTTCTGTCCACGACAGCCATGGCGTCCAGCTTCTTACCCCACGCCTGGAAGTCCTTCACCGGGAATGGGATGTAGCTCCTGAGCTTTATCAGGCCTACCTTCTTGCCCTCATTCTGCATTTTTTCGACGGCTGCTTTGCATGTGCCCGCGATGGTGCCCATGGCGACGATGGCGACGTCCGCGTCCTCCATCATGTAGGGCTCTATCATTGCGTTGCCGTAGCGCCTTCCGAAGGTCTTCTCGAAGCTGTCCATGACCTCTTTGTGGACCTCCTCGATCTTGAGGATCGCGTCGTGGTGCACCTTCCAAGGCGTCTGTGGGTCTCTGTCGCCACCCCAGCCTCTGCCGAAGGAAGATTGGTCCACCTTGTCTGGGAGGATCTCCGGGATCGCCTTGTTGGGTGGCAGCCACTCGTCTACAAGTGCCTGGTCGGGGATCTCCACCGGCTCGGCCGTGTAGCTGAGGACGTATCCGTCGTAGCCGACCGCGATGGGTATCCTGATCCTTGGGTCCTCGGCGACTTTGTAGGCCATCAGTAGGCTGTCCAGGACCTCCTGGGCGTGCTCCACGTACCAGTGGCTCCAGCCCGTCCACTCCTGGCTCATGAGGTCGCTGTGGTCTGGCTGCATCCCCTTGTAGCCCCTGTGGACCACGGCCATGACGACGGGGAGCCTTCCGCTTCCCGTTGTCTGCATGGGGTGGTGCATGTAGAGGAGCCCGGGGCCACTCGTGCACGTGAATGTGCGTGCGCCGACCCTTGAGGCCCCCTGGACCACCACCTGGCTGGTGAGCTCGCCCTCGACGTTGACGAAGTCGAAGTCCCACTCAGCGTTGGCGTACATCTCGGAGAGGTACTGGGTGATTGTCGTCTGGGGTGTGATTGGGAAAGCGCTGGCCACCTGAACGCGCGCAAGCTTGCACGCGGTGGCGGCGGCCTTGTTACCTACCATTACTTCGTATGACATCTTTCTATACCTCCACTCTCACCATCTCGATCGCCTTAACTGGGCACTCGTTCTCGCACACGCCGCAGCCTTTGCATTTCCTGTAATCTATGTAGGGCTTCTTTTTGGCCTCGTCCCACTGGATAGCCGTCTCAGGGCAGAATATCCAGCAGCTCTTACAGCCTATGCACTTGTCCACATTGATCTCGGGTGTGAACACGCGCCAGCTTGACACGTCCTTGAGGACACCGTAGCCGCCGACGTTGATGTCAATCTTCTCCTGTGTAGCGCTCTTGACTACGGCCTGGATGGGCCCCTTGACCTCCTCGTAGCTTCTGCGGACAGCTGCGATGTTCATGTCGCCCAGCCTTCCGGGGAAGTACTTCTTGATGGCCTTCTCGATGCTCTCCAGCTTCATGGCGCCCGTGACCTTCACGAAGGCGCCTAGGATGGCTGTGTTGGTGATGGGCCTTCCCAGTGTCTCTAGGGCGATGGTTGTGGCGTCCACGGTGGCGACCTTGAAGTCGCCGCCCAGCTTGACCTCCTCGGGGCTCTGCGCTGTGTTCAGGAGCACGAGGCCTCCCTCCTTGAGGTCGTCCACCACTGCCTGCTGCTTAGCGATAAGGGGGTCTAGGACGATGCTGATATCAGGGTTGTGTACAAGCATACGCTCCCTGACGCGCTGGTTGTCTAGTCTGACGAAGGCTGTGAGCGGCGCCCCACGACGCTCGGTGCCGTACATGGGGATGGCCTGACTGTACTGGCCTTCCTCGTATGCCGCAGTGGCGAGGATCCTGGAAGCGGTGACCGCCCCTTGCCCGCCCCTGCCGTGCAACCTAATCTCGATCAAATTGTTCCCTCTTTGAATCGTTATCCTACCCCTCTTGAGTTATTAAGAATAACGATTTCAAATCAAACGAACAGCACAGACATTTAAACCATTCTAAGAACGTCCAGTCTAGACCACCCCTCACTACTTGTTTGGTTTCGTCGCTTAAATCCGGGATAAAACAATGTCCTGTGTTTAACCTTTTTATTGGGCAATGTGATAACATGTTGGACCAGTCATGATGGTGGAGAGGGAGCAGGGCTTCCGCAAGATGCTTGAGAAGAGCATCGTCGAGAACATCAAGATAGAGCACCAAGTGGTGCTCAAGGGGCAGTACCAGACAGCCTACGACATCCTGCGTGACAGCCTGGACACGGGCATCACACCATGCCTCGTCGGGCCCCCCGGCGTCGGTAAAAGCCTGCTGGCCCGGAAGGTGGCCGAGGACACGGGCCGCACCTTCCACGAGGTCTTTTTCGACGAGAACGTCACCCCCAGCCGCCTCATAGGCAGCTTCGACCCCGCCCTGGTGGTCAGGAACGGCCGCAATGTCAGCAGCTTTGAGCCGGGGCCTCTCATCAGGTCCATGGTGGAGGGGGGCTTATTCGTGGCCCAGGAGCTCAACAGGGCGACAGAGTTCTGCCAGAACAGCCTCATCAGTCCCCTGGAGGAGCGCCACTACCACCTGTTCCCCCTGGGCATGATCAAGGCCCATGAGAACTTCGCCT
>Ga0209164_1004083_pt1 | contig 13347 bp, 18 predicted proteins | sample MTBNYHSulfiMetaG_FD_187458 | JGI IMG/M metagenome (GOLD analysis project Ga0209164, IMG submission 187458) | Enrichment culture microbial communities from rom New York Harbor, USA that are MTBE-degrading - MTBE-NYH (New York Harbor Sulfidogenic)... | ecosystem: Environmental > Aquatic > Marine >...
CCTTGATCCGTATCCACTCGAACGGCCATAGGGCCTGGCAGCTGATTGGTGGGCTGCTTGCCGCCAGTAGGGTTTGTCCAGCAAGCGATGGTACCGTCCCTGAACCACGTTCCTCAGTTCTGACATGACATATCCCCGCCAATCTTCAGAAAATGACCAGGGATACAGATCGATGACCTCGTAACCCATCTTTTTATAAGCCTGCTTCTTTCGCCTAACACCTGAGTCATAGCTGTCCCGGCCGGCCAGACCGTAATATTCGATGTAGGCTCCGAATTCCGGCAAGTAGAAATCCGGGTACCAGATCCGTGGCTGTCCTTCAGGCGATTTGACCAACACTCCAGGTTCGTACTGATATCTGATTTGATTCTCCTCGAGGAAGGAGGCGATCCTTCGTTCGCCCTCTGACCTGTATGGCGGTGTTCTCCCGCTTTTGACTGCGTATTCCAATTTCGACTGCTCCATGGTGGTCCCGAGACCTATGTGGAGCACCGGAGTTTATAATCATTGTCCACCACTGGTCAGGGGTATCTGGAGGTATATCCGGCCCGCTCGTAGGTGTGGTTTTAATGGCTGCCAAGTGTGGTTTTATTGACGCGGAACTGTGGTTTTATTCTTGATTTTGCGAATTAAATCTCCCACTAAATCGTAAATAAAACCACACCAGCCATGGGTGATTAGGCTGCATTTTCAATCCGTTAGGCTGTGCGATTAAAATCGACAAAGATAGATATTCAACCACCCATACCTTAACAACCACGCTGAGTACCAAGCCCCATGAACCCGTCAGGCCTAGTGCGCATGGGGCATCGTCCCTGGCCTGTCAGATTGGGTCACCGCAGACCCCTTATCGTAAAGCTTTCGGTTCTTTTTACGGGAACCGAAACCTTTATCGAGGGGTCCGCTAATTGTGCCCCAATCCTGCTCTCAGCGGCGTTTGGTGACCTCTCATCAAACCCTTATAAAAAAACGAAAAGGGTTTGATGGAGGTGATCAGTATGAGACCCGGAAGAAACAGAGTAATCAAGATTTGTATTATGTGCGGCGTGGAGATGGGCCAGCTGGACGAACGGGGTGGCAAGGCGGTTTGCGAAAGTTGCGAGGGTTACTATTTTCCTGAGCGACGTGTTTATTGTAGGCGGGACGATGAGTTGGGACCTGAAGTGATTATCAAGTGTGTCAGGAAGAAGCCTCGCCGATTGGCTCGAGTGAAGACGCCGGAGCTTTGGGTTCCCAAAGCCGGCCATCTCCTTCTACCATAGGACCTCACTTCGCGAGGTCCTCAACCCCTCCCCTGACGGGGAGGGGTTTCGGGAGGCCTCGTTTCACTCGGCCTCCTTGGCTCGCTCTGGTTTCACCAGAGCTCGGACTACGTTTTTGGGGTTGGTGCGATCGGGGTTTTTCCACCCCTCCCCCAATCCCCTCCCCTTGTGGGGAGGGGGCACTGGCGCCCGATAAATCGGCCTCCCTCTGCTCGTCCCGATTTCATCGGACCTCGCAGAGCCGTTACTGCTTTTTTCGCTAACGCCCTCGCAGGCTGCGAGGGCGTTTTGCGTCTTTACCAAAAGGGGTGGTTCTTGATGGATAATGGCTCAAAGATATCGAAACATGTCCCGATCCTTCCGCTCCTGGTTGAAGCCCCGCTGCTGTTTGAATTCCTGGAGCAGCCTGGAAAGTTTTTTCAGGGTGCGACAGAAACGATTGGAGAAGATCCACCCCTCCCGGTATCCGTGGGCTCGGTTGAACCTTGAGACATGGTCAATCAGTCCCATCCGTCTCATCTTGGCCCGGACCGTCTCCAGGGATCGCCTGGTAAAGCTGTACTGGTCACAGAGATGATCCAGACTGGGCAGGAACTGATCCGGGGCGTACTTAAGCTCAATGAAGACGGCCAGGAATATTTTCTGATGGTTCCGGTTGCTCGGGAAAAGCAACTGGGCCAGTTCATCCGGATCCCTGATCCGGCTGATTTTGTTGCAGTTGAGTTCGATCTTGGTACTTACCATGTTTTCACCCCGGCCTTTTCAGACCAAATGCCGGCTTCGCCGGCCTGAGTAATCGTCGGGCCGACGTTAAAATTCATTAGGCCGCCCATGTAAGGACGGCCTTTTACTGGCTTCCCACTGAAAACCGTGCGATTCCGTGACAATGGGGCGCGGGAATGCACATTGGCCAGCAAATCGACCCATCGAAGCCCTTTTTGTATATGTTCAGACGGTAGGGATTAGGAGGGTAGCCACCTTTACAATTAGGTGGCTCTTTAATCGGCCTCCGAGGTCCCGATTTTAGGACGGTAATTATTGATCCGGCCTAATTTCTGGGCCTGTTTTCGCAGTTCGATTCTCTCTCGGGCGATCTCCAGGGCCATGGATCTTAGCTGGGTTCCGAATCGGCTCTCGATAGCGAATATGGAGGCATAGGCCTCGATGTAGATTTCATTGAACAACCGCTGGAACCGCCAGCGGACGCCCTGGCGGGTCAGCCCGAAGGCCCGTTCTATCTTGTCTCCATAGTTCTGGCGCAGAACCATCCGCTTCAGGCCATCGTCTTTCAGTTCCACGTCCAGGTCCTTGGCGGCCATGAAGTCGCGTAGGACATCCAGGAAGGCCTTGTCCTTCTCAGTCAGCTTCATGGCTCACTCTCCGGACCAGCAGATCCTGGCCATGCTGACTCAGGTCTATCTCCCGGGCCTGGTCCATGAACAGCAGAGTCATGAACCGCCAGATCCGGTCCTGCCTGGCATCGCCAGCCAAAGGAATCAGCTCAGAGAACAAAACCGGCGACCAGCCCAGGCCGGCCAGCAGATGGCTCCGATAGGCGCCGAAGTCGTATTGATCCCATGATTCACTAATGAAGCCGGTGGTCTCCGCCTGATCTGACTCAATGAAGCCATCCAGGGCCTCCACCAGGCCAGGAACAACCTCCAGGTCAGGCTGTTCATCCAGCAGCCATTCTCCAGACCGATTCTCTGCCAGTAACCGCCGAACCTCCTCCCTCTTCCTTTGGGCCCGAATCCGGTGCTCCTGCATCCTGGTGCGGAAGTACTCGGCATCGAAAATCTGCTCATCGAAGATGAAACGCGAGGGTACGGTTCGGCCGCAGCCGGTGCAGGCATAGTGCTGGATCTTGCGGACCAGCCGCTGGCCGCAGCAATCGCTTTGCTGAAAGGCCAGGGTTGGATCAATTACATGGCCGGCCGAGCACGAGCACTCACTCGTCCCGGTCATGGTCAGTTCCCGGCCGCACTCCGGGCATGAGTACTTGCTCAGCAGGACCTGGAAGTAAAACTCCTTCGCTTTGGCCTTGAAGGCCGAAAGACGATATTGGACCTGATCAATGCCAGCAAGAAGTGGATTGGCGCATTCCATGGCCCATGGTTTGATCTGCTGGCTTTAATAGTTTTCGGTTTCGGGTCCCGACCAGGACCCGGGTGGGTCCCAATTCCGGAAACTATTTAAATGAGCGGCGCCCAACACCTCTCTGAGGTGATGTTCATGGGCAGACCATACAAGTGCCGTTATTGCGGCTCGACCGATACGATTTGGAAAGGCTACCGGAACCTGGCCGCCGGCCGGGTTCGTTTGAGGAAGTGCAAGGCCTGCGGCCGTAAATTCACAACCGGCAAGAAGGAGGGAGGATGACGGAGCCCTTCTGCGAGATTGACCGCCGCTCCCGGGATCGCGACAAGACCCTGTCTGAACTCGCCAGGCTGAAGGATCTGAGAGTGCTTCACCAGTCCTGCCGGAAACGGATAGAAGAGCTCGAAAAGCAAGCCCGGGTTGATCCGGAAGAAGTGGAAAGGGAGCGGCAGGTGGCCAGAGCCGTAAAATCCGAGATCAAGTCGCTGGAAAGATCCCTGACCTGGGGCCAATTGGGACGGGATTGAATTCTTTGTTCAACCCCAAAATATGCCAGCCTCATCTTCGTCCAGGGCCATTATCAACGACTCCAGGCTGTTGGCCGGTTCGGCGTAGGTATAGTTATGCCACCGGTCGTTTCGGTCGCAGCAGAACAAGGACCAAAGCTTCCGCTTCGGATCGAACCTGAACTGGGCCACCTTGGATTTGGTCCAGGTGTTGGGATCGAGAAAATAGGGCCTGTTCTCGAACAGGGTGAGGTTGTTGCCCCGGAATTCGAAGGTCAGTCTGATCTTGTCCTTGACATGATCGGGGATCCTGGCCTGGCAGTACTCGGCCAGGCGTTTCTCCACTGATTTCCTGAGCAGCTCCGGCAGGGGCAAGTGTCCATCCTCCTTTTTCCAGCTGAACCACCGGCTTGATTCTAACACGCTTTCATTTCCAATTATCTGGCTTCATCATCCGCTCCACTACCGTTTCCGGCAATGAACTTGAGATCTCACGGGTATTCCCATACCGCCCCTTGGAGACCATCCGGGCGTTGACCAAGCCGTATAGATCCAGATAACTGATCATGTCCGAGAAGCGGCGCTGGGACAGGGCCCGGGAGCCTTCTTGGGCGCAAAAGGCCAGGTAGATTTTGTAGGCCTCTCCTGTTGAGATTTTCCGCCGTTTACCCTTCAGGGCGGAGTAACAGGACAATAGGGCCAGGTACTGCTGGCTGGCCAGGGAGCGGATCAACTCTTCTGACTTGTCGATTTCGATCCGTTCCTCGGCCAGGTCCACCTCCTTCTCGGTCAACCGGCCGGAATCCTCCTCGGCCACCCGGGCCGCCTTGGCCAAAAGGCCGACCGCCTTCCTGGCGTCGCCGGTCTCCCGGGAGGCGTAGGCGGCTATCTTGCGAATGGCCGCCTCCTCGACCTTGGCTTGGTCCAGGGACTTGGTCACCCTGAGCCTGAGTATCTCCAAAAGGTCCATGGCATCGTAGGGCTCGAAGATGATGTCCGCTTTTTTAAGAAAGCTCAGGATCCGGGGATCCAGCTTGCCCTCCCAATTGAGCCGGTTGGTCAGCATGATCATAATGATTCGACAGGGTACCCTGCGGGGCAGGGTCTTGCCCAGAAAGGTCAGCAGTTCGTCCGGGGCTGGCTTGATGTTGTCCGCTTCGTCGATCAGGAGGCATAGGAAGCCCCGATAATCGGCCAGGGCGTCCATGATCCGGGCCTGCATATACTCGGTGGGCATGCCCTTGCGATAGCGCCGGATGGAGCCGTCCAGGGCGATGGCCACCTCGTTGAAGGCCCCAAAAGAGGTCTTGGGCGCGGTCAGATCAATGTAGGCGTACTTGAATTCGATACCGTGATCAGAGGCCACCTTCTCGAAGGAAGACAGGATGTGGATTAGGGTGACCGTCTTGCCCGAGCCGGTCGGTCCGTAGATCAGGGCCGACTGTGGATGGCTGCCGTCCAAGACCGGCGACAGATGGGCCACGATCCGGGCCACCTGCTTCTCCCGGATATTGCGGTTGAAGATCTCCTTCAAAACCGCCGTGCGCTCATCCTCGGGTAGGTTCTCGTCATCCAGGTACATCTTGTTCAGGATGACTGACTTGCTCTTTTGGGATTCGTGGATCGACTCGATCAACGATTCAGTGCTGCTGGATTGTGGGCTCACATAGCTCACCTCCTTTATCTCCACAGGAAATCTTCCACGGTTACCCGGATTGGAAGGCCAAGGACTTTAAGTCATTTTCTGTTCACCTGGGAGTAGCGACGGGTGATCAGCGCGGGGAGTAAATGTCCACTCGAACTTGATCAGGCCAAGTGTTTTCTTCTTCTTTCTTCTTTCCTTCTATATAGAAAATAATAAATAAAGGTGATTTAAAAGCGTCGTTCTTGGCCAGTTGTCAAAATGGATTCAAAATTGAAAGTACCACCAACAGGCCGCCGGTTTTCCACAGGAAACTTACCCTCCGACGGTTTCGCGCGCTATTTGGGGGATCATTAATCAACTCGATAACTTTAGTCCGGAGACAACCGTTCCCTCAGTCTGGTGAAACGCTTCTGGGTCTTGTCATTCTTGACCGCAATGGCCAAGGCCTTCTTGGTCCCGACCAGTACGACCAGGTGCTTACCCCGGGTAACCGCAGTATAGAGGAGGTTCCGTTGAAGAAGCATGTAATGCTGGGTATGGACCGGCACGATCACCGCCGGGTATTCAGATCCTTGGGATTTGTGAACCGAAACCGCATAAGCCAGAACAACTTCATCCATGTCGGAGAACTGATAATCGACCTCCCGGCCATCCATGTTGACTTTCACTTCCTGGATTTCGTGATCGATCCTTGTGATCCGGCCGATATCGCCGTTGTAGACCTCCTTGTCATAGTTATTCCGGATCTGCATCACCTTATCGTTCACCCGAAAGGCGCGGCCGCCCCGAACCAAGCCGCCTTCTCCCGGATTAAGCGTGGATTGAAGTTCCTGGTTCAGATTCCCAGCCCCAATAAGCCCCCGGTGCATGGGAGAGAGAACCTGGATATCGTCCACAGGATCGAGCCGAAATCGATTGGGGATTCGGTCCTTGACCAGTACCAGTAGGGTGTTCAAGATATCTTCCGGTTCATTCTGCTCAATGAAATAGAAGTCAGTGAAACCTTCTACCGGTTTCTTCAACTCGGGCAGATAGCCCTGGTTGATCCGGTGGGCGTTGACAATGATGGCGCTATCCTGAGCCTGTCGGAAAATCTCCTTCAACTCCACTACCGGAACCGCCCCAGAGGCGATGATATCCTTCAGAACATTACCGGGGCCGACCGAGGGCAGCTGATTAACGTCCCCGACCAGGATGAGGGTGGCCTGGGGCGGAACCGCCTTGAGGAGGTGGTGCATCAGCAGGGTGTCGATCATGGAGGCTTCATCCAGGATCAATAAGTCGCACTCCAGGGGATCATCTTCGTTCTTTTGGAAACCTCCTTTCTGGAGGTGGAACTCGAGCATCCGATGGATCGTTTTGGCCTCGCACCCGGTGGCCTCACTCATCCGTTTGGCCGCTCGCCCGGTGGGCGCCGCCAGAAGGATCCGAACCTTCAGCATGGAAATGATTTTCAGGATGGAGTTGATGATGGTCGTCTTCCCGGTTCCCGGACCACCGGTGATGACCAAAACCTTGTTTTGGATACCTTGTTTGACCGCCTCAATCTGCTTGTCGGCCAATAGGATGGATAGCTGATCCTGAACCCAGGCGATTGCCTTATCGGGGTCGATCTTCCTGAAGCTTTTGGGTGAGTCGAGCAGGATCTGGATGCGACGGGCTATCGTCTTCTCGGCAAAGTGGTACCCAGCCAGGTAGACCGCCTGATCCTCGGATTCAGATCTGGGAAGCGGCTCCATATTCTCGATAATAATCTGTTCCTCTTCGGCGATGACTTCCACAGCCGTGGTTACGATCGATCGATCCACCTCCAGAATTTCAGTACACTTGTCGATCAGCGGCTCATAGGGATAGTAGACGTGGCCTTCGTCGGCCAGTTGGTGGAGAACGTAAAGCACGCCGGCCTGGGCCCGGAGAGCGGAATCCTTTTCAAAACCTAGCTGTTCGGCGATCCGGTCGGCGGTCAGAAACCCGATGCCGAAAATATCCGTGGCCAAACGGTAGGGGTTTTCCCTGACCACGGCAATGGATTCCTGGCCGTAGCGCTTGAATATTTTGGTGGCGTACCCGGAGCTGACGCCGTGGGACTGAAGGAAGACCATGACCTCCCGGATCTCTTTTTGCTCCTCCCAGGCGCTTTTTATCTTATCCAGTCTTTTGGGTCCGATCCCCTCGACCTCCAGCAACCGGTCAGTTTCCTCTTCTATGACATCCAGCGTCTTTTCCCCGAACAGGTCGGCTATCCTTTTGGCCATGACCGGCCCGATGTACTTGATCAGTCCGGAACCGAGATATTTCCGGATGCCGGCCACCGAGGCCGGGACGGCGCTCTCGTAGCGGACTACTTTGAACTGCTCGCCAAACTTGGGGTGATTGACCCATTCCCCGACCATTTTGAGGACTTCGCCAGGAGCCGGGGCCATTATGTTTCCAACAACCGTAACCAGATCGGCCCGGCCATAGACCTTGATTTTGGCCACGGTGTAACCGGTCTCATCCGAGCAGTAGGTTATTCGTTCGATCTGGCCGCGAAGATCGCAGAGCATCACCTGAAGATCCTTGAATTGTTAAGTCAATATCCTACACAAGGCTCCTGGCCCGGCATTTGGCCAGAAGATCCATTTGTGTTTGCCTTGAGGCGTCGTAATGCGCAGTTTCCTTCCCGGTCAAGCCAGTCCTTGTGAGCGTCTTGTGGTTGGTGAACGGATTTTATCATGAAAATCCATCCTGTCCGTGCCTGCTCGGTTGATATCCGTGTTGCAAGGTTAGCATCAGTCGCTGGTCTGCATAAAACATAAGAACCTTGGCAGTCCCCTCCCTGACCAGAGGGGAACTGCCCCCTAATCAAAACCAAAGCGGAGGTGCGAAAAATGACATCAGATGAAAACCAAACAAATTGCCCCACCTGGGAGGCCTTGGGATCGGACAGCGAGATGCCGCCCTTTTTCAGCCCCAACGAGGAGTTGAAACGAAAAGGCTTCAAAGTCAGATTCCTGACCGACGGACCCAGGAAGGAGACCGACAGCCCCTTCAGCGATAACAAGGAGCTCTGGTTCGATATCGCTTACCAGGATAAGACCATGACCTGGACCGTCAGCCAGATCAGTCTGCTGGCTGAATTGAAACGTCAGGCCCCATTGGCCAGCAAAACTCTCCACATCAAGCTGGTTCCGGTGGATGAGGAGTTCAAGAAGAGATGGCCCAAGTTCCGCGGCCGGGATAGGTACCAGGTCAAACCCGTCATGGGTGGGGCGGCGGTCGATGAAGAAATCGTGGAGGATGATTTGAATGAGAATACAAGTTGAACGGCGGTGGCCATTGAAGCATCTTCCCTTCCTGGCCGGGTCGACGGCCGTGTTCGCTACGCTCCACGTCCTACTCCACCGCCCACAACCCCTCGCTCCGCATGGCTCCACAAGGGAACGTGTTCGGTTCCGCCGACCGCCGGGGAAGATACTTAAAGCTGTGGATGATGAGGGGATTTTACCGGCCTTCTTTTCCCAGTATGGAAAAGAAGCCCTGCCTGAAAGGGAGGGCAAAACGAGGTGAGACCGATGGAGAAGAAAACCATACCCCGGCCGGACGTGGCGAACGGAAACCCGGACGCGGGAACGTCCGTGGACGAGGAGTTTGTGGAGCTCATGGACGACGAGGACCCTGATGAGCTGGCTGAAATCATCTCCTTGGAGTCAATCGAACAACGGTGGCCCGAGGAGGCGAAAAACTCCTTGGAGCACGCCAAGGAGTACGACCCGGATCTGGATCTGAAGGCTCTCAAGGAGCGCGAATGGGAGAAGAAGATGGGTGTTGACAAGTGACCGAGAGAAAGGAGTGGGAGTGCTGGACCCTCAGCTATGAGGACATCCAGGAAGCGGCCCAGGAGCAGGAGATAGACCTATCCTCCTTTGACCGGGAGGACCTGGACGAGGTCGCCCGGAGGTTTACCAGCGGCCTGGAGTTCGCCCTGGAAGACTGGCTGGAGATCCTGAAGGAGGCCCTTGAGCTGGTCTGGGAGGAGAAGACTAAACTTGCCGGGGGTGAGCGAAGATCGCAGCCACGGTCAAGACCCTGATCCTGGAGTTCGTAGCCGGCCAGGGACCGGGGCATTTCAAGGAGATCCACCTGGCCGTGACCGGGTTCCGGCCGGAGGTGCCCCAGCACACTGTCCGGGCCAGGCTATCGGAGCTGGCCGGGACAGGTGGCCTGGAGGTGAGGAGAAGAAGGGCTTCTGCAGCGTGGGTTCCTATCCTGAGACGGGGCCCTGGAGCAGCTGGTCTTCGAAAGGTGAGCAGGCCTCTCGGAGGCAGCAATTTTTTATAACCAATTTCAAATAATGGAGGTGATGGAAATGGCTCCCAGACAACTGCCCATAATCAAGTTCCAGGGCAGGCTGTACTTCGTCGACCATCGGTTGGAGGAGATTCGCAACATCTACAACCCCCACGACCGGTTGAGCTTCAGAACGTGGTGGGAAATGGTCAGGAACGAGGGTTGCGAGTGAACCCCCAAGGGGGGTTCACTCCCAGCGGCCTTGATGCCCTAAAGGGCATGGGGAGTGCCGGCCTGAAAAGTTTAAAAGGGGTCGGCCCTTTCACAATCTGTCTGAGGGCCTTTTGCTCATCGCAAACCCCAATTTAAACTTTTCCCCTGGTCCCCTGGGCCGGCCGTCCCTCCGGTTCTTCATACCTTAAAACATTGAAGGACCCCCAAAGGGGGTCCCGGGAGGTATGAAGAATGAAAACAAAAAAACAGAAAGTTGTTAATGCAGTCGAAGGATGGTTCGTCGAAGAGGAGTTACCGCACAGATACGGGCTGAAGGTCATTAAGCCCAATCACCCCGACCATGGCCTGACCGAGGATGAGGTCGATGCGCGCAATGAATTCATCGCCTGGTACCTCAGGCAGGAGACAGCGCTCTTGAATCTCATTCCTGCACCGGAAACAGACAACGGATTCTTCCTGGCGGACTTGGAAGTGACCGACACCGAGTACAGCGCTTTCAACACCCATGATTTCCAGCGCCTTAGATGTCCGGTCAATTGGAAGGCTTACGCGCAGAAAAAACTGGCTCAAAAGGTCGAGGACCTGGCAATCCTGTACAGTTGCCTCTCCACAGCAGAGGGCCAGACCAACACACAGGCCCGGTTCAAAAGGCTCCTCGAGGCTGAATACCAGGACAAGCTGGAAAACCTGGCCAAGAAGCTCCATAAGGCGAAGGACAGGGTGGACCAGGCCGAGGTCAGGCGAAAAATCAGACGTATTCAGAGGCAGGTCTGGGAATTATGCAGCATCTGGGCTAAGCACGCCCAGGCCCCTTGAGGCCCCCCTACCAGAGGGCCAATTCGGGCCTTTGAAAGGCCTCTTTCCTCGCCCTCAGTGGCCTTAGTTGCCGACTATGGCCGGGGTACATTTTGAGCGAAAGGGTCGCTCAGCAGGGCTTTGCAGCCGGAATACAGGCTAAATGTACCAGATTCCCCTTTCAAACAACCCAGAATGAATTCTTGTTTGGGGCCAACCTGACCCACCTCCGGCGGATCATGGCTTCCTATTGCGGCCCTGAGTCGAGCCTATCCAATGCTGTTGTTTGAGAGTGCAAAACCTTGGATCAGGGCGGCAGGCAGCCCCAGTCCCTACCGTAACCGCCAGACACTGGCCGGAGCTTTCTTCTTAAAGAATAACTCATGGAACTACCGAGGCCTGGATAAAGAGCGATTGGCTTAGGCCTTTTCAGGGACACTTGGCCGAGAGGTAACCTAACCAGAAAGCAATGACGATCAGGGCCACCGTTTCTATAAGGGCCAGGATGTAGGTAAACTTCTGCCTGTCCATGCCCCTGGTTTTGGAAAGCGGCCTTTATTAGTCTTTTGGTTTTAAAAGCCACCTTGTTATCACTGATCGGTGCTCAAAACCACAAACTTTAAATAGGAGCGCCACCTCCCAGTGATGAAAGCGAGCATCTCGAGGCAGGAAAAATGGATTTTATGAACCAGCTATCAAACCCGCACGATCCCCGGAACTGGCCATACGGCCTGCCCTTGGATCCCAAGTACCTGTACCCAGGGAGCCCCAATCCTGGAAATATCGGGTACCAATTCAAGCAGAATGAGGCCCCCAACTCGGCTCATTCCCTTGATCCCGAGGATGGTTTGGGAATCGAAAACCTCTTGGCCCAGCGGGCCGATCTGGTCGATTACCGGGCCCAGATGATCGTGGAGGAGATCAAGGAGAGACGCCGTATTCTGGAGCGAAACCTTTACTCCATCAACCTGGACCAGTGCGCCCACCGGGACATTATCCTGTTCAGGAGCGAGGACATTTGGGACAAGTACCGGTTCAAGCTTGAGGAGGACATTCTCGGCTTGGAAGAAAACAAACGTCGAGAAGAATCGGCCTATTTTCGGGACATTTTGTTTCTGAAAAAGGAACTCCGCGACTCCCTGATCGAGAGAAAGGAGGAGGACCACAAGGCCTCCTTGCTCGTTTAACCCAAGGAGGAAAACAAAGATGGAACTGAACAATCCAACCCGCACCCAAGTCAAAAAACTCGTAGAGGATCCCCTGAGCTACGCCCTGCTCATGGAGGACCAGGAGATCGAAGAGACCATCGCCAAGCTTATGGCCGTCCTCTATCACCGCAAAAAAAACAACGGGGGTGATTAGAGTCGTCCTCAAGTATCTGAGTCCCACCTCGATCAACACCTACCTCAGCTGCCCCCGCAAGTTTTACCTGCGCTACGTCAAGAAGCTCAAAACCAAGCCCTCGATCCACCTGATCAGGGGCTCCATCGTCCACAAGGTCACCGAGAAGTTCAATGAGACAGTCGGACCGGAGGCAATGGATCTCACCGACACCCAAGTCATCGTCAGGCTGCTGAAGCTGTTCCAGAAGGAATGGAAAGCGGCCAAGCCGAGACTGGATGCTCTCAAACTGCCGCCCGAGGAGGTGAAGGTCTTTCACGACGAATCCCAGATCATGCTGATCAATTACGGGTACTGGTTCCACCGCCATAAAGCACCTAAGCCAGATGGTACCGAGATGCGGTTCTACTCAAGGGACCTGGGTCTGATGGGCATTATCGATGCCGTCTACCGCTTCGGCGATAAGGACATTCTGGTCGACTACAAGACCTCCAGGAAGGCCGAGATAACATCGGAAACCGAGCGCCAGGCGGCTATCTATGCTCTTCTCTTTGAGGGCAAGCACGGCCGGCCCCCGGAAGCCATCTGGATCCATTTCGTCAAGTTCAACCAGGAGCCGCTGGTAATCGAAGTCGATGACCTGCTCCTGGACTACGGCCGGATGGTGGTCGAGGCGGTCAGAAAGCAGACCCGTTCGACCCATGAGGCCGACTACCCCTGCACCTGCGGCGGCCGGTGCGAGAGGGATTTCATCGATGAATGAGCTGTAAAAATGAGACCGGAGAAGATCGAGGAGAAGCTGAAACTGCTTCAGCCCATGCTTCCAGCCAGACAATGGAACGGCCTTAGGATGATCTATCTCCTTGAAAAGGATCTCCGCAAGCGGAAGCAGATGGAGCAACTGGTGGATTTGCTTCTGGCCAAAAACCTGCCCGGTCTGGTCATGGATCAGATCCTCTTGCCCGTAGCTGAGCCTGAAAAATTGCCAGGTGAGTACCCGGTCGGCCAGGCAGTATATGCAGGGAAATCAGTCTGCTCTCTCGGCATCAAGGAAGGTGACTGGCTGAAGCACGTGGGTCTCTTCGGCAAGACCGGTTCGGGAAAGACCACCCTGGCCATGCGCCTGCTGCGGGAGATCTGCCGCCGCGACAAGCCGTTTCTCATCTTCGACTACAAGCGCAACTACCGGGACCTGCTA
>Ga0209164_1004084_pt1 | contig 13346 bp, 15 predicted proteins | sample MTBNYHSulfiMetaG_FD_187458 | JGI IMG/M metagenome (GOLD analysis project Ga0209164, IMG submission 187458) | Enrichment culture microbial communities from rom New York Harbor, USA that are MTBE-degrading - MTBE-NYH (New York Harbor Sulfidogenic)... | ecosystem: Environmental > Aquatic > Marine >...
CGGTAGCCTCAACCAGACGGTCCAGGTGCCGTGGATTTTCGTAATCCGTGTAGCCGGTGATCTTGGGCGGTCGAACTACCTGGCAGCCGTAGTAGCAGACCACTCGAAGCGCATCAAGAGGACGTTGCACCCGCGCCCGAATCTTTTCAAGCATCTTTTCCGAAGCAAGAAACCGGGCCAGGTCGAAAATGTTCCGATTTAATTGCAGGTGCCAGGGATCGTCCACCCGTTTTTCCTGCAGCATTTTCCTGGAAAGGGCCAGACGCTTAAAGCACATGGGGCATGCAACAGCCATATCAAGACCAAGCGCCTCGGCGCCGGCAATGTTCCTGGCCGGAAGCACCACCGACATGCGCTCATCCAGACTGTGGGCGGCCGTAGCTCCACAGCAGGTCCAATCCTCAACTTCCAACAGCTGGATATCGAGCGCCGCCGCCACCTGTTTGATGGATTCCCGGTAATCCCAGCTCATGGACTGCAGAGCACAACCCGGATAGTAGGCCATCTGTGTCATGATGAAATCACCTTTCCATGGCGTTGTTCCAGTATAGCCCGGATTTCCTTTGCCGCCCGGCTCCTTTCCGGCATCAGCTTGAGACGGCCCCTCTCGAAAAGTCCCCTGGCCAGCTCCAGGTCCTTTTTGACTTCAGAATAGGAAGGCAGGTGGCCGTGGCGCAATGTTCTCAACTTGAATCGCTGCATCAGCTGCAGGTCGTTCATACGGCCGTATTTGTTAAGGACCTCCAGAAAAATCTCATGAAATATCGCGATCTCGAGTTCGGCAGGTTTCTTATGGCTGGCCACAACGGAATTCTTTACGTAGTTCATCAGACCCGCCACGTCGATTTCATTGGGGCAGTAAGTGGAGCACATTTCACAGGAGAGGCAAACCCACACCGATGAGCACTCCAGCAGCTTGTCCTTCTGCCCCAGTTGCACGAAGCGCACCACCTGATGCGGCTTGATGTCCATAAAGGCGCTCACCGGGCAGCTGTTGGTGCAGCGCAGACACTGGTAGCACGATGCTGCCTTGATGCCCGTCTCGGCGGCAACCGCCTGCGACCACAGGTGAATCCGGCCGTCCAGCCGTAAAGCTGGTGTTTGTTCGTTCATATCGCTTCTCAACTCCATACGTCGGTGAGCTGTGATCCTTTAAACGGGTTGAAAAAGGGCTCTCCGCTTCGAAGCAACTTTAAGATAGCATCTGCAAGTCGCTCGACATTCTGTAGGCTTCTGATCTCATGGACTGCGCAGGTCATGATGATTGTCCCGCTGTTTTTTGAAGATAATCATCGGCTTTGGACTTTTCGCCCCTTTCGTGCCCTCTCCCTGGATAATTTCATCGATTGTTTCCAATTGCTCTATCGCCTCGATTCTCAAAAGGCTTGACAATCTATATCAGTTTAGTATAGTTTCATTGATTCTTACTGCCAAGTCAAGAGGGAAAGTAGTGGACCGGCACTCCGGTTTTGCTCTCCGCAGCCACCGGGAGGCGGCTTTTGATCAACATATTTGCGATCTCACAGGAGAAGTTTATGGCAAAGACCATCCGGGAAATCAATGAAAAGATCCAGCAAGGCAAAGCAATCGTTTTTGATGCGGAAGAAATCATCGAACTGGTCAAACAAAAAGGGCACAAGACAGCCGCGGCGGAAGTCGACGTGGTCACCACCGGGACCTTTGCTCCCATGTGCTCGTCCGGGGCCTACTTCAACATCGGCCATTCCAACCCTCGCATCAAGCTCGGCGGAGGCCGGGTCACCATCAATGAGGTGCCGGCCTACACCGGTTTTGCCGCCGTGGATTTGTTTTTGGGTGCGACCGCACTGCCCGAAGATGATCCCCGCAACCGAATCTATCCCGGCAGGTTTGCATACGGCGGTGCCCATGTGATCGAGGATCTGGCGGCGGGCAAAGATGTCAGATTGGCTGCGCAGGCCTACGGCACCGACTGCTACCCGCGTCGGCGGCTGGATACCTGGATACGCCTGGAAGACATGAACGAGGCGGTGCTCTTCAACATGCGCAATGCCTACCAGAACTATAATGTGGCGGTCAATCTTTCCAATCGTGTCATCCACACCTATATGGGAGTGCTCCAGCCGAGAATGAAAAACGCCACCTACTGCAGCGCCGGGCAGTTGAGTCCTCTCCTGAACGATCCCTACTACCGCACCATCGGCATGGGGTCCGCCATTTTTCTCGGCGGCGGCACGGGTTATGTGGTGGGCAGCGGCACTCAGCACAACCCGACGGCTCTCCGCGGCGAAAATGGCGTACCGCGGATGGGAGCGGGCACGCTCTGCGTTATGGGAGATTTAAAGAAGATGAGCTCCCGCTGGCTGCGTGGAGCCTCCTTCACGGGCTATGGAACAACGCTTGCCGTGGGCATCGGGGTGCCCATTCCCATTTTGAATGAGGAGATCCTTCGCTTTACCGCCGTAGCGGATGCCGACCTTGTCGCCCAGGTGGTCGATTACAGTGACTCCTACCCCAATTGCATCCCTGGCAGTCTTGGCGAAGTCAGCTATGCGGAGTTGAAGTCCGGCTCCATCACCGTCAATGGGAAAAAAGTGAAAACCGCCGGCTTGTCTTCCTACGTCCGGGCCAAGGAAATCGCCACCACCCTCAAAGAGTGGATTCAAAGCGGCTCGTTCTTGCTCACCGAACCTTGCGTTCCGCTGCCGTCTGTGGACTCCGGCATGCAGTTCAGGCCTCTCAGGGAAAGACCTGTCGAGCATCAAGCGGCTGCAATCGGCTTACAGGTTTAGCCGCGAGCTCATCCATCTAAACGGACCGGAGAAAAAAATGGCGTCAAAACGTTTGATTTTGAATTTCCCTGCACACCTTGTCGATCAGCCGGTGACCTACCAGCTGATCAAAAAGTTTGATCTGCGAGTGAACATCCTTCGAGCCAGAATCACTCCCCGGGAAGAAGGAAGGCTGGTGGTGGAAGTATCCGGCAGGAAGAGTAACCTGGAGGCCGGCCTTCGCTATCTTGCGGAATCGGGATTGGCGGTTCAGCCGCTTGCTCAGGAGGTCAACTGGCGTCAAGAGCGGTGTATCGAATGCAGCGCCTGCGTTTCCATTTGCCCCACCGGAGCATTGTCAGTGGAGCGTTCGGCCATGCACGTCTCCTTTCTCAGCGACAAATGCATTGCTTGCGAACTGTGCGTCAACGCCTGCCCCTATAAAGCCATGGAAATCGTGTTTTAGAAAGATTGTGCAATGCACCAATGATTCCTTGCATTAGCAATGCGGAAGAGAGCATGCGAATTTTTGTTGGTTGAAGAGGAGCATTTCACACCCCGCGAGTGACTGATGAAGATAGCTTGCCGGATGCGAATGTTTCTCCTCTAGTACACTTGATCCAAAACCTCCCAGCACTTAGCTTATCACTACAGATAACGAACTAAAAAAATTGGAATTTTCCTCCTGCTGAGAGGAGCATGGAATATGAAATTTGTCAAAGAGATGAAAGCCGATGAAAGGCTGGACCTTGTGTGCCGGATGTGCCCCATGCATCTCCTGGAGCCTGGCGACCGACTAAACTGCATGAAGAAAGGGCAGGTATTGGAAGTATTGACAGACTATGACGGTGCGCTGGATGATATACCCGAGTGGTGCAAAAAGTGCGGTCAGGAATTTATCGGCATGGAAGAGGATGATGAGTGTTACAAGCTCTACATCCGCAAGGCCAAGTAAAGGAGTGGTAAATGTTCAGAGCATATCTGGATCATGCAACAGCAGCACCGGTTAGAAAACCGGTGATCGAGGCGATGCTGCCGTATTTCGACCGGGACTTTGGCAACCCTTCTGCCGTTTATGACATTGGCTCTGTAATCAAGCAGGTTATGGAAGAGCAAAGGGGGAAGGTGGGCAATCTGATCGGCGCAAAGGCAGAGCAAATCATTTTCACTTCTTCGGGGGCGGAGGCCAACAATCTAGCAATCAAGGGCGTGGCATGGGCGAAACAGAAAAAAGGAAAGCACATCATCATTTCTGCCGTCGAACATCATTCGGTGCTCAATTCCGCCCGATTCCTGGAGCGTTTAGATTACGAAGTAACGTTCCTGCCAGTCGATCTATACGGACTGGTGGATACGGAAAGACTTGCCGCCGCGATCACACCGGAGACTATCCTGGTTTCGATCATGCACGCCAATAACGAAATCGGCACTATTCAACCCATAGCACAACTTGCTTCGCTCTGCAGAGAAAAAGGCGTCATCTTCCATACGGATGCCGTTGCTTCGGTTGGTAATATCAAAGTTGACGTGAATGAGCTCGATGTAGACCTTTTGAGTCTTTCCGGCGCTTCCCTGGGCGCACCCAAAGGCATTGGAGCTCTGTACTTCAAACAAAAGACACGACTCATGCCGTTGATTCACGGAGGCATTCAGGAAAGTGGCAGGCGAGGCGGAACGGAGAATGTGCCGGCTATCGTCGGACTTGGAAAAGCTGCAGAACTGGCGATGCATGAACTTCCGGAAAAAATCGAACATGTCCGACAGCTGAGAGATCGCCTGGCGGCAGGGATTCGGGAGAAAGTGGAAAAGGTTGAATTCACCGGGCATCCGGAAAATCGGCTGCCGGGACACGCAAGCTTTTGTTTTGACGCCATCGAGGGCGAATCATTGATCTTTATGCTTGCTCAGGCTGGCATTTATTCAAATACCGGATCCGCCTGCGCCTCCAAAGCGTTGAAAACCTCTCCCGTGCTGGTTGCCATCGGAATACCGCCGGCTCTAGCGCAAGGATCAGCCGTATTCACCCTCGATAAGACGACCACCTTGGAAGAAATTGATTATGTTATCGAGAAGCTTCCCCCGATTGTCCATAAGCTGCGCATGCTCTCCCCTGTCTGGGAAAGGAAGACGCCTCTCCAGAGTGAGGCGGTCTGTGCAGCATAGGGTGCGAAACGTTGAAAACTCTTAGATTCTGAGGGGAAAACAAAATGTACTCACAAAAGGTATTAGAACACTTCACCAATCCAAAAAATGTAGGTGAGATAGAAAATGCTGATGGCGTCGGAGAGGTTGGCAACCCGGTCTGCGGAGACATGATGTCTTTCTACATCAAAGTGGCAGACGACCGAATCGTCGATGTGAAATTCAAAACCTTCGGCTGTGTGGCGGCGATTTCCGTATCGAGCATGGTGAGTGAAATGGCGATGGGGAAAACCCTGGCGGAGGCCAGATCGATCACCAACAAATCCGTGGCCGAAGCTCTTGACGGTCTGCCCAAAGAAAAGTTGCACTGCTCCAATTTGGGAGCCGAAGCCCTTGCCAAAGCCATCGAAGACTACGAGAGCAAGAGCGGCAGGGAGTTCGCAGCTTGAGCGATCAAGACTTAAAAGGGGCGAGGCAGGGTCCGGCAAGAAACCAGCTAAGCCTCGTTGTAGCGCACCCGGCAGTTTGAAAGCGTCAGGTTCGTTCCGTCCGCGCTGTATATACCGCCGCCTCCGTATGCGCCGGAAACCTTGCAGAGCTCCACATTCACACCGGACAGGTTCAGGTTGCCGTCGTTTCTTATGCAGCCGCCATTCTGGTTGTTCATCGCGCCGAGTTTGACGGTCATGTCTTCGACCGTGACCGTGACCCCACTTTGGACACGGAGCACGCGGATGGTTTGTCCTGTGGCGGGCTGAACGAAGGTGCTTGCCGCCCCTGCCCCGCGCACGGTCAGATTCACCGCGGCGCTCAGTTCAGTGCCACTGATGGAGTAGGTACCGGCCGGCACGCAGATGAAGCTCCCGGACACGGCTCCGCTCAGGGCCCCCGCGCAAAGAACAGTCGTTATCCGCGGTCGTACAGGCCGTGGCGCCGGCATTGTCGTCGGTCCTGTCCACGGTCCGCGTGCAAAAAGCGGCATCGGCCATGCGGACGGAAAAAAGTAAAGCCATCGAGAGTCCCACCAGAACGATCAATGTCCGTAAAAACATGGTGCCCTCCTTGGACTTGAGCTTAGCGCGACAGGTCCGTCTCGAACCGCCCGCGCCGGTGGTGTATCAGCTTGTTTTCGTTTATAATTTTTCACCTAGCAGCTATGCTTCACTCTGTCAAGAACATACCGGCAATTCGCATTTTGGATGCCGATCGTTTTCCGTAGAGTGGGTGGAGGCGCGTTTCTTTGCGCCGTAACCCACCAGAACCTTCGTTAGCGGTGGGTTACGCTATCGCTTCACCCCACCCTACGGCATGTCGGACCTCTAATATGAGAATTGCAGGGCGATGCATGGAATTGGCAATTCTCTTGACATGAGACCCTTCTTCCATAAAACTCGATCAATCAGGGATTCGGGCAACGGCCTGACCCGGTGGGTAAAGCCATGGGCCTGCCGATTGAGTTTGCCTTCACCCAGCGGAGGCAATTTGCCGGGAGGCTTTTCCAGGTGCATATTTTATATGATTCCATTCCTTGATACATTGACGGAAAGAGGTGAAAAGATGACCCCCTTTCGACGAACAATACCTTGTTGATGAAAAGGGCAACCGTAAAGCGGTTGTAGTGCCAATCTCAGCCTGGCAAAAAATTCTTGAAGCTCTCGATGAGCTCGATGACATCCGTTCATACGATGAAGCCAAACGGGAGCGTTCGGATCCAATCCCTTTTGAGAAGGCAGTTTCGGAGATCAAAGAGGGGATGTCCGATTGAGATATGAGCTGCTCATTGAACGACGCTTGTCGTCTCCATTGGGCATCGGCGGGAGGTCTACCGAAGTTGAGATCCTGTCTGAAAATTGTGCCTTTGTCATTTCGAACGGAGCGTAGCGGAGTGCGAAATCTTTCAAACGAGCCACTCTTCGCCCAAAAGATTTCTCGCCTTCGGCTCGAAATGACAATTTTCAGACAGGCTCTGAGGGGCCGCAGATAGTAACGGCGTAGACCCGGATGTTTGGCATCTGCAGCACGGAACATCTTCAATTTGGTGCAAACTGATGAAAAAGAGGAAGAAAAAGAAGCAAAAGAGCAAACCGACTGTCGCAAAGATTTCGGAAATGATCATCCAGTACGCCGGCGACTATATCGATTTGGGAAAGGATTTGAGTGACAAACAGCGCTATTTGAATGTGGCGTGCATGGCCTGGAACACTGCTATCTTAAAGGAAGAGGAAAGATCCGAAGCGGTGAACGAATTCCTGAAACATTACGAAGCGATGAATCCGGATGTGGATGATGCCGATGGCCTGAGACATGACTTGGAACTTTTGATAGAGCAGAAGCTGGAATTGTTTCCCGATGTCAAGAGAATGGTGGTTTCGGCCCGTATCCAGGAAGTCGATGGGAAGCTCACCGTTACTGCTATGTCGACAGCCTCTGGTCTATTAAAAAAATGAAGAACCGGCTCTATAACCCGCAACTGCTTTTTTACAAGATCTCTTTCGCTGCAGGTGCTTGTGTGACACAAGGCGGGGACGCGCAGTGAGGCGTGACGGTCTGTTTATCAGGCAGCAGAATACGGAAAATGTTGCGCCAAATATTTGCAGCTGGCCGCGTTGCCGGCTGGAAAGGCCGAATACCCAAAAGGACTCCCCATGGCTCGACTGACGGAACAGGAAAAACAGGACATCATCCGCTACCTGGAGGCGGACAAGCCGCTGCCGGACAAGTACCGGTTTTTGCTGTTTGCCGACAAGCGCGAGGTGGAGCTGGTCTGGAACGGTAAGACCGGCGAAGTGTGCAGCCTGGTGCTGCCGTTTCAGGTGATCGAGCAGGTGGATGAGCCGCGCTCGGAGAAGGACACCTCTCTGCAATTGCATCTGTTCAATACCGACAACCGGGGTCGTCAGCTCAAGGGCTGGACCAACAAGCTCATCTGGGGAGACAACAAGCTGATCCTGTCCAGCCTGAAAAACGGCCCCATGCGCGAAGAAATCGAAAAGCAGGGCGGCCTCAAGCTGATCTACATCGACCCGCCGTTCGATGTGGGCGCCGATTTTTCCATGGATATCGAGATCGGCGGCGACACCTTCACCAAAAAGCCCAACATTCTGGAAGAAATCGCCTACCGCGACACCTGGGGAAAAGGCGCCGATTCCTTCATCAGCATGATCTACGAGCGACTGGTGCTCATGCGCGATTTGCTGGCCGAGGATGGGAGTATCTATGTGCATTGTGATTGGCGGGTCAACAGTTTCATTCGCATGGTACTGGATGAGCTGTTCGGACCTCAACGATTTATCAATGAGGTTATTTGGCGAAGGGCATTTGCACACAACGATCCATCTCGATGCGGGGTTATCCACGACACTATTTTCTATTTTTCGAAATCTCAAAACCGCGTGTGGAATAAGGTTTTCCAAAAACCAAGCCAGGACTACATCGAACTATTTTTTGATCAGTATGATCCTGATAGAGGTGAGAGATACAATCGGCTACCTTTGGATGCACCCCGACATGGAGATGGCGGCAATCTGATGTATGAGTGGAAGGGTATATGGCCGGCTTCTGGAAGAACCTGGGCGTATAAGAAAGAACAGATGGAGGAATTTGATCGCCAAGGAAGAATTCATTACCCAAAGTCCGGAGTAGGAAAACCTCGGTTAAAGCGATATGAGAGTGAATACGAGGGAACACCGCTTCAAGATATATGGATCGATATAAACAAGATCCACAATCAATCGACTGAACTGCTCGGATATGCAACCCAAAAACCCGAAGCCCTCCTTGAGCGCATCATCCAAGCATCCTCCAATGAAGGCGACCTAATCGCCGATTTCTTTTGCGGCTCGGGGACCACGGCGGCGGTCGCGGAAAAGCTGGGCCGCAAATGGATTGTGAGCGACCTGGGTAAATTCGCCGTCCACACCACCCGCAAGCGCCTGATCGGGGTGCAGCGCCAAAGGAAAGCCGAAGGGAAAACCTACCGCGCCTTCGAGATCCTCAATCTCGGCAAATACGAACGGCAGCACTACATCGGGGTCAACCCCGACCTGCGGGAAGAGGAGCAGCAAAAGCAGCTGGAGGAACGGGAAGCGGCTTTTGTCGAGCTGATCCTGCGCGCTTACCGGGCCGAAAAAATGGAAGGCTTTCGCACCTTCCACGGCAAAAAGGCCGCACGGCTGGTGGCGGTCGGGCCGGTCAATTTGCCGGTGACGCGCCTGTTCGTGGAAGAACTGATTCTCGAATGCCGGCAGAAGCACCTCACCCGGGTGGACATTCTGGCCTTCGAGTTCGAGATGGGGCTGTTCCCCAATGTGCTGGACGAAGCCAGTGCCAAAGGCATCGACATCGCCCCCAAGTACATCCCGGCCGAAGTGTTCGACAAGCGGGCGGTGGAGAAAAATCAGGTGGTCTTCCATGATGTGGCCTTTCTCGAGGTCAAGCCGCACATCAAGAAAAACCGCGTGGCGGTGGAGCTGACCGATTTTTCCGTCTTTTACTCGCAGGATTCTGTTGCCGCCGCGGAAGCGGCCCTCAAAAACAAGGGCAGCAAGATCGTGGTGGAAAAAGGTCAAATCGTCAAGGTGAGCAGGGACAAAGACGGCGTCGTCAGCCGCGAAGTGCTCACGCGCCATTGGACCGACTGGGTGGATTACTGGGCGGTGGACTTCGACTTCGAGAACAAGCGCGAGATCATCCGCGTGCAAAACGTCGAGAGCGGCGAATGGGAAGAGGTCTGGACCGGAGATTATGTGTTCGAGAACGAATGGCAGTCGTTTCGCACCAAAAAGGACCGCTCGCTGGAGCTTACGAGCATCTTCCACGAATGCCTGCCGGGGCGGCGCAAGCTGGCCGTCAAGGTGGTGGACATCTTCGGCAACGACACGATGAAGATTGTGGAGATCGCAATATGACGGCCGCATATCTTGCCCGTAAAGAGGTGCTTGGAATCCTGAAAAGGTACAAAGCGGAGTTCGCAAAACATTATGGGGTCACCGCGCTGGGCATCTTTGGCTCTGTGGCTCGTGGAGTATCGACGGCGGTGAGCGATGTGGACGTGGTGGTGCGCATGCGTGAGCCGAATCTGTTTTACATGGTGCATATCAAGGACACTCTTGAAGGCGCACTCCATGGGCACGTGGACATTATCCATTATCGGGAAAAAATGAACCCTTTCTTGAAGAAGCGGATCGATAAGGATGCTGTCTATGTATGACACGGTCGAGAAGATAAAGAGGGAGATTGCCAGTGGCCCTGCATCCTGATTTTCCGGATTCCCCCCACGCCGTGCTCGATCCGGCCATCCGCTGGTTTCCGGCCGATGAGGCGCTGCGCGAATCGACCTTCGAGAAGCTTTTGCCGCCGCTGGTTCCGGAGCTGCGCAAGCAGGTCAAGGAATGGCGGGAAGGGGGCTACGAAAAAGCAACGGAGACCAGCCGCAGCCTCCTCAACTGGTGGTTCAACACGCCTCATCTGCTGCCCCAAGCGGACGGGACAACGACCGAGTTCCAGTATTACTTCGCCCAGCGGGAGGCGCTGGAGACTATCGTCTACCTGTACGATGTGGTGGGAGTGAAGGACAAATACGACCTGCTCCGGTTCGACATCTCGGGTGCGGTTACTGCGGGCATGTTTGATGAAACCTGGCGACGCTTTGTGGTGAAGATGGCAACCGGCTCCGGCAAAACCAAGGTATTGAGCCTGGTGCTCGCCTGGTGCTTTTTCCACAAGTTGTACGAACCGGAATCGGAGCTGGCACGAAACTTCCTGGTGATCACCCCCAACATCATCGTGCTGGACCGCATCTATAGGGACTTCAGCGGCCTGCGCATCTTCTTTCAGGACCCGCTGCTGCCGGAAAGCGGCTTCGATGGGCGCAACTGGCGGGACGATTTTCAGCTGACGCTGCATGTGCAGGACGAGGTGCGCGTCATCCGCCCGACCGGCAATATCTTTTTGACCAATATCCACCGGGTGTACGCCGGCGAGGATGTTCCGCCCTCCCCCGATGACGAGAACAGCATGGACTATTTTCTGGGCAGGCGGCCGACCGGAGCGACCACCGATTCCAGGGTTGACCTGGGGATGATTGTGCGCGACATCGACGAGCTGGTGGTGTTGAACGACGAGGCCCATCACATCCACGACCGGCGCCTGGCCTGGTTCAAATCCATCGAGGATATTCACCACCGGCTGAAGCAAAAGGGCGATGCCCTGTCCCTGCAGGTGGATGTGACCGCCACCCCCAGGCACAACAACGGCGCCATTTTCGTGCAAACGGTGGCGGATTACCCGCTGGTGGAGGCCATCTGCCAGAATGTGGTGAAGCACCCGGTGCTGCCCGACGCTCCCAGCCGCGCCCGACTCGTGGAGCGGCAGAGCTCAAAATACACCGAAAAATATGCCGACTACATTCATCTCGGCGTGGTGGAATGGCGCAAGGCGTATGCCGAGCATGAAAAAATGGGCAAAAAGGCCATCTTGTTCGTCATGACCGACGACACCAAAAACTGCGATGAAGTGGCGGCCTATCTGGAGGCTTGCTATCCCGACCTGAAAGATGCCGTACTGGTGATTCACACCAAAAATAACGGGGAAATATCCGAAGCCGTGAGCGGCAAAAACAAGGAAGAGCTGGAGCGGCTAAGAAAAGAGGCCAACGACATTGACTGTGAGGAGAGTCCTTACAAGGCTATCGTTTCCGTGCTGGTGCTCAAGGAAGGCTGGGACGTGCGCAATGTGACCACCATCGTCGGCCTGCGCGCCTATTCGGCCAAGAGCAACATTTTGCCGGAACAAACATTGGGCCGCGGCTTGCGCAGAATGTACGCCGCAAGTGTGGAGGAATATGTCAGCGTGGTGGGCACCAACGCTTTTATGGAATTTGTCGAGTCCATTCAAGCCGAAGGGGTGGTGCTGGAGCGCAAGCCCATGGGGGAAGGCGCCCGGCCCAACACGCCGCTGGTGATTGAAGTGGACCGGGAAAACGACAAAAAGGACCTGAACGCGCTGGATATCGAAATACCGGTGCTGACTCCCCGTTTGCAGCGCGAATACAAGAATCTGGTCGATCTGGATATGCACGCCGTCGAGCATGTGCGAGTGCCTTACCGCCGGTTCAGCGCGGAAGAACAGCGGGAGATCGTGTTCAAAGACATCACCACCGGCGAGGTGGCGCACAAAACAATACTTGATTCGGCGGGAGTGGCGGACTATCGTAGCGCGATCGGCTATTTCGCCCGAGCTCTCATGCAGGAGCTGCGGCTGGTGAGCGGCTATGACGTGCTTTACGGCAAGGTCAAAGCGTTTGTTCAAGACGGGTTGTTCGACCGGAGCGTGGACCTGGAAGACCCCAACACCCTGCGCAACCTCTCCGAGTTCACCGCCACAAAGACGCTCATCGAGATCTGCAAGCGCGCGGTCAACTCACTGACCATTTTCGACCGGGGCGGCGCCGCGATTTGCGACCGCATCAAACTGCGGGATACCCGCCCGTTCGTGGCCAAAGAGCAAGGCTATCTGGTCCCCAAAAAGAGCGTGTTCAACAGGATCATCGGCGACAGCCGCTTCGAGCTGCTGTTCGCGCAGTTCCTGGAAAATTGCGAAGATGTGGCTTCCTTTGGCAAAAACTATCTGGCGGTGCACTTCAAACTGGAATACGTCAACGCCGATGGAGACATCACCGGCTACTACCCGGATTTTCTGGTCAAGGTGTCGGAACAAGAGATTTATATCGTCGAAACCAAGGGACGGGAAGACCTGGACGTTCCGCTCAAGATGCAGCGCCTGCGGCAATGGTGCGAAGATGTCAATGGCGCCCAAAAGGACGTCCGTTATGGTTCGTCTATGTGGACGAAGAAAGCTTCACCCGATACAAGCCCGTTTCATTTCACCAGCTGCTCGGCAGTTTTACCGAATACCATAGTTGAGCTGCACTTCGATGTTATTTAGAGATGAATCCTCAACTCTTTCGCACCAGCCTTACCACCACCGGTTCGAGTCATGACGGCGTAGATCTCATTCGCCGCAAAGCGGACAAGACCGATCGTTCGGCGACGGCCGTCAACAGGGGTATCTCTTCGAGGGGAGCGGACCGCCGAAACTGTCGGGCGACTATGAAGAAATCCTCCCAGGGAAGGGGGCTTCGGCTTATGCATGCCTTGGCCCACAGCGTCATCCAGAGCAGACGCTCGGCCCAGACATCGTATTTTGCCTGAATGACTTCTTCGAGGATCCTATCGACGGCTTTTTGCGGCGCTCCGATACCGCGGGTGGAGGAGAGGCCCGGGATGCAAGCGAGGGCCTCATCCACCGCAGAGTCGTCTTCAAACCAGGATGTGGCGAACCGCTTCTTCTCGGGCCAGTCCCTGCTTTCCCGCAGGACTCTCGAAACGTTCGTGGAAGAGCGCAACCGAGAATCCATTGCCTCTTCAAGCGCCGAGATTTCTTCTTCGATCGCCA
>Ga0209164_1004085_pt1 | contig 13342 bp, 15 predicted proteins | sample MTBNYHSulfiMetaG_FD_187458 | JGI IMG/M metagenome (GOLD analysis project Ga0209164, IMG submission 187458) | Enrichment culture microbial communities from rom New York Harbor, USA that are MTBE-degrading - MTBE-NYH (New York Harbor Sulfidogenic)... | ecosystem: Environmental > Aquatic > Marine >...
AAAAAGAAGGCAGGATCGTGAAGGGACGCGCCATTGTCTACAATGACGAAAAAAGGCCGGTCGCAGAGTTTTCTTCGATCTTTAAAATCGCCAGAGATGCTCAAATCAAGGGCATTTCCTTTGGTGACGGCGGTGAATGAAGAATTATGGATCACCGTATTTTCGAGCAAGTGCGCCGGGCATGCAAAACGGTTTCCCAAATGGCAGGTCATGTGCAAATCAACTATTCGCACATAGCGGCATACGCAAGATCGTTGCCGCTGGCGCAGGTCGCCAGTCCCGAGCTCGACGGCGCGACCCACTATCTCGGTCATGGGAATGACACACTGGCTTTTCTTATCACGTTGGATGCCATCAACTTCGGTTCCGGCTATTTCCCCCATTTGCGCAAAAGGCCCGGCAAGTCGGGCTATTTCACCGTAGCCTGGTCCCTCACGGACTTTTATCGGAAACATGGCCCTCTTTCAGCCCAACAGCTGACGCAGCTCAGCGCCGAGGATTGCACAAAGATTTTCGGGCAGGAACCGGACAACCAGTCTGCCGGAGAACTGATGCAGCTGTTTGCAGCTGCACTCAACGATCTCGGCAAATTTTTGCTGGAACGGTTCAACGGCAGTTTCGTCACGTTGGTGGAATCGGCTGCAGGTTCTGCCGAACAGCTGGTTCAGCAGCTTATCGAAATGCCCTTTTTTGACGATGTCTTGCCCTATAAGGGGCTGCATGTGCCGTTTTACAAACGGGCACAGATCACCGCAGCGGACCTTGCAGTTGCTTTTTCGGGAGAAGGCCGTGGCAGATTTGACGACCTGGACCGCCTGACCATTTTTGCCGACAATCTGGTTCCCCACGTCTTGCGTGTGGACGGCGTACTGCTGTATGACAAAGCGCTTGCTGCCCGGATTGATGCAGGCGAATCCATTCCAGCACGGTCTCCGCAAGAGGTTGAGCTCCGTGCCTGCGCCCTGCACGCTGTGGAGCTAATGGCGGAGGCGCTGCGGCAGGAAGGCCTCGAGGTTCCTCCAATGAAGCTCGATTATCTGCTATGGAACCGGGGGCAGCAGCGCTATTATAAAAAGATACACCCGCGACACCGGACGAAAACCGTATTCTACTGACCGGCGTCGGTCGTTCATCACTGCAACTCGATAGTCTCGAAGCGGACCCGAACCACTCGAAGATGATCGTCCGCGAGCCCAAAAATACCATTGAGAACCCCCCCCTCATCTACCGGTACCTGCAGCCCCAACCGTCCCTTAAGACAAGATACAGTGAAGTTTTCCTCAAAAGCAGTAATTCCCCGGATACCAACCAGATCTTGCGAAATATATACAAACCTCAAGTAACCGTTCACCATACAGCCTTTTATGAACCGCAAAGGCGCAAAGAACGCCAAGGTTCGCAAAGGTTGTATCCTTTAGAGAGGACTCTTTCCGCGTCTTTGAGTCCTTCGCGTCTTTGTGGTGAACGATTACAAAGCTCAAGCTGAATCATCGACATCATCACCACCGGCTGGGAGACTAAGGTAAGCCAATGGAAGCCGAGCCAAGAAAGCCAAAGGATCATGGAATGATGCGAAGATGGACGGCGGAACGCTGCGAGCCTTACACAAGGTCGTAATTCGCTGCTTCAAGCCAAACAGATTCCAGCGAAAGGAGAAAGCTGATGGCAAAGGATCACGGTCCGCAGATCAAGGACGACGAGCTCTATGAAAAATTGCGGAAACAAGGCATGAGCAAAGAAAAGGCAGCAAGAATTGCCAACACGGGCCGCTCGAAAGCGGGTAAGAGGGGCGGCAAGTCGCCTGCCTACGAAAAATGGACGAAGCAGGAGCTCTACGAAAAAGCAAAACAGATAGGCATTAAAGGGCGCTCGAAAATGAGCAAGCAGGAGCTGATCGATAGCTTGAGGGGCCATTAGGCTGTTCGGAAAGGATAGAAAGTTGCCGTTTGATTTCGACTTGCACAGGACCATTTCCCTCTCGTATCACCTTATTCTGGCGTACGTACTGGCGTTTCCCATAGGTTGGGACAGAGAAAGAAGCGTGCGCAGTTTTGGTTTAAGGACTTTTCCTCTGGTTGCCATAGCTGCCTGTAGTTTTGTACTGGTGGGGCAAAACGTCTTTTTTGACAATAAGGAAGCGCAGGCGAGGGTTCTGCAGGGAGTCATAACCGGAATAGGCTTCATTGGCGGTGGGGCTATTTTGAAACATAAGCTGCAAGTAACCGGCACTGCTTCGGCAGCAAGTATCTGGAACACTGGAGCCATTGGAATTGCAATAGCTTTTGGAAGACTCGAAATTGCTCTCCTGCTCAGTGCACTAAACTTCGTAACTTTGAAGCTGATCGGCCGGATGAAATACGACCTGGAGCAGAACAACAGCCTCGAAAAATAAATGTTCCCAATTCAGCGATGCGCCCATCGTGGATCCGGCGAACCCCGGATTGGTCCGGGGCAGAGGCCGGCGTTTAGAAGAGAAGATATTGAAAAATCCTGATCCCGGCTCGGTTATAAGGCGGCAGGAGCTTTCGCCAGACCGGTCCCGCTGAAGTGCCTGGGTTGAGGCGCGACTAGAGCGCCTTTCTTGCTTTTTCCTTTTCCTTCTTGAAATCATCCATGATCTGCTTCATCTTTCCTCCGTCCAGGGCTTTTTTGGCATCTGCAAAAATCTTTTCTTCTTCTTCTTCGATGTGATGCTCAACCAGTTCTTTAAAGACCGACAGCTTTGCCCCCCACTTTTCTTCGGATTTGGACATCTTATCCAGTTCCATTAAAACGACCTCGGTAACATGATGCTCTTCGAGGGATTCAAGAGCGTCCTCTTTGGCCTCTTCATGCTTCAAAAGGGCCGGGTAGAAGGCCTTCTCTTCACCGGTCATATGCGGTTTGATTTCTTCTTTGAGCTTGCCAAAAAGCTTTTCCCTGGTTTTTGCTGCGCCTTTTGATGTTTCTTTCAGCTGCTCGAGGAGATCCTTCACTTCCTGATGGTCTTTTTTCAACACTTCAAAGAATTCTTTATGCATTTTCTGTCCTTTCGTCTTCGAATCGGCCATTGAAAACCGCTGGATTGTGATTGATCCTGCCAAGTTGGCGAATTCTCTTTCAACCCCTATCGACCGGCGAAGTTGTAGCCACTTACAATCCGCTTTTGTCGAATGCTGGAAGCGAATCCGCTCACGATTGGCATATGCTAAATAGTGCAGTGGGTCCGAGCAACTCAGGTGGAGACTGTATTTTGAGGAGAGTCGTGTTCCTCAGCCGGCGTTGGGACAATGGCTCAAATCGCTTGGTAAGCAGAACTTAAGCTCCTTCCGCTTCCAAACACCTGCAGCGAAGCGGCCCCACTCGCCAATTTCGAATTCAGGTGTTGCCCCCCTGCTAAAGGGTAGAACACCCGATACATCTTCCCGCAGCTGATAGCTAATTTGTGTGCAGTTCTCTGCAGCAGGGTCATTGGCTGGAGAAGCGGGCGGGAGCTGCCTCAGTTGCTCTTCTTGCGATGATCAAAGCTCCGGTGGACTCAGCTGCGAGGCGCATATCATCTTCGGCCCTGCAGAACTGTTGAACAGCAGCCGAAAGCCCATTCTATTGAACCCACTACAAGTTAAGGAGGACTCATGAGCTTCAATCCGTTCGAGGAAAAAGGCATCCCCGCGGAAAAACAGCTGCAAAGCTGGACCGATCTTAATGTTAAACCCTACAACAAAGATGAAGTCCACCCTTATACGCGCTGCCGAGTTATTCTGATGAACGGCGCTGAATTCGAGGGGGTCTGGTTCGGACATCATTTTGCGCGCCATACCGACGATATCGAATTGAAGCGAAAACTGGCCATGTCGCGTCGCATCGAGCAGCAACAGCAAAAAATGATAAGCGGACTCGTCCCAGCCAACGAAAATGTACTCGAACAAACCATCGGATATGAGCAAGTCGCCGTCGACCTGACCGCGTTCCTGGCTCAAGTGGAACCGAATCCCTACGTCAAAGCCGCGCTGGATTTTGCCCTGCTGGAAGATTTCGACCATCTTTATCGGTATGCCAATCTGATGGAAATGACGATGGGAAAGAAGGCGGAGGTCCTGACCGATAAGTACACCGAGATCACCATCGGCCGACCCACTGTATCGGAACATCGTCATCCGTTCGATGATGTGCGAAATTTCGCCGACTTCTCCAAAGCCGGTATCCAAACCAAGCTAAATACGATGATCATCGTTGCCGGCGAACAGCAGACGATGAACTTCTACATGAACGTCGCCAATCGACCTGAAGAAACAGTAGGTCGCGGTCTCTATCAGGAGATTGCACAGATTGAAGAGCAACATGTGACACATTATGAATCCTTGCTCGATCCGCGTTCTTCCTGGTTCGAAATGCTTGTCATGCATGAATATAACGAGTGCTATCTTTATTACTCACTCTCCCAGGATGAGCCCGACGCCCGCATAAAAAAGATGTGGGAGCGGCACCTGGAAATGGAGATCGAGCATCTGCGGATTGCATCCGAATTGATGAAAAAATATGAGAAGCGCGATCCGGAAGAAATGCTCCCGAAAAAATTCCCGAAGCTTTTCAAGTTCCAGTCGAACATTGACTATGTGCGCGAAATCATTGCCGCTCAGACAGACTACAACGCACAGGGCACAGAGTTTGTCCCGGGCGACAAGGTGCCGGCAGACAGTAAGTACCATGAGTATCAAAAAGCGGTGAATGCAGGGGGCACGCCGAGCCAGCAAGTGATAGAAATGAACATCGCAGAGAACGGGCAAGATTACCGACAGGAAATCAAAGGCGCGCATCCGGTGAAACGATTCCGTGAGCGGAAAAAAGCGGTGAAATAGGCACGGTAATTTATGGGGATGGGGACTGGTGTCTTGTGGTTTGAAAGAAAGCATGGAACAGGGTTGTTCCATGCTTTCCATCCCAAAAAGAGCAGAGAATCTATACGCCTGTACCAAACTCGTCCACCTGCTTCTCGGCCTCGTCTTTTTTGATCCCATAACGTTCCTGCAAGCGACCGACAAGTTGATCCTTCTTGCCGGCAATGACGTCCAGATCGTCGTCGGTGAGCTTGCCCCATTTTTCTTTAACTTTTCCTTTGAATTGCTTCCAATTTCCTTCTATGCGATCCCAATTCATCGTACTCTCCTTTCATAATGATTGTTTTTGACTCGTCTCATCATCTTCCGCGCCGCTGTGTCGTTGCGTCAGATAGCGCCGAGCAAAAGCAGCAATAAGACCACCACCAAAAGCAGTCCCAATCCACCGCTCGGGTAGTAGCCCCAACCTCGGCTATACGGCCACGCCGGGATAGCACCGATGAGCAAAATAAGTAGAATAATCAGTAGAAGCGTTCCTAGCATCGACGAACCTCCTTTCGCAAATGATCCTGGTGGTCACTGACAGGTGAATGATTTCCAATCCCTCCGGTCCATAATGCAAAGATTGCTATTCCCGTCGGAGCCGCGCTTTGCAATAGAAATCTAAGAGCGAGGAGGCTCTGTGACCATCGGGTGAAGCATGTATTTCCCTGCGGGGATTTTTAGAAATTATACAGTATCCACCTGATTTACTACTGCGGTGGCTCGACATAGCTTTGACTAAACGGAGTACGCCAAATTCGGCTCGTAGATCTCAACAAAACAAGGAGGTATGCGGCAATTAGCCATAGGCATTTTTGGACAGCGCCTCGTCTGAACGGTGTCGGGATAAAACACGAACGAACAAGCGAACAACAATCAAACAAACCGCAGGAGGGGGACCATGCGAATCTGGCCGGGAAAGGCTTATCCGTTGGGCGCCACTTACGATGGCGCCGGTACTAACTTCTCGATCTTTTCTGAAGTTGCGGAACGGATCGAGCTCTCCCTCTTTAACGAAGATGGTACCGAAGAGAGAGTGGATCTGCCCGAGATGACGAGCTATTGCTGGCACGGCTATTTCCCCGATGTGGGGCCGGATCAGCGCTACGGGTTCCGAGTGCATGGGCCCTGGGCGCCCGCAGAGGGTCATTACTGCAACCCTGCCAAGCTTCTGCTCGATCCCTACGCAAAGGCAATCGAAGGCAAGGTCGATTGGAATGAAGCGGTTTTCTCCTACCATTTCGACGATCCCGAAGGGAAGCGAAATGATCAGGATAGTGCCGTCTACATGCCAAAATCGGTGGTGATCAATCCCTTCTTTGATTGGACTAACGATCGGTCGCCGCAGGTTTCACTCCATAAAACCATCATCTATGAGGCTCACGTCAAAGGTTTCACCGCTCTCCATCCCGATATTCCACCGGAAATGCGGGGGACCTATGCGGGACTTGCACACCCGGCGGCGATCGATTACCTGACCAAACTGGGAGTGACCACCGTAGAGCTGCTCCCGGTGCACCAGTTCATCCAGGATTCCCACCTCATTGAAAGAGGGCTCAGCAACTACTGGGGCTACAACTCCATTGGTTATCTTGCGGCGCACAATGAGTACTCGAGCAGAGGGCAGATCGGTCAGCAGGTGCAGGAATTCAAGAATATGGTGAAGACCCTCCATGATGCGGGGATCGAGGTAATCCTCGACGTGGTATACAATCACACCGCCGAAGGCAACCACCTGGGCCCTACACTCTGCTTTAAAGGCATAGACAACTCGGCCTATTACCGCCTGGTCGCAGACAATCGCCGCTATTATTTTGACACCACCGGCACCGGCAATAGCCTCAATATGCGCCACCCGCATGTGTTGCAGCTCATCATGGATTCTCTACGATACTGGGTGCTCGAAATGCACGTCGACGGCTTCCGCTTCGATCTGGCCGCGACGCTGGCCCGAGAGCTCTACGAGGTGGATCGGCTGGCGGCTTTTTTTGACATCATTCAGCAGGACCCGGTGGTGAGCCAGGTTAAGCTCATTGCCGAGCCGTGGGATATCGGCGAAGGAGGTTATCAGGTAGGGAATTTCCCGCCTCTATGGTCGGAGTGGAACGGCAAATACCGCGATTGTGTCCGCGATTTCTGGCGTGGCGAAGACCAAACCCTGGGGGAATTTGCCTACCGCTTTACCGGCAGCTCCGATCTTTACGAGATGACCGGCCGCAGGCCGTATGCCAGCATTAATTTCATCACCGCCCACGATGGTTTCACCCTAAACGACCTGGTTTCTTACAACGAAAAGCACAACGAAGCCAATGGAGAGGAGAACAGGGACGGGGAGAGTCACAACCGTTCCTGGAACTGCGGCGAGGAAGGGCCGACCGATAATCCAGAAGTCCTTATGCTGCGGGACAAACAAAAGCGCAATTTTCTCGCCACGCTGCTGCTCTCCCAGGGCATTCCCATGTTGCTGGGCGGGGATGAGCTCGGCCGCACTCAACGGGGAAACAACAACGCCTATTGTCAGGATAACGATACTTCCTGGACCGATTGGGAGCAGGTCGATACGGATCTTGTGGGTTTTACTTCCAACCTCATCCGGCTTCGTCTCGATCATCCGGTTTTTAGACGGCGGGGGTGGTTTGTCGGTGCGGCTGTCCACGGAAAGGGCCTCGAGGACATCGGCTGGTTCACCCCGGAAGGTGAGGAAATGAAGGAAGAGCACTGGGGAGAGGGGTTTGCCAAATCGATGGCGCTACTTTTGAACGGCCATGCTATTCGCTATCCGGATGCCTTCGGCCAGCGGATCGTTGACGATAGCTTTGTGCTGCTCTTCAATGCCCATTTTGAGGAGATCCTCTTCACCCCGCCGGTGCCAAAAAGGGGAATCCAGTGGGTCAAGGTATTGGATACCGCCGCCGGCGGATTCCTGGAAGAGGAAGAACCGGTCGGACCGAAGGAGCAGGTTCCAGTGCAGGGCAGATCCCTGGTGCTGCTGAAGTGGAGTGACTCCCTTGAGTAGATTTGAAAAGCTGGGAAGCGCGATTCGCATCATTGCCGAATGGCGCATGAAGGCTTCCGAAAACAATCGATTCTGCTTGCGCTGCAGCATCGGCAACATAGGTCCAGGCACACAGCGGCATTGCCCACCAATCCGACTACTACCCGATAGTGAAGGCCGATGCGCACCTGGTCGAAATCAATCTGCACTCAGCCGTTTACAATTCGGCCCCCGTTGGGGTGCAGCACCTGTCCGCCGATGTAAGATGCATCAGAGGAGGCGAGGAACACGTAACAGGGAGCGACCTCGTCGGGCTGTCCGGCGCGCTCCATCGGGGTATTCTTTCCGAACGAGGCGACATGCTCTTCATCAAAGCTGGCGGGAATGAGTGGCGTCCAGATGGGCCCCGGCGCGACGGCGTTGACCCTGATGCCCTTTTCCGCCAGCTGCAAAGACAAGGATCTGGTAAAAGCGACGATCGCGCCTTTCGTTGAAGCGTAGTCCACCAGACCCGGGTGGCCGGCGTAAGCGGTTACGGAAGTGGTATTCAGGATCGATCCGCCTTCCGTTAAATGAGGTAAGACCGCTTTGGTCATGAAAAACATGGAATAAATGTTGGTCCTGAAAGTTCGATCCAGCTGTTGCTCAGAAATTTCGGTGAGGCTGTTCCTCTGGTGCTGTTCAGCGGCGTTGTTCACCAGTATATGGATGCTGCCGAATGCTTTGAGGGAGGCTCGAACGGCATCCCGGCAGAACGCTTCATCGCCTACATCGCCGGATATAGTGATGCATTTTCTGCCTTCTTTTTCGACCTGCCGTTTAGTATCTTCGGCATCGGCATGCTCGTCTTTGTAGATAATGGCTACACTCGCACCTTCTTTGGCGAACGCAATGGCGACGGCTCGGCCGATTCCGCTGTCTCCACCGGTAATCACGGCCACTTTGCCCTCCAGTTTACCGCAGCCGCGGTAAGTGTGCTCTCCCGTGCGCGGCTGCGGCTCCATTTCAGATCGGAGCCCCGGCTGTTTGTCTTGCTGCTGAGGGGGAAATGCGCTCTCTTGCTCTTGTTGTGCCATGATCAGATTCCTTCAGAAGAGTTTTTCGCTTTTCCCTCTAAGCTATCAGCGGCTGTGTGCAGGGCTTCGTCCACCACTTTTTCCACTTTCTCCATAGTGCCCTCGGCAGTGAGCTTTTGTCTTTCCGCTTCGTCGGCTGCAGCCCTGCCGGTTTCCCGGACGACTTTCGCCGCCTTCTCTTTAACCTCCCGGCCGACCTGATAGCCTTTTTGTAAAAGAGCATCCCGGGTTTCGCCCATCCATTCGCGCTCGCGGTGTGTTTCCGGGATAAGCAGACCGGCCAGCGCTCCAGCCGCCAATGCCGCCGCACCCACCATCAAGGGATTTTCCTGCATCAGTTGAGAAAATGTGACGCGAGCCCGCCGATACCGGTGCCGAGCTTCCCCGGTCAGGTGGCTGGCCCTTTCTTTTAACTCACCAACCTGCTGCTGAGCCTCCTCGCCATAATGTCTCACCTTTTGCTCAAGCTGCGCTGCATAGCGCGCTCCTGTTTCCTGAGCCTTGTTCAACGCCTCTTTAGCCGAGCGTCCGCCGGCCTGGCGAGCTTGCCCGGGATCTTCGGATTGAGGGACCGACCGGCCGCTCGGGTACAGCTCCGATTCATAAAACTCCTGCAGACTCTCTTCCCGATCCCCGCGATAATATCGGCCGCCTATCCAGCCGTGCCGCTCGTCTCGTCTTTTCCAGGCGTCTACCATCAGCCAGCCCAATCCCAGACCCAGCAAAGTTACCGGGATCGGATTATTTTCAACTTTTTGTCTGATCTTTTCGCCCATATTGCTCATTTTGTTTCCTGCAGTTTCCATCATGGCTTCCGACCTCCTTAGTACGGTTTCGATAATCTTTTCCTTGGCCTGATCCAACAGATGCGATGGTGCCAACTTCTCTTCTATCGCTGCCAGGGTGGCTGCCATCTCGGCCTCGGTTTGCCGGATCTCCTTTCGGATATGGCTGAGCTTTCCGTCCGAGGAACCTGCCGGTTCTTCTCCAACCAAAGGCGCTGACGAGGACCTTGCCTGATCCTTTAGCCGGTCGGATTCTAAGTTATCTGCTTTCTCAGCCATTCCTTGTCCTCCTTCAATTGTGCCATAGTCTGGTCGAGAGCCAGATGCGACCTGCGCAGCCTGTAGATTCCTATGAGAAGGATCAAAGACCCCGGAACCAGGGCAGTCGCCCCCACTATCAGGGTGGCCAGCCACCATGGAGCCAGCAGCGCCAATGCACAAACGGCCGCCGCCAGCAAGTAGAGCAGCCCGGCATAAGCCAGCAAGCCCCCGATGCCCACAAAAACGACATCTTTGGAGACCCGCCTGATTTTCCGGGCTAATTCAACTCTGGCAAACTCAAATTCGTGCCTCGCCAGCGTTGTAATTTCCCGGGTAAGATCACCAAGAAGCTCACCCAAAGAGCGGTTGACTTTACTCTCTTCCATGACCCGTTCACTCCCGTCTATGAGCTAACGACTGCTCTAAACGATTTTCTGGTAATCCACGGCCTCCAGTTTGGGGTTGTTGGTTGTCCGCGGCTCTTGCTGCGGATTGCTTTCTGGAACCTCGTCCGGGTGAGGACTGGAGCTTTTGAAAAATCTGGCCAACAAAAGTCCAACCGCAAACACGCTGCCAAAAAACAAGGACGGTTGGCGCCTTCCAAAGTCTTCCACGCCGTCGATAATCTGGCTCATATCCTTCTCCCGTATGTATTCTGCAAGACGTTCCGCTTCGTGGGCGAGCTCCTCGCTGTAATGAGCGGCTACTTTGAAATCCTCATCTTCGAGATTGCGGCCGGTATCGCGGAACGCCTTGGCGAAACCTTCCACTTCCCTGGCCAGTGCGCTCCTTTGGTCGGAGAAAAGTCGGCGCGCTCTGGTCTCGGTCTCGTGTGCGATTTGTTTGCTTGTTTCTTGAGCCTTCTGCCGAACTTCGTCGGCTGTGGATAAGATCGTCTCTTTGAGCGAATGTTCATCACTGCCTTTAGTCTTGGGACGGTTCTCTGTGGTTTGGTCCATCACATCACCCCCGTAATAAAAAATAGCGAAAACAAACTTGCTGGAGCACCATCAACTGCCTTCACCGTTCAAGTGTTCTATAGAGCGGATCTTGCTAATTCTTGACTTGTTATCGAGAAGGCTTTTAGAGGCGCGGTCCGACATTTTCATAAATGCCCAGCGGGTTGTGGGACATTGCTCGAAGGCTACTCCAGCTCTGTGCCGAAGCCGCTTCTTCGTTCGGCAAAGTCCGCCTCTAAAGGAATGTAGGTAACGGAGAAAAAGCAATCCATAGGGTATATCCTGTATTTTACACGGGAAAAGAATTGCCCTGCTCTTCCCCCTCCTGCTCGACATGCCCGCGGTGTTGCAGCCATCCGGCGGCCAGCCAGCATAACAAGGCCCAACTGGCTCCTACTGTCCAGCCTGCCAGCACATCAGTGGGCCAGTGTACTCCCAGATAGATGCGGCTCACACCCACCAGAACCGTCACGAATACCGCCAGTAAGATAAAGAATGCCTTCTCTGTGCGGCGCCGATGGACTCGCGTCAATAAGGCCCCGAGAGTCAAGTAAGTGACTGCGGACATCATCGAATGACCGCTTGGAAAACTTGCAGTGTAGACAAACGCTCGGTGCGCCACCAAATCCGGCCGGGGTCGATTAAAGCCGTATTTGAGCAAGGAGCTCAACAGCAGTCCACCGAACACGGCCGCCAGCAGGAACAGAGCTACGCGAGACTTGCCTGTAAGTACCAGAAAGCCGGCGACTGATAGAGTGAGAAATGTCAGCACTCCCATTCCGCCGAGAGCCGTGAAATCGCGGCCAAGCTCTTCCAGCCAGCGCGGCCCCAGGGGATCGGAGGAATCTTCGGGATTGCGCAGTGCCAGCAGTAAGGCCTTGTCAAAAGCGTGAGTCTCCTCCTCCATCACTTCATCGGCCAGTTCCACAAATCCCCAGACTCCGGCCGTAAGCACTGCCAGCAGGACGAGCGTTGAAAGCTCGTGGCGTCCAAGCCATGAAAACCAGTGCAGCAGACGAGAATGCTGAAATCTGACGCGTTTTTTTTCGTTGTCAGCCAGATGTGTCATCCCCTTTCGCGGCATCACCCTGCCAACTCCCGCTGTTCGATCGTTCTCGAAGCGGAGTTTTCGAGGATAGCGAGCACCCCTCTTTCTTCGGGCTCCAACAGTGATATTTCTGCTCCGCCTTCCTGTTCAACCGCCGCCTGCATCGCCTGGATCAGGCGCTGCTCTAGGTAAGCGTTCAGGATGCCCGGATGAATGTAGTACTTCCGGCAAGTGGCCGGCTTGTTCCCCAGATGGTCGGCCACATATTTTACTGCCTGGACCACTTTCTTGTCGGCCTCCGTTTGCGAATCAAAAGGGCCCAGATCAAGCAAAGCAACAGCGGCATGGACCGTTCCACCCCAGGTGCGGAAGTCCTTTGCCGTGAAATCCTGGCCAGTGACCTCCGCAAGGTAGGAGTTCACGTCCGAAGAATCGATCAGACGCAGCTCACCGTTATCATCAAGATATTGAAAAAGCTCGTGCCCGGGGAGGTCCTGACATCGCTTGATGATTTTCGCCAGGCGCCTGTCATGCAGCTTGACCGAATGCTCTTTACCTCCCTTACCGCGAAAGCGAAAGTGCATGACCGAGCCGGTTACCTGAAGGTGTTCATCCTTCAATGTTGTCAAGCCGAAAGACTGATTCTGTCGCTCATACTCTCTGTTGCCTACTCGCACCAAAGTGGTCTCCAGGAGGCGCACTACTGCGGCAAGAATTCTTTCCCTCGTGAGCCCATGCAGCCTCAGGTGCCGGTCCGTTGCTTCACGAATCGCATGAAGTGCGCGGCCGAAAGCAACCATCTGATCGAACTTGTCCCGATTTCGCAGCTCTCGCCAGAACGGATGGTAAAGATATTGTTTTCGCCCCTTGTCGTCTCTGCCGGTAACTTGCAGGTGTCCTTGCGGGCTCGGACAAATCCATACGTCCTTCCAACCGGGCGGCGTCGCCAATGCCTTTATACGGGCCAATTCAGCTCTATCCATGATCTTTCGCCCGGCCGCATCAAAGTAACTGAACCCTCTACCGGCGCGCTTGCGGCGTATTCCCGGCATTTCATCGGATGTGTAGCGCAGCCCTGCCTGCTTGACTAATTTCTTTTGTTCGGATGCCATTTTTTAGCGGCTTCTGCTGACCTTTCGGCTGTGCATGGGCTCTACAAGAGGCCCAGTTCTTTTTTCATCGCTATGGTAATCGATTGCCTGATGGTGAAAAAATCCTGCCAGGGATCATCCTGAAGTTGCGAGAGACGCCGTGGCAGGTTGTCTATAGTGTAGTGGTCAGATTTCAGCTTCGGAGAAAGCTCATCCCAGCGAAGGGGAGTAGATACCGGCGCCCCCGTGCGCGCACGCGTGGGTCGGT
>Ga0209164_1004086_pt1 | contig 13338 bp, 11 predicted proteins | sample MTBNYHSulfiMetaG_FD_187458 | JGI IMG/M metagenome (GOLD analysis project Ga0209164, IMG submission 187458) | Enrichment culture microbial communities from rom New York Harbor, USA that are MTBE-degrading - MTBE-NYH (New York Harbor Sulfidogenic)... | ecosystem: Environmental > Aquatic > Marine >...
TTCACCATTCACCATTCACCATTCACCATTCACCATTAACTATTCCCCATTCCCCTTGTCTCTTCATTATTATTTTATCCTGTCTATCCTGTTGATCCTGTCTAATCTTTTTTTTATTTTGACAGGATTTACAGGATCTTGCAGGATCTTTATTCTCTTTTCCTCTTTCCTGATGAAAGAGGAAAAACCTAATCCGCTTCGCGGAAAACTATAATGTTTCAATCTTGTTAATCCTGTCGATCCTGTCAGAAAAAAAGCGACACGGATTTGCGCAGATCTGAGTCCTGATATTTTTTTATCGCGCAGAGGCGCTGAGACGCTGAGTTTCTTTCACCATTTACCATTTACCTTTCTCCTTACGCCTTTCGCCTATTTCCTCAGCCTCAGCCTCAACCTGCCGTCAGGCACCTCAGCCTGCTTAATATTGACTGGTCCGATACGGCGTCTCAGGCGCCAGGGTAATCATCAGCATCGCGCGGTTTTCCTGGTATTCGTTTGCGCTTATGGTGGATTCGATCATCCGGAAGGAATAGCGCAGATCGATTTTCATCCAGCTAAGCGGCGCAACAGCCAGACCCGCACTCCCCCTTATTGAATCGTCCTGGCGGTCGATCACGCTGTCGACATAATCGGAATAGCGGTAAAAACCGTTGATGTTGCCGCTGACATAGCGGGTAAACCGGTAGGTAGCCGACGCGCCGCCTTCGGCGAACTTTTGATATCCCAGGTTTTCGGTCTGGCCGATAGACTGATCGTACCCGGTCCGGGCCAGGAGATTGATCGATCCCCTTCTGAGTCTTTTAATCAGGCGGGCGTCCAGGGTGAGCCCGTCCTGATCCGCACGATTTTCATACTCATTGATAAAATAACCGGCGTCGAAATTAAGCGTCAGGTCTTCGGCAATGGTATAATCGATGCCGACCGAAGGGTTGTAGGTTTGATCGTCTCCGGTTGCGCCTTCATAGCTGAACCGGGTATGGGAATAGCGCAGATAGCCGTCGAGATGCGGGCTGAACTTTTTCAGCAGCCGGAAGCTGCCGTACCATTTTTCGACATCATCGTCGATTTCATACTCGCTTTTGGTGTATGCCCCGCTGATATCGACGCCCCAGCCGGGCACAAACCAGTAGCGCAGGGAAGCCGACGGGTTGTGGGTCCGGCTGTCTTCAATGGCAGGGTCATCGTTTTCCAGCAGGGTATGGCCGTATCCGATCCTGAAATGATCGGAGGGGCCGAATTGATAACTGAAATTGACCTCGCCAAAATTCCTGGAATAACGGTTGCGGCCGCGCCGGATGCTTGTATCGACCGGCAGCGAGGGATCCGTGGTGCGAATGACGGCGATGTCGGCTTCCGAAAGGGGATCTTCGGTATTGATAAAACTGTCGCGCAGTTCGATTCTGGTATCTTTTGACGGCAGCATCCAGCCCTTCAATTCGGCCTGATGGCGCCAGGCGTTATTCTCGTCAAACTCATCGTAATAGGCGTAGGAGGGATCATAAGAGATTTCCATGCCGTCCGTTTTGCCCAAAAGTCCTAAAGACAGCCCGGGAGTGACGGTGGTTATGAAATCGGTTTCCGTGTTTTCAGGCGAAAGGAAGACATTGTCCGTAAATTCTTCTCCTGCCGACAGCCGGGGGGTGAAACTAAGTTGGAAGGCAAATAATTTTGGCGCCAGAATCAATAACAAACTTACTGCTGCCAGGCATATTCTTGTTTTCATTGGGTACTCCTGATTTAATGGCGTAAGGCTAAAGGCAAAGGGCCAAGGGCGAAAGGCAAAGGGCCAAGGGCGAAAGGGAGATCATAAATTGCATTTTAAAAATCCTCTGCTTTTTTTGAACGTGCTATAATTAACCGACCCAGCATCCCGGAAATAATCTTGCATTCATTTTCGATATAGTCATAAATATCCTTGGCAATATAACCAATCTCAAACGAAATTATGTCTTGGGTTAATACTTCTGCAGAAGAGCCTTTGGCGATATAGAAATGTCTTACCGATTGTTTATCGGTATCAAGCTCATCGCCCTCAGCAATATTGCTCGGTATTGATACTGAGGCCCTACGCAACTGATCCCTTAAACTGTAATCTCTGGAAAATTTACCTTTTTCAGTTTGCCTGTAAATGTATACTGCCAGATCTTTTGCCCTCTGCCAGACCTTTAACCCCTGAAACTTTCCCATCCGAATCCCTCCCGCCTTTTGCCTTTTGCCATCAGTCTTTTGCCTTATACCTTACGCCTTGCGCCCTTCACTTCATCTTTTAGGGTACAATGATGGTATCATTTGCCTTCAGCTCGATGTTCTGCGACAAATCCTCGCCTCTGGAAATGTTTTTATAGTTGATCCGGATGACCTTTTCCTTGCCGTCTTCGTAACGCAGCAGCATGATTTCCTTTTTGGCCCATTCGGTAAAACCGCCCGCCAGCGCAAAGGCCTGGAGCACCCTCAGCTCCTTCTTCAGGTCGTATTCCCCTGTTTTATTGACTTCGCCGAGGATGTAAAACTTCTGGCTGCCGGGATTACGGATTGTTACGGTAACAATCGGATTGTCCACGTATTCTTTCAATCTGGTTTCAATTTCTGTTTTCAGATCTGCCGGCGTGTGTCCGGCGGCCTGAATATCCCCCAGCAGCGGAAAAGTCACTTTGCCGTCTATTCTGACCAACAGTTCGTCCCGGCTGAAGTCCGGCTCCTTCCAGGTCATGATCTGGACGACGTCGCCGCTGCCGATTTTATATTCCTGCCCGGATTTAAGAGCTGCGGCCGCCTGGACAGCGTCTTTCTTTTCCTGGGCGAAAGCCGGCAGCAGGATGAATGCCGGCAGCGCGATTAAAGCAATAAGAACTTGCAGTGCTCTTCTCATTTTATTTTCTCCGTATAAAGTACAAGGCTAAAGGCATAGGGCATAGGGCGTAAGGCCGATAGGGTTCATTGGGTTTTTTGGGTTAAATGACAGGATGAGGTTGGGGCTGAGGTTGAGAAACAAGGTACAAGGCGAAAGGCTCATGGTTAAAGGTGCAAGGCGTAAACAACAAGGACAGGTTCCTGAAAATTTGTTTTGAACCGCATAGACTCAAAGGACGCGAAGTTTTTGGATCGCATCGGGTACGATGCGACCCAAGAGGCCTGTTCTTTTGGGTTCGATCTCCGGATCGTCGATCCGGGGATCATATTCATCCTGTCTTTCCTGTCGATCCTGTCTAATCTTTTTTTATTTTGACAGGATTTACAGGATTTTACAGGATTTGTTTTTGTTGTTCACGGTTCCCAGAAGAAACCGTGAACGGACAATCCGCTTTTGAATTTCTTTGATTTGTTCTATTTTCAATTATCCTGTCTATCCTGTTAATCCTGTCTAAGAAATACGGCATGGGATGCTTCGTTCACCGCGGGCGTCTCTCAATCTAATTTTGAAGTTGCTATATCAATAAGGAATTCCTTAATTTGCTCTTCAGGGATTTCATCGCCCATATAGTCAATCTTCTCGCTGTAATCAATATCATCAAAAAAACAAAGCTGCTCCCGGAAAAGCTTTTCATTGAAATAGACTTTAAAAATCTCAGCGGCTCTGGCGGATAAGGTCTTCAGATCAAGGTGATCTTTTAGTATAAAATATAAGTCAACATAATCCTTCCATTTTGCTCTTCCACCCAGGGCATATGTTTTCATTGCAGCCAGATCCAAAAGCGACGGAACATTAATTATCTTGTCAAAGTTTGTTGCGGGAAGGATTTCGCTCGGAAAGTTGAAGAATGTAAGTTTAACTGAATTGATAATAACATGCATCTGGTCGAACGCTTCATATAGAAGTTTTTCGACTTTATAACCGCTTTTTTCGATCCAATTGCCGATGCTTTTACGCTTAATATCCTGATTTGTGAACAAATCAAAATCGATCGATCTGCGATGTCCTATATAAAGGGCAATCGCCGTACCGCCGACCAGATAATAGCTTTTCGAAAAAACCTTTATCAGAGGCAACAGTTCCAGCTGTTCTTTTGTCAGAATTTCACTGTGCATGTCTTTTAAAGTACAGCTCAAAATAATTTTTTGTGCGGGGATGATAATTCGAACGGGGTCCTGACACTTGTTGACGGAAAATATCCGCTACTGTTTTGATACCTAATAGATCGAAAAGTCTTTTTACATCCCTTTCATCTCCAAAGTTCAAAATGGCTTCGACAAGGGCATTCAAGCTGACATTCTTTTTCTCTTCCGGTTTTACCCACCAGAATAATGAACTTTTCTCTTGCAGAAATTTTTGGAGTTCAGGTTTATTTGTCATTTGTCTCTACCGTCAAAACAGAAACTGACGCCTTTCAGATTTTCAATATCAATTTTACTTTGTCGAGAATTTTCTGAGCATGCGCAATACAAATCTCTGCATCTTCCCCAATGGGACACGGATTTGCACCGATGCACACAGATCAGGGTTGAGGCAAAAGGTGTAAGGCGTATAAGGCTAAAGGCGTAAGGCATAGGGCGAAAAGTACAAGGCTAAAAGCATAAGGTTAAAGGTACAGGGCAAACAACAAGAACAGGTTGAGGTTGAGGTTGAGAAACCAAAATTAAAGGCAAAAGGCTCATGGCGTAAGGCGTAAGGTTAACTCGGCTATTAAGCTTGCCCCGGTTAAATCCGCTTCGCTGTTCTGTCGAAATTTAACAGGGCGAGGAAGCTGGGAAGCCGAAAGGTTCGGGGCGAAAGGCAAAAGGCTGAAGATTCAAATTTCAAGCACCCATTATCTCGCGCAGAGGCGCTGAGGCGCTGAGGTTCTTTCACTATTAACTAATAACCATTAACTATTAACCATTCCCCTTACGCCTTAAACCTTAAACCTTGAACCCTAAACCTTGAAACTTGAACCTTGTCTATATACATAGCTCCGCCTGGTCAATTCCAGCGGAAAAAACTTTTAACCGATTGAAAATACTTATATTTTATTTAAAACCGACCGCAGAACCGAGGCGCAGAACATTCAAAATCCCCCCTGCCCCCTTTTTCAAAGGGGGAGAAAAGATCAGGGCCGGTTATAATAATTGCTGTAATTTTTGTACGCACCGTAGTGATAGCTGTCCAGCGAACGCAAATCCATCCAGTTTAAGACGACTCCGAGGATTTTTTCCCTGCCCAGATGCTGAATCAGGTCCCGCGAGGCTTCGCGGGCGGTGCTGCCGTACTTTACAACTATCAGGACGCCGTCCACCTGTTTGGCAAGGGCGCTTGTTTCAGCGGTTAATTTGGGCGGAGGCGAATCCATGACGATATAGCGGTCCGGGTATCTTGTTTTGACTTCATCCAGAAGCTGCCACATTTTATTGGACGACAAAAGCTCGGAAGGATTGTCGGGCGGTTTGCCCGCCGCCAAAAGCGTCAGTTTGTCTATTCCGGTTTTCAGCAGCAGGGCGGTAAGAGGTTTTTCACTTCCGAGGTAATCGCTCATGCCCGGGACCTGGCCGAATCCGAAATAGCGCTGTATCGTGGGTTTGCGCAGATCGCAGTCCATCAGAAGCACATGCTCATTGATATTCTGGGCGATGCTGATGGCCAGGTTGGCGGCCACAAAAGATTTCCCCTCGCCCGGAAGTGCGCTGGTTACCATAATCGACCGGGCCGGCCGGCCGCTTGACGGGAACAACAGGCTGGTTCTTAAAATTTTAAACTGTTCGGCTTCGTATGAACGCGGGTTTAAAAGCGTTATTAAATTATTGTTCAGCCTGCGGCCGTTAAAAGGGTCGCTTGCTGCATCAGCCCCCGCCTCCGGCTTTACCATTTCAGCATCATTAATCGTTTCCTGAAACGCCGGGGCAGACGACTTTTCAAACCCCCGAAAGCGCTTGCTTTGGCCGGCGGTTCCTTTTCCACCCAACCGCGGTTCTCGATCCACGGCCGGTTTTGCCGCCGGAGGACTTGTGTCTTCCAATCGCAGCTTTGATTTTTCGAGCGCGTCAAAGATTTTACCCAATGTAGTCTCCTTGCAAACAAATAAATCTCTTTAGACAGGATCGCGTCCTTCGCCTGCCTGTGCGAGCACGCAGACAGGAGCCTTATGGTTCAAAACAATTTAACCGCCCGTTCGCTTCACTCACTTAAGACGCAAAGGTCGCCAAGTTTTGCCTGAACCGGGTGACGGCCTGGAAGAACCGGCCGCCTTCGGTTCAGGCAAAGATGTCCGCTTTAAAGAAATCCTTAAGCCCAACAAACTCAAGTAACCCAATAAACCCAACGAACCATACGCCTTGCACCCTGTACCCTGCACCTTTCACCCTTTTTCTCAACCTCAACCTTAACCTTATACCTTACACCTTATACCTTACACCTTATACCCTGAACCTTATGCCTTTAGCCCTTCGCCCTTTCTATACCCTTGCCCACCGTTTTATCAATTCCAAGGCCTGATCAATTCCGCTAATGGTTATAAAAGACAGGCCGGCAAACAGTGTTGCGGACACCAGGGCGAAAATTGAACTGGCAATCATGTTGAGCCGGCGCCATTTTAAATCTCCGGGCTTGTTTAACGCCGGAATCGCAGTCAATACCGGAATCTCCAGGTACTTTTCCACCTCATCGATCTTTTTAAAGGATGAGTCATAATACTCCCGCAAAAATATCAGGCCGCCGCCAATCCCCAAACCGGCCGCCAGAGCAATCAGAAAAATCTTTTTCATATCCGGCTCCACCGGTTTTTTGGGAAGCCGGGCCGGATCGAGAATGCGAAACTGCTCGCCTTTCTGCTTTTTCTCCATGTTGACGGCAATCTGCGCTTCCAGTTTTCTATTCAGGAGCGAATCATAGCTCTGCTTGACATTCTGATAATCTCTTCGCAGTGACATCAGCTCCTGTTCCCGTTTGGGGGTATCCTCCACCCGCTTCTGATAAACCTTCAGCTGCTCGGCCAGCCGCCGAATCTCCCCGGTCAGCCCGGCTATATCAACTTTGGTTTCATTGAGCTGCCGGGCTTGAGCCTCGCGCTGGTTCGCAATATAAAGATCCACCTGACTCGGCGCTCTCGCCGGTCTGGACTCCATCGGGGCCGGCAGGGGTTCTTTTTCCATTTTTACCTGAAAGTCGGCAATTTCCTTTTCCAGGCGAACCACATCCGGGTGGCGGCCCGTATATTTGGATTTTAAGTCGGCCAATTTTGCCTGCATGGTATCCAGTCTCACGGAATCCGCGCTGGCCTGCTCCATTTTAACCTGGACTTCCTGCCGATTGTTCTCCTGCAACTGGCTATCGGCAGCGATCTGACTTTCCAAGAGTGCCAGCCTGTTCTTTGCATCCAGAAGCGCCATCTGCTTGGTGTTGATCTGCATCTGCAGATTTTCAAGAATTCTGAGGTTCGTTTCCAGCTGTTCGGGAAGTGCGCCCATATACTGTTCCCGGTATTTCTTCAAATTTTCTTCCAGCCGCTCCAGATGGTTTCGGATCGAGACCAGTTCTTCTTCAAGAAAGTCGCTGGTGCCCACCGCCTGGGTTTCCCGGGACTTGATATTTTCGTCGATGAAATAATTTCCCAGAGCGCTCACCACGCGCATGACCGTCTGCGGATTTTCGCCGACAAAGGAAATTGTAAACGCATCGGCGTCCCTGCGCTGATCCCTGGTCACGTTGACTTTAATCCGTTTGCGCAGGCTCTCAATCTTGTCTTCGATAAACATATTTTCAGAGCCGGAAGCGGTAAAAAGTTTAAATTCATCGATGATTTTCTCAAGATTGGTCCGGCTCAGGATCTGCTGCGATATGCTGCTGATTCTGGACTCAATATCGCTGCTGACAATCGTCTGCACATAATTGGCAGGAACCTTCTGGGGCTGAATCAAAATCAAAGTTTCCGACTGATACTTTCTGGGTAGCGTCAACCCAAGGTAGATCCCTGCTGTCATGGATAGGCAAAAGGGGATGATCACGTACCAGCGGTACTTTAAAAGCAGTCCCCAGATATACTTGGGATTAATCGGGGTTGATTGCTGCATGTTAAGGGACCCTCGGGTTGAGGTTGAGGTTGAGGTTGAGATTGTGGCTGTGGTTGTGAAAACCGGAGTATGTGTAAGGGTTTGTTGAGTTCATTGAGTTCATTGAGTTTGTTGAGTTCATTGGGTTTGTTCTCAGCCTGTTTTGTTTGCTTATTTTTAAATGATTATAATATCTTACCATGATCAATTTTTCAAGTTAAAAATGTTGGGTTGAATATCAAGGTTCAGGGTACAAGGTGCAAGGCGTAAGGCTAAAGGCATAAGGTTATTGGTTAATAGTTATTGGTACTGGGCGTTAGGTGTAAGGCAAAAGGCGTAGGGCGTGGGGCGTAGGGCATAAGGTCATTTGATGCTTGATACTTGGAATTTGTTTGTCATTTGGTGCTTGTAATTTGGAATTTCATTCGGCCTTTTGCCTTTCGCCCTTCCCCTTGTCCCTTATCAGTTTTTAACATCCTGAAAATCTGTGTCATCTGTGTCCTAAAATTTGTTTTTTCGTCTCGCGCTGAGGCGCTGAGACGCTGAGTTTCTTTCACCATTCCCCCTTACGCCTTACGCCTTACGCCATTCCCCTTACACCTTTCGCCTTGTACCTTACACCTTGAACCTGTTTCCTCAGCCTTAATTCCTCTCCAACTCATACGCCTTAATCTTATTCAGCAGTGATTTATAGCTGATGTTGAGCGTGTTTGCGCATTTTTTTCGGTTCCAGTTTGTATATTCAAGCGTTTTTTTGATAAGCTCCTCTTCCGTTCTGGTTTTGTATATCCGGCAAATTTCCTTCATGGATAATTTCTTGTTATCACAGGCGTATTTCTTTAAATCGAATGCGCCCGGCCGGACTAAATCTTCGAGCAGATCGGTAATTCCCCGGCGTATATCGTTGCGGCAATATTTGCCGAGCCTTTGAGTGACTTTAGCTTCCTCGCCGGATGCCACCATGTCCCTGACCACGTTTTCCAGCTCGGCGACATTTCCCGGCCAGTGATAGCCGCCGAACAATCTTTTGATTTTTGAGGGAATATCAAAAAAACTCCTTCTGAATTCCAAACAAAATTTGTCCGCAAAATAATCGGCCAAAAGGGGAATATCCTCCCTGCGATCTCTTAGCGGGGGGATTGCCACACTCAGTACATTTAAACGGTAAAAAAGATCCTTTCTGAAAGCGCCCCTTGCAACCATCGGTTCAAGTTCAGTATCCGCCGCCGCAATAATGCGAACCGCAGGGGATTTTCCCGAACCGTTTTCAAAGTTTTTTGGAGAACTTTCGCCGATAAAAAAATGGAGCAAGTTCCCCTGAAGGTCTGCCGGCAGAAGCTCGATCCTGTCTAAAAACAAAGTTCCGGCGCCGGTTGGCAAGCAGCCGTTAAAACCACCTCCCATTGGAAAAGTTTCATGTTCACCGTTAGAATTTTTTTCCGCCGCGGCAGGACCGATTGCAGCTGCGTCGACCTTCACAAACGGTTCATTTTTTCCATCGGAACCCCAATAGATCGACTTTGCCAGGAGTTCTTTACCGGTTCCAGCCTCGCCCAGGATCAAAATCGTTTCCCGCGAACGGCTCAGTTCGGGCATCAATTTTTTTATCCTTGCAATCTCCGGGCTGTTGCCGATGATCAAGGGACAACCTGAAATTATTTCATTGCCGCTTACGCAATCGATATGAGTACTGATCATTTTTCTGATTTCAGCCGGTTTTGCGTTCTCCGCCAATATCCATGCGGGCGCCAATCCGTTTGTATGAATATATTCCTCCACGGCATGGTTGTTTGACAATATCAGAAGAGGCAGCTCCCTGCTGATCAATCTTAGCGCCGCAGCAAACCTGAATATTTTATCAGTCGCCGGGTTTTCATAAACCACCAGGTCCGATGCAATCGCCGCCAGGTTGTCCAGGCAGACGGTTTCCTTTTCAAAACAATAAGTTATATAGCCAAAAGCCGATATGACGGATCTTAAATAGTTCCTGCGGTCCTGGTCCGGGTCGAGGATGACGATTTTAGGATGGTTTGTCGGGTTTGTTGGGTTCATTGGGTTTGTTGGGTTTGTTGGGTTAAAAAAGAAAAAGGTTAAAGGGCTAAGGGCTAAGGGCAAAAGGTAAAACAGATTGAACCGCTAAGACTCCTGTCTGCGTGCCCGCACAGGCAGGCGAAGGACGCGAAGTTTTTAATATCCTGAAAATCTGTGTCATCTGTGTCCATAAATTTTTTTCTCGCGCAGAGGCGCTGAGGCGCTGAGTTTCTTTCACCTTTCACCATTTACCTTTTACCTTTTACCTTTCACCTTTCGCCTTTCGCCCCGAACCTTTCGGCTTCCCAGCTTCCCAGCTTAATAGCCGAGTTAACCTTACGCCTTACGCCATGCGCCTTTAGCCTTTAATTTTGGTTTCTCAGCCTCAACCTCAACCTGCCGCCAGGCACTCAGCCTCGACCTCAATCTTTTTTTTCATATATAAGCAATTTGCATGCCATTGAATCGGTATTCTTCAGGTGATCCTGCGGCGGCGCCAAAGATAATAAATAATCGATTTATTTCAGCATGTTAATAAAATAAATCGCGGCGGCTATGTGCCGGTTTTCCATAAAGGTGCTTCCTCTTATGACAGACCTTCTTCACGACACTGAATATTGAGTATATTTCTACATACTGATTATGAAAATAATTTCACATGTTGAAATGCGCCTGCTGTTGCGGATCAAGAAAATTATTGCAAAACCGGGTAAAAAAATATATTGTTTCTCTGTTTTTTGCGGTCGAAGAAATATTGACACATTCGTAAAAAGTCCCCAAAGTCGTCATTCCCGCGAAAGCGGGAATCCAGAACTATCTGAAAATACCGCTGGATTCCGGGTCAAGCCCGGAATGACAGACAAGGCAAATTTCGACTTTTTACGAGACCATCAATATTAAATGGAAACGAAAAGTCGATGGCATGCCTTACAACCTTCTCATAATCGATGACAACGAAGAGCTTCTCGCAGCGCTCGATACTTTTTTTAAATCGAAAGGTTACGCGGTTGTGACCGCTCGTAATGGACTGGAGGGTCTCAAACTGCTCGAAAACGAATCTCAATCGTTTGATTTGCTGATTACGGATCTCATCATGCCCTATGTCAGCGGCGTCGGCATTATTTCAATTGTCAAAAAGAAATATCCCGGCCTTCCCATTATTGCCATAACCGGGTGGGGCGATTTCCCGGAGGCGCTGGCCGCAGAGGCCAAAGCCGACCAGGTATTAAAAAAGCCATTTCAATTGCTTAAACTTGAACAAACGGTTAGGGAACTGCTTGGGGTTGATTGAGTTTATCTTTAAAAGAAATAGGTTGAGGTTGAGGTTGAGTGCCTTGCGGCAGGTTAAGTGCCTGACGGCAGGTTAAGGTTGAGGTTGAGAAACAAGGTACAAGGTTCAGGGTGTAAGGCTTAAGGCACAAGGTTAAAGGCACAAGGCTAAAGGTTCAAGGTGAAGGCTTAAGGTACAAGGTATAAGGTGTAAGGTTCAGGGTGTAAGGCTTAAGGTTCAAGGCGAAGGGCGGAGGGAAAAATTCCAAATATCAAGCACCAAATGACAAACAAATCCCAAATTTGGTCATTGAAAATTAGTTATTGTTGGTTATTGTTTGCTATTTGGGATCTGGCTATTGGAATTTTTTTTCAGTGCCTTTAGCCTTGTGCCTTGTGCCTGTTCTCAACCCGATATATTTTCACTATGGCTTAAAGTATGTTATCTAAAATTCCACCGATTATCGGCGTCAGTCCAAACATTCAAAGCATTAAAGAACTGATTGCCCATGTGGCCGATACCGGATTAAATGTAGTGATTTCCGGCGAAAGCGGGGTCGGCAAGGAAATAGTCGCCCAGAATCTTTATCATAGTTCACCCCGGGCAGGGAAACCCTTTGTCAAAATCAACTGTGCGGCCCTGCCGGAAGGTCTGCTCGAAAGTGAACTGTTTGGGTACGAACCGGGGGCATTTACCGGCGCCGGACGCCGCAAAAAAGGCAAATTTGAACTGGCCCACGGCGGGGTTTTATTGCTGGACGAAATCGGCGACATGTCGCTGCCGCTGCAGGCCAAGCTGCTGCATGTTCTCCAGGGCGGTTCCTTCTCACCGCTGGGGTCTGAAAGGGAGGTAAAAGCCGATACCTGGGTTATCGCTTCCACCAATCATGAACTCGATAAAGATATCGTCAGCGGAAATTTCCGGGAAGATCTTTATTATCGGCTGAATATTATTAAAATTCAAATAACCCCGCTCCGAACCCGGCCGGAAGACATATCGCCGCTGATCGATTATTATTTGAAAATATATACCTCGGAATTAAATCGCAAGAATTCTCTGAAACTGGACGATGACATACGGAAAATGCTGTCGGCCTATCACTGGCCCGGAAACGTTCGGGAACTTCAGAATATACTGAAACGAATGCTCGTTCTAGGAAATTGCGAACAGATCGTTCAGGAGCTTACCGCCAATGCCTGCACGTTCGACGATCCGGCAGCAGTCTCCGCAAATCAGGATAAAGCCCCGAATTTAATAAACCCTTTCGGCATAGGACCTGTGGACTTTTCGGACCTCTCCGCCCTTTCACTTAAAAAAGTTAAAAAAGAGGTGTTCGATAAAGTGGAAAAAGAGGTAATCACTTATGTTCTTCAACAGACGGGCTGGAACAGGAGCAAGGCTTCCGGAATACTGAAAATCAGCTACAAGACACTGCTGTATAAAATTGAGGATCTCAATATATCGCAGCCGAACGGCAATGACCGGAAAGATTAATCAGTTCTTGTTTTTCATTGCCTGCATGCCTTCGTGGTTCAATATTTTTAACCGCCCGTTCGCTTAAGACGGAGGAGAGGCTGGAAGCTGGGAGGCTGGGAGGCGTAAGGCAAAAGAACCGGCTTCGCCATGCTGCGATCCCGCAAATGGTTGTCGTATTTCTTAGACAGGATCGACAGGATAATTGAAAATAGAATAAATCAAAGAAATTCAAAAGCGGATTGTCCGTTCACGGTTTCTTCTGGGAACCGTGAACAACAAAAACAAATCCTGCAAAATCCTGTAAATCCTGTCAAAATAAATAAAATTAGACAGGATTGGCAGGATAAATAAATGCGCAGGACAGACTATCCGGAGATCGAACCCAAAAGAACAGGCCTCTTGGGTCGCATCGTATGCCGGCCGGGTTCTTTCGGACCGGCTACCCGATGCGATCCAAAAATCTTTGCGTCCTTGGCGCCTTGTATGGTGAAAGTATGTCTGATTGTTCTTTGAAAATTAAAGCTTTCTTTTATCGGTAAAACCATCAAAATGACGGAAGAGAAGGATTGCGCCTTGGGTTTCGAACCCGTCGCAAAGTTTCTTCA
>Ga0209164_1004087_pt1 | contig 13336 bp, 13 predicted proteins | sample MTBNYHSulfiMetaG_FD_187458 | JGI IMG/M metagenome (GOLD analysis project Ga0209164, IMG submission 187458) | Enrichment culture microbial communities from rom New York Harbor, USA that are MTBE-degrading - MTBE-NYH (New York Harbor Sulfidogenic)... | ecosystem: Environmental > Aquatic > Marine >...
ACAACCCCGCCGGACCAGCCGGCGGCCGACAATAGTCGCTGCTTCGTCTGCCACGCCAACTACCTGGATGAGAAGATCGCGGTTACTCATGCCCGCACCGGGATCGGCTGCGCCACGTGCCACGGCGTCAGCGATGCGCACATCGCCGACGAATCGTGGGCTTCCGGCGGTAACGGCACCGCCCCCGACATCATGTTCCCGAAGGAGCGGGTCAATCCATCGTGCATGGTCTGCCATCCCAGGGACAAGATCGACACAGCCGAGCACAAGCCACTTTTCGCCAACGATGCACAGCAGAGGCTCTGCACAGACTGCCACGGAAACCACCGCCTTCCCGTACGCCGGAGCAGGTGGAAGTGAGCGGCCGCAACCCAGTCATGGCACAACTTCTCGTCTCTGTTTGCGAAAAGCCCAATCTATAGGGGTGTTTTCCAGAACCGCCGCATCCGTCAAAGCGTAAAGCTTCCGCTGGTGGGAACTTGCGCGGACACAAAAATCCCTCCATGAAGTGAGAAAGTGCTTGCCAAAGGGGAGTCGCTACGATATGGTAGCTACTCCTAATATGGATAACATGAGCCTGTGGGGCACCTGTCACCGTGACAGGAACAGGCAAGTGTTCGCAGGGATCCTGCATGAGTGGAACCCCGGATACGACTGACGGCAAGGAGATCGCGCAGAAGATGGATGCGTTTCGGGGCAGATGTCACGAGGCAGGACTGAAGGTGACGCCTCAGCGGATGGCGGTCTACGAGGCCCTCATGGAGACGGACGAGCATCCGTCGGCGGAGATGGTCTTCCGGCGGGTGCGCCGGGTCTACCCCAATATCTCGCTCGACACGGTCAACCGGACGCTCCTGACGCTCAGCGAGATCGGCGCCGCGTTCATCGTCGAAGGCTCCGGCGACGCCAAGCGATTCGACGCCAATCTGGGCAACCACCAGCACTTCAGGTGCGTCCGGTGCAAGAGAATTGTGGATTTCCACTACGAACCGTTCGACCGAATCGCCGTACCGGAGAATCTGACGGGCGGATTCACCGTACTGAGAACGACCGTGTGCGTCGAGGGCTTGTGCGACCGATGTCGCCTCCAGGAATCGTGACGACGGACGTTCGTCGTAGACCCAGGTACATCAGCATTGTGTTCAAGGGAGGTTACGAATGAGTTTGAAGGGCACCCAGACGGAAAACAACCTGCTGACCGCCTTTGCGGGCGAGTCGCAGGCGAGGAATCGTTACACGTACTACGCCGGGCAGGCCAAGAAGGAAGGCTACGAGCAGATCGCAGCCATCTTCGAAGAGACCGCCAACCAGGAGAAGGAGCACGCCAAGCGCCTGTTCAAATTCCTCGAAGGTGGAGAAGCCCAGATCCAGGCCAGCTTTCCGGCCGGTGTCATCGGAAAGACGGTGGAGAACCTCAAGGAAGCAGCGGCTGGCGAGCACTACGAGACCACGGAGATGTACCCCGGCTTCGCCAAAGTCGCCCAGAAGGAAGGGTTTGCCGAGGTGGCCGCGGTGTTCAAGACGATCGCCATGGCCGAGAAGCGGCACGAGGACCGATACGTCAAGCTGGCCAAGAACATCACCGACGGCGCCGTGTTCAAACGCCCGACTCCGGTGCGCTGGGTGTGTCGAAACTGCGGCTACGTCCACGAGGGCCCCGATGCGCCGAAGGTCTGCCCGGCCTGTGCCCATCCCCAGGCCCACTTCGAGATCGAAGCAGCCAATTACTGAAACTAACTATCGGCGTCGGCACGAAGCGCGAAGCGAACAGCCCGAGTCACTCCACGCTTCACCAACGTAAGGTGCGGCGATGCAAACGTGGCAACGACGGAACCAGGCCCGCGCATGCCTGCTCATCTGGGCGGCCATGATCGCGGCAACAGGATGTGACGGCCCCGACGAGGGCAAGGAGACACCCATGAAAGAGCGAACAGGTTTGGTGACGCTGAAAGGCAATCCGGTCACGCTGCTGGGCCCGGAGATCAAAGTCGGCCAGGCGGCGCCGGACGTGGAACTGACAGCGAACGATCTGTCGACGGTCAGACTATCGAGTTTCCAGGGCAAGGTGCGGATCATCACGTCGGTCCCATCGCTGGACACGCCGGTCTGCGATACGGAGACGCGCCGCTTCAACGAGGCCGCCGCCAAGATGGGCGAGGACGTCGTCGTCCTGGCGGTCAGCATGGACCTGCCGTTCGCCCAAGCCCGCTGGTGCGGCGCCGCGGGCGTCAAGAACGTCAAGACGCTGTCGGACCATCGTGACGCGGCGTTCGGCACCTCGTACGGCGTGCTCATCAAGGGGCCGCGTCTGCTCGCCAGAGCGGTGTTCGTGGTGGACAAACAGGGCATCGTCCGCTACACGGAACTGGTCAAGGAAGTCGCCAGCGAGCCGAACTACGAGGCAGCGCTGGCCGCCGCCAGGAAGCTGCTCTAATCCGAGGCGGGCGAGGCCAGACAACAGAGCTAATCATCCAAGAGGACCGCAGAGATGAGGCAGATCAGACCCAACGTGTTTTCCATTGGCGCCCTCGATTGGGACCGTCGGCTCTTCGATGAGCTGATCCCTCTGCCCGAGGGGACGACGTACAACGCCTACGTGGTGAAAGGCAGTGACAAGGTCGCTCTGTTGGATACCGTCGATCCGGCCAAGAACCAGACGCTGATGGGCAACCTGGTTTCCCTGGGCCTCGACAAGATCGACTATATCGTTGCGCACCACGCCGAACAGGACCATTCCGGATCGATCCCCGATATCCTGATGCTCTATCCGGGCGCCAAGGTCGTCACCAACGCCAAGTGCCGCTCGATGCTCATCGACCTGCTGCACATCGAAGAGGACCGCTTCCTCATCGTCGAGGACAACGCGACGCTGCCGCTGGGCGGCAAGACGCTTCGATTCGTCTACACGCCCTGGGTTCACTGGCCGGAGACGATGTGCACCTACCTGGAGGAGGACAAGGTCCTGTTCTCGTGCGATTTCTTCGGCGCGCATCTGGCAGAGAGCAACCTGTTCGTAGCCGACGAGCCGCTCGTGCTGGAGGCCGCCAAGCGATACTACGCCGAGATCATGATGCCCTTCCGCCCGGCCATCCGGAAGAATCTCGAAAGGGTCGATGCGCTCGATATCGAGATCATCGCTCCCAGCCACGGACCGGTTTACGACAATCCTCGATGGATCGTGGACGCCTACAAAGACTGGGTCAGTGACGACGTCAAGAACGAGGTGATCCTCGCTTACGTCTCGATGCACGAGAGCACGCAGAAGATGGCCGAGCACCTGACCGCCGCGCTGATCGAGCGAGGCATCGCCGTTCGGCCGTTCAATCTGACGGTCACCGACCTGGGCAAGCTGGCGATCGCGCTGGTCGACGCCGCAACGGTCGTGCTCGGCTCGCCCACCGTCCTGACGGGCGCCCACCCCAAGGCGGCGTACGCCGCGCTCGTCGCCAACGCGCTGCGACCCAAAACACGGTTCGCCTCCATCATCGGATCGTTCGGCTGGGCCGGAAAGATGACCGAGCAGCTCGCGGGCCTGATTTCGAACCTCAAGGTCGAGCTGATTCCTCCCGTCATTGCGAAGGGCCATCCCAGCGACGAGCATTTCCTGGCGTTGGATCAACTGGCCAGCGAGATTCTCCGTCGGCACGAAGCGATCGGCATCGTCAAGTGACGCCGCCTCGGTTCACATCGGAGAGAATGGAGAAGAGAACTGACGATCTGGCCGAGCGGGAGAGCTTGGTTGACAGGATCGTCCGGAGGCGTAAGATGGCCGAGAAGGCCCCCAGCGCGGCGCTCCAGATCGACCGCCGATCGGGCCAACGAACGTTCACATCACCGCCAAGATAAGGAGAGCACCGCATGAGCGTGACATTCAACGCCAACGAAGTCTTCGAGATGGCCGAGCAGATCGAACGCAACGGCGCCAAGTTCTATCGCGAAGTGGCAGCCAAAACCGCCGGCCAGGACATGAAGGACATGTTTCTGAACATGGCTGCGATGGAGGACCGGCACCTCACGATCTTTGAGACCATGAGGAAGGAGTTGGCAGCCCGAGAGAAGGCCCCGACCGTCTTCGATCCCTACAACGAGGCGACGCTGTACCTCCAGACGATGGCGGACGGCAAGGGCAGCGAGGGGCTCAAGAGTCCGACGGAGAAGCTGACGGGCAAAGAAACTCCTCAGGAGCTGCTGGAGATCGCCATCGGCGCCGAGAAGAATTCGGTGTTGTTCTACGTCGGGTTGAGAGACCTGATCAGCGCCCAGGCCGGCCGGGACAAGGTCGAGGGCATCATCCGAGAAGAGGTCCGGCATGTGGCCGATCTGAGAAAACAACTGATCGCGTTGAATGAAAGGAAGTAGTGATGAAGTACCGGTGCCTTCTCTGCGGCTACATCTACGATCCGGCCGTCGGTGATCCCGACAACGGGGTCCGGCCGGGAACCGCCTTCGCCGACCTGCCGGACGACTGGGTCTGCCCGGAATGTGGAGCCGGCAAGGACCAGTTCGAGCCGGCCGACGACTGAGGTCGGCTCCTTTCTGAGCCAGAAACGATGGACCGCCGAGCCTCTGGGTTCCAGAGGCTCGGGTCCGCCACTCACATCGATGTCATGGGCAAGCATCGGGCCGCGTCGGGCCCGCAGGAGAGTGCGAAAATGACTGTCCAGGACATTCACCCTTCCCTTGCCGCGATGGAAATCGTGTGCGCCGAGACCGCCGCGGCTCCGACCGCGATGGTCGTCTTCGGCGCCTCGGGCGATCTGGCGCATCGCAAGCTCCTGCCCGGTCTCGCCCAGATTCAGCAGCGAGGCCTGCTGAGCGAGCATTTCTGCCTTCTGGGTTGCGGACGGACAGAGTATTCCGACGAACAGTTTCGCCGGATTGCCCATGAGGCGCTCCGCGAGAATGCCAGGGGCATTTCTGACGACACGGCCAGATCATTCGTCGAGAGGCTCTATTACCTCAGCGGCGATTACGACGATCCCGCCCTGTATCAGCGAATCAAGGACCGGCTCGCCGAATTGAAGGCCCGACATCGCATCTCAGGCTGTAACATCTTCTATCTGGCGGTCCCGCCGGCCCTGTACGGGCGCATTACCGAGCATCTCGGCGCCGCCGGCCTTTCGCATAAGGACGAGCCCGACTGTCGCCAATGCGCCCGCCTGGTCGTGGAGAAGCCCTTCGGCAGAGACCTCGCCAGCGCCTCGGAATTGAACCAGGTCCTGTACCAGTGGTTCAAGGAAGAGCAGATCTACCGCATCGACCACTATCTGGGCAAGGAAACCGTCCAGAACATCATGATTTTCCGGTTCGCCAACGGCATCTTCGAGCCGGTCTGGAACCGCAGTCACATCGACAACGTGCAGATCACCATTGCCGAGACGCTGGGCGTCGAGCATCGCGCCAGCTACTACGACCAGTCCGGCGCGCTGCGTGACATGTTCCAGAACCACATGCTCCAGATGCTGGCGCTGGTGGCGATGGAGCCGCCCAGTTCGTTCGACGCCGATCGCATTCGCGACGAAAAGGCGAAGCTGCTTCGCTCGATTCGTCCGCTGCAATTTGACGAGTGGAACAGCTCGTTCGTGCGAGGCCGGTACGGACCCGGCGTCATGAACGGACAGCAGGTGCCGTCCTACCGCGAGGAACGCGGCGTCGCGCCGGATTCGACCACGGAGACCTTCGTCGCTGCGCGTCTCTTCGTGGACAACTGGCGATGGAAGGATGTCCCGTTCTATCTCCGCACCGGCAAGCGGCTGGCCCGCAAGACCACAGAGATCGCCATCACGTTCAAGCAGGTGCCGCACTCGCTGTTCGGCTCGGTCGGACTCGACGAGATGCCGCCCAACGTTCTGGTGTTCCGTATCCAGCCAGAAGAGGGAATGTCGCTGCACTTCCAGGCCAAGCGGCCGGGCTCCAAAATCTGCATGGGCACGCTCAATATGAGCTTCGCCTACAAGGACGTCTTCCGTGCAGATATGCCCGAGGCCTACGAGCGGCTCCTGCTCGATTGCATGACCGGCGACCAGACGCTGTTCACGCGGTTCGACTCCGTGGACCTCGCCTGGCGGCTGCTGACGCCCGTCCTCGACGCCTGGCACGCCGGCAGGACGCCGCTACCGGAGTACCCTGCCGGCAGCGAGAGCTTCCCCCAGGCCGACGCCCTGCCCGCCGCCGACGGCCGCCGCTGGCGCAAACTACGGGCTACATAACGCCCTCACTTCGTTACGTCGCTGTTTCCTCGGCGAATGCGGTCGGCGAGTATCTTCGCCCTCTCGGAGCCTGATCGCTGGAAAAAACGCGCGAGGTGATCCAGGGTCGGGAATCGGGGAATCCCTGGTTGGAAGCAGGACGCAATCCACTCGGCGGCCGGTACCTCAGCGATCAACTCACTCAGGGCAAGACGGTCTGCCGCGAACACCACGATTCCATTGTCGTCAGCGGGACTTCCATATCCGTCGAAGCCATAGCGAATCAGCACGCTGCGAAAATCCGCCAAACGCGGGCCATGCACATCCGGCCTCTTCGGGCAATTCCACGAGCTCTCTTGATCCTTGCGGTAGTACTCTTCCCACGTGTGAAGGTAGTGGTATCGGAGAAGCGCTATGACCTCCCGAAGCTTCAGCTTCTTGTTCTTTGGCAGGACCTTCCAGGGGGACTTAACGAGAATCTCACGGCCGAACTCCCTCCTCAAGGAGTCGATGCACGCCATGTCCGGCGGCAGCGCCGCATTCAACAACCTAGTTCCCAACTGCACCTTCACGCGCAGCAAGACAGGTCCGAACCAGAGGGCCATCCGCCAATCGCAAGTAATGTAGATGCCGTTGCCGAGGTTCCCTCCTCTGGCGCAGTAATCGAACTCATCGTCTATGAACCACACACGGAACCCTTCACGAGCAATGGCCTCCGCGGCTTCCAGTGAAGTCCCGTGATAGAAGACGTGCTGACCGAGGTTCTGTAGAACGTCGCTATCCATCGCAGTGTGACAGCCTGCAAATCCCTAACCAGCAGCCTGGAGGAAGGCCTGGATGTTTTCGCTGGGCACGTCGGGGGGCATGCCGCCGCCGCAGGAGAGGATGATTCGTCGCCTGTCGTTCAGTGAGTCGAGGGCAGCCTTCACACTCGCGGTGACGTCCTTGGGCGTGCCCTGGGCCAGCACGTCGCGGGGCGGGATGTTGCCGAGTAATGTCACCGTGTCGCCCGCGCGCTGGCGCATCTCGCCCAACGAATGCTCGAACGCGAAGTTGAAGAGATTCACGCCTATCTCGGCCAGGTACGGCGCACAGACCAGGCCCTGCGCATCGTTGTGGAAGAACCGCACGGGCACATCCAGACAGCCGAAAATCTGCTTCAGATAAGGCAGCGCGGACTGCCGGAAGTCCGCGTCGCCGAGAAAGCCGACGATGTCGTCGAGGATGAAGATGCCTTCGATGGAGGGGAAGCACTCTTTCTGGAGCCGCAGCCAGTCGACCGAGAAATCCGTGATCCGCGTCAGGAGCTTCGCGATCGGCTCGGGATCCGTACGCATCGCCATGAGGAACTCGGTCGTCCCCATCAGGAAGGTCGCGATGTTCAACGGACCGCGCGCGACCGCAAAGCGTATTCGGTGTCTTGCTTCTTCGATCTCAGCCTGATGGAGCCTGAGCCGACGGAGGACAAACGGCAGCAGGCCATCGGTCCTCGGGTTGGGCCTCTCGATGTTGGCGATGTCGTCGATGGACCGGATGATCTTGTCCGCATAGGGCAGCGCATTCTCCTCCCAGCGACACTTGGTCCCGAACGCCGACGGCTCGGTGCACATGCCGTACTCCGACCAGAAGCCGGGGAGGAACAGAATATCGGGAAAGGTCCGAATGGCCTTGAGGTTCGCATCGAGCCACTTGCGATCGCTGCTGTAGTAGTCCAGGACGGTCTGTCCCGCCCAGCCCGGCAGCCAGGGGCTGTCGATGATGAAACCGACCGGAAGCGGATCGACTACGTCGCCATCGAGGACCGCCAACAGCTTCTCCCACTGCTCGTTCGTCATCGTGTCACGTGTCCCAAAGGAGTCTCAGAACCTCTTGACCTCGACCTCCGCGCCCGACTGCTCGGCGGAGACGTAGGCGCTGTAGATCGTCGCGATGCAGTCGGCCGCCAGAGAGCTGTCGGTTTCCACGGGTTCGCCGTACGCGGCCGTACGATAGAACGCCTCGATTTCCTGCGGATAACCGGTGAACCAGTCCTCATCGGGCGAGGGGCTGGACCAGCCCTGCTTGGTGCCGATCTTCTCGACGACGTAGACGTCCTTGAAGTTCGCATCCAGCGGATTGTAGGTCTGCATCGCGGTGTTCGGATTGATGTTGCAGACCGACCGATGGTTGTTGGCCGCGACCTCCAACCAGTTGTGGATGCCGCCCAGGATGATGTCGGAGGCGAAGATCGTCGCGAGCGTGCCGTCCTCGAAGACTACGTGCATCACCGAAAAATCGTCGATGTCGAAGTAGTCGCAGCGGATGTGCCCCTCGTCGCGGAAATTCGGCATGCGGGTCAGCGCGTGGATGCGCGCGGTGACCGACTTCGGACGGATCGGCACGCCGTCGCGGGCCTTGCCTTCCACACGCTTGAGATACAGCGCGGCCGTCAGTGGATGACAGCCCTTGCCGATCATGACGCCGCCGCCCGAGTACTTCCAGTACGCATAGGTGCGGGCGTGCGAGCCGGAGTGGGCCTCTTCGCCGTGAATCCACAGAATCTGGGCGCCGGTTTTCTCGATGATCTCCCGCTCCTTCTGGATCGAGGGAGCGTAGATCCAGTTCTCGGCGTAGAGGATCTTGCCTTTGCTCTTGGCTTCCGCCTTCAACATGCGTTCGACGCTGGCCAGTGCGCTCTTCCTCGCGGTCTTCTTGGAGAAACTCTCGCCGTTGAAATCCTCCGAGCCGTCGCCGAAGAAGCCGGTCAGCGGCTTCTCCACGATCACGTACTTGTCGCGCTTCAGCGCCGCAATCGCTACCGACTCGTGAGCCGACGCGGTCGTACAGCAGTGGACGACGTCCACATCGTCCAGAAGGGTTTCCAGACTGTCGTATGCCGTGATTCCTCGCTTCTTCGCGTAGGCTTGGGCGCCTTCCAGCGCGTAGACCCCTTTGATCTCGACGTTCGTCCCGTAGACCTTTCGGATCGCCTCGAAATGAAACGAAGCCGAGAATCCGGCGCCGACGATCCCGGCGCGAACAGTCTTCTTGTTCATGCAGTCCTCCTTGTTCCTCGGCCCCGCAGCCGGCGGTCGCCGTCCGTCACCGATTTGCAGACCCCCGGCCGGATGCCTTCGCCGCTGCCTCGTACTCGGCAAAGAGCTTTGCGACGCCCGCCCGCCCGGCATCGCCGTCGTGCACCACGACGCGGTAGCGCAGCGTCAGAGGCTGGCCCTTGGGGATCTCGGTATACTCGCCTTCCGGCCAGAACATCGGCGTGGGCGAGAAGAATCCATAGTTCCGTGTGAACCACTTCGACGGATACCAGCGGTTGTTCGGGTTCTGGAAAATGGCGAGCCCCTCGGTGACGCCCTCGCAGGTGCCGCTGTAGTCGCACCAAGGCGAAGCGACGCCGAACGTGCCCTTCTCGCCGGAGTCGCCTTGGGCATTGATAAGGTTGCCGCCGGAATCGACGCTCAATTCCGGCACCACGCGACCGGAGAAGAACGAATGGTTCGTCTTGCCGATGCGAATGTCCGTCAGCGGATCGAGCGTGACCTCGAAATCGATCACGCGCAGGTCCGCACGCGGGACCGAGATCGTGACCGTCCTACGGTCGCGGATAACCGGCTCAGCGCCCGGCTGTCGCCAGAGACATTCGTCGACGAACGTCACCGATGGTCCCTCGGCAACGGTGATCTTTGGACCCTGGGAGACGATCTGCCCTCGTTCGTTCGAGTCCTGCCAGTAGTTGCCGCCGTTGACCTGATCGCATCCGAAGAACAGCGAATGATGGTGCGGCCAGGGCCACGACGTCTCCGTTGTCACCGACCGGCCCGAGGCCGGACCGTTGACCGGCCAGAAATACGGGTACTTCTGGAGCGAGCCATACTTATAGCAGGTGAAGCGTTTGCCGTCTACATCGACGACGATGCGCGTGCGGTCGGCTTCGAGCCGCGCGGTCACGTGTGGCGTCTTCGATTCGTCCGCCTCCGCACGACGCACTGCGACAGGAAGCAGACAAGCCACCACCAGCGCCGCCCGCACAAATCCCTGCGATCGTTTCATAGCGTTCTCCCATCCCCTGGAGCGATCCACCCGATGCATCACAGATGCCACGGACTGCGCATCGTGCGCGCCATCATCCGAGTCGCCTGCTCGTCGCCGATGAACTGCTCCTTGTCCGGGTCCCATCGCAGCTTGCGTCCCAGACGCATCGCGATGTCCCCCAGCAGGCAGACCGAACACGAGCGGTGCGCCACCTCGACCGGAGCGATGGTCTCCGCCCGCGACTTGACGCATTCGTAGAAGTTGGCCTTGTGGTTGTTGCTCACGGGCAGTTTGATCCCGTCGGGGCCGATCGTCTCTTCCAACAGCGACTTGGGCTGGGCGTCGATGAATCCCCGGCGGACGTAGACCCACCCGTCGCTGCCCTCGAAGACGATGCCCTGCTTGTTCTCCTCGTTGTCGGTGCAGATGACCTTGACGCCGTTGGCGTAGGTGTACTCAATGTGGAACCGGCCGTGCACGTCCCAGAGGCCATCCTTGGGGAACTCCGCCCGTCCTTCGATCTCGACCGGCCCGGTGTGCTCGGTGCCCATGCCCCAATGGGCGATGTCGTTGTGGTGGCTGCCCCATCCGGTAATCATGCCGGCGCTGTAGTCGCTGATGCGCAGCCAGCCCGGACGATCGCTGATCTTCTCAGGATGGACACGCTTTTCGGTGTACGGCGCCCACGGGGCCGGGCCGAGCCACATGTCATAGTCGAGCCACTCGGGGACGGGCATGACCGGCTGCGGTTCGCAACCGGGGTCGATTCCGAAACCGACCCTGACGGTGTGCAGCTTGCCGACGCGGCCGTTGCGAACCAGCTCGCACGCCTTGCGGAACTGGCTCTCGGAGCGCTGCTGGCTCCCAATCTGGAAGACGCGGCCGCACCGGCGGACGGTGTCGCTGACGATTCGCCCTTCCACCAGCGTCAGGGACAGGGGCTTCTGCAAGAAGATGTCCTTGCCCGCCCGGGCGGCTTCAACCGTCGGGATGGCATGCCAGTGGTCCGGCGTGACGATCTGCACCGCGTCGATGTCCGTGCGGGCCAGCAGCTCGCGAAAATCTCCATACGTCGCGCAGCCCTGGTATGACGCGGCTCCGCTTCGCTCTCGATACCGCGCCTCGACCAGCTTCTTGGCCGCTTCGACCCGGTGGGAGTCCACGTCACAGACCGCGACGACCTGCACCTGTTCGAATCCCAGGGCCTCTCTCAGATCGCCTGTGCCCATGCGTCCAACGCCGATGCAACCGACCGCGATCCGCTCGCTTGGAGCCGACGCGCCAAAGACGCTACTCGGCACGATGGTTGGCAGCGTCAGGCCGGCGCCCAAAACGGCTGAATTCCTCAGAAAACTCCGCCTCGACAGATTCCGAACGCTGGACGGGGTACGATTCTTGGCGTGTTCGGGCGTTTCATTCTTCATGATAAGCTCCTCGAAATGGGCCAGGCCGCATCAGTCATAGGATGTCTGAGCTTAGCACGGGGCTCCACCCCTGTCAATGCTGTGAAAAACGCCCCCGAAGGCCGCCCGACAGCCCCTGTCACACCACCAGACGGTCGACTTTTTGCCCTGAATCTTCGTCGCGATTTGTGGTATCATACCCGCTGTTCGCGCCGGGTCCTGTCGCGCTCGAATCGGTGGAAATGTCGGCCTATTTGGAGAAGAAACTGATGAAGTCCACGCAGAACCGCAGAGAGTTCCTTCAGATCGCATCAATCGGGGCGGCCGCCTCGCTGACGGGCCTGGGCTGTTCGCAGGCCAGCCTCCAAGCCAAGGATCGCGGCAGCCGCAAGCCCAAATTCCACCTGGGCATGGCCTCGTATACGCTCCGCAAATTCGACTTGGACCAGACCTTGAAGATGACCAAGCGGGTCGGCCTGGACTACATCGCATTCAAGAACTTCCATCTGGCGCTGGACAGCAGTCCCGAGCAAATCCAGGACGTCGTCGCCAAGGTGCAGGATGCCGGCCTGAAGCTCTATGGTGGTGGCGTGATCTACATGAACAACGAAGCCGAAGTCCGGCAGGCCTTCGCCTACGCCCAAGCCGCAGGCATGAAGGTCATCATCGGCGTACCCCAGTACGACCTGCTGCCGCTGGTGAACGATCTCGTCAAGGAATATGACATCCAGGTCGCGATCCACAACCACGGCCCCGGTGACAAGGTGTATCCGCTGCCGGAGACGGCCTACGAGAAGATCAAGGACCTCGACAAGCGAATCGGTCTGTGCAACGACATCGGCCATACGATGCGCTCGGGCGTGGACCCGTCGGAGTCGGCTCGCAAGTTCGCCGACCGGCTGCTCGACGTCCACATCAAGGACGTGACCGCCGCCACGGCCAAAGGCAGCACGTGCGAGGTCGGTCGCGGCGTGATCGATATCCCGAAGTTCGTCCGGACGCTGGTCGATATCGACTACGCCGGGATCGTCGCCTTCGAATACGAGAAGGACGAGAACGACCCGATGCCGGGTCTGGCCGAATCGGTCGGTTACGTTCGAGGCGTCATGGCCTCGCTCTGACGGCGTGTCCACGTCGGCGGCCTGATTCCGCTCGCAGGGTTCAGGCCGCAGACGCGACCACAGGAGGTGGCTCTTCATGCCGTATAACATTCGAATCGTCAGCACGTATCCGCCCCGCCGGTGCGGGATTGGAACGTTCTCCCGCGACCTGGCGACGGCGCTGGCGCATTTCACCGCCGAGGTCGGTCACATCCGCATCGCGGCCATCGACAACGGACACGGGCCCTACGACATCCCCGTCGATCTCGTCATCGACCAGTACAACCCCCGGTCGTGGCATGACACAGTCGTCCATATCTGCACGCGGGCATCCGAGGCGCGGAATCCGACCGTGGTCGTGTTGCAGCACGAATTCGGGCTCGATCCCGATGCGCAGGGCAACGACGGCCAGGGCACCAATTTCGTCCAGATGACCCAGGCCTTCCGGGATCGCGGGCTGGACACGCTGGTCTACCTTCACACCGTCCTCGACGAGCCCGACGCCCACCAGAGGCAGATCATCCAGGACCTGGCCCGGTACAGCGACGGCCTGATTGTCACCACCGAGAGCGCGATCCAGATTCTCGAATCCGAGACGTATGGAATCGCTCACATC